>JADMIO011089298.1_pt1 | contig 85339 bp, 56 predicted proteins | sample 8958161 | NCBI WGS metagenome assembly JADMIO01 (sample SAMN16585339, study PRJNA669376) | soil metagenome | isolation source: Crop rotation soil | place: USA: Cullars Rotation, Alabama | collected 2011 | reverse complement strand
CGACTTCAAGTCACGTGAATTCCAAGCTTCGGATCCCACTGTGCTGGAAAGCTTGAATCGCTGCGCCAATGGCGACAACTTGATCCGGATTTAAAGAGTGGTTCGGTTCTATACCGCCGGTTAGTCGCTTGACCAAATCTCTGATAGCGGGAATGCGGGTAGAGCCGCCTACAAGCATCGTTTGGGCCAGGTCATCTTCACTAACATTTGCGTTGGCGAGCGCCTTTTTGACGGGTCCAACGCAACGCTCAACAAGATCGCGCGTTAGCTCTTCAAACTTGTCGCGGGTCAAGTTGATCACCAGATGCTTCGGTCCGCTGGCGTCAGCAGCGATGAAAGGCAGACGGATTTCTGTTTCAACCAAGGAGGAGAGCTCAATCTTTGCCCGCTCGGCAGCGTCATGGATCCGTTGCAGTGCCAATCGATCGTTATTAAACTCAATACCTTCATCCCTCGCGTAACTTTCGACGATCCAATTTGCGATCCGCTCATCGAAATCGTTGCCGCCCAAATGCGTATCGCCGCTGGTGGTAATCACCTCCAAAACGCCGTCGCCAACTACAACTACGGAGACATCGAACGCTCCGCCACCCAGACTGAAGACAAGAATCATCTGGTGCTTTGCCTGGTCCAATCCGTAAGCGAATGACGCGGCGGTAGGCTCGTTGATAATACGGATCACGTTGAGGCCCGCGATGTAACCCGCATCTTTGATCGCCTGACGCTGGACAGCATTGAAAAAGGCGGGAACTGTGATGACTACGTCTTTGATCTCATGTCCAAGCTGCGAAGCAGCGTCGTCGGCAAGTCTTCGCAAAATGAACGCGGAAATCTCTTCGGGTGAATAGAGATCGCCGTCGACGTCGATACGCACGGCATCGTTAACGCCAGGGACGATCTTGAATAAAACCTGCGCAAGTTCGTGCGTCACTTCGGAATACTTGCGGCCCAGGAACCGCTTGATCGAATGCACAGTGCGTTGAGGATTCATGACAGCCTGGCGTTTGGCGGTCTGCCCGATCAATCTTTCACCCCTCCCAGTAAATGCAACGACAGAAGGAACGTTGGCAACGATGGTCGGCTCATTGTCAAGCATGGTTGCCACAACCGAATTGGTGGTTCCGAAGTCAATGGCTAAGAATGGCGGTTGTCTGCTTAAGGATACCGGTTCAGCAAAGACCTCGGTTGCTGGATGTATCTCAGCAACTTCGGGTGGTGCTGTTTCAAGGAAGTGAGTCAACTCGGCATCCGGATGGCTTGGATCCAGACCCGTATAAGTCAGAATAGGCCTCTCAAGATCAGCAAAACTGACGAACTCTTCCAGTCTCGCTAATACAGTCTTGGCGAGGTAGGCTTCAGTTACCGTAAAGGAGTCGCTTCCATATCTGGTGTACAGTCTCAATCGATCGACGGCGTAGGATAGACCATCGCTGTAGCACGGGATGTCTCTGGAAGCCAGATTTGTCAAAAGAGCCAAAGCCTCGCGATGCCTTCCGAGGCGCGCCAAGTGCTCTGCGCGAATGATCAATGAGTCGGCGAGCCAATTGACTGACTCAAACAAAGTTCGGCTCCAGTTCCCAAGGTGATCAAGTTGTCCGAGACGCAGTAGGGTATAAGCCTTAATGACAGCCGCCTGGGTCATGCCCATCGGTTCGGAGAAGAGCAACGCGAAATCAAGACTCTTGGAATTGACCAATACACTCGCCTCTCGCAAGTATCCTGCGTCGAGATATTGCAGAAGTAGATCTGCTTCAGGATGCGTCAGGCGCACCTCTGGAAACAGACCGATTTCAGGTGAGTATTTGAGATGAACCTCACAACTTTCCCTGTCCTGTGCGGGGAGGAGTGTGTTGAAGGGAGTATCATCGAGTCGCTGAATTTGGATTAACTGGTTGGTTTGACCGCCCTTGATTAAGAGCGGATGTTCCGGTTCAGTCCTTAACTTAAGGTATTCTGCACTCGAATGAAGACCTGTAAAAAAATTGCCGGCGTATCGGGCAATCTTCACCTCAGGCTCGCGAAATTTCACGAGACCGGCAATTGTGAAGAACGAAAGATATTCAAAGCCTTGACCAGCAGTTTCAGGAGTCAACCAAAATGGTTCGCCCACCGGCTCTCGTTCGGACTCCAGGACCACCTCAACATTACTTCCTTCGACGATGTCTACCTGGGTAAATAGTTTCTCACCACTGGGGAGGGCGGCACTGACAAAATACGTGCCGGGCTCGATATCAATCGACTCTGAAGCCAGCGCCCGTTGCACAAGAGCCATGTTGGGCTTGCGCACCTCCACCGGCACGTCGAGCGAGCGGATCGGAGCTTCCCCTAGATTCAATGTAAAGTTAAGCCTTGTCATCAAAATATCTGGCGTATAACTCAAAGTTCGGAGGCTCAACTCCGATCGGTTTATCAGGACTCTGGTAGGGCTCTGGAGTATCAGCAATAGTTCTCAAAATGTAAGAACCAGCTGTCAGCGTGCCCTGATAGGGATGTGGCTTGACGCGAGGCAGATTCCAAACTATTTCGCTCTTTCTTTCGCTGTTTCTAATAATATTTACTGAGATGAAATGAACCGCCGTTCTGGGAATGACGTGGAGCAAGCCGGTAACCTCAGGCGGCCCGTCGAGCGTGTGGATCGGCGCTTCCATCTGATAACCCCTTGGGGCGTACTTCATCTTAGTTCCGTATTTCTTATTCAAGAGGATGATTTGTTTCTTGAGCGCATCGTTGAGGCTCAAAACAGAAACCTGCCATCTGACGTCTCCGTTCTTCTCTTCAGGTAACGCTTTGCCCGCCGCCCCATTTAGACAGTTCATCAGCGCTTCACTAAAAATTGTCTGCTCTCCTGGAATTGAGAACGTCTCGGCGCCTGGCACTGAGGCGTGAAAGATCGGCGCGCTACGTTCATCGAGCCCGTTGAGATCCACTAAGAAGACGTCACTGAGATTTGGTTTCTGCTTACGTTTGAGTACCTTCGGAAGGACGCTGCAGGCATCAATAAAGTAAAACTGCGTACGGGCCATTTTCTGTTTACGGTCGGCCGGCGGGCTCATCCCGAAAAAAATGTTATCTAATGCCACCGCTTTTGCGAAATCGCCATCCGATGGATCGCCGAAATCTTCGAGCAATAATATTGAATCACTCTTTTTTCTAATTGCTCCATGCCCGGCAAAGTAGAAGAAAGTGTAATGCTTGTCGTGTTTTTTAGAGATTGCGTCTTTCTGCCAGTCCTTGATTTCAGAAGCGAAATTGGCGCGAGTGCAACGAGAACCAATGCCAAGCAGTTCGCCCTCGGTCTTCTTATTGGGAGAGATTAATAAACGTATGGTGGCGAGTGGCACAGGCAGATGGTCGCGGCGGTTAATTAACCATTCTGCAATCCTGTGGGCTGACTTTGCTGCTGCTGTTAATTGCTGGAAGCTGTGATCTACCTCAGCCTTTGGTCCGTCACCCCCGGGTAGGTGATGGTAGTAACTAACACCGGCGATGAAAGCATGTAGTCCGGGCTTTCCGTTCAGTTTTTTGCGTTCATCAAATATTAGTCCCATCGTTGGTTTCCGAAGACTCTGGCTAGACGACTTTCCAGAGCCATTTCAATCGGTTTTGAGGTTTATAGGCAAGGTACTTACCCTTGGCGAGATGATACCTGAGCTCTGTTTTCGCCGTCTTCTCGAGGATGAAGTTAGTCCCGACCTCCAATCCGAACTTTTCCAACTTTACCTTGGCAGAAGTTTTCCAGGTCCAGCCGACGTCGAGCACGAGTGTCTTCTGGAGCTTGGCTTTATCAAACTTGACCACATTAATTTTCTCTTCCTTACTCCCGGGCACCTTGGCAAAACGCACAACTTCACAATCATCACTGTCGCCGGAAAGCGTAACGCCTTCAATCCGTTTGGTTTGGTCATCAATACTTTGAAGTCGTGCAAATCTTCGCACCATGCCGTCTGGAGTGTTCATCTCACACAATTCAAAAACTGCAGGAATTGAATGAATGGTGGCCACGCATTCGCCCTCGGCCTCGAGACTCTCTCCGTATCCCAAAGAAATCTTAAAGTCATCTCCGCCGCCAACGCCGAAAATCTCCAGGCTGCAATCCTCCGATTGTTTCTCAGTGAGGAGCACTTCAGAGGTGGCCTTTGCGCCTGCAATATGCGGGCAGTGCAATTCATGTGTACTGACAGCTATCTCGGAGTGCGTAGTGTCTATTGTACGTATGTCGTAATAGGCCAGTGCATCCATGAGTTGTTTTGCTTTTTTCTTAAGAGCGTTGATAACACCCTGACTCTCCAGGAAGGGAGCAAGAGTCTTATTATCGTACGCGGTCGTAAGACCGGCGTCTTTCCTGAAGCTGGCTAATTGCTGCACTGACTCTGGCTTTCCAAGATTATTGAACAAACCGTTCTTGCGTTCGACCTTGATCGTGACAGTGCGTGTTTTCATGACGAATTCCTTTTGAACTTTTTACCGGCAGCCATCTGATTCGAGATTGTTGAGCGCCTGGTCCGCACCTTTCGCAGCATTCCAAAACCATCCGCGGGGATCCCAAATGAAGGCACAGTTATACTTCGCCACTATCGTCGCGTAAGCCTCTTTCGCTTCTTTGCAATTCTTCTGCTGCTCCAAGACCTGCCCGCGGATGAACCATGCGGCGGCGATATCGCTTAGCGCCCAGTATGATCCAAAATAGGCGTCCCTTTCTTTCTCGTCCTTCGCAGGGGTCTTCTTACACTCATTAGCTTGAAGGCGGGTTGCCTGCTGCTCATCCGCATCGCCGGCAAATCTGGTAATGGTAACTTTTGTACATGCAAGAGCCTTCTCAAAGTTCTTGGGATCCATTCCACTGGTATTGGCATTCAACGCATCCCAGGCCTTCTTAATTAAATCCTGCGAGGTCACTCCAACCGGGCAACCGCAGACAAGACAAGAAACATTTAAGCTTTGATCTGCCTGCTGAGTTACGGTCGAACGCTGCTGCGGAGTTGGTCTCACCGTCGCACCCTGCAAATCGGGAATAACTTGTCGCGCGGCGGCGGAGAGCATGTCTTGATCTCGTATCTTGACGTTCTGTTTGTCAGCAGCGTCGAGAACGATTCTTCTCGCAGCAAATTCAAGCTGCAACGTTTGTTTATCCATACTAGCTCGTGACCAATACTTAATCTCGTGATCACCGAACACTAGATGCGGATTCGTTTTCGACCTCTGATTCAATTGATAGTAGTCGACCAGACTCTTTACGTCTCCAACCCCAGAAGGTAAGGCGGCTCTGGCCTGTTGAATGACTCTCTTCGGCACTGCAACCGGCTTTTTGTCTATATTAATGATGATGTTCTCATTAAGCTTGTTAACTGCCTCTGCCTGGCCAGATCGATCAAAGGCAACGCACAACCCGCAGGTGGGGACCATGAACAGTGCCCATAACCAGATAGTTTTCATTGAACTACCTCCTAGTTCTCATTCAACGGACTCAGGTGTTTGTTCTCACACGATTCCTGGTCCATGAGTGTCAAAAGTGAGTTGAAGTGCGCTCGTTTTTCAGGTGGTGAAGGTGATAGCGCAGTGCTGATGGCCGACATTTCCTTAGCACTTGAATAAATGGAATCCTTGATGATGCACTTGTCGGCAATATCGTTTAAATAGAGCACGGCAATATCGTCGTAAACATTCATCACGTGGTTGAGAGAATCTATGAGACTGTCTTTATCTTTCTCATCAACTTGCCTGGTCTCATAGGCAGTCTTCAACTGACGAAACGCCTTTATGAATTCAGCAGTTCTAGTTTGCCTGATGGCCTCTACCGCCACGCCGCGTTTTTCGATCGTGTTTGATAATCTTATTTGGTAAATAGCAAAGAAAATTCCTGCCGCAGTCGCAAGGCTCGCAAGGATAGAGAGAAGTCGTTCGAAGGCCCCCAACGAGAATCTAACCCGATGCCTGGGTTTGCTGGTCAATTCTTTCTTGTCTTCCGTAACGCCTTCGGTTGTGCCGATTGGGACTTGTTCCTCCATGGCAACACCTTACGTGCAAACGAGAGGATCGTTTGAGGCGGCTGCAATCCACGCAGCACTTCTCTTCCTGAGACTGATCGATTACCAAGCTGAACTGAGCGAGTGTGCAAGGAGGCAGAGGCCCGGGAGTTCAGCTTTGACGAAAACGCATGTGACACTATTCTTATTAGCAACTAAAGTCAATGCCATTTGGAGTGGGTTTTTCGTGAGTCAATTCGATAGCTTGACACGGTACTTCGCAGGATCTAGATTACTACTGGCACGCTCGTAATCTCACTTTCGACTAATGGAAGATTTCGCCAGTGAACGTCTTCGCGTCATGTCCCGCTAAGCGATTTCTTCCGGATCCAATACATGCCACCAGTATTTGGCCGTACGCATCCTGATCCGCATCCTTACGACGATGCCCTCAAAGCTTGGCTAACATCGGCGGACGCTAGTTGGCAATCGATGGCGCGCAACGTTATGCACGACCACCGCGTAAGTGAAGCTCGCGCGGAGGCATTCGATCGTTTCGTTGATTCTCCATGCACGTCTGCTGGTCTAAACAGAGCGATAATTGACTACTTTGAAGAACAGATTCGTCACCGAAGGCTTCCGCACTACGTTTATAAAGCGGTCAATGAGGAAAATCTACTGACAAGCGGACAGCCGGTTCCGTTAATTCACAAAGATGTTAAGCTTGTGCGCGTCCTTGATCTAAATGGCCTAAGATTTGTAGTGCAGTGGGGAAACGAACCTACACGAAGAAAAAGCACTTGGGAACCGACCTTAGCGAATTTTCCTTATTCTTTGACTGACAGCGAGGTCGCCAATTGGTTGGATGATGAAATTGGAGCGGGTTCACCGGACCGAATTGAGCGAGCGGTTTCCACCATACTCGACATTCTGAATAGTTACACAATTGAGGAAGAGCCTTATCAACCAACGTGGGCTACAACATGGGCAGCATTCGAACCACACGAAAACGGGGGGCCGGAGCGATGGTTGCAGGTGTCGGGTGTTGCCACACCACCGCCGCGGTGGTTGATTCTGTTGCGTTACACGGTGGCCGAAGCCGGCACTTTAGCCCGCCCGACGATCCTCGACGCCGATTGGTATGCTTATCACTTTCCCTCGCCGCCACAAACATCATTGGCTGTTGGGGGACATCCAATGGATCTTAGGGTGACTCCTCGAGCAACTCATCTTCTGCCAGAGTACATTCACAAGCAAATCCCTCACAAGTTAGAACATTGGACCGATCTTGGTGGTAAAATAGCACGGACTAATTCACCGTATTCGACAGGTTTGGTCGATCAACGTATGGCTCATTTTGAGTTGCTTGTAAATATTTACGGACAGGATGTGCTTAATTGGATGAACAGCCCTATATAATTCGCTAAACCCTAGACAGGTAATAATGCATGAAAGAGTTAATGGAGAGTGAATCGGTTCAGCGGATGCGCACTCTTGTAAGTCACTGGCTCGCATCCAATGACTGGAATACGAGCCAGTTAATAGATTGGTTTCAAGGTTACGATCTTCCAGCATTAGGTCATGAAGAAGAACCTTATCTTTGGCTACTTCGCGGAATACCTGAAACCCACAAGCGTTACGTAACGGAAAAAGGTGTTGCGGCTCGTCTAGGCATGTTGCTTAAGGAAAAGCCGGATCTGAAGCGTCCAGGTAAGCGGCCGGATCAAGTGCTTTACAATCTGTTGATGATGTCTGGAAGTCTGAGTTGTCCCGATGAATTGGCTGATCCTTTATTTGAAATGCTTCAACGAGGAAAGTTACAGGGTAAATGGCGTGGCGTTGAGTTACGCACTGCTTTGAAAGCAGCGTTGATGTCGAATCAAAAAGACTCGCGATTGTTGCCGATTTGGGAGGAAGCGCTACCCGATGGCAAGCAAGGGTTTCTCAATATTGATGAGTATGAGTTTATTGACGCTGCTCGATTAATGCCTCCATCGTCCGCTAAGCGAGGCGAGCCGGCGCTTGACGCAATCAGTAAAGCGCTTTTGGCCATCAGCTGCAAGCTAGAAAAGGAATACGAAAGACGAATAACGTATCGGTCAATTATCGCAAAGGTTATCAATACGTATCCGGGCAGGCCTACGTGGGCGACTGATCTTCTTTGTCAGGCTGATAAAGATCGGTGGTCTGTTTGGTCTGTCGAGTGCTTGCCAAGTTTGTATATTCCGATCCATGAGACACGTTCGACACTGACTTGGCGTTACTTAGTTTCATGCATCCCTCGTTCAAAGAATTTTGATGTCGTGAGGAAGCTATGTCGTGATCAGGTAATTGAAGTGAAGATGTCTGATGACACTGCTAGGTATGTTGACTCCATCGCCGGGACATTTGAAAAGAATCGCCTTGCCAACCCTTATCCCAGTGAGAGGTCGGTCCTAGGAGCTATCATTACTTCAATGATTGAAACTAATATCGATCCAAGATCCGCGCCGATTGGCGACATCTTGAGAAGTATCGGCGGATACGCTAACGAACAAATCGATGACATCTTAGATCCTATTGTGGATAGGGTTAATGAGGGAGATATTAGTAAGGATAATGTCGTACAAATCGCACGTGAGTCTATGTTACCTGCGTCCACACTGTCCTACATCGAAAGTCGCATTGCCGCCTGAGGTCTGAAATGCTTAAGGATTCAGGAACTTCGCCAGCATTAACTCACGAATCTGTTGATGGAGTGGACTCTGGTCCGATTCCTTAGGAAGATAGATTACATTCTCGCGTCTAGTTTGTAATTGTCGGTCCAGATCCCCTCGCTCGAGAACCGTGTAAAGAATGACTGGTATATGACTGGTTCTGACATCTCCAGCCAGTAGAGCTTCACATCGAAGTCCTGCCCTATAAAAGCCCTCCTTTTGAATTTCTTCAGGTGGTACTTCCAGGGTTGGACTAGGATTCGCCCAACGCAACATTACGTCCATGACTACAACGTCTGGAGGATCATTCGCGATCCTGTCGAAAGACGCGCGAAAGTCGAATTCGGTGTCAATCAGTTTAATGCTAGCGCCATGAAATACCTCATCAAGACCAGAGAGAATCCATTCGCCCTGAAGGTGGTCGTCTTCGACGATTAGAATCTTCATCATATTTTTCTACCACAGGCTCTTCCCTGGAAAGACAAGTCTCACTTGCGTAAGGCCCCGCTTGTTCGTTGCGTTAACAAGCAACTCACCGCCATGAGCCCTCATGATGTGGTCAACAATCCAAAGACCAATTCCAGATCCTTCCCCAGTAACGGAGCGCGCAAACTCACCTCGCCAGCCACGCTCTTTTGCGGAAAATACATCCTTTGCGGGAAAGGGAATTCCTATATTGCAAATACTTATATGAAAGCGTTCTGTGCCAGTTAATCCCCAAAGAATTTCAACAGAACTTCCCTCGAAGCTGTATTTACTAGCATTGTCAAGCAAGTTATTGAGACTCTGTTCTAACAAATCATAATCTACTTTGACCTGAATGGTTCTGAACACATCGGGAGAATTCCGATCGACGTGGAAGTGAATACGGCGGCTGGGATCCATAATTAGCTGAGCATCAGCAGCTGCTTGAATCGTCAGTTTTACAAGATCGTCATAGTGCAAAGGTTTAAGATGCGGCTCAATCCTTTTTCCTTGTGCTAGCTGAGCAAAAAGGCCAGTACTCATGGTCACTCTTTTAGCTTTTCCGCACAAACCCCGAATGGCAAGGAGCTTACCTCGTAATCGATCATCCGGTGCTTCTTTGAGGACCGATTCTATTCTCGCATATGCTTGTACAATTGGACTTTTGAATTGATGCTCAAGATCTTCAAACGTTTGAGCTTGTTGGTTCTGCAATTTTTTCAAGGCGCTCACATGGTCTTTCAGTTCCGTCTCTGCCTGTCGGAGTCGCTGCATCACCTTCGCCAAATAGTAATAAAGCCCAATTTGCTGACCTAGCAACTCAGCAACAGCTTCTGCATGTGTTGAGAATTCCGACCCGGCGTTGGCTCTAATATCCAACACCCCGAATCTCTCCGGTTCCACACTCATAGGTGCTACGATCATTTGTTTAATAGAGGGGAAGGTTTTCGAGTAATAGGGGTCTGTCTCGGCATCCTTGACTACATATAGTTGCGCCGTCTTAAAGACGTGCGCCCCGGCTGATCCCGGCTCTTCCAGTACCCTAAAACGCCGACGTTTACGTTCTTCAATTTCGCTTTCGGTCCCTTGATTCCACGCAGCTCCGTGCGTTGCGGCAAAGTAGAGCTCATTTGTTCTTGCATCAAAGAGACGCACATCCATGATTTCGGCGCCATGAATCACGTTGCTAGTGAGCTTTAACGCTTCATTAAGAATGCGAAGCTCATTAGGCATGTCTCTCGTTAGCTCGGCCTGTACAAATCTATTTAGTCTGCTAACGCCGCGCACCAACGCGCGCCATGACTCATTCTCTTGTTGTATCTTGAGTCGGCCCAGCCAGTTACTCGCATACCGACCTACTTGAGCCGCAACGAGCGTCAGGAGATCAAGTTCACGATCAGAGAAATAGTAAGGACCTTTTGAAGTGCTGCACCGAATAGCCCCAAGAACGTCAGTACCCACAACAATTGGTACTGCCATGAAGCTCAGAGGAGGAAGATCGGTATTCTTGGGTAAGCCAAGCATTCCATGCGCGGTGCTCTTTATCTCAAGCGAATCTTGCCAACGCAGATTGGGGTATGTTTTATTAATCTCTATTCTATCTCTGTCAAAGTTCGCTAGATCAAATATCTTGACGGGCCTTCTCTTTACCAGCACCCATCCCGTAATGCCTTCCGCGGTGCTCGATCGGTAGGAAGTTTTCTTGAAAGGGCCGGGCCACGTTGTCGCCATCAATTCATATTCTTTTGGCGTTTCAGGATTGGAGCGCAAAAACAGTGAAGCTTCGATGCAGTCGAACGTTGTCGCAATTCGAGCGCACATCGCTGCAAAAACGCTCTTTGTGTGAGACAGTGAAAGCGGTCGGTCTTTCGATCGCAACTCGGCAGCATTAATGATTTCGTCGATACTGCTAATAAGTTTCAGACTGACTTTATCTCGGATAGTTTGATGAAGCGCAGGAACCAAAGAAGCCAATTGCTCGAGTGTTCGAACTTCCTTCTCTGTAAATGGTTGCGAGACATTTCTGTACAGGTTAACTGTGCCTCTGATCCCGTCTACGAAAGTAATTGGGACCGAACACATCGTCCTAATTCTGGTTGTTTCTAGGAAAGAAGTTAGGTTTGGCGGTTCACCTAAGATGTCAGGGACATTTATCGGAGTCTTAGTTCGGAGGGCACGGCCACTAATCGATTCAAGTGATAAGTTGTATAGAGCAATGTAGCTCTCATCTCGCAGCCATTGAGCTGATACGAATAGGGATCCCTGCGCTGGATTCGCTTCAAGATTCGACCCTGGAGCTACCTGCCATAAAACGCAGCCGTACGCATCGACCGCTTCGGCAATAGCCCTGAGCATTTCCGAGAGCCCGGAGAGCTTATCCTGACGAAGAGCGGTCGATACAAAATTGATCAATTTTGCGTCTGACGTAGCACTAATGGTGCGCTCCTCGATCATGCGGCGATTATCACGCTAAACTTGACCATCCGCAATATTCACAAGAAATGCCGTGAACCCTTTTGTTTTTATTAATCCATGTGGCAGCTCACGCCGACAGGTGTAGCGTCGTTTCCTCAGCTGTTCTTAGGACTGGAGGGTAACGGTGTCGTTGTCGGCACGGACCACAATTCCCGATGCATACGCGGCTTGTCGGAACTCGATTGACCCAGCGGAGCGGCACTTCTAAACTAAGGCACATTACTCACAAGTAGGTTTGTAGACGTCGCAAGCTCTGACACCTCTTAGTCGAGGGATGTTCGTAAGCAAATAATATGAGTTATCGAAGTGGTACTGTCAGCCCCGCTCCATGGACCATGTTGCTGCAAGAGAATAATAAAAATTGACACATCCCCGAAAAACTGGACCAGAGAAATGTTAGTATTTCCGGCTTTTGACACCTCCCCAATTATTGGACCATTTCGAGGTTTAAAAATCCGGCTTTTGGGTCGGTTCGGGTTTGTTGCCAATCGGCCACGAATTCGCTCGGCGTTTGTTGGCCCAGCGAGCTGTGTGGTCGATATTCGTTGTAGTCCTGGCGCCAATTTTCGATCGTCTCCTTCGCGTCATCGAGGGAGAGAAACCAATTCTGATTCAGGCACTCCTGCCGTAGTCTGCCGTTGAAGCTTTCAATGAAAGCATTGTCTGTGGGCTTGCCTGGCCGGCTGAACTCGAGCTTCACACCGTGACGATGAGCCCAGGCATCGACCACCTTGGAGATGAATTCGCTGCCGTTGTCGACCTTGATCGTTTGTGGCAAGCCCGACTCCTTTAAGCGCTCCAGCACTGCCACCACCCGTGGTCCATTCAGCGAGAAATCGCATTCGATCGCGGGACTAACTCGACTAAAGTTATCGACTAACGTTAACAAACGAAAGGGACGCCCATCAGCCAGGCGATCGTGCACGAAATCCATGCTCCAGCATTCATTGGGCGCAGCGGGCCGCGAGAGCGGCACGCGTCGTTCGCTGATGCGTTTCTTCTTCGTTTTCAACCGCAAACTCAAGCCTTCCTCGTGATAAAGCCGGTATACCCGCTTGAGGTTGATCTGCCAGCCTTCGCGCCGCAGCAGAGTGTGTAATCGTTCGTAACCGTAACGCACGCGCGCCGCGGCCAGGTCTTTCAAACGCAGTCGCAGTTCTGTTTGCGGATCTCGCCGGTGACGATAGTAATAGACAGACCGCTGCAGTTTCAGCACCCGACAGGCTCGTCTTTCCGAGACCTGAAAACTACTACATAGAAACTGCGCCTGGGCCCGTTTGCGCACCGGCTTCAGAACTTTTTTCTGAGCACCTCTTGCAGCATGTGCTTATCGAGAGTCAGGTCAGCCACCAGCGCTTTCAACTTCTTGTTCTCGTCTTCCAACTGTCGCAGCCGCGTCAGCTCCGCGATCCCCATGCCCGCTACCCGCCGCTTCCACTTGTAAAAGGTTTGTTCTGTGATCCCCAGCTTGCGACAGACTTCCGCCACCGGTGTTCCACTCTCAGCCTGCCGCACTGTGTGCAGCATCTGCTCGGGTGTGAAGTTCTTCCTCATCCGTCCTCCTGCTGTCCAGAGAACCGCTTCGCAGAGCCGGAAATACTAACATTTCTCTGGTCCAGTTTTTCGGGGATGTGTCAGGGATGTGTCAAAGTTCTAATTAGTCGATTGAAGTTGACCTTTACTTAAGTTTCGCAGGCTGGTATAAGCGTGAATCTCACTTATCCACAGGAGTGCCAATTACTACTGGACATGACTAAATACGAAAAACTGAGCACTATTTTGAGTGTAGCTGCTGTCATTATTGCTGTGTTAACGCCAATTGGCAGCTATCTATGGCTGGACCCGCAACTTCAGACCTTTCGTCACCGACCAAAGCTTCAAGTCTTGTTAGAGGAACCCACATCAAGTGGCACGACAATGGACTATTCCGATCCCAACTATCCAATCTTTACGGTTACAGGATCAAATAGAATTAGAATAGTTAACTTAGGAGATTTGCCAGCGAAAGATATAGCTATCTCCGGTCAATATCTTCAATCGGAGGACGCTACCAAATCTCCGGAAGTTACACCACCGATGCCAATAGACCTCACTAGTAACGATAATCTTCAATTTATTTCGATCAGGCGGCCCATAGCGCCGCATGATAAAATTGAGGTGAGCTTTGAAAACGCACCGAAGGTGATCTGGGTATCAACGGAATTCGGTGAAACGAGTACAATATTTACCGGTACCCGAGCCTACATGGTAAATACAAAAACGCAAGAAGAAATACCCATGGATAGAATCTCCGCTCCAACTGACCCATCAAAATTCAAGGCGATTAAGCGCGTAAAAATTCCACCGCACTAAATGTCGCTATGTCCGCTTACTCTCACACGTAAGAACCCGGTTCGCGTCAACTTGTCAGAAACCGATCTATGTCGTGCGACGCTCAGACAGGCAAACCTCCTCAGCCAGCCTACAACTGCGAAGATCTAGGCTACTCGAACATCGAAATGATGGCACACTACGCGAAGCTCGCACCTAATCGCAAACCGAAAGGTTGGCAGTCATTAAATGGCTGGTTCTGTCGAATGCTGCGTTGGTCCTCTGCTTCCGAATCGCGAACTAATCTATCGAATGATGTTGTCCATTCGTAGCTCACGGCAATGTCGAACGTCAATATTGGGCGTGCCGGAATCAGAGGCCGTTGGCAACTCGTGTGTAATTACGGCGCCTTACGCGTCTGGGGTTTTGCATCGACTGATAGCTTTTCGTAAGGTCTATTTGGATGACCATAAATCTTAAAGATACCATTAGGGCACTTTATTCCGAGCGCCCGGTACCGGTAGACAAGATCATAGCGGAGATGGCTAAGGCCTCACGTATGGCTTATTCGAACGAAATAGAAGGGGTTCTTTACGCCGCTAAGTTGGATGATGTCTACGATCAGCTAATCGCTTGGCCAGCATTAGCACTATTACCGGCTTGGGGTGTCGAGGGCCTAAGGAATTTAAGTCTTTTTGCCACTAACGGTCCCCACGAATCGGCGGCACTTGCAGTGTTAGCTGCCATATCGCTTGGAAAAATTCCAACAAGCCAGGACCTCTTATTCTTGCGCGGTGACTGGGATAGTCTTGAAAAATATAAGTTCGATCCAGAACTCGCAATAGAAGGAATCCGTTGTCTACGGGAAGTCGTTCTCGATCATTTGACCGACCCGTATAGGAAGAGTTGTCTCTTAAGAGCAATTTCGTCTTAAGCGATGTTTCCGACCGACAATGTGGCACAAGCGCAGCGGTTGGATTTCTTAATGGACATGCTTGTCGACACCCACTTAGTGCTGAATCGGGAAATTCTGGATCAATTTGCGGCATTGCTGGACCAAGGGCCCGAACGAGAAGAGGATCTACATCAGTTTTTGGTCGACCATCCGGTGCTACTGGATCCGTTCGTGACGGAGTTACGCACGAAACATGAGCTAGGAGATGATTTCATCACCGACTTTGTGGTGCGACGAACGAATGATGAGTATGTTTTAGTTGAGATTGAGAACTCGACTGACGAGCTATTTAAGGTAGATGGCTCGTTCACAGTGGCTCTTATGACGGCCGTAGGTCAAGTACGGGATTTTCAGGCATGGATAGCGGATAACATTGCTTACGCTCAGACAAAACTACCGCGCATTCGTCACCCAGACGGTCTCGTAGTAATTGGCAGAAGACAAAGCTTGTCACCAATTATGGAAAAGCGGCTATCAGAAGAAAATTTTAGTCGCCGCGGCCACATCAAAATTGTCACCTTTGATGACCTGCTGAATCAAGGCTGGTTGGTGTACCGTAATGCCATCGAACGCCCGATCGTACTCAGGTCGCGCGATCAAAGGACTCTTTGATTGACAGTGATCATGAGATTTCGAAGTCCTGGGAACCATCGTCTTACCGTGGTACCTGCTCAGGTGGCTGTCTCGTAAGAGACTACAAACGCCACGCATAGCTAACATTTCTTCCACATCACAGAAGCTGAGTGCGAAGCGAAAATATAGCAAACACAATGACTGATGATCTCGAGAGGGAAGCGATGACGAGGGTAGAGAAAAATGGAGGGGCGCATTCGTGAAGTATGCGGCGGGAAAGCCTCCTATTACATCTTCAGCTCTTAACCTGACAATACCTGGGCCTTTGCTCGCCCGGAGTGATCCTGCCTCCGCTGATTGCCTCGTCGATCTGTTCGTGTCCTATCGCAAGATCATGAATGGTTGAGGCATTCGAGACTCGGGCTTTGCTCGATGATGCAAAGTGAGGTTTCACTACTCGGCACCTAATCGACAGAGGCGGGGCGAACTAACCTTCGTGGTCCTGTTGGTACGCGCCCAGTGCCTCCAGAGCGCCCTCGTGCATTCTCTCAGGCGGATATTGTTCCTTGAAAAAAGTCGATGACAGTTTACGACGGACCTCCTGGAAGCCATTGGCGGCTTGGACCAACTCCTGCGACGACGGGAAGCGGAGCGTTCAAACTTAACCTCATTATTTGTTATGTTCCTTGGTGAACAACGGAGCCGCTTTTCTGATGACGTTCAGATAAATCCATACTGCAGCATTCGCGGCCTCTTAGCAGCTCAAACATGACTCTTTACGATCAGGGCCGCAGGTATTATGAAAGTAGTAGTTGCCGATCACAACTGTTGAGGCCTAATGATTAGACTGCCTGAATCAGACGAAGATCTGTTGCGTGAGTGCGAGTTCGAGACCTTCCGTTCTAGTGGGCCCGGAGGGCAGCATGTCAACAAGACGAAAAGCGCGGTTCGGCTGAGGCACTTGCCTTCGGGTGTTGTGGTCACTTCGCGGCAGGAACGCAGTCAACATCGAAACAGGGCGCTCTGTCTAGAGCGGCTTCGGAGGAAGGTTGCGCAGTTGAACTATCGTCCAGCGAAGCGCGTTCTCACGCAGGTCTCGCGTAGCGCCAAGAACCGCACGCTTGAAGGAAAAGCACGACGTTCACAGATCAAACGATTACGCTCGAAGCCGTCGCCGGATGAGTGAACAGGGCGAGGTCGCATCTACGTAACGCAGGAATAATTTAGTCCCGCTGTTTGGGGTGACACCGCTGTCACTGCTAAAAACTCCATTCACGTGAAATCATTGAAGTTAGCGCTTCTCCCGCTAACGGCACGGACTGCCGAATTCACGCTAGTCCTTATTACATATATGCACCGCATCTCGGAGGAGTTTACGGGAGAGAGCGTGGCAGTTTTGACCCGCCCCCCATTAAGAACTACATTCATAGCGTAATCATTGAGACTAACGGTTTCAGCCTGCTAACCTCTGCCGCGATCACTGCCGTCTTCTCCTCCTCAAATTTGATTTTCGCGTTGTTCTTGAGCCTTCGGACTCGAGCAAGTTCGCAAATAGAGATCCTGGGCTCTTCGCCACCAAGTCACAGTTTTGCAACGAAGGGCGACGAAACGTCCGAGCCTGCGCACTGCCGATCGCTTATTCTGGGTGGGGCTTTCACGGCTGTGAAAGAAATGGCGTTTAGCTCTAGTTTTCGTTGAGCCGGAGACAAAGATTGCCTGGCAAAGAAAAGGGGTTCGAGGTATTGGACGTGGAAGAGTGGAGCAGGGAAGAAGGGCCGACCAAGCATCAGCAGAGAAGTGCGGGATGTTAATCAGACAACGACACAGCTCCGGACTTGGCCCATCTTGATAAGCTTGACGGATTCGTAAAGGTTGGCCTCATAATTGTCAATTCTCGCCGCGCCAAAGCTATGACTTCTCCTCAACAGTTATTCAGAGAAACGTTGTCGCGGTGGTCAATGCGGTTGTTGTAAAGTTGCTGTAAATGTGAATTCGGCTAAATGGTCAATTCACAATAGATTATGGCCGGCGATGGGGCTGGAACTCCCAAGCTCAAAAGAGCGAGTGTTCTAAGTTATTGATTTTATTAGTAGCGGGGGTCGACTCGAACCGACGACCTTGGAGTTATGAATCCGGCCTCAAGATAGTGCGCCAATTACGTTTTGGCGACATTTACTAACATTTTTCGCGGATCGCAGCCCGAGAGGAGTGCACCAGTTTACGTCTAAAACCCCCTATTTCCAGTCAAGACCGACACAGTTTTCCCCACACCTTTTAAATCTCAATCACTGCGGGAATTTGCACAGCATCTCGCTGGATCAGGATCACATCCTTGTTTTGAGAACCTCGCTCGCGCCGACTTGATACTGTTCAATCTTCGACAGCGGTTTCCAATTCAGGCGCGCTGGATCCTGAATGGCCAAGATCTCAGGCGATGACGCGCAGTTAAAGACAACATAGAGCCAATAGTTCGTACCGAGCCGTTTTGCAGCACTGTACTCATTGGCACTCAGCGAAATCGGACCGCGGTGGGCTCGGCCTTTTACTTCGATGAACCGGCGCTCGCTGTCAGACAGCCCTTTCGCATTAGAGCGCCTATCCTCAATCCGCGCATTGAGTGAAATCAGGTCAAAGCCGCGCGTCTGTGCCTCAACAGTTTGCACCTGCCAGCCGCGCGAGCTTTCATAGTCGGTCACAGCTTGAATCGCGGTCCGTTCAATTTCGGCGAACGCCAGATCAGAGCTGCGCTTTGGCGCTTTAGCAGACTCGTCGATGACATAGCCGATCGATCTGTAGCTGCTCACGCGCCGGTCATACATCCGCGCCAGCACGGGCACAAGGTAATCGACGTAATCATAAACGTGAACCACTCGCTTATTCTCGTGCACCCGATGCAAACGACCAACATACTGTTGCAGGATCCCGCGCCATGAGATGGGCATCGCGAGAAACAGCGTATCCAGCCGTGCGTCATCGAATCCTTCACCTATGTACTTGCCGGTAGCGAGGATTACGCGGGCGGATTCCTGGTGCACGTTACTGAGCCTTTGGAACAAGTCGTCACGCGTTTTCTTTCCGGCGCCACCTCGCAGGACGAAGATATTTTCAACACGGCCGTCAAGCTTTTCTGCGATTGTGCGGAGATGGTCTTTTCGTTCCGTTAGAACAAGCGGAGATCTTCCTTCTCGAACTGCTTCCACCACGTCGGAAACAACCTGATCTGTGCGTTGTTCGTCGAGAGCAAGTGCCGTATAGAGGTCTTGGATAGATATCTCGCTCCATTCGGGCGGGACGCTGAAGTGCGTGAAGCGAGGTGTCACAACGTGATCGAAAGTTTGCGTTGCACCTAGCTTCTTCGCGGACAAATTGAAACGAATCGGACCACACTGCATCAGTATGATCGGGTGATGGCCGTCTTTCCTGATCGGCGTCGCCGTCAGACCCAGAACATACTTAGCTTTAGCGTGCCTGAGTATGCGTTCGAAAGTGAATGCAGAAACGTGATGACATTCATCAACAATGACTTGACCGTACTCACCCACGAGGCTATTGACCTCGCCCTTTCGGATCAGACTTTGCATGACCGCGACATCGATCTCCAGCCCGTGCGATTTCCTGCCACCACCGATCTGCCCAATTTTAGTCTTCTCAGAAAGTTCAAGGAAAGACTCGAGCCGGTCCTTCCATTGTTCTAACAAATGTCGCCTGTGAACGAGGATCAAGGTATTCGTCCTTCTTTTGGCTAACAACCATGCGGCTATCACCGTCTTTCCGAACGCGGTCGGGGCGCAAAGTATGCCCTCGTCATTAGCCTGCAAGGCCAGTGCGGCTTTTGTCTGCAAGCCGGTGAGTTTGCCCCGAAATGAAACGGCTATGGTGTTTCCTGAGAAGCGTTGATCGTCGATTTCAGCTCGGATTCGGTGAGCCTCGAACAGATCCAGTGCGTCATCCAGTGAGCCGCGCGGAAGAGCAATGTGCTGCGGAAACTCTTCGGCACAACTAATCACGCGGGGCTTTCCGAATGTAGAAAGCCGTATCGCCTGAGCACGATAGAACTCCGGATTTTGAAAAGCTGCTAGACGAATCAATCGATTGATAAATGATGAAGACAAGTTTTGTTTTTCAATATAGATGAGGTTTCTCCGGATAGCGCGAACCATAGGGGACCGTTGGTCAATAATTGCCAGATCAGCGTTTTCGTCCGGCGCGGGCATCATCCAGGAACCGTCGATTGCTTCCGGATGAGTTGAACTTGTTCGGACACCGATGATTGCGCTGTTGCTTGTGACTTTACTAAGAATCGTCTCGATGTCGTCAGAGGCTATCTTTCTTATCGTCGAGAGAAATGCCCATTGATCGGCATACGGCATAAAGTTGTTATCGATGAACACACTGTTCCCGAGTTCTCTTGGACCACGTTGCAGCGGCAGCGCGATGAGGTTGCCAAAGCCGCCTTTAGGCAGAGTGTCCTGATTAGGAAACAGACGGTCATATGAATCGAGGCCGATCGAGTGTCGCCTCTCCATGGTAGTTGTGAGCAGGTAACAGCCAAGTTTGCGCGCGGTGCAGGCCGGCAATGGACTTTCAAAGAAAAGCCAGACATGGCCGCCATTGCCGGAACGCGATCGCTCCAGGACTGCCGGCAAGCCGATTCTTTCGCAGGTGGTCATAAACGCTGAGGCATCCGTCTGCCAAGCCTGCTTGTCGAAATCAATTGCGAGGAACCAACACGTTTCGTCAAGCAAAAGGGGATAGATACCAACGGTGTGCTTCCCAAGCAGATGGTTTCGGATAACTGCATCTGTCAAAGGAAAGTATTGGCGCTTCTTATGATCGGGAGTTTTGAAAGCTTCGTTTGGCTCGCGCAGAGCGGCGGGTGAATAACCAGCTCGACCATTTCGCCCTTTCCAGTGAACTGCGTAAACATCGTCTCGTCCCCGAAAGAATTTCCTAAACAAGGCTATTTTGGCATCCGGTGCTGATAGGTTCGTGACCAAATCGACATCCGACGAACTCCCCCTTCTCGACTCAGAAGAATTCGCGAGGGGTATAGAGTGGTCTAAAGGTGTCTCACGAGAGTGGCTCAAGGATGGTGTTTCCTCGTGAGTCGAGAGCTGTTCTCTGAGCCGTCTATTTTCGTCGCGCAGCCGGCCACACTCGGCTTGGGCGTTTTCCAACGCACGACGCAGATCGGTTTCGTAGTCCACTTGCTACGCCTTTCTCACGCTCTTCGGGGTGGTGCGATTCTAGTGCGACGGATTTGGAAAAAGCCAATAAACTCGATGCGTGCTTGGCGAGTTAGTAATCAGTCTCAGCGCAACCGGCCGACGTGGCCACTCCGCTGTACGGGTCCACCACCCGATGCTTCGTTTGTCAATTCTGTGGTAAATTCCCAAGTATGAGTACCGCTAAAGAAGAAGTGCACGCGCTTCTAACCAAATTGCCAGACGACTGTTCATTGGAGGACATACAGTATCACTTGTACGTGATTGAAAAGGTTCGCAATGGGCTCGACGTGGCCGATTCGCAGGGCGCAATTCCTCAAGAAGAAGTCGAGCAGCGGTTTGGCAAATGGCTCACCGAGTAGCATGGTCACCGCGCGCGATTAAGGATCTTGAAGCGATCGCACAATACATCTCCGCCGACTCCAGTGCCTATGCGGCAACGGTCGTGAAAACAATCCTCAATACTGCGCGCAATCTCTCCCGCTTTCCCTTTGCTGGTCGTATCGTTCCGGAGTTAGGTGATGAAAATATTCGTGAGTGGTTTGCTTACAGTTATCGTGTGATTTATCGAATCGACGATCAGGAAGTCACCATTGCAGCCATAGTGCATGGGAAGCGATTACTAGATGTTGAGTAAACTGATTCTCAGCAATTTTCCGCATTTTTAGGCCGACAGTTTCCACTTATTTCTACTCAACAAAAGGTTGGCAGATATGCATAAGTGCCGACGTTTCATCGATGGATTTTAGATTCTAATAGAACTGTTCCGTAGGCTGAACCGAATCACTTGCAGCATCAACCTCTTCTTTTCTCCGGCATATTCCCGCAATAACCCTACACAGCTTTTCTGAGATTTTTAAATTTTGGCACGGAAGGAGCACTGGATGCCAGGTTGGCCCGCGTGTCGCAAGTAGTGCGGACCCGGGAAGTCGGAGATATTGATAACTAAGAATTATCCCGGGTACATATGAGGGAAACCTTCGGAATACGAGGTGCTCTAGGCCGGAAACTCGAAACCCTGCCGAAGAAAACTAACCGAGCGATTTGCAAAAGCACTTCCGTTACTCCAAACCTCCGCGCTTTTCTTCGATCGTGATTGTTAATTTCCACATGCCGACAAACTGTGCATAAGTCGCACTAGGTGGTCTTGCGCATTCTGACCGGCATGAATCAAAGGACCATCAGATATAGATCGTCAAGACAGTATTTGCGAAACCTCGTTCGCATCATTTGAAAAGTAGGTCGGATTTTTATTCAGTGATTTTTGAACTACCAAACGATCCAGTTTAAGGCGCGCACGAGCGCTAACTACACAGCATCCAAACTCGAAACGTCTCCGGAAGAATTGCGCCGCATTCTAAATCAAGGACTTCGCGTCCAAGAATTAAGGACGCGAGTCCAAGTGCCTCATAGGAGGCAGGAAAAGTGTGTGGCACCGTACCTGTATGGACGAAGCGCGATCGGACCTCATAGAGTTTTGTTATCCTTCTGCGGATATCCTGCCTTTCTTGAGCCGACTTACCTAGGCGATAAGCTGCAGCTTCAGACAGACGAGCTAAAATAGATTCTCTGGCTTTGGGGTCTAAGAGAACTGATTCCATACTCATGAAAGCAATTGATATTGCCATCCCAGCGTCCGACGTTGCGTGAGCATCGAAGAGCAGAGCTGCCGCATTTCTTAGTTCCTTTCCTCGTTCTGATTCGTCTACTAGGAGACCGGCTAGGCGACCGAACCTACGCGTTAGCGCATTTAGAATGTCGCCATTTGCGAGTAAATCATTTTGTAGTTCACTGCGATCGTGAGGTAGGACGAAAATAGTCCTGCGTGCTAGGCCTCCAACGGTCGGGCTCAGAGGAATCTCAGGCTCTAAGCAGTCCTTCAGAACAACCTTTGGCAGGCTGTAAATTGGCGCGACGAGAGGTTCTGCAATACCCAGGGCAATTGATAGGCCCAACAAGTATTTGATGTCTCTTTCAATTACTGCCATAGCATTCCATTCGTCGACCGCATTAACGCGTCCCGAGAGTTCTGACCCGGATAATGAAGCTTCAGGTGTAGTCGTAGATAGTTTAAGCTCGTGCTCACCTCCGATTTCGATGTCAATACCAATTGGACTTCGGGCGCCGATTAGGATTGTGAACTTGTACTCACGCACAGGACTTCGTAATCGACGTATGATGCGAGCGGTCAGAGCGGTCTTGTCCAGCTCAGGTCCCTCTGATAGTTGTGCCAGGAACGCGTCTAATACTAACGAAAACACGTCTGGCGTTGAGAGGCTACTCTTGGTCCCTAGGGTGGTTAGTATTGAATTGACCAAGACGTAGGCTTGTTCTTGAGGGAAAACCGAGAGAAGGGCTGGATCATGTAGATTGTTTGCATCCTTGCAGAGATCAACGTGTTTTCCAAAATGCGACAACAAACCCTCAGCTATGAGGACTGTGAGCTGGAAGACCTGACTTTCAAAATCTTCGGACATGGGAATCCCACTTACGTTTTCCACACGCATAACGTTTCGATGTTGTTACAATCTCGCTTCAACAGATTCTGCGACTTCTATTGTTCGGTTACTCGATGTAATAGTTCGCAGCCGTTCCGGGAGATTATATACGTTCGATTGCCTACAACCTGACACGATAGGAACCTCTCTGATATTTGTTTGCAGTACCATGAATTAGGCTAATTAGGTTAGATTCACTCACGTCCAAGAGTTCGGATGAATCGTTCCAACCAAGTCGACGGTTATATGCCCCTAACCCTGCAAGATCTTACTCTCACGTGTGGAACTGCGCTGAGATACTTCGCGGCAGCCCCGTCGTATTATGCCTTTCTTAAAATGGGCCGAGAAGCGCAAGAGACTCAGGCGCTCTTACGTCGTAGCCTATAATTTTTTCAGGTTCATTTGACCGCGCCTTCTTGTTGCGCCAACAATTACGCTAGGCATCCATTGCAACACCAAGACCGAGCTTATCCATTTTTATTATTCGCATCTAACCGTGCTGCATTGAATGGTGGCAGCCGCACTTGCAGATCGCCGTGTCCGCCAAGCCCGACGACGGTGTAACCGTACCTGATTGCGAATCGCGCAAGCAAACGCAAGATCGATGGTTTCCTTTCGGGGGCACGTTGGTTACTCTATGCTAGAATTCCAAATCGGAGTGCATACATGAACTTAAGTGAACGCATCACAATGAATCCGGAGATTTGCCACGGTAAGCCAACGATTCGCGGCCTTCGATATACCGTTGAATCTATTCTCGAATTATTAAGCTCCGGAATGGCTGTTGATGAGATCCTAGCTGACTACGAAGATCTGGAGCGAGAGGATATCCTCGCCGCATTAGACTTCGCCAGGCAACTCAGCCAAATAAAGCGTATTGAGCCGATCGTGGCATGAAGCATCTAATTGACGCTCAACTTCCACGACGTCTCGCTCACCAGTTACGCGCGGCAGGATTCGAAACAATTCATACGCTCGATCTTCCTGACGGCAATCGGACAACGGATCAAACACTAATTACGTTCTCGTTAACAGAACAGTGCGTTGTCGTTACAAAGGACTCTGATTTTGTTGAGTCATTCTTGCTGAGACACGAGCCGTGGAAGTTGTTGCTTGTGTCCACGGGTAACATAGGAAACGATGAGCTGTTGAGATTATTTCAGCTGAACATTGCGCAATTAGCCGAATCGTTCAAGACCTTCGACTTTATTGAACTGAATCGAACAAGTATGATTTGCCACTTGTGATGGATTCCTTTCGAAGGGCTTCGGATGTCTTTGCTCCTCACAAACCCCCGTCGCGCCACGTAAAAGTGTTTGAAGACTTGTTGTTGTTCCGTCTTGAATCCGGGACGCGCCGCTTCAGCGCTCGTGACAGTCTACGGTGGTCATTTGGGTGGTCAAGCTTTCTTAAAACACTCGTCCTGCGGACTCGTTGAAAGCTTGACCACCCAAATGACCACCGATGAACCCGTCAACAAGCGCTGAAGCGAGGGCTTCTGAAGCACGGGAAAAACAGGCTAACGAGTTCTGACGTCCGTGTAAACGTGAACTACCATCCTCAATCAACGCCTACGAAATCGACCTAAGCCCTAAGGAAGGATGACGTTCTCGCAGAACTTGGACCAGATGATCCTTCGTTATATGGGTGTATCGTTGTGTTGTTGCGATTGACGCATGTCCCAGGAATTCTGGACCACTCGAATGTCTACGCCGTTGCGTAACAGGAGAGTTGCTACAGTGTGTCGCAGCATATGCGGGGTGATATGCCTTTCGATTCCGGCGTCTTTCCGGAATTGAGAAATGATATTCGCAATGCCCTGAGTTGACAGCCGTGCGCCCGACGCATTCAAAAACAAAGCGTGACTGCTCGTACCAATACCAGAACGCAATTCGAGATGCTCTTGTTGTATGCGGCGGCTCTGCTCATCCACTAAAAACGCCAAGCGGTCCCGTCCACCCTTGCCTTTGACTCGAAAGATCGATTCAGCGACGCCAAAGTCTTCTAAATTAAGCCCGGAAACTTCACCTACGCGCATGCCTGTTGCGAAAAGCAAGTCTACGAGTGCCAAGTTGCGTAACGGTCGGTATCGATTTATGAGGTCTCTCGCCGTATTTCCTCTAGCCAATACCGCTCGTTTGCGCGGAACGCTTGCCGCGGAATGACTCTGTTTAGCTTGAAGGAGCAAGCCACGGATTTCCGCCTCGCTTAAGGATCGTGGAAGTTGGGCAATTCTTCCAAAACTTAGCTTTACTCGCCAGAAAGGAGATTCGTTAAGCACACCCTTTCTCACCCAATAGGAGCAAAAGACTTTTAGAACAACCATCTTTCGTCGCATCGAAGCGGGCGAATAATTCCGCAGACGCAAGTGTGCCGCCCAGTTTTCTATGAACGACGCGTTCAAGGAGATAAGGGCAAAGTCCTCTCCCGCGTGAGCAGCCATTTGGTTGAGATCAGAGCGATAGGCAATTCTCGTTTTCGCACTACGCTCATGGGTTGAAAAGTATCCGTTGAAGAACTCGTCGATCGCGTGGACTAGTAGCACCGGCAAACACCTCCGCAAACAGTCCTCTCCGGCACTGTTCGAGATATTTTGCAAAGCTTTAAGGTAGCGTCTTGGTGGGTGGGAAGCCGGTAAGAGTTTAGTTAGACCAGCAAACAGATTCAAGCCGAGGGAGTCGGACGAGCGAGTTTATGCCTGATTAAAGAATTGCCGTCGTAAAAGCGCTCGAGCTGCGGTTATGTGAACCGAATTTCAAGATCAGTGCGCGTTTCCGTCGCCAGTGCAATCCCAAAACGAGCCTTGCCAATTTCTGATAACTCCATTATCGATGCAGAAGAGACACCGCCAATGAATTTCGCCAGATTCATGGTCAAGGTCAATTTCGATTTCTCCCGGACATGGCTTTCGACCTGGCCGGCGCCGACACCTCACTATCGAATTTGTTGATTCACCCGATGTTTCGCGTGTTGCCCGAAGGACGATTTTGGAAAGGAATTCACCCAGCCTTCGCGCTGGACCGGTGATCGTTGTGATGGATCCGTCGTCCGTCAAGAAATGCGTAAAATCAGTTATCCATGTCGAACCCATGTTCCTCTTTTGTTGTTAATTTCGCTAGGGGTCTGATCAGTAACAATGCGAAGTTCAAGGAAGTAAGGCTTTCCCATGCCTGGCAGATCGAGCGGCGACAACGATTGAAATTACGCCGATCGATACCAGGCTATAGGCGCGTCTGGATTTGGAATTGTCTCTAACACAGCGTAATCGTTCAAGTTCTAACCTTACCCATAAGTACTCAGCCAGTCGCATGTATGGGCTGGTGATTTCGACATGTTTCAATTGGATGTGTAAAAGTCTTGCCAGACGTCAATAACTGGCTATTCTTTTACACATGCAGGATTGGATTCGCAAAAGATCACCCTCGAAACAGTGGTTAACGTGATTCGCTCTTTTTATTATGCCGCCGAGTGCTGCGGCGGCCGAAGGAAAGCATTTTCGCGGCGATGGACCAAAGCTGCGGTCTTGGTCAATTGAGTAATGCCACAATTCAAACGCTACATTGGAATCGATTACTCAGGAGCAGAGACACCGACGTCTTCCTTGAAAGGGCTTCGGGTTTACGAAGCCGATGAACAACGCGAACCCGCTGAAGTTCAGCCACCAATTAGCCCGCGAAGATACTGGACGCGTCGAGGCATCGCCGAGTGGTTGTGTGAGCAACTAGCGATGGAAGATCCGGCAATCGTCGGGATAGACCATGCCTTTTCGTTTCCTTTACAGTATTTTGAGATGCACGGATTACCACTCGATTGGCCCGGCTTTCTCGAAGACTTTCGTCGTCATTGGCCCACACACCAAGATCACATGTATGTCGATTTCATCCGTGACGATTTCTGTCGACGAGTAGGTGACGCAAGCTGGTTTCGATTGACGGAGCGATGGACCGCAGGCGCCAAATCTGTCTTTCGTTTCGATGTTCAGGGTGCGGTGGCCAAGTCAACTCACGCGGGACTGCCTTGGCTTCTCTATCTTCGTGAGAATTGTGAAGAACGAGTTCACTTTTGGCCGTTCGAGGGCTGGAGCGTTCCAGACGGAATGTCGGCTGTCGTGGAAGTATACCCTTCGCTTTGGATGCGGCGATTTTCTAATGAGGTCCAACGAACTGGAGATCGGCAAGCCGCTTACGCCGCATCGGCTTGGTTAAGGCGTGCTGACCGTGATGGCTCGCTATCAGCATTCTTCAAACCTAGACTTGAACCGGATGAGCGAGTGTTGGCTCAAGTAGAAGGTTGGATTTTGGGTGTCATTTGATCCTCGCTCTTAGACGTTTTCGTTAAGGCGCCGACGTTTAATTAAGATTCGCTAACATCCGCCGATTCAGACCATTGCACAGTCTGATGATCGTTGTCGCTATTTACCGCAGTTGCTCACCAGCGAGCATTTGACCAAATGGCAAATCTATAAAGGCCCAATAAAATCTTCACTTCCAAGTCGACATATTGTTTGCCAACATCGCTAACCGGACAACTTTGATTCATCACCCGCGCGTTCCCTCCCACGGTTTCGCCCGACTCCGGAACCCGAAAGCTACGGACCAGCGCCTCCCGTGCAAGCGCGTTTTCACTCAGGAGCCGTTGTCCCCGAACTTGCGAACTCGCCCGTTCGCAAGGCAGGTCAAATTCCAAAAATACCGCGGTCAAGATGCGAAATCCGTCAAGTGAAATGCGGCAGCATTTCTCATCGTAAAAGATTTATCCTATGGAACAACAGACTGTCGTCGATCCGGAAAGAGAAGACCTCTTCCCAGGCGAATTCTCTACTGGAGCAGCCTTACACCGAATGCCTACACGGTTGCTTGATTTGTCACTGAAGAATGGCTTACTGAGCTATCGATTTCCGAAAAGACGTGCGCTTATGATCATCGATACACCAATCAACTTACTCTTCGAACGGCTATACGTAGACGGCAAAGAATGCCCCATCATTCCAGTTCTAGATCCAAACATATCTGATTATGAGTCGGTTGATCGAACACTACGAAAACCTGATGTCCGCAAGCATGCTTAAGCGGATCAGTCAGTCAGCGCTGCTGAACCTCACACGGCCTGTCAGACCGTTGTCGATATCTAATAGCATCGGAATCGGGTAACTTGAAATTATTACAAGTTTTGTAATATGATCTGCCCGGAGAGTGAGATGACAGGAAAGGACCTCAAATCGGGTAGGGAAGAAAAAGGTTGGACTCAAGAGCAGGCCGCTGCGAGGCTTAGTGTGTCTCAGCCCTATCTATCGTTGATGGAGAAGGGGATGCGACCAGTGTCAAAGAAATTGGCTCGCAAGGCTGCCTCAGCTTTTGGATTGTCTGCGACAACCCTGCCAGTCGAAACAAGCTGGGAAACCGTGCAACCCACGGATGCGAACACTCTCGCTATGGACTTTGCAGCTCTAGGGTATCCGGGTTTTGCATATCTAAAATCAAAACCCAAAAAGAAGAATCCTGGGGAAGTTTTGCTTTCAGCATTAAGTGCGAAATGTCTTGAGAGTCGTGTTGCTGAAGCTTTGCCTTGGCTATTGCTACAGTATCCGGATCTAGATTGGGATTCACTCGTCAGCGCTGCCAAAGCAAGGGATCTCCAAAATAGGCTCGGCTTGGTTACGTGCGTGGCGCGTAGAGTTGCGGAAAAACGTGGAGAGAAAGATAAGGTCGAACTTCTTCGTAAGCAGGAGCGAGTCTTGGAACGGTCCCGATTATTTTTAGAAGATACCCTATGCAACGATTCACTTACACGAGCGGAAAGACGTTGGCTTGAAACAAATCGACCTGATGAAGCTAAACACTGGAGGGTCCTGACGGATCTTTCGGCTGAACACCTAAGTTATGCCGGCTAAATCCATGCTGGATCCTTGGTGCCGCCCTCAGAAATGGTGCTGATCTTGGCTTCATCTTCACTCCGGAGCCCGATGCGAGAATTCAGTAATCCAGGAAAGATTTCGGGGCAGCATCTGATTCCACTGGTTCCCATTTCCCTTTGAGCCACCTTTTTCTGAAAGGTTCTCCAGAGCCGGCAGCGATCGCTGGCGGCATCAGGAACGCTCCCAGCTCGATTACTACCTGGCCGAGCGTCTTGCTCTCAACATCAAGCCTTCCCTTGCGGACGAAGGCTCTCCACAGTGCTTGCTTGGTCGGGTCTTCGCTGAACTCTTCGGTAAGACCTCGCGGTGTTTGTTGGGGCAACGGCGTAGCCCGACGCGCAAACGTTGCTGCTATTGCTCTCGCAAGAATGGCGCCTTCGAATTCCATGCCTCTTGAAAGGCTCCAAATGTCATAGAAGTCTTTGATCCGAGTGTTGAGGATATCGAGCGCGACGAGCGCTTGAAACTTTTCCGCAATGGCACTCTCCCTGGTGTAGCCGAGCAGCCGCGGTGCGCCCATGCCAAGTAGGTCCGGCAAGTCGATCCATATCGGCTCTGGGACAACGATGTCGCCGAAACCGAAATCGAGCTGCACGTTCAATTTGATCTTACCCAGGGTTCCTCGCAGCCGAGTACGTACGCCTTCATATGCTTTACCCTTCACGATGACTTCGCCTCGCACACTCTGCGGGTCGAATTCGACTCCGTCCGCGTCGACTTCAACTGTTGCACACGCGCGAACAATCTGCTCGAGATTCTCAACGGTATTTGAGACTCGCCCCAGCATGTCGATGTCCATCGTAGGTCGCGCCAGCGGAGCATCCCAAGCCTGGAGCATCTGTGCTCCCTTCAGCACGAACTGTTCAGCATAAGCAGAGCGACTGAAACGAAACAGGAAACGCTGGATGGCGAAATACTGGAGCAACTCATTGAACGGTCGGTTCGTCTGGCGCGCGAGATTGAGTAGTCGCTGATGCACTGATGCCGGAACATTCGTGGGTGGACGGCTGGTCATTGATCTCACTTCACGACAGGGCTTCAAGATACGGACGCATGATTCGCTCAACACGGCATCGCCGCGCATAGTTGACGAGCTTCCTTAGTTGGAATCCCTTTCGCACGCGACACAGCTTTAGCGCCTCAAGTGCAACATCGAGGCCAATCTTGTGCCGAAACTTAAAGCAGTCCGCAACCGTCTTCTCCGGATCGAAAATACGCACCGGTATGCCGTCAAGATTGTGGATCTCAACGCCGGCGGAAAAGCTGTCGTTCGAGAACGTGAATACTCTGAGAGGCGGATAATCGAGACGCGGTGGTTTCGATCCACGCGGAAGCGCGACATGGACTTCGTGTGGGACCTCAGTCGTGATCTCGTGAAAGACAAGAGCCGAGATCAGACATACGACAGAGTCGGGGATCCGAGTCGCAACCGTAACCAGATCCGGATTTGTGATCTCCGGAAGATCAGCGAGCCGATAGACACCGCGACTGATTTGCACAACCTGATTCTCGTCGCGAAGCTTGTACAGAGTTCGCGGATGGATGCCCTCTCTGACCGCTTCGGCAGTGTGCAGGACTCCGCCCTTCCGCCGAAAGATGCGCAGTGCCGCTTCGCTAGATGCCGTTGTGTGCTTCACGAAAACAGTATACTCCGCGCTGGATACAACTTACTACAGTTATCAGTAAGTGCAGATAATTCTATCCAGTCGTCATTCGGCGGCATCCCGACCGGGGTAGCGGTTTTTCGGTCGTTGTAGGAAAACCGTTTTGCTCGATATAATCCTCCACGTTCTCGGAGTCTTTTTCTCTCTTACTCTTCAGGTTAGACTCCTCCTATCAGTTCGAAGAATGGCGATTACCGAAAAAGAAACAAAGAAATCTGATCCGACACGCCGCGGCGGCGATCTGTTCATCGTTGATAACAGCGATACCGACTGGAAGGTGCGCGACTATCTACGTGAATGGTCGGAGATTTCTCATACATTCGACATTGCAACCGGCGGACTTGAGATTGGTGCGCTTCTCGCTCTCGATGGCCATTGGCAGAAGCTCGACAAGATCCGCATCCTCATGGGTAATGAAGTTACCAAGCGCACGAAGAAAGCACTCCTCGCCGGATTGGAGCATCTTAAGAAAGAACTCGATGCGAGCATTGAACGTGAGAAGGATGCAAACGATTTTCTAGCGGGCGTTCCCGCAATAGTCGACGCTCTGAAACGAAAGCAAATCGAGTGTCGTGTTTACAACAAAGATAAGTTTCATGCTAAGGCTTACATTACTCACGGCAAGTTGGCCGTTGTAGGTTCTTCAGCACTCGTCGGCTCAAGCAACTTCTCGTACCCAGGTCTCACTCAGAACGTCGAACTTAACGTTCAGATCAAAGCTGAGGTTGAAGCGCTTCAGGAGTGGTATGAGCGCCACTGGAAAGATGCCGAAGAGATTACGCCAGAGATTCTTAAGCTTATTGAAAGACACACATTCGAGTATCAGCCTTTCGACGTGTATGCGAAGGCTCTGCAGGAATACTTCCGCGGACATGAGATGACGGCAGGTGAATGGGAATTGGGTGGTCCTGAAAAGGGCGGTTCGCGAATCTATCCTATTCTGGCTCCGTACCAACAAGAAGGTTATCAAGCCCTGATGAAGATATCGGCGAAGTACAAGGGCGCTTTTCTTTGCGACGGCGTCGGCTTGGGCAAAACGTTCATCGGGTTGATGTTGATCGAGCGGCTGATCGAGCACGATCGCAAACGCGTGGCGTTGTTCGTTCCAAAGGCTGGTAGGAAACCAGTGTGGGAAGCGGCACTCAAGCGGTATCTGCCAAGCATCGGTAGCGCTTTCAGTAATCTGGAAATATTCAATCACACTGATCTCAACCGTGAATCGCTTCAGCAAAAACTTGCAGACGTTCGTGAACGTGCCGACGTTGTGCTCATCGACGAAGCGCATCATTTTAGAAACCCTGGGATCAAGGGAGAGGGCACTCGAGGACCATCACGCTATCGAAAGATGTTTGAACTCACTGAGGGGAAAACGGTTTTCCTGTTAACAGCAACTCCGATTAACAATCGGCTCGCCGACCTTCAGCACATGATGGAATTGTTTACGCAGCGTCAAGCGGACTACTTCAAGGCTGCCCCACTCGGGATACACTCACTACCAAGCCATTTCCGAAAGATGGAGAAGGATCTCGATCGGATAGTTCAGGGCAGTCAGCCCCAGGGTGAACTCGTAGAAACGAACCAAGTAGAAGCTGAGCAGGTACTATCAAATGACGCACTCTTCGCAGAATTAGTCGTTCAGCGAAGTCGAGCGTACGTTAAGTCAAGCGAGCAGCAGCAGGGTGGTAAACAGACCCAGTTCCCAACTCGAGAAGCGCCCAAAGTAGCGGAGTACTCCGTAAAAAAAACTTACGGCAAACTACTTGAGTTAGTGGACCGCGCTTTCGCGAAGAAGACACCGCTGTTCTCGCTAGCAATCTACAACCCCGCTGGGTATTACAAAGGTACTGGCGAGATTGATGTACTGACAAAAGGGCGCCAGGAACAGGTAGTCGCTCTGATTCGCACGCAGTTTCTCAAGCGGTTTGAGAGTTCCGCGGAGTCATTCCAAAAGTCTTGTGAAACCCTACTTACCAAGCTCCTGGCATTTGTGATGAAGCACGGAACAACGGCTGAAAAGTCTCGTCTCGAACGCTGGAAAGCACAACACTCTGACCGCCTCGGCTTTATGCGCACAGATCAAGGAGCCCTCTTCGACGAACAACTCGACTTGGGTCAGGTTGATCAAGACAGTTTCGACGATCTTGTCAGCGAGGAGATGCTGGCGAACATGGAAGATTTGCCGAGAGAGGAGTACAAGGTCGAAGAGATTATCAGCGAAACTTTTCTCGACCTCGATCAGATTAGCGAGTTCCTGGTTGAGCTGAAAAAGTTTAAACCGTCACACGACGATAAATTGCGCGCACTCAGTAGCCTCCTTAAAACGGATCCGGTGTTGAAGAAACACAAGGTTCTCATCTTCACTGAGTACAAAGACACCGCCCGTTATTTGAAGGAACAGTTGGAGCAAGCTGGCATCGAGGGTATTGACGAAATCGACAGCACGGTCAAACGCGATCGCGGCGATATGATCCGAGAGTTCGCTCCGTACTACAATGGCACAACGAGCGAGAAACTTGCTGAGGCTGGACTAAAAGAAACGCGCGTTCTCATTTCAACCGATGTACTCTCCGAAGGTTTGAACTTGCAGGACGCGACACGGCTGATCAATTACGACCTGCACTGGAACCCGGTCCGACTTATGCAGCGCATTGGCCGTGTCGATCGGCGAATGAACGCAGACATCGAGAAAGAGATTCTAAAGGACCATCCGGACCAAAAGGCAATTCGCGGCACCGTTGCTTATTGGAATTTTCTGCCGCCGGGTGAATTGGACGATCTCCTAAAGTTGTACAGCAAAGTCAGTCACAAGACTTTGCGCATTTCTCGCACGTTCGGTATTGAGGGTAAGAAGCTATTGAAGCCGGAAGATGACTTCGAAGCGTTAAAGGAATTCAACCACAATTACGAGGGTACTCAGACACCGACTGAGAATATGCACCTCGAATATCAGAAGTTACTTCAGGATCATCCGGATCTTGCGGAACGGCTCGCCGGCTTTCCCGGTCGGCTTTTCAGCGGTAAGAAGCATCCAAAACCTGATACAAGGGCCGTCTTCTTTTGCTATTCGCTGCCGGCGCCAGGGGCGGTTGGCAATGCTGATGACGCAACAGAAGCTTCAGATTGGACTGAGGAGAAGGGGTTTACACGCTGGTATCTCTACGACGTCGCTACTGAGAGAATTGAAGAAGAGCCCTCTACGATAGTTGAACTGATTCGAAGCCATCCGGAAACACCCCGTCATTGTTCGATGGAGAAGGAAACGCTGAGCAATATTAGAAAGAAGCTCGAAAAACGAATCAAAGACACCTATTTCAAGAAGGTACAGGCGCCGCAAGGCGTCAAGGCGACGCTCAAGGCTTGGATGGAACTCTCTTGATTTGGGAGTGCGACGGCTGTCGCCATTCTGGCTCCAGACACGACCTCAGGAGTATCGATTTCATCAGCCCACAGGCTAGAATATGACTCAGGCTATTGACGCTGCATGTCAACCAGGATGTCTCTTTCAGCAAGTTTGACTTCTACCCTGAGAGGTTCTGAATTGGCGAGACCTATCACTCCCACACGAATCGAATGGACAATCTCGAACGCCTCAGCTCAATCACAAGCTTTCTTGAACTGATCATATACCTTCGCGACGAACTTGATTGGGAGTTCGAAACGGAGGACGTGGAAGATCTGACCTATGACTACAGCGCCGCTGAATTTGGTCTCGATGTAAAAAGTGCGGTTGCAATTCGGGAGATCAAACAGCTTCGTCCCCTAGTTGAAAAGCAGCCTTGGGGAATCTTTTACTTGGATTTCAAAGGACAGCAGGTCTCTATTTCCGCCTTGCGCGTGATATTGCGAGGGCTTGTTGCAAAGAAGCGGGCGTCCGCAAATCAGTCAGAGATGCGGAAGTGGCGCGTTGAAGATCTGCTCTTCATTTGCACCAGCGATGGTTTCACAAACTTTAATTTCGCTTACTTTCAGGGAACAGAGACAAACCGCGCGGTATTATCTACGTTCGGATGGCATCACGGTGATACGCACTTACGAACTCTCGCTGAGTTCAACTTGCCCGCCCTTCGGTTCCCTTCGGACACCACTAACTCAGACGAATGGCTTAAGCAATGGCGCGCAGCCTTTGACGTCGAGGCTGTTACTGACAAATTCTTCGCAGACTACCACAACGTATTCCTTTTGGTTGAGGCAGAGGTCAAGAATGTCATTCGCGCGGAAGAAATAGCTCGGCTTTATACTCAACGCCTATTCAATCGATTGATGTTTATCTATTTTATTCAGAAGAAGGGTTGGCTCTCTTTTAAGGGCAGCAAGAGCTACCTGCGCGCGCTGTTTGAGGCGAGCAAAGCAAACAATGAGAATTTTCTTCGAGACCGCCTTTACTGGCTGTTTTTTAACGGAATGAGCAATGTAGCGGAGTCTCGTGAAGTTCACAGTCTAGAAATCCTGCGCGAGAGACGAGGGGATGTTCCGTATTTGAACGGTGGTCTGTTCGATATGGAAGACGAATGGGACGAGCGTGACAGGGTGAGTGTCTCGAATGCTGCGTTCGGTAAAGTTCTTGACCTTTTCGAGCGTTACAACTTCACAGTAGAAGAATCTACACCGCTGAACGTACAGGTGGCGGTTGACCCAGAGATGCTTGGAAAAGTCTTTGAAGAATTGGTCACCGGTCGGCACGAATCTGGAAGCTACTACACACCGCGATTGATCGTGAGTTTTATGTGTCGTGAGGCGTTGAAGCACTACCTCGCCAAAACCTCACCTCCTGAGGCCTTGGAACGCTTCGTTGTTGAGGGTGATGGGTCTCAGCTCGTCAATCCGGAGGGTGTACTTGAGGCATTACGACGGGTCCGTGTTTGTGATCCTGCCTGTGGCAGCGGAGCCTATCTGCTCGGAATGCTGCAAGAGCTTCTGAGGTTGCGCGGCGCCCTGTTCATTTCACAGAACATCGGAGACGACTCGGCTTATAAAATCAAACGGTCAATAATCGAAAACAATCTTTACGGTGTGGATAAGGACCCATTCGCAGTTCAGATCGCAGCCTTGAGGTTGTGGTTAAGCCTAGCAATCGACTCGGATAGGCCCCAGCCGTTACCTAACCTCGATTTCAAGATTGAGTGTGGTGACAGTTTAACTGCTCCTCCACCCTCCGTGGACGAGAAGACACTCTTCTTCGAGCGTCATCGCAAGGTGCGGGAGTATGTGGAGTTAAAAAACCGATTCGCGAGTGCGAGCGGAGAACAGAAAAAAAGGTTGCGCGATCAGATTGAGAATGTGCGCATTGAACTCGCAGCGGCTCTGAAACATACAGCACCGAGACCAAGTGTTCATAAGATGGAGTACGTACGTGCACATGTCGAAGAACTGCAAAGAGATGTACGCAAAGCCGACCGAAGTGGAAATAAGACGAAGGCAACCGCCCTACAACGACAATTACAAGTCTTAAGACGGCAACTCTCAGAGTGGGACAAGGCGACTGTCGAGACCGAGGCTGGCTTCGATTGGGTGGTGGAGTTTGCCGAGGTCTTTGTGCCACAGCCAGAAGAAATCGGACCTACTACAGTTTCAGATCCCTTACCTAACAATTTAGTGGGGCAAGGCAATCTGATCGAAGAGACAGGACCGGCTACAGATTCGGGAGGATTTGACATCATCGTTGCAAATCCGCCGTACGTTAGCGCACTTGCGTTTTCAACTAGGTATTCTGCTCAAGAGCGCGATCGTCTCAGAAAGGCCTATCAAACTGCACGAGGGGCTTTTGATCTCTACGTGTTGTTTTATGAGCGCAGCATTCAATTGCTCAAACCGGATGGCTTCCTCGTACTCATCAATCCAAACAAGTTTCTTTCTGCGAGATATGCCGCTGCACTTCGACAATTCATCTTTGCAGAAACCTCTTTCCTGTCCTTAATTGACATTTCCGGGATCAGAGTATTTCGAAATGCTGCCGTCTATCCGGTAATCACGATGTTGAAAGCAGCGCCGCAGCCTTCTTATACCCTGCGCTTAAGATTGCCAAAGTTCAGAGAAATGGAAGAATTTAATTTGGATGAGTTTGATGATATAGAAGTCGATAGCAATAAATTAAGTCTCCTGCCCGAATTGATTTGGGGCTTTCTACTTTCAAACGAATTTCCCTTGTTGGCTAGGATACTCTCAGGCGGAAAACCTCTATCAACTCTCGGCTTGGTGAACGCGACGTCAACGGCTGCGGAGTCTGACAATTACGGTACTCATATCACGAATACAAAAGGCAGAGATGCATTGAGAATAATCAATACCGGGACGATTGATCGATATGCATCGCTCTGGGGGATTAGGGAAATGATTCATGGTGGGAATCACTTTCTTACCCCATTTCTGCCCTTGTCAACTGCTGGCGTCAATCAGCGACGACGTGACATGTATCGATCTCCGAAAATTATTTTTGCCAAGATGGCCCGCGTTGCAGAGGCATATCTGGACTATAAAGGCGATTATGCATCGCTCAATACAAACTGTTTCTATAAACCGAATGCCGGTGTAGATATTCGGTTTATTGCAGCGTTCTGTAACTCTAAGATCTTTATGTTCGTCTATGAACAATTTTTCGGTGCCTTGAGAATGAGTGGAGGCTACTTTCAATTTCAAGCCCCTCAACTCAGAGTCATTCCCATAAGAGTTCCAACAGAAGATATCCAATTCAGATTCGGAGTAATAGTTGATGAAATCCAAGCACTTAAGCAAACACGATTTGATAGCGATACAAGTGAGTTAGAGCAAACGATCGACTCTCTACTCTATGATCTCTACGATCTAACTCCTGACGATATCGCTCGAATTACCAAACCTGCAATAACGATGACCGAGTTAATCCGGGATTCTTCACCTTCACCTTTTCAGTAGGGGCTTCGTCGGAGGCCGACGGCGAAGCCAAAGAAACGAAGAGGCAGCTTGGCGGAAGCGTCCCAACCGCACGGAGCATTGGCGCGAACAAGATTTCTGCACAACGTTCTTCGAAAGTTTCGAAGCCAATGTCGGAACCAGCCACTCGTCGAAGCATTGATGAAATTGCTCACGACGAGATGATGTCGGCCATTCGCGAAGTCTTCTCCTCGGTCGAATCACTCGATCCAGAAACAGCTATTATCCACATCGCTCGCGTTCTCGGTTTCCAACGCACGGACGCCCGCATAATCGAAGGACTCCGCAGCGCCTTACGCACCGCTATTCGTCGCCACATCGTCAATCGCGACAAAGGCGTCATCGCAATCGAGTGCATAACCATCGACGACTACACGCGCGATGAGTTAATCGACACTCTACTCGCCGCAGTGGGCAGCACTTGGTGGGACCGTGAAGTCGCAATCCGGGCTGCTGCTCGCCACCTCGGCTTCCGCCGTGCTGGTAACCGCATAACCAGGGCATTCAAATCAGCAATCAACGGCGCCATCCGTCGAGGTTTACTCGGGTCGGAAGGTAGAAAAATTCAAAAGCTTAGAATAGGTAAGTGATCCTATGAGGCCTAACTAGGCTGTTGCTGTGAGTGTCCGAGCCTCAAAGGAATGGGAAGGGTATGACGAAGGTTCCGAGTAACTTGAAGAAGCAATCGGCATATTTGACTGTGGGCCTTTGGCTCCTCCGTCACCTCTGGCTAACAACTGCGTTGGTCGCTCTGACTATGTTGGTGCTCGGGTTCACAGTGCTTTGGTACTCTCGAAGCATCGCCTCGCAGCATTCCTTTCGCAAAGATTTTTTGGTCAACGTCGCCGCAGGATTTCTCGAGATTAGTATAGGCACCCTCGTAGCGGCAGGTCTTACTTGGGTTGTAACACAAAGCAAGTTTCAAGAGATCGCTAGGCCGGCACTCGATTTGATCCAAAGCCTCCGTCTAGGCGGGACAATAAAAAAGGAGACGGCAAGAAAGTCGGTTGTCTTCGCGGTGGCCCTGCTTTCGGAAAACAATGTCAGCAAAAGCCTAAAACCTGGCGATGGTGAGCTGAATGGGAGATGTCCTATCTGTGCGCTTCCAGCTAACCCTGAAATGGAGCGATGTTTTCACTGTCACCTGCCACAAACTGTATGGAATGATGCTCAGTTGGTCGCAGTTGATGAAAAAGACGAGACGATGAAAATCAAACAAGAGATCCCAAGTACATAAGCAAATCTGGATTGGAGAGTCCTCATGCAAATTGCAACTATCCTCGATCAAATTGACCTTGGCAGTATGGCGCTACCTGAGTTTCAGCGCGGCTATGTTTGGAATCGCGATCAGGTAAGAGGCCTCATACTTTCGTTATATCGAAAGCATCCAGTGGGAAGTTTGCTTGTTTGGGTTACGAAAACCGAAAGTGCGAATGCGCGCGGTGATGGCACTCTTGCACCAGGTTCAGTCAAGCTTTTGCTTGATGGTCAACAAAGGATCACCTCACTATATGGCATCATCCGCGGCAAGGCACCACAGTTCTTTGACGGTGATCCACGAGCCTTTACTGGTCTTCACTTCAACCTAGATGACGAAGTTTTCGAATTCTATGCTCCGCTCAAAATGAAGGACAATCCTCTGTGGATTGATGTTACAGATGTAATGAGGATTGGTGCCGGTGAAGCAATCAAGCGCATCGTGACTATTCCCGAGTTGCAATCAAACCTAACAACTTACATTAATCGACTCAACTCCATCGATACTATCAAACAGATAGACCTTCATATCGAAGATGTTGCCGGAGAGGACAAGACAGTTGAAGTGGTCGTCGACATTTTCAATCGCGTTAATAGCGGCGGAACGAAACTGTCGAAAGGCGACCTGGCTCTCGCAAAGATCTGTGCCGAGTCTCCTGACGCTCGGAGTGAAATGAAGGAGCGCTTAACTAAGTGGAAGAAGGCAGGATTCAATTTTAAACTCGAGTGGTTGCTCCGTTGTGTAAACGCGATAGTGACCGGCGAGGCTCTATTCCAACATCTCGAGCACGTAACTCCCGCAGCATTTCATAGCGGCTTACAACAATCAGAGGAGGCAGTCGACAAGATTCTCAACATGATCTCATCTCGATTAGGGCTGGATCACGATCGAGTCTTGGGGAGTCGTTATTCATTTCCTGTGCTTGCGAGATACTTGATGCAACGAGGTGGCCGGATTGTTAATCAGCAAGAACGTGGTAAGTTGCTTTACTGGTACGTCAACACGTTTCTATGGGGGCGCTACTCCGGTTCAACCGAGAGTGTGATGGATCAGGATCTGGATGCGATTGAGAAAACGGAAGGTGCACTTGACCGCTTAATTGCGCAGCTACGTCAGAACCGTGGAGATTTGAAGTTAAAGCCGGAAGACTTCACGGGATCTAGCACCGGAACTCGCTTCTACCCCCTGTTGTACATGATGACCCGCTCAGCGCATGCGAAAGACTGGGGAACTGGTGATGAACTCTCTAACCATCTGTTGGGTCGTATGAGCGCCCTGGAAGTACATCACATTTTCCCAAAAGCCATGCTCTACAAAAACGGGGCGACAAAGAAAGAGGCCAACGCTTTAGCTAATTTTACTTTCTTGACCAAGGATACAAATCTGGCCGTGAGGGATCGCAACCCGGCCGAGTATCTGAAAGATTATGCCGAGAAGAATCCTGGAGTAATAGAGTCACATTGGATCCCAATGGACCGCAATCTCTGGAAACCCGAAAACTATTTAGCTTTCCTTGAAGCCAGGCGCGAGTTGCTCGCTCGAGCGGCAAACGATTTCCTCCAAGGCCTCTTCGTCGGCTCAGTTGCTGAACGGGTCATCGCTCCGGTGTTAGAACGTCCATCTGTAAGTGTCTCCATCGAAACGAAGGTTGAAGATGAGGAATCGGTGTTGAGACGTTGCAATAAGTGGATTGTCGAACATGGTTTGCCCGAGGGTGAGTTGATGTATGAGCTAGTCGATACCGAATCGAACGAGGCAATCGCGATCCTCGATTTGGCTTGGCCGAATGGACTACAAGAAGGGCTCAGTCAACCAGTAGCTCTGTTGATCGACGAGCCCATAGAAGTCGAGGAAGCAGTCAATCGCGCTGGGTTTTTATTTTTCTCAAGTGTCAAAGCACTTCGCGGATATGTAAAGCGGGAAATATTGGCGGAAGCACCCACTTAACGAAGCGACTGTAGAAACTTGCGCGTTTCCCGCAGAAGCTCTAAATCCTGAGGGGAGATGCCATCAGGGTGAAAGTGCATGACGTCGTTTCTTATTCGGCCGACCTGGCGAAGTCTCTTCACACATTCGATTCCTGACAGTTCATAGCCAAGTTTCTCCCAGTTGTCAGGGTTCTCCAGCAAACGGACATATTCACCGAAAGTCAGGTTGGCCACATTTTCAATCTTGCGTGTAGAGTCGTTTGGATCACGGGCTGCCTTGAGTTGATCGATTGAAAACTTCCCGTCGATCAAACGGCGAATATGATTCTCAATCTCCGAGACAAGGAGAAAAGGTTCGGATAGAGAGACAAACTGCAGACTTATGTCGCTTGTTGTGACCAAGCCTCCGATTTTTCCATCGCTGTTTCTGACTAAGACTACTTCTTTGTCGGCGATGACTCTCACGGAATCGAACAAATGCATGTCCCAGCGAACTATCTCAACGTTGTCCATGCAATCTCTAACCAATTTGTATTCCGCATTTTTATCAATTCTCGTTCTTCCGATTGACTTCCAACTAATGAGCCCGTCGACCTGACGGTCACCCTGCATCACTGGCAGTTGGGAGTAATCGTGAAGGAGCATTAAGGCGATTGCCTTAGACAGTTCCGTATCTCGGGGAATGGTCAGTGGTGAGGTGTTAGCTGCTTTGAGCATGCCGATACGAGGCGCAGGATCTGGGATGCTGCCTCCAACGACGGCTGGAGATACGAAATCCGTAATCGTAGGCTGAGTTTCCTTTACGATCACCGGTGAGGCGACTTCCTGCTTGTTCGCTATCTCTGCTGCCTTCAGCTTTATTCTTTGATCGATGTATGCGACTTCAAAATCGGGCACGGTAACGAGTTTCGCTCTTTTGAGAGCTTTTCGGATCTCGCTGAGAACCAGGACTCCTCGGCGTTGTGCCCCAAACCATGATAGTAGATCCCTAACCCGGATCATTTTGGGTTTGCCGCTATTGTGAACCTGGTCTGCCGCTTGTTGGAGTTGCGACGGTGTTTTAGCCATGTGGGTGGACTGACATGAAGAGGTTGAAAAACGCTCGCATTGTAGCAGATGGATGTAATGATTGAGATCTCCGTCCAGGCCGGAGACTACCATGCTATATCCAAATTGACCTTACTCTGGGAGAGACTTGATGGTTTCAGCTTCGCGATATAGTTACGCAAGGCAAGGGAGTGATAGCTAGGCTTCATCAACGACGTGGACCCACCGTCAGTGACCGTTACTTTATCTTTACCCTACAAATGAGGAATGCGACTTAAACTGCCTCAGTTGGTGATTGGCGACGTCATTCGATACCCTTACTCAAGGTTGTTCCCCTAACCTTCAAGCTCGGAGAACCTCTCGAAATGAAAAGCCAAGTTGTCCGCGGATGGTAGGGCCAAAGCGTTTACGGGTGATGATAACGGGCGGTCATGCAACGCATAATAATCCCGCCCGTTTTCGAATTGTTCGCGAATGCGTCGGCTGACGATGAGCGTGCGCTTTGTCGGGTCCACAGTGATGTAGTGCTGGTCGAATAACGTATGGAGATCGCTCCGAAGTAGGAGGCCGTTTGATAATTCGTGCATGCCACCCTCCGCATATGGACGAATATGCGCGGCTTGAAGGACGGGAAGCGTTCGCTCACGCGTGATTGCGCAGCGATAGCTGTACGCAGTTGTGACCAACGTCCGAAACGACCCTTGACCGAGTCGAGGAGCGACGAGAACCGGTTGGCCGTATCTTTGTTTGTCGATTGCGTTCATCGTAGCTGGTCCTAGTGTCTTAACAGTTTCGTCCAGAGCCAAGATCGTTTTAACCTCATTCCATAATTCCTGGGCTTGCTTCTCCTCAAAGTTTCCTTTGCCTGCGACAATCGGCCCGCGCATGTAGCGCGCGCTTGGAATCCAGTGTGAACGGAAAAAATAAAACGGTTCACTCAAAATGTTGCACCCGATGTAGGGGTCTTTCGAGGGAGCGTTCGTTAGATGTTTGCCGATGAGCCGACGAAATCCTTCCAGCGTGCTTGCACCATTTGCTTCACGAAATGCCGCCCATGCAAGGCTCAGTGGGACCGGAACAAATCTCAGAAAGAACCCGCCGCCGACAATGAATTCTTCTGGTGCGTGAAGCTTGAAAAGAAACGGCATTCCTGGATAGAAGTCTTGCCGGTAAGGCTGTGGCGTAGGTCGCCAAAAGTTGATCTCCTCCCGGGATCCTGCTGCAGCCAGGAATCTAAACCACTCGTTGTTGGTTATCCCAACCCAAAGTCTCACGGCACGTAATATTAATCGGATAGCTCCCAATCGTAAATACAAATGTGACCGCGTTCAGACGGCGTATTTGTTCCTCCCGAATTGTCAATCTCATGCCCCGCCGAGCGCCCAATTGAAACGGTTTGGTGGGTACAGAAAGCATCCTTTCAGCACTCTCAAGATTCCAAAGCGCCGCTGCCTCCTGCACTCATACGACGCGAAATCAACTCGCAAGACCAAGCCACAACCCCGGTTCACATCCTGCTCTCCGGGCCACGCGAATGGGGTTAAATAGGATGCAACCGGCACGGCGACAAGTTGACATTTAGGTTCAATAACGACTCAAGAACGAAGCGGAAGTTAATGCAGATTCGTGATTCCGTGCGAAGGTTTTGAAACCGTTACGAGGTGCCTTGCACCTGATTTATTTGACACGTCACCCCTTCAGGTGCACACGCACGCAAACATTTTGCATGCATATGTAGACATCGGCAACGAACGAACTTACGAGGACGCGCATGCAGGTGCAAACAAAATGTTTGCATGTGCTGGCATGCGATTTGTAACGCCGACAGCAGAAATCAAAGCTGAAGGCAGGTCATGATGCGACCCGAAAAAGAAAGAACAATCTCCTTTCGGATTACCGAAGAAGAGTGGCGCGACATCGAAAAAAGAGCGGCAACAGTACGAGAAAGTCCGCACCAGTGGGCTCGCTCAGCGCTGTTGGAAAAGCTCCATGGCAACGACGTATTGACGAGCGTCGACCGGTTTTTGTTCTATCATTTAGTGCGCGCACAGTACCTCATAACCTACGGATTTCAGATGCTCGCCGACGACAGTTTGACAAGTGAAGACTGGAAGAAGTTGTGCGTCAATGCGAAGCCCAAAGTGTCCGAAGTGGCAGAAAGAGCACTCGCGAACTTTGCCGAAAGAAGTGCTCCGAGATCGTAAAATGCGGCCCTTATTTGAAGATGTTAATGGCAAACGGAGAAGCCTGTCAGGGCGAGCAAAAGGGGTCGTTCAAGAGAGGAATGAATTGCCTTTTGGGAATCGAGATTGGCGTGTTTGGGGGGCCTGATGGTCTCGGTGTGGATTGGCTCAGTGACGGCGATTGCCTGAATCCATCGAGGGAAATTCGTGACTATCGGGTGCTTGAACGCCCTTTTCAAACAGGCCGTTAGGCCTTGTCATTTAGTCACCGCTACCGCGAGATGAAACCACTTTGAAGTGAAGGAATTCGATCGAATGACGTTGCAGTGCTGACGATCGTAGCTGAGTAAACCGCCAATCTCTTTAGTAGCTGAGAGCCCCTTGGCAATCGCCATTCGGGACTCTCAGCTAGGTTATTGTTTAGATCGCTCAGAGCCTGTTTGAGGGCCGACTGCGGACCTCGAAACCCATTAAGATGTGAGCGAATTGCTCGCTAACAACTCACCTTCAAGCGCTGCAATTTGAGCGTCAACCATTTCGTAAACGTGCAACTCTCTGCAGCGACTGAAGGCCACATGCTTAGCCCTGCTTGCCAATACTTTCGGATCCGTGGAGCTTTCAAGCGTTTCCATTAGCATGAAGAGCGCCGCCGTAGGTTCGTCGGCGACACGACAAATTATCTCTGCCAATGCCTCGACCCTCCCTAACGTTGAGTCATCTTCATGGGCCTCGGTTGTTCGCATCGATTCGAACGTATCGACGATGTCTTCACCTGCCTCCGCGCGGGTCACGAGTTCAGCGAGCCAAGGGTCATTTAATTCCAAAGCGGCACGGATGATGATCCGCCACTGTGGATCGATCGTTCTATCGTTTATCACAGCCTCAGCGCGGCGTTTGGTAGCATCGCTGACTGTAATTATTGTGGTTGTCTCGGTTTCGTGAGGTGCTTCGTCAAGCGCTGTTGCGCTACTATGAGTAGTCATAATCTTCATCCTTTCATGGAAGGTTGAGGGTTTAGGGCCGGCTTTGTGTGCTACCACAAGTCGGTCCGCTTCTTTTTGAGGGGTGACGGCACTATAGCACAATTCTTTTCTATAGAGTTCACCAAAAAGAGAGAATGTGCGGTTCAAATTAAACGGTCCACGAACCCCTCGACAGCTCACGTGTCATGCAAAACCTGAGTGCATCCTGCGTCGAAGAAATCGTTCTTAGGCGACGTGCGAACGCCGTTCTCATCGCTGTGGCCGTTGCGGTCTTTGCGTTGATTTTCGTGTCGTGCGCGAGTCCCGATCCGGCCACTAAACAAGGTACGGCACCGCTCGCCGACGACCCCATCGGTCGCGCGGTTGCGAGTCAGACAAGTGACGTACAGGTCCAAGACGAGGGCAAGGTGATTCGTGTCCTGGCGGACGATCTAGACGGTTCGCGACACCAACGATTCATCGTTCAGCTTGCATCAGGACAGACGCTGCTGATCACACACAACATCGACGTTGCGCCGCGCATCGCCGGACTGAAGGTCGGGGATAGCGTTGGCTTTAATGGTGAGTATGTCTGGAATGAAAAAGGCGGCGTCATCCATTGGACGCACCGTGACCCACAGGGTCGACATGTAGCAGGTTGGGTTATGCATAATGGCAAGAGATATCAATAACGACAGTATTTTGGACTCGAACATTTGCAACTTAGGCATCATCGCTCGAGCTTGTTCTCTGAATCGGAAAGTTAAAGAGATCGCTGCCGGAAGGGGTGTTGTAAGTTACACACACTGTTGTCAGATTACATACACCAAACTAAGCGGAGTCGGTCAGAACTCGCTCATGCGATTCTCCAAACACCTCAAATAACCCCATCAAGACCTCAGTCCACTTGTTATCAGGTATGTCAACGTAGCTGTGTGTCACCGCGGTACGAGGATTGAATTGTCATTGAAGCCAATTCCGGTCTGTATGGTCCTGTTTTTAAGAAGCTCTGAGGTGTTGCAATGAGTACAAGACAAGACAGCGTAAACCAGGCTCGTCCAAAGTTTCTTAACGTGAAGGAAGTCGCTGAGTTGCTGCGGATCAAAACAAGAACGGTTTACGAAATGGTGAGCCAGGGACGAATCCCATATCGCAAAGCCGGCGATCGGACCATCTTCTTGCTTGACGAAATATTGGAATGGACACGACCCAATGCGAAGCGTTAGCATGCCGCCATTCCTCAAACGGGCTGCGATCCGCAGAGAGGAATAGACCGATGTCAGTTTTCAAGAGGGGTAGCAAGTGGTGCTACGACTTCTGGGTCAACGGCAAGCGTTATCGCGGTTCGATTCCAGAAGCCCGCGTTAAGGCGCAAGCTGAACGCGCTGAACACGCAATTCGCGATCAAGTGTATGAAGGTACTTATGGTAAGCAGAGAACTCCCGCTCCGTTGCTGCGGGATTTCATCACCGACACTTTCCTACCTTGGTCTAAGGTTAACAAACGGACGTGGGTACATGATGAATTCCGCTCGCGTCCTCTGATCAAAGCACTAGGCAACAAACCAATGGATGAGATTTCGCCGATTCTGATCGAGAAGTACAAGCGGGATCGACGTGCAACCAAAACAGCACGGGGCGGCGAGCGTGCACCTTCCACGGTCAATCGAGAGTTGGAGTTGCTTTCAAAAGTCTTTTCGTTAGCAATTGATCAGGGACTATCAATTTCGAATCCCTGCCGAAGAGTAAAACGCTTTCGTGAAGACAATGAGCGTAACCGCTATCTCTCCGACCAGGAGGAAGCTCGACTCCTGTCCGTGCTAACCGGACCGAGAGCAGATCTTCGTCCGCTTGTCATTTTGGCGATTCACACGGGTATGCGTCGCGGTGAACTGTTGAGTTTGCGTTGGGCGAATGTTGACTTCGAACGTGGTCTAATTCACGTGATGAACTCTCAGCGCGAGCAGACTAAATCAGGCCACAGCCGAAGCATTCCGATGAATGCTATCGCGAGAAGAGAATTACTCGGTTTGCACCGCGAAACCGGTCACACCGAGTATGTCTTTTTCAATGATAAGACTAAGAAGCCACGAACCGATCTCAAGAACGGGTTTGGCACTGCTTGTGTTATTGCAGGTCTCGACGACTTCCGGTTTCACGATCTGCGACACACAGCGGCGACCAGGCTCGCCGACGCCGGCACTAACACTCGAGAGATCATGGCGATTCTCGGGCATCGCTGTATTCAAACATCTGCGCGTTACACTCATGCGACCGACGAGGGTTTGAGACGCGCAATGGAAGCGCTTGCGCAACGGCAAACGCGTACCGACACAAAAGTCCCCACAATAGCAAAACAGCGGCAGATGCCTGCCGCCTAAGTTATTGATTTTATTGGTAGCGGGGGGCGGGATCGAACCGCCGACCTTGGGGTTATGAATCCCACGCTCTAACCAGCTGAGCTACCCCGCCATGCCTTGATTATCAACTATTTACCGCTACCATCAAAGTGCCCGAATCCCGTTGAGAGCGTGGGGCTGTGCTGCTGTGATGGCGCTGAATTTTTTAGCATGACTGCCTCGCCTGCGCCAACTGGTAAATTGCGAACATAACGCTGGCTCGTTGAAATATTCGCATGGCCCATTAGCTTGGCTATGTCGTATGCGTTGAAGCCTGCTTCGCCTAACCTCGTGCCATAAGTGGCCCGCAGGTCGTGCCAGACTAGGCCCTCGATCCCCGTATCGTGCAAGCACCCACAAATGCCTTTTTGATGTCATCAAATTGCTTAAGCCAAACATGATCGTCAGGTCGTTTGCCTCCACAGAGCCGCAACAGAATTTCCTTCACTTCGCTGTTCATCTCTGACAAAGCGGAGTCTTTCACTTTTTGTCTTATCGAAGATGATCAGGTTGCGGAAGAAATCACACTGCCGAACTGTGAGGGTTAGTTACTGCCTCTTGCGTGCGCCCCTGCCGAGTTTAAAACCAACCATTCGTACGGGCTGAATAATGTGCAACGATCAGTTCCGCGCGTTGCTACAACTCATCAACGTATAAATTCATGTTGGATTAAGTTTCGCCGACATTCAAAGCAACAGTACTGAACTAGATCAAAATCACGAAAAATGATCTCGCAGTTCTTTACAAACTGAGCACTTCAGGCACAACATGCCACCTGCGCACGCGCGTTATGTTGAGCCTTTTCATAATTATTGAAATAAAGGCTCGTGAATCCGACTCCTTGCTTCACACCAGATATTACATGAAAGAGTTTCAAGAGTTGCGGGATGAAATCCGATGATTCAGCAGAAAGCAATGCTGTCAATTATCAAACTCAACTTCATCAGCATAGTTGTTTTGTTAGCCTTCACACCCTTGCGTGCGACTGCACAGACTCCCGTATTGGTCCCACAGGCGGGGCACTCATCTAGTGTGAATGCTGTTGCATTTAGTCCTGACCGCAAGACGCTAGCTAGTGGGTCCGACGATGGGACTATTCTGCTCTGGGATCTCGAAACCGGTTCTCAACTACGAGCCTTCGCAGGCCATGCGGCACCAGTCATGTCGGTCTTGTTCAGCCCAGAAGGCAAGAGCATAGCCAGCATGGCCAATAATGGGAGTGTAATTGTTTGGGATCTTAGAACTGGCGAGAAGAGATTTTCGATCGCGGGTAACTACCTCGGCTCCAACTCCATCAGCTTTAGTCCCGACGGGAAGATCTTAGCCTATACAGGTTATGGTGAAAAGACGCACAAGATTTCAGGGTCCGCAGTTCGAAGTGTGGTCCTCTATTTCCTGGACCTCCAGACTGGGAATTCCATCCGTTTGTCGAACGAGTTCTTCTCTCCGAAATTACCAATCGCTTTCAGTCCCGATGGCAAGACAATCGCGTTCGTTGAGAACGACACGCTCAGACTGTTTGATGTTAAAGAACGCAAAAGCAGTAAATCATTGGTATTAGGGATCGCAGGAAGCTTGACGACATATCTAAAACCGCGGCCAGAGGATTACCCGGCATTCACGCCTGATTATCTGAAGAAGGGCACAAAGATCACTAACGCCGCGTTAGAAGTTACATCAATCGCATTCAGTTCCGACAGCGCAAACCTAATCGTGGTGGCGACGGGTTCTGGCTCAAGCAGGCTTGAGCGAGCTCACGCGCTTATGGTCGTAAATGTAAGCAGGAACACGACGGATGTTCCTTTAGCCAGGAGACTGGGACAGTCTTCAAATTGCCGTGTATCCGCTAGATTCGTGGCCCTGAGTTCTAACAATGTCCTTGCTATTGCTGAAGACTTTCTGGCATTCAGTCCGGATGGCGATCTTCTAGCTGCTGGTCGCAAAACCGGGCAAATCTGTTTGTCCGACATCGCGTCCGACGCAAAGCCAATTTTTACGCAGGATTTTCCTGGTGGCATAGCGATAAGCCGACGTGGGGGCAAAAGTACTTTTGTGGCTCCCAGTGGCAAGCTGTTCATATCTGGCAGGGACGATACGTCAATCGAGTTATGGAACACGAAGACAGGTACTAAGTTTCGTTCGTTGAGCGCAGAGGCGCACGCAGTCCGAGCTATCGCGTTTAGCCCTGACGGAACGCTCTTGGCGAGCGCCAGCATCGATAATGATATCGCGCTATACAACACTACCGAAGGTCGATATGTACAAACCTTTACCTTGCAGTCCGAAGGTGAAACAGCGATCACAATCGGCGACGGCGACTTTGCGGAGGAAAAATCTGGTGCTCTGACAATCAAGCAGATCCTTGGGCGTGACAAAAATGGGAAACCGATGAAAATCGTAAAGGTGAATGGTGACAATGTTGAATCTGACATCCCACCAGACGACCCGTTGAGAGCGATAGTCGGAACCGTAACGAATGACATTGAGATTAGCCCTGACAATCGTATGCTTGCTAGTGGCGGAGATGACCAAATAGTTAGGGTCTGGGATTTGCGAAGCGGCAGACGGCTGCATACGTTGGTCGGTCACGCCAATATTGTTTCTTCCGTTGTTTTTAGCCCCGACAGTAAGACGCTTGCCAGTAGTGGCGACGACAAAACTATTAAGCTATGGGATACCGCAACAGGAGTGCTCCTGCGAACCCTTCAGTCCGACGCTCTCGGTCATGTTTTGACTATTGCTTTCAGTCCTGATGGTAGAACTCTAGCTAGTGGCGACGACAAAGGGCTGGTTTCGGTGTGGGATCTTGCAACGGGAAATCAACTCCTGCGACTAGTCGGGTCAACCGGCGATGTGTACCACGTTTCTTTTGGTTTGGACGGTAAAACGCTTTATACCGCGTCAACCGACAACACCGTTAACCTGTGGGATGCCGCGTCCGGCGTTCAACTAAACTCATTTAAGGGACGTGTCGCGGACAACAAACGAGCGGTGCTTAGTCCGAGCGGCAGGGTGATGGCAGTCGGTCGCGAAGACGGGAGAATTGCTTTTCTGAATGCTGGTACAAGTAGTGTCCTTGGCTATCTGATTCCACTTACCAAAAGCGATTGGCTGACTGCTACCCCAGATGGTTTGTTCGACGGTACTCCATCGGCAATGAAGAAAATGATCTGGCGCTCAGTACAAAATACTTTTGACTTCCTTCCCGCCGAATCGTTCTTTAGTGAGTTTTATTATCCAAGTTTGCTCACGGAAATCCTGGCAGGGAAACGCCCTCTTGCGCCACGAAGCTTTGCCGATCTGGATCGACGGCAGCCGCATTTGAAACTATCGTCATCTGCTCCGGCAAACGCCAGTGATGCGCGTAACATTACAGTGAAGATTGAAGTGACAGAAGCCAGTCCTGACGAGAAGCACACACAACGAGGTAGTGGTGCGCAGGATGTACGATTGTTTCGCAACGGCTCCCTAATAAAAGTTTGGCGAGGTAATGTACTAAGGGGGCGAAACAGTGTTTCGTTGGAAGTTGTTGTGCCTATCGTGGCTGGAGAAAACCGAATAGCGGCATATGCTTTCAATCGCGACAACATCAAGAGCAGCGATGCAACCTTGATTATTCATGGAGCCGATTCCCTCAAGCGCGTTGGAGTTGCTTACGTGTTTTCTGTTGGCGTGAACGAGTACGCCAACTCTCAATACGACTTGAAATATGCAGTCGCAGACGCAAAGGACTTTGCTGAAGAAATCAAGCGCCAGCAAGTTAAACTCAATAACTACCAGCGCGTTGAATTAATATCGCTGCACGACAAAGATGCTACCAAAGCGAACATTCTCAAGTCTCTTAACGATCTCGCTGCAAGGGTTCAAGCAGAAGATGTGCTCATGATCTTTTTCGCTGGCCACGGCACCGCCCAACAGAACCGTTTTTACTTGATACCACATGATCTAGGATACCAAGGCAATCGCACACAACTTGATAGCACCGCACTGCAATCTATCCTTTCGCACAGTATTTCAGATGAAGAGATTGAGAACGCGCTCGAGAACATTGATGTTGGACATTTGCTGCTCGTCATCGATGCATGTAACTCCGGTCAAGCACTTGAAGCAGAAGAAAAGCGCAGAGGCCCAATGAATAGTAAAGGCCTGGCCCAACTCGCCTATGAAAAGGGAATGTACATTCTAACGGCGGCACAAAGTTATCAAGCCGCACAGGAAGTTGCTCGACTCGGACACGGCTTTCTCACCTACGCATTAGTCGAAGAGGGATTGAGGACGAACGCGGCAGATAAAAAACCGCAGGATGGACAGGTGCTCTTGCGTGAATGGCTCGACTACGCAACTGAGCGAGTTCCGAAAATGCAGCAAGAAGAACTCGACGCGCAAAAGAACAAAGGCAGACAGCTTCAAAGGGAAAAGGTCGCAGAGACTGATATCACGCTCGAAGGCATTCAGCGGCCACGCGTTTTCTATAGGCGCGAAGCCGAACTGCATCAGCTCGTAGTTACACGCCCATGACACATCGGGTCGAGCGCTAGACCAATGCATCTTAGACGATACGCCTCTCTTACTCCCGTGTTTTGCCTGGCCGTGATGTCGCCTTAATCGTGACTGAAAACCCCTTGCTACGTCGGTTGCGCAAACTACGACTCCAAGTAGACAACTGGATTGGCAGACAGCTCTTGTGAAAGTGTGGCCCAGCAAGACCAAACGGTAGACGCTGGTATCGGCTCACTGTGCCAACTACCTACCGCTCGGTCTTGATCGCTAATAACTTCACCGAACATGAGGATCTCGGCCGTGTGACGGTGAGTGGGCGCTAATGCTTCCTCGCGACTGCTGTCATTCTGACGCGCATCAGGGTGCGTACCAGTTCCACCAGTGATGCTGGCCGTGAGTTGAGCCACTCCCCAAAAACTGGACAGGTGAATAAGGTGTAAAATCGGCGCCCTAGCGGAGGACCGATGAGCAAACAGCGGCGGCAGTACAGCGCGGCTTTGAAGAGCAAAGTGGCACTGGAAGCGATCAAGGGTGTGCGCAGCATGAACGAGATCGCGACGCACTACGGTGTGCATCCCAACCAGGTTGGGCAGTGGAAGAAGCAGGCACTCGAGCATTTGCAAGAGGCGTTTAGCGATGGTCGCAAACGCGCCGAGCGAGCAGAGACAGAGTTGCAAAACGAACTCTACCAGCAAATCGGACAACTCAAAGTAGAGTTGGACTGGTTGAAAAAAAAAGCTGGACTGCTCAGTTGAAAGTAAGCGCCAACTGATCGAAGCCGGGCATGCGCAGATAAGCATCGTGCGTCAGTGTCAGCTGTTAGACCTGGCACGCTCCAGTCATTACTATCAGCCGCGCGGGGAGAGTGAGCGAAATTTGCACTTGATGCGGCTGCTGGATGAGCAGTACACGCGCACGCCCTTCTATGGCGTGCCGAAGATGACGGAGTGGTTGCGCAGCCAGGGCGAAGTGGTGAATGAAAAACGGGTGCGGCGCTTGTTGCGCGAGCTGGGACTGGAAGCGGTCTATCCGAAATCGCGCTTAAGTAAACCGGCATGGGGCCATCGGATCTATCCTTACTTGTTGCGCAACGTGGCAGTCACGCGCGTGAACCAGGTCTGGAGCAGTGACATTACTTATATCCGACTGCATCCTGGGTTTGTTTATCTGGTGGCAATTATTGACTGGTTTAGTCGTTTTGTCTTGAGTTGGGAGGTATCGATCACGTTGGAATCGAACTTCTGTGTGGCGGCGTTAGATTGGGCCTTACAGTTAGCCCGACCGGATATCTTCAATACGGACCAGGGCGCCCAGTTCACCAGCCAGGACTTCACTGGACGGTTATTGGCGCAGCAGATTCAAATCAGCATGGATGGTCGCGGTCGTGCGTTGGACAATATTTTTGTGGAGCGCTTGTGGCGGACGGTGAAGTACGAGGACATCTACTTGAAAGAGTATCGCACCATCGCCGAGCTGTTGTGCGGCTTAACTGCATACTTCACTTTTTATAATGAAGAGCGTTTACATGAGGCGCTCGGTTACCGCACGCCGGCGGCGGTTTATCGTCAAGGTTGAAAATGAGGGGCCAGTTGAACGGCGCAAATAGCCTCCGCTGCGGAGGCCGTCAAGGGATCGCTACGCTCGCGCCGCCAACTACGCGGCGCGCCCTTGACTGCCTTCCTCGCTCCGGCTCGGAGGTAGTTAAGGAGCTAACGCTCCTTTAGAATCCATGACGGATTCTAAATTCGACGATCGCAGAGCGAACGGCGGAAATGCAACTCGCGTATTTGCCCTGTAAACGATTTTCTGACCTTGGTCCAGGTGAGGGCTAGGACCTGGAGTAGGCAGAGACGTGGTTTTTAACCCGGAGCGGAGATCGTTAGAATCCCGCTCCCATTTCAAAGGTGCCATCCACACCTTATTCAAGCGGTTTTTCTGTCCAACATTTGGGGAGACCCTAAAGTCTTCCGTATAAATCCCACGCTCTACCGGCAGAGCTACCATCCCATTGGGCTCGTTCCCTGACTACCGATTCGGTCGTCAAACAGCTTTGCCCTAAAAGTCAGAAAATGTGCTTGGACCGGGTCAGTACAAGAAGCGGTAGCGACCTGGTCAGTGATCAGCATGCGATATTTCCTAACGATTGTTGACTGCCATGATTTGACCAGGTCGCTACCGCTCCCTGTACTGACCCGGTCTAAGTGTGATTCCCGACTTTTGAGGCAAAAGCCTCGACAAACTAACCTCGCTCCATAGCCCAATCCACTTCGGTGCACAAACCACACCACCCTCAACCCCGTTAGCATTTTGTTAGGAAACAATTGAGAAAACGATTGCCGTAAGTTAAAGACGATCCTCCACTTACCTACCTAAACTCCGGCCTGCCTTGACAACAACACTCCAACAAGGAGGCCCGACAATGCTCGCAAATTATCCGAAGACAATTCGCCTCTCTCGTCTACTCGTCATCATCGCGACAACCCTGACCGCACTCCTCTACCTGACTCTGACCGACGTGGCGCGGGCCGCGCTTAAAGATGGATCGGCTAAGTCAGCGGAAACTAAAGTGTCGGCACTCCTGAAAGGAAACAGGCATACAGCCGGGGAAACAGTCGATGTGATCGTAACGTTGAAAGCGGCCAGAACTGCTCGTCTCAACACCTTTCTCGCGCAGACCGGCATGCGGTTTCGAAAAGATTTCGCATATCTGAGCAGCTTTTCAGTGAGCGTGCCCTATAGCCGGGTTGCTGAACTGGCCTCTTTTCCAGAGGTCGAGAGCATCTCGTCGAACGAAGCTGTGTTCAGTGCAGGACACGTTTCGAGCACTACGGGAGCAGATGCCGGACAGGCGGCTGCCTCTGCTGCCGGCCACGGCGTAATTGATGGTTCCGGAGTTGCAATTGCTATTTTGGACTCTGGCATCGATGCCAATCACGCGCAGTTTGCGCTCGGCGGCTCTCGGATTCTTGCAAGTGTTGATTTCACAGGCGAGAACCGCACGGACGATCCATTTGGACATGGCACCTTTGTGGCGGCGGCAGCCGCTGGTGGTGCAGGCGCCGGCTCTGAATACGTAGGCATCGCACCCGGAGCTTCGTTGTTGAACGTTCGCGTCCTGGACAGCAATGGCCAGGGAACAGTCGAAAGCCTGCTGGCAGGACTCGACTGGGTAGCGTCGCACGCGCGCCAGTACAACATCCGCATCGTCAACCTGAGCCTTGGGACACGAGCAGTCGACTCATACAAATATGACCCGACGTGTCGTGCGGTGCGTGGGTTGGTCAACTCGGGGATCGTGGTGTTCGTTGCTGCCGGCAACGAGGGAAAATCATCTACCGGTGACAAAATTTACGGCGTTATTCACTCGCCCGGGATTGAGCCTTCGGCTTTTACAATCGGAGCCTCGAATAGTTTTCAAACTGATGGGCGCCTCGATGACCAGGTTACTACCTTCAGTTCGCGCGGTCCGACTCGCAGTTATTGGATCGACGCAGACGGCGTTACTCATCATGACAACCTTTTGAAGCCCGATCTCGTAGCTCCCGGCAACAAACTCGTGTTTGCCGAGTCGGCAGGGAATCTCCTGATAACCCAGAATCCCTCGCTCGATGTATCGGGCAGCGGCGTCAGTTCGACTATGAGAATGATGCGCATGAGCGGAACTTCCGTCTCAACCCCGATTGCAGCCGGTGCGGCCGCGCTGATGCTTCAGTTAAATCCAAAGCTGACGCCGAATATGGTCAAAGCGTTCATGGAGTATACGGCGCAGAAGTTGGACGGCTTCGGGGTTTTGGAACAAGGTGCCGGGGAACTGAATATAGAAGGCGCAATGAAGTTGGCGTCCGCTGTTCGTCAGGATCTTGTTTCACCGGTTCAGGTCGGCACGCCGCTCCTGACTACATCAGTTGTCGCCTCTTCTTCGTTTTGCAGCAGCAACTTCAACTGGAGCACCACCATTGTTCGCAAGTTCAACACCATGTCAGGAACCGGTTTGATCGAACGCTTTCAGGGTCCGTATGGCACGGGCGAACTTCTTGGTGACGGTTTCCTGATTAGCGACGGCTTAATCATCAGCAAAGGCTCTCTCGTCGCTGGAACAGATCCGCTCGACTCAGGTGACCCGCTCTGGACGCCTGATGGTTTCGTTGCTAATGGTGTGCAGTTATCCGACCAGAAATTGATGTCGGACGCTGTTGACATTTCAACTTCGTCGATAATGTTTACCGTTGACGTTCTTGTGGATCCCTTGATGCAGGGTGCTCGAACCATTACCACGCCCGAACTTTATGACGGGATCTTATTTACAGATGGTATTCTGCTCTCGACCGGTCAATCGCTCTCGACCGGCTCCCTCATCAACAACGGTCAACTCATCGGCGACGGAGTCCTGGTTGGTAGCGGAGACTTATCCGCCGGCGGCGTGAGCATCTCTGACCTGATTATGGTCTCGGATGGAATCATCTTCGGCGACGGGATCATCTTCGGTGATGGGATCATCTTCGGCGACGGCATTATCTTCGGCGACGGGATCATCTTCGGCGACGGAATCATCTTCGGTGACGGGATCATCTTCGGCGACGGCATCATCTTCGGCGACTGATCATTCGATCTAACATCTCTCATCAACTTAGTAGGAACATTATGAATACACTTGGAAAATACTGTCGAGCTTATCCGCTTTCACTCCTGCGGCAGTTTCCTGGCTGGACTGAAAAGTCAGAAAACGCGAGGACAATACGAAAAGAAATCAACGGTGACACCGTGGAAGCACCGCGTGATCTGACAGATGAGGATTATGTTTATCTGCAAGGTAATTTCACGGTCACCGATGGCATCTTTATCGACCAGAACGTAATTTTCGACGACGTGACTCCAGAATGGATCGAGTTTTGTCGCAACGTGGTTGGCTATCAGCCTCCGCACTAAATTCATTCTGTGCAGCTCGCCTCAACGTGCGGTAGCACCCGCTACCGCACGTAAATACTGACAGCATCCCCACGGCGATTTCTGAACTCCAAAGATCAACTTTTTCCGCGTTCGATGATGCGCTAGCGTATATAGAAATCCGACTCATTTCTGTTGCTTTCAGTGAAAACTACCTCGTATTATCCCCTCCAACGATTTCACAGCGATCACCGGAAGTTGTGAAGTTGCTAGACGCGTTGCTTTTTGGCTGAGAACCAGCCGCCAGTCCTCCTTAACCGAGTCCCAGTTGTAAGTCTTTATGCAGAGAGACGCTAGCGCCAAGATCTATGAATTTTGCGGTTTCCGTATTGAACCGGCTCAACGGCGGTTGCTGTATCAGGGTCAGTCAGTGCCGCTGAAACCAAAGGTTCTGGATCTGTTGCTGTTTCTCGTGGAACGACGTGGTGAATTGATCGTGAAGGACGAACTCATGAAAGAGATTTGGCCCGACACGATCGTTGAAGAGAACAACATTACGGTCAGCATTGCGGCGTTACGGAAAACACTCGGTGAGAATCGGGAACATCCTAAGTTCATTGAAACGGTGCCACGGCAAGGATATCGCTTCGTTGCAGACGTCATTGAGATAAAGGCTGATGAGACGCCGGTCAGAGTCGGCCACCAAAGTAGCTACTCAACAGAGCCCGAGGAAGAGCGGATCGATTCGCTTGCTGTTCTGCCGATGAATACAGGCAAGGATTTCAGCACAGAGTATCTCTCTGACGGCATTACGGAAAGCATCGTCAACGTGCTTTCGCGAATTCCCAAACTCCGTGTTCTGGCCTGTAGCACAGTCTTTCGCTTCAAAGGAAAGGACAATGATCCGCAAGAGCTGGGTACGCTACTCAAAGTCCGGGCTGTAATGATGATTCGCGTGATGCGGCTCGAGGAGAAACTCATAATCCGTAGTGAATTGGTGAAAGTCTCCGATGGCTCACAGCTCTGGGGTGAACAGTACAGCCGTGACCCGTCCGATATTCTCGCGATTCAGGAGGAAATTGCGAGGGCGATAACGGAGAGTTTGAAATTCGAACTGACTCGCAACGAGAAGATCAGCCTCACTAAACAGTCGACGCATAACGTTGAAGCCTACAATCTTTACCTAAGAGGCCGCTATTTCTGGAACAAATACAGCAAGGACTGGGTGTTGAAGGCAATCGACGTTTTCAAGCAGGCAATCGCGGTCGATTCCAATTACGCGCTCGCCTATTGCGGTTTGGCTGACGCTTATTTCCGACTATCAAACGTACACTTCCCGCCACGCGAAGTTCTCCCCAAAGCGAAAGAGGCGGCCCTGCGGGCCCTCGAGATCGATGAAGACCTCGCGGATGCACATTCATCACTGGGCCTGGTCAAGGTCTACTACGATCACGATTGGAATGGCGCCGAAAGCGAGTTTAGAAAAGCAGTCAGGTTGAATCCGGATCTCGTCTCCGCCCATCAAAGACTCGGGTCTTATTTGACGTTTATGGGTCGCTTTGAAGAAGCGATCAGGCATTACGAGACTGCGCTGGAACTTGACCCATTCTCGCTCCAGATAAATATGAACCTGGCTACCACCTATTTCCTGCGTGGTGAGTACGAAAGGGCGGTCAGGCATTTGCAGAAGACCGCCGAACTGGAACCCAATTACATGCCCACGCATTTCGTTCTTGGTTGTACTTATATTCAGCAGGGACGTCTGCGTGAGGCGATCGAGGAGTTTCAGTTGATTTATAAGCTCGACGAGGAGGCGTATTTAGCGCTTGGGTTCATGGGATACGCACACGCGTTGGCTAACGAGCGTGACGAAGCGGAAACCCTGCTCAACGTGCTGCAAGAGATTTCCCAGAGAAAGTACGTCTCTCCGTACAGCATACTCGTGATTCATCTTGGGCTCGGACCGGAGGAGCGTGTGTTCGAACTGCTCGAACAGCTCTATGAGGAAGATAACGATTGGCTGGTTTGGCTCAGAGTCAGCCCTGAACTCAAGAGCGTGCGCAACGATCCCAGATTCAAAAATCTATTGATGCGCCTCGGCTTCCCTCACTAATCCACCGCTAAAAAAGCACAAAGCACAAAAGGTATGGCGCATACCTTCGCGCCTTTTTGTGTGTTAGCGAATTATTAAGAATCATTTAGGAGCCAGCTAAAGACTCCAGCCACACACTCCTTTACTCTGCACCGCAGTTACTTGATGAACATGTACTGAGAATTGAGGTGCAGTGAAAGTAATGCAATCAGGAACCCTTAATCAGAATGGTCAGGAGCAAGAGCTGCGACAATCTCTTACCGAGAAACTGGGATTACAACAGCTTATTGGCCAAAGCCCGCTCTTCGTCTCAGAGACAAGCAAGATACCGGTAGTAGCCAAGTCCGAAGCGTCAGTGCTGATCTCGGGAGAAACAGGGACCGGCAAGGAAATGGTAGCTCGGATGATTCACTACCTGAGTCCACGCGCCGGCAAACCATTCGTCCCCGTTAACTGTGGCGCCATCCCGGTCGAGCTGTTCGAGAACGAATTGTTCGGTCACGATAAAGGAGCCTTTACTGGGGCCAACGTAGCATGTGACGGTCTGATCCAGGAGGCAGATGGAGGGACGCTTTTCCTCGACGAAGTGAATAGCATGCCCTTGATGGCGCAAGTCAAATTGCTTCGCTTCCTGCAGAGCAAAGAGTACCGGAGGCTGGGGAGCACGAAGTCGTTGACCGGTGATGTTCGCATCCTCGCGGCGTCCAACGCGAACCTCGAAGAAGAACTTGTAGCAGGAACTCTGCGCCGCGATCTCTATTACCGGTTGAACGTGGTCCCTATCGTGCTGCCGCCTTTGCGTGAGCGCGAAGACGACATCATTATCCTGGCCCGTCATTTCCTCGCTCAATACGCGGCCAAACAAAATACGCCGGTCATCGGTTTTTCTCCAGAGGCGGAGCGCAAGCTGCTGCTCTACAGTTGGCCTGGCAACGTGCGTGAACTAGAACACGTCATCGAGCGAGTATTGATTCTTTGTACTGAGACGATCATTCAGGAAGAGCACATCTTGCTACCGAATGACACTAATCCGTCGCAAATGTCGTTTCAGGAAATGAAAGCAAACGTCATCTCTCAATTTGAAACCACTTATATCCAGAGCTTGCTGACGGTCTATAAAGGCAATATCAGCCGGGCCGCGCAGGCAGCGCAGAAAGAGCGCCGAACGTTTTGGGAACTGTTACGGAAGCACAATATCGATGTGCAGAAGTTCAAGACGGCCGGTGCGGGCAACCTGGGGGATTGACATGTTCAGGATGGGCATCTTTGCCAAGGTGCTAAGTGCCTGAACACAAAGCAGTAGGTCCAGCAAGCTGTCAATTACATGGGTAGAAAAGCCCAAAAGACAACAGGACCAAAGCCGAATCTGCTAACGATTTTGAGTTGCACAGTAGATGCATAAGGACAGCACAGATGCTTAACGAAAGCACGAGGAATCAGTGAAACGCAATCGATTAAAAGAAGAGCGAGAAGTTTGTGATTACATTCTCGCGTACCTGTCCGAGAATCCCGACGCTGGCGACACGCTGGAAGGCATTGCGGAATGGTGGTTGCGAAATCAAATGATCAAGTTCGAAATACAAGCGGTCTCCGAAGCAGTCGCGAACCTCGTTGCTGAAGGATTAATCGTGGAGCGCAAGGGAAGCGATTCACGCAGCATTTACAAGATCAAGTAGACAGGCGAAGGATTTCGAACGCCTCAGGAATTAGACGTTCATTGCAAGATCGAGTTGGACACACTGTTAGGTCAAGGATGTTCACTTTACAGTGAGCCAGTAACGGCTTCATCAGAGGTTAAGGTTGAAGGCAGTATTGGAGTTTCAACTAATAACTCATAGAGCAACAGCTCAACTCAGCCTTATCCTTAACCTCTCGATGACCGTTCCCGACTTGGTCAACAGTAGCGAACCTTCCACTTAGCAGAACCGGGACATTAAGGTCGTCGCAAAGTTTTGAATCGGATCAGTTGATTGGTCCAAAGTGCGGCAGCTCTGCCCGGAATCGAACATTAGAGCGCAGGAGGTGTGGAATGGATTTAACGCTGGTAGATTCCGATGCGACGAGGGTTGAGCCTGAAGCTGATGAACCTCAGTGGTTTGCAATCTGCACCAACCCTAAACAAGAAGACCGTGCTTACTACAACCTGCAGGCAGCGAACGTTGAATGCTTTAATCCCAGGATCAAAGAGGCACGGCGCAATCAATTCACGGGAGCGGTTACGCTGGTCGCAAGGCCTCTTTTCCCGAGATACATTTTTGCCCGCTTTAGACCCGAAACTTCACTTCGCAAAGTCAGGTTTACCAGAGGCGTGTTGAAAGTGGTGAGTTTCAACCTCAAACCCGCGCCAATCGAAAATGAAGTGATCGAGTTTATGAAAGCGCGTGTCGGCAATGATGGGTTCCTCAGTTTGGGCGAGACCCTGAAGCCCGGCGATAAGGTGAGAATCAAGGATGGTCCATGGAGTGCCATAGTAGGCGTCGTTGAGCAAAACACTCACTCAGGTGAGCGGGTGCAGGTGCTACTGACGGCCATCAATTATCAAGCTCGTTTAATGATCGAAACCGAGCGGCTTGCAAAAGCAGGTTGATTCGAGACGTTTCACAGTTTTCCAACAACAAGGACCTGGTAGTTTTCAAATGTGGATACGCTCGAGCGCTTAACGCTCCGCATATCCGGATTTGAAGTAGGGTTCCTCTGTCCAAGTAAGTTCACAAACTAATTTGCAAATTTGGTGCAAAGTGCGGCAGCTCTATCCGCCGCAGTCGCGAGGCAAAAAATCCTAGAGGAGGTTGAGAAATGAGTTGGAGTGATTCTGATAGGGAAGACACCACTATCTACACGGTTCTAATGAACCACGAAGAGCAGTTTTCCATTTGGCCGGAGTATAAGGAGACCCCAAACGGATGGTCGGCGGTCGGAAAAACAGGACCAAAGGCGGAGTGCCTCGCATACATCAAGGAAATCTGGACCGACATGAGGCCGCTCAGCTTGAGAAAGAAAATGGAGGAGCAGGCCAGGAACCCGCCGTCACCACCGCCGCCTGCCGACCCAAATGCGCCGCAGGACAAGAGTCCGGTTGACCGCTTGTGCGAAGGCACTCATCGGGTTGAGCCGGGACTGCGTCCGGAGAAAACGGTCAAGCTATTTAAGGACGCAATTGATCGCGACTACGTTCACATCAACTTCACAGACACCAAAGGTGGAACCGAGTTGGGCATCAGGCTTGATCGCCCCGCATGCAATTTCAGCGCGGCCAACTTCGAAGCCGGCACAGGATCTGTACACGTTGAAGGCGGCGTGACTTTTGATTACGTCAAAGTCCGATGCATTGCTGATATCGACCTGAGGCGTCTCGAAGGAACGGGCCAGCTCGTTAAGACGGCCTAACCTGCCTTTGCCTCAAAGATCCGAATTCACTATTGGATAAGCGTCGGTACCACCTGCGGCCAACCCAACCCTAAAATGCTAAACAAAACTACAGGAATCTCGCCAAGCTCCTCATCCAACCCCGCTACCGGCAGTTGGTACTGACGCTTATCCAAGTGTGCGACTAAGCGAGCGGCGAGTTTGATTCGACTTTCTCCCAAAACCAGCGAGAGTTTTTTATTGGCTGACCCTCTCTTGGGGAGAGCATCATGGCTACCAATAATCACATAGAACGGTCATATCGTCTGGCGCCGATGCAGCAGGGCATGCTGTTTCACTGCTTGTCCGCTCCGGACGACGGCATGTACATCGTTCAGACCGTATGCGAGATGCCGCCAGGTTTGGACGTCGCGGCTTTCAAGAAAGCGTGGCAGAGCGTTATCGATCGCCATGGTGTCTTGAGGTCAGCTTTCTTGTGGGTTGGAGTAAGCGAGCCCAAACAAAGCGTGTGTGACGATGTCTCGGTAGAGATCGATCATGAGGATTGGACGGGCGTCCCCGTCGCCCAACACGACGACCTTCTGAAAGCATATCTACTGTCCGACAAAAAGCGTGGCTTCGATCTTTCGACTCCACCATTAATGCGCTTTGCGTTGTTAAAGGTGGCGAGCGATAGGTGGCTGTTTGTATGGACGTTTCATCACTTGCTGCTCGATGGTCGCTCTCGAACGAAATTAATGAAGGAGGTCTCGCTTTTCTACGAAGCATATTGCAGCAATCAAAATCTCGAATTGCCGAGCCCTCCTGCGTACGCAGATTACATTGATTGGTTTTACCGGCAGGATCGATCAGGCGCGGAAGCATATTGGCGGAAGCTGCTGGGCACCTTCAGCACTCCGGTAAAAATCGACTTGCCGGGTGAAGCCGATAAGGGAAGCCCAGAAGATAGATATCAAACAGTTCAGCTGGCCGTCTCCACCGAGATAAAGGATTCTCTGCAACGTCTGGCGTGGTCGCATAAGGTGACCGTAAACCTGATTGTGCAAGCTTTATGGGCGGTGCTACTCGCGCGCTATGGTGATCAGGAAGATGTGGTCTTTGGCGAGACGCGGGCTTGCCGCCACCCGAATTTTGAAAATGCCACCTCGGTCATTGGTCTTCTCATAAATACAGTCCCGATTCGATTGCAGGTCAGCGGAAGCAAGCTGTTTCTCGAGCTGTTGCAGGAGTTGCGATCACAGCGCGTAGAAGTGCGACCGTACGAATCTACACCCCTGACTTACATTAGAGACGCCAGTTCGATAGATCGAACAGTAAAACTCTTTCATAGCCTTGTGGTGTTTGAAGAATACTATCCGGGTGCGGCTTTACAGCGGGACGGATGTGCATTGTGGCAGGGTAATCTTTCGCGCTTCTGTTCGATAAATTATCCGCTGACACTCGTCGGCTATCTCAAGCCCGACCTCTTACTGCAAATTGATTATGATCGTTGGTCCTATGGCGAAACGGAAATGAAACGTCTTGCCGGACACCTCACGCGATTGTTCGAAGAGGTAATCAGGGATCCTTCCTTGAGGATTGCGGATTTGCGTTTTCTGACTGACGCAGAGAACCAGGAACTGACGCAATGGAACCGGACTGAGAGTGACTACCCCCACGACTCTTGTCTTCACCAATTATTTGAAGAACAGGTGGAGCAGCGGCCTGAAGCAGTCGCAGTGATGTTCGAGGATGAGGCGCTGAGTTACGGCGAGCTGAACCGCCGCGCTAATCAACTCGGACATTATCTGCGCGAGCTTGGTGTCGGTCCTGATGCGCGCGTGGCGATCTGCGTCGATCGCAGCCTGGAGATGATCGTTGGCTTGCTCGGCGTGCTGAAGGCCGGCGGCGCTTATGTGCCGCTCGATCCAGCCTATCCACAAGAACGCTTGCAGTACATGCTGGCTGACAGCGGGCCCGTCGTGGTGTTGACCCAAGCTCATCTGCAAGGACTGTTTGCTGCTGATAACTCGGAACTGCCGGTGCTGGAACTGGATGCGGCCGCTCCGCTGTGGAGTAATCACCCTGAGACCAATCTGCTGCCACGGGCGATCGGATTGACGTCGCAGCATCTGGCTTATGTCATTTACACCTCGGGCTCAACCGGCACGCCCAAAGGTGTCGCCCTTCAACACCGCAGCCTCATCAATCTCGTTTGCTGGCACTGCGCCGACTTCGACCTGCAGCCCGGCATGCGCTCATCGTGTGTGGCGGGTTTTGGCTTCGATGCCGCCACTTGGGAGATCTGGCCGGCACTGTGCGCCGGTGCCACTGTGATGTTGCCGTTGCCAATGGTTGCCCGCGACCCCGAGGCTTTGCTGGCCTGGTGGAGTGAGCGTGGTCCAGAGATAAGCTTCTTACCAACACCGGTGGCTGAGATGGTGTTCGCGCAGGGAGTGAGCAATCCGCAGCAACGAACCTTATTGGTGGGCGGCGACCATTTGCGGCGGCTGCCGGCACAGGCTCTACCTTACTCGTTAATCAACAACTACGGTCCAACAGAAGCGACGGTGGTTGCAACATCGGGCAAGGTGGAGTTGCCGGCGGCAACAGCGACGATTGGCAGGCCCATAGCAAACACGCAGCTATATATATTGGACCAGCAAGGAGAGCCGGTGCCTGTTGGAGTGCCGGGAGAGTTGTACATCGGCGGTGAAGGGCTGGCCCGCTGCTACTTGAATCGCAGTGACCTGACCGCCGAACGATTTGTGAGCGATCCGTTCGCCTTCGAACCTGGCGCGCGGATGTACCGGACGGGAGATCTGGTGCGGTGGCTGCGAGACGGGCGCGTGGAGTTCCTCGGGCGTGTGGACCATCAGGTGAAGGTGCGCGGCTATCGCATCGAGTTGGGCGAGATCGAGGCGCGGTTAGTCGAGCACGAGGCGGTGCGTGAAGCGGTTGTGCTGGCGCGCGCAGAAGAGACCGGCGGAGACAAGCGGCTGGTGGCCTACTACACGAGTGTCGCTGGCAAGCCTGGCGCGGAAGAGTTGCGGCAGCATCTGTCGACGCGACTGCCCGAATACATGGTGCCGGCAGCTTATGTGCAGCTCGAACAGTTGCCGCTGACGCTCAATGGTAAGTTGGACCGCAAAGCATTACCGGCGCCGGCTGGCGAAGCCTACGCGGTGCGCGGCTATGAAGAGCCGGTGGGTGAGATCGAGACGGCGCTGGCGCGTATCTGGGCGGAGTTGCTGAAGCTGGAGCAGGTGGGGCGCTACGACAAGTTCTTTGATTTAGGCGGCCACTCTTTGCTGGCGATGCGCGTGACCTCACAACTGCGGCAAGCGCTCGGGGTTGAGATGGCGGTCAGCGATCTATTCGCGCATCCCGTGCTGGCTGACTTCGCGCGGCTGATTGAAAGCGCCGCACAAGCGACGCTCCCGCCGATCACGCCTTGCGAGCGCCGCGACGCACTGCCACTGTCGTTTGCGCAGCAACGTCTATGGCTGTTGGCGCAGATGGGCGCCAGTCACGCCTATCACATCTTCTACGGCTGGCGCTTGCAGGGCCAGTTGGACCGCGTCGCACTACGAAAAGCGTTGGACAGCATTGTCGCTCGACACGAGGCACTGCGCACGACGTTTATCTCGGTCGCAGGTGAACCGCAACAGCACATCGCTGCTGCGGGCGATAGTTTCTTCCAGTTGCTGGAGCACGATTTGAGTGAGCAGCCCAACAGCGCTGAAGCCTTGGCCGGGCTGATCCAGGAAGAAGCGGAAGGCACGTTTGATCTGGCGGTGGGACCACTGATCCGCGGTCGTTTGGTGCGGCTGAGTGAGACCGAGCACGCGCTGTTGCTGACGCTGCATCACATCGTCTCGGATGGCTGGTCGGAAAGCATCCTGCTGAAAGAGTTGAGCGTGTTGTATGCGGCGTTCCGGAGCGGCGAGAGTGACCCGCTGCCGGCGCTCGCAGTGCAGTACGCCGACTATGCAGTGTGGCAACGGCAGTGGCTGGCCGGCGAGGCGCTACAGTTACAGACTGAGTATTGGCAGCGGCAGTTAGCTGGCGCGCCGGCACTGCTGGAGTTGCCGGCTGACCACGCTCGCCCCGCCGAACAGGACTACACGGGCGGCTCGGTGCAGGTAGGGTTGTCAGCGGAACTGACACAGCAGTTGAAGCAGTTGAGCAAGCAGCATGGCGTGACGCTGTACATGACACTGCTGGCTGGCTGGGCCGCGCTGTTGGGACGACTGGCGGGACAAACAGACGTAGTGATCGGGACGCCGGTGGCGAATCGCAGTCGTGCCGAAGTCGAGGATCTGATCGGGTTCTTCGTGAACACGTTGGCGCTGCGGGTTGATCTGTCGGGTGCGCCCACGGGCGGGGAACTGCTGGAGCGAGTCAAGGCGCAGGCGGTGGCAGCGCAGCAACATCAGGAAATGCCGTTTGAGCAGGTGGTGGAGGCGGTGCAGCCGTTGCGCAGTTTGTCGCAGGGACCGCTGTTTCAGGTGATGTTCGCCTGGCAGAATGCGCCGGCCGGAGAGCTGAAACTGAGCGAGTTGGAAGCACAGTCGTTGCCGGGCGGGCTAGCGGTAGCAAAGTTTGACCTGACGCTCACGCTGCGCGAGGCGGGCGACGGTATTGTCGGACGGCTGGAGTATGCGCGGTCATTGTATGAGGCGGAGACGATAGAACGTTACGTTGGATTTTACCGGCGGTTGCTGGAAGGGATCGTGGCGGATGAGAGCCGCCGGGTGGACACTCTGGCGGTGCTTGGGGAAGCGGAGCGTGAGCAGGTGTTGGTGACCTGGAACGCGACCGCCGCGGAGTACGAACGCGAGCGATGTGTGCACGAGTTGATTGAAGCACAGGCGCAGCAGCGGCCTGAAGCAGTCGCGGTGGTGTGCGAAGATCAGGTGCTGAGTTACGGTGAGCTGAACCGGCGCGCTAACCAACTGGGACATTATCTGCGCGCGCGGGGAGTTGGCCCAGATACGCGTGTGGCGATCTGCGTCGAGCGCAGCCTCGAGATGATCATCGGCTTGGTGGGCGTGCTGAAGGCAGGTGGCGCTTATGTGCCGCTCGATCCTGAGTATCCGATCGAACGTCTGGCGTTTATGTTGGCAGAAAGCAACGCCGACATTCTGCTGACGGATGAAAAACTCAAGGAGGCTTTGCCCAGTTCCAGTGCCCACGTGATTTATCTGAAAGCGGAGCAGGACAAGATCTCAAACTATTCTAAAGCGAACCTCGCAAATCTTTCCTCTCCGGACAATCTGGCGTACGTGATGTTCACCTCGGGGTCGACCGGGAAACCTAAAGGGATCGCCGTCACGCATCGCAACGTGGTGCGTCTGGTCAGGCAGAACGACTACGCTCACTTTGCTGCCGAGGAGCGTTTCCTCCAATTCGCGCCGATCTCTTTCGATGCGTCCACGTTCGAGGTTTGGGGGAGCCTGCTCAATGGTGCTTGCCTCGTTGTGTTTCCAGCTCGGCAGGCGGCGTTGGAAGATCTCGGCCAAGTGGTCAGAGAACAAAACGTCACCGTGCTCTGGCTAACAGCGGGCCTGTTTCATCAGATGGTTGAAAGCGGGCCGCTTGACGAGCTTAAACAATTACGACAACTGCTGGCCGGCGGTGACGCACTCTCGGCGCCACACGTTAGAAGAGCAGCGCAGGCATTGCCAGGGTGCCGCCTGACCAACGGCTATGGACCAACTGAAGGCACAACCTTTACCTGTTGCTACAGCGTGGAGGCGGCAGATGCGGTTCCGGACAATGTGCCAATTGGACGGCCGATCGGAAACACGCAGGTATATGTATTGGACCAGCAAGGAGAGCCGGTGCCGGTTGGAGTGCCGGGAGAGTTGTACATCGGTGGTGATGGGTTGGCGCGTGGCTACATGAGTCAGCCAGGACTAACAGCGGAAAGGTTCATCCCTGGCCCGTTCGCCTTCGAATCTGGCGCACGGATGTACCGGACGGGAGACCTGGTGCGGTGGCTGCGAGACGGGCGCGTGGAGTTCCTGGGACGAGTGGACCATCAGGTGAAGGTGCGCGGCTATCGCATCGAGTTGGGTGAGATCGAGGCGCGGTTGCTGGAGCACGAGGCGGTGCGCGAAGCGGTCGTGCTGGCGCGCGCAGAAGAGACCGGCGGAGACAAGCGGCTGGTGGCCTACTACACGAGTGTCGCTGGCAAGCCTGGCGCGGAAGAGTTGCGGCAGCATCTGTCGACGCGACTGCCCGAATACATGGTGCCGGCAGCTTATGTGCAGCTCGAACAGTTGCCGCTGACGCTCAATGGTAAGTTGGACCGCAAAGCATTACCGGCGCCGGCTGGCGAAGCCTACGCGGTGCGCGGCTATGAAGAGCCGGTGGGTGAGATCGAGACGGCGCTGGCGCGTATCTGGGCGGAGTTGCTGAAGCTGGAGCAGGTGGGGCGCTACGACAAGTTCTTTGATTTAGGCGGCCACTCTTTGCTGGCGATGCGCGTGACCTCACAACTGCGGCAAGCGCTCGGGGTTGAGATGGCGGTCAGCGATCTATTCGCGCATCCCGTGCTGGCTGACTTCGCGCGGCTGATTGAAAGCGCCGCACAAGCGACGCTCCCGCCGATCACGCCTTGCGAGCGCCGCGACGCACTGCCACTGTCGTTTGCGCAGCAACGTCTATGGCTGTTGGCGCAGATGGGCGCCAGTCACGCCTATCACATCTTCTACGGCTGGCGCTTGCAGGGCCAGTTGGACCGCGTCGCACTACGAAAAGCGTTGGACAGCATTGTCGCTCGACACGAGGCACTGCGCACGACGTTTATCTCGGTCGCAGGTGAACCGCAACAGCACATCGCTGCTGCGGGCGATAGTTTCTTCCAGTTGCTGGAGCACGATTTGAGTGAGCAGCCCAACAGCGCTGAAGCCTTGGCCGGGCTGATCCAGGAAGAAGCGGAAGGCACGTTTGATCTGGCGGTGGGACCACTGATCCGCGGTCGTTTGGTGCGGCTGAGTGAGACCGAGCACGCGCTGTTGCTGACGCTGCATCACATCGTCTCGGATGGCTGGTCGGAAAGCATCCTGCTGAAAGAGTTGAGCGTGTTGTATGCGGCGTTCCGGAGCGGCGAGAGTGACCCGCTGCCGGCGCTCGCAGTGCAGTACGCCGACTATGCAGTGTGGCAACGGCAGTGGCTGGCCGGCGAGGCGCTACAGTTACAGACTGAGTATTGGCAGCGGCAGTTAGCTGGCGCGCCGGCACTGCTGGAGTTGCCGGCTGACCACGCTCGCCCCGCCGAACAGGACTACACGGGCGGCTCGGTGCAGGTAGGGTTGTCAGCGGAACTGACACAGCAGTTGAAGCAGTTGAGCAAGCAGCATGGCGTGACGCTGTACATGACACTGCTGGCTGGCTGGGCCGCGCTGTTGGGACGACTGGCGGGACAAACAGACGTAGTGATCGGGACGCCGGTGGCGAATCGCAGTCGTGCCGAAGTCGAGGATCTGATCGGGTTCTTCGTGAACACGTTGGCGCTGCGGGTTGATCTGTCGGGTGCGCCCACGGGCGGGGAACTGCTGGAGCGAGTCAAGGCGCAGGCGGTGGCAGCGCAGCAACATCAGGAAATGCCGTTTGAGCAGGTGGTGGAGGCGGTGCAGCCGTTGCGCAGTTTGTCGCAGGGACCGCTGTTTCAGGTGATGTTCGCCTGGCAGAATGCGCCGGCCGGAGAGCTGAAACTGAGCGAGTTGGAAGCACAGTCGTTGCCGGGCGGGCTAGCGGTAGCAAAGTTTGACCTGACGCTCACGCTGCGCGAGGCGGGCGACGGTATTGTCGGACGGCTGGAGTATGCGCGGTCATTGTATGAGGCGGAGACGATAGAACGTTACGTTGGATTTTACCGGCGGTTGCTGGAAGGGATCGTGGCGGATGAGAGCCGCCGGGTGGACACTCTGGCGGTGCTTGGGGAAGCGGAGCGTGAGCAGGTGTTGGTGACCTGGAACGCGACCGCCGCGGAGTACGAACGCGAGCGATGTGTGCACGAGTTGATTGAAGCACAGGCGCAGCAGCGGCCTGAAGCAGTCGCGGTGGTGTGCGAAGATCAGGTGCTGAGTTACGGTGAGCTGAACCGGCGCGCTAACCAACTGGGACATTATCTGCGCGCGCGGGGAGTTGGCCCAGATACGCGTGTGGCGATCTGCGTCGAGCGCAGCCTCGAGATGATCATCGGCTTGGTGGGCGTGCTGAAGGCAGGTGGCGCTTATGTGCCGCTCGATCCAGCCTATCCACAAGAACGCTTGCAATACATGCTGGCTGACAGCGCACCGGTCGTCCTGCTGACCCAAACTCATCTGCGAAGTCTATGTTCCGAGATCAGCGGGCGCCTGCCCGTGCTGGAATTGAATGCTCCTGCTCCGCCGTGGAGTAATCATCCTGAGACCAATCCGCTGCCAGCGACTGTCGGATTGACGTCGCAGCATCTGGCTTATGTCATCTACACGTCGGGCTCGACCGGCACGCCCAAAGCCGTCGCCCTTCAACACCGCGGCCTCGTTAACCTCGTCTACTGGCAGTTCACTGCATTCGACATGAAGCCCGGCGTGCGCGCGTCGTGCGTGGCCGGCTTCGGCTTCGATGCTGTTACCTGGGAACTCTGGCCCGCACTGTGCGGTGGTGCCACTGTGATGTTGCCGTTGTCAATGGTTGCCCGCGATCCTGAGGCTTTGCTGGCCTGGTGGAGTGAGCGTGGACCGGAGATCAGCTTCTTGCCGACAGCCGTAGCCGAGCTCGCTTTCACGCAGGGAGTGAACAATCCGCAGCAACGACTCTTACTCGTCGGCGGTGACCATCTGCGGCGACTTCCGGCGCAGGCTCTGTCTTACTCGTTAATCAATAACTATGGACCAGCAGAAACTACGGTCTGCGCGACATCGGGAAAGGTGGAGTTGCCGGCGACAACAGCGACGATCGGCACGCCCATAGCAAACACGCAGATATACATATTGGACCAGCAGGGAGAACCAGCGCCAATCGGAGTGCCGGGAGAGTTGTACATCGGTGGTGAGGCACTGGCCCGCGGCTACTTGAATCGCGGTGACCTGACCGCGCAGCGATTTGTGAGCGATCCGTTCGCATTCGAACCTGGAGCGCGGATGTACCGAACTGGTGACCTCGCGCGATGGTTGGCCGACGGGCGCGTGGAGTTCCTCGGACGTGTGGACCACCAGGTGAAGGTGCGCGGCTATCGCATCGAGTTGGGCGAGATCGAGGCGCGGTTAGTAGAGCACGAGATGGTGCGCGAAGCTGTTGTGCTCGCGCGCGAAGAAGAGGCGGGAGGAGACAAGCGACTCGTGGCTTACTACACGAGTGTCACTGGCAAGATCGGCGCGGCAGAGTTGCGGCAGCACCTCGCGGCATGGCTGCCCGAACACATGGTGCCGGCGGCTTATGTGTATCTCGATCAATTACCGCTGACGCTCAATGGTAAGTTGGACCGCAAAGCGTTACCGGCACCCGATGGAGAAGCTTACGCAGTGCGCGATTATGAAGAGCCAGTGGGAGAAACTGAGACGGCGATTGCGGAGATTTGGATGGACGTATTGAAGCTCGAGCGTGTGGGCCGGCACGACAACTTCTTTGAGCTCGGCGGTCATTCACTTCTTGCGGCGCGCGTTGTTAACCGTCTGCGAACGATGCTAAGCATTGAATTTTCCGTCAGAACACTCTTTGAAGGTCCAACCGTATTTGAGATCGCAGAGCACGTAAAACAAGCTGCGCCTGCGACGATGCCGCTACGGCCATCGATCACTTCGGCCACATTCAACTCATACACAACACTCAGCGTCCAGGAAGTCTAAAAAAATCCGGAATCGCACATTTGAAGGAGAGAGGACAAATGCAAACAGAGCCTCTATATCTAAGAGGAAACATCCAGGTTGAGCCTTTGGTTGATCAGTGGTACGCGTGGTCCCACTTGCTGCCTCCAGCCACGACGGCTCGCAATATTTCGGAGCGACACTTGACGATCATGGATTCATACATCGCAGCTCCGCAAATCCATGAAAACGCCGTAAAAAACCCGAGAATGCTGGGCGGTCCTTTCATCGACTACGGCGGCAAGCGAGTCGATGAAATTAAAGCCCTGCGGGATGACACAATCCAGAAGCGCTCGCGCTTGCTCGAGCTGTCAAAAGCCTTGACCGATCTCGATGCTTTTCTGCGCATGAAGGCCAAAGGTTTCAGCTTGCAACCTCTCTATCAGGAGATCCCGGAGATCCTGAGGGGATATGTGGAGTTGGTCTACGATCTCAATAATCACCCTTCATTCAAACTCATGGAGCCTTTGATGTACCGGTCAGAGTTTTACGACCGTTCGGCGCAGAGTTTGATGTTGTCACTCACTTCGGGCGACGACCGTCCCTTTGCGCTCAGCACGCCTCGTCTTGAAGACGAGGGCCTGCTGCACCTGCGCATACCGTTTGACGAGCCGGTGATTGACGAGTTGTTCAAGCTGAAGTCCCAGCCCAAGCCATTTGACGAAATCAAAGAGATGCTGGGTATCAATGGCAATGTGCAACAACGCGAACTGCTGCGCTCATTCCTGACCGAGACCCCGCCGCCGAAGTATGTACCTTACGACGGGCCGGGCGTGCGTTGGCGATATTTTGGTCACGCGTGCGTCATGGTTGAGACAGGTGGCATCGCAATCATGTCTGACCCGGTTCTGAGTTATACGTATGAGAGCGATGTCTCGCGCTATACGTACTCAGATCTTCCCGACACCATCGACTACGTCCTCGTCACTCACAACCATCAGGATCATGTTCTTTTAGAGACGATCTTACAGTTACGTCACAAGATCAAATACGTGGTTGTGCCACGCAGTACTGCCGGGTCGTTGCAAGATCCGTCGTTGGAGTTGGCGCTCAAGCATGCCGGATTCAAGAATGTCATCGGACTCGATCAATTCGAAGAGCTGACAACACCAAATGGCGCGATTACGGCTTTACCGTTCCTCGGAGAGCACTGCGACCTGAACATCAACGCGAAAATGGCTTATCTCGTGAAAGCCGGTGCACACTCGATTTTGTTTGCCGCGGACTCGTGCAACATCGAACCCAAGTTGTATGAACACCTGCACGATGAGATTGGCGATGTTGATGCCATCTTCCTGGGCATGGAATGCAATGGAGCGCCACTGACCTGGTTGTATGGTCCACTGTTGACGCACCGGATAGACCGCGCCATGGACGAATCGCGCCGGCTGACCGGATCCAACTTCGAGCAAGCGAGGGACATTGTCGATCGATTTCGTTGCAAAGAGGTCTACGTCTACGCGATGGGACAAGAGCCCTGGCTGAACTACGTGATGAGTATCAAATACACGGAGCGATCGAAACCGATTGTCGAGTCCAACCGCCTCGTCGAATATTGCCGCAGTCGCGGCATCATAGCCGAGCGGCTGTTTGGAGAAAAAGAAATCCTTCTCCCGTGAATTTTCGACCCTCAATTCATCAACCTTCCCCCACACAATCTCAACAGGGCTTTGCACTAAAAGTCCCTACATTCTGGACTTCTCTGTGCAACCTCTGTGTTCTCTGTGTCTCTGTGGTGTGTTTTGCTCGGAATTGATCCACCACAGAGACACAGAGAACACAGAGGTTGCACAGAGAAGAGGGCGTTCGTGACTTTTTTGTGCAAAGCCTCTCAACAGTGCCTTGCCTTAAAAGTCAGGGATTAGCGTTGGATCGGGTCAGTACAGAGAGCGGTAGCGACCTGGTTAGTGATCAGCACACGATATTTCCTAGCTTAACCCCTTCGATCTTCGACCAGGTCGCTACCGCTCCCTGTACTGACCCGATCCAAGAACAATTTCCGGGTTTTGAGGCAAAACTTCTCAAACAGTAATCAATCTTCGAAAAAACTATTCGGGTGACCCGCGGTGTCGTTTTCGCGACTCACTGCTCTGAATAGTTGGAGGACGAAATGGCGTTAGCCAGACAAGTGCCGACATCATATGGACAGCGACGGCTGTGGTTCATTGACCGCTTAAAGCAAGACGGCACGGAATACAACCTGTGCAGAAAGCTGCGGATAAGAGGTGCGCTCGATGCGGACGCGCTGACCACGGCTTTGAAAACCATCGTGAAACGGCACGAGAGTTTGCGGACACGGTTCGAGGAGATTGATGGAGAGCCCGTCCAGGTGATTGAGCCGGCATTACTAATAGAAGTGCCGTTAGAAGATTTTAGCGCGCTGACGGAAGCAGAGCGTCAGGTGCAAGTGAACACGTCGCTCATGCGGGAAACCACTCAGCCCTTCGATTTAGCGAGGGGTCCGCTGATGCGCGCAAAGCTCCTCAAACTCGGCCCGGAAGATCACATTCTCTCTCATACGGTGCACCACATCGTTTGGGACGCCTGGTCCGAAGGCCTGTTCATGAAAGAGCTTAAGGCGCTTTATGAGGCCTTCCGAGAGGGACGGGAAAACCCGCTGAAGCCAACGGCGTTGCGCTATGGAGACTTTGCGTCGTGGGAGCGGTCGCTGTTGGAGAACGGGTGGCTGGATGAAGGGCTGCAGTACTGGAGAGAGCAGTTGGCAGGAATTCCGGAGTACTTGGACTTGCCAACCGATCGGCCACGTCCCGCAGTGCAGACGTTTAATGCCGAAGCTCATCGAGTAACCCTGGACCGCGAACTGGTTCGGAAACTGAAGCAGCAGAGCGAAAACAACAAAGCCAGCTTGTACATGACTCTGTTGGCAGTTTTGGGGATGCTCTTCTCTCGCTACAGCGGACAGAACGATGTCGTCATAGGTTCACCCGTAGCTAACCGGCCAGAGACTGGATTAGAGGAGCTGATCGGATTCTTCCTGAACACTCTCGCGATGCGGATACGGCTGAACCCGCAGATGAGCTTTCGTGAGTTGCTGGACCAGGTTCGACATACGGCGCTGGGAGCCTATGAGCACGCAGACGTGCCGTTTGATCGCATAGTCGAGGACTTATCGCCACGGCGCAGCCTCGACCGAACGCCTGTATTTCAGGTGATGTTTACGCACGTGAACAAGCCCGTAGTCACGGCAAATCTGAACGGATTGTCAATCGAGAAGGAACCGGTCAGGGCAAATGAATTTCCCTCGCAGTTCGATCTCGAAGTGCACGCTGTAGAGGGCGATGGGTCGCTCCAGCTCCTCTGGTTGCACAACTCAGACTTATTTGACGGGCGATCGATAGCGCAGATGGCCCAACACTATGTAAGCCTGCTCAATGCCGTTGTCGTAAGTGCGGATCTGCCGGTTGGAAAATTCACGATGCTGGAACCGCGTGAGCAGCAACAGATGCTCTATGAGTGGAACGCGACCGGGACCGAGTACCCGCGCGAGCGGTGTGTGCACGAACTGATCGAGGAGCAAGTCGAGAAGACGCCTGATGCAGTCGCTGTCGTATTTGAGGATGAAGCGCTGACTTATGGGGAACTGAACCGGCGCGCTAATCAGCTAGCGCATCACCTGCGCGAGCTCGGCGTCGGACCTGATACGCGCGTGGCGATCTGCGTCGAACGTGGCCTGGAGATGCTGGTGGGCCTTTTGGGTATCTGGAAGGCCGGTGGTGCTTATGTGCCGCTGGATCCGGCTTACCCGCAGGACCGGTTGCAGTACATGCTGGCTGATAGCACGCCGGTCGTGCTGCTGACACAGGCCCATCTGCAAGGATTGTTTTCCAGCTTTAGTCGAAACCTGCCGGTGCTTGAGTTGGATACGGCGAGGCCGCCCTGGCGTGATCGCCCGCGGACCAATCCGCTGCCGGAAGCGGTCGGCTTGAAGTCGCAGCATCTGGCTTATGTCATCTACACATCGGGTTCAACCGGCACTCCCAAAGGCGTGATGATCGGTCACGCCGCGCTCACCAACTTCCTGCGTCATATGCAAGGCCAGCCCGGCCTAACCGCAGACGATGTATTTCTGGCAACCACCACTTTGTCTTTCGATATTGCTGCACTGGAGTTGTACCTGCCGCTGACGGTTGGTGCGCAAGTGCGAGTTCTCAAGCGTGAGATGGTGCTCGATGGTCCGGCGTTAGTGAAGCAACTGGGCCAGGGAGCGACGGCGATGCAGGCGACGCCGACGAGCTGGCAGATGCTGGTCGAGAGTGGTTGGCAAGCGACTGCGGGACTGAAGGTGTTGTGCGGCGGAGAGGCCTTGCCGGCAGAGCTCGCAAAGCAGTTAGTGAGACGCAGCGGAGCGGCGTGGAATCTGTATGGGCCAACGGAGACTACGGTATGGTCATTGGCTAATGAGTTGGGATCGACGGAAGGTCGAGTGAGCATCGGCAGGCCGATCACGAACACGCAGGTATACATCCTGGACCAGCAGCGGGAACCGGTGCCGGTCGGAGTGGTGGGCGAGTTGTACATCGGTGGTGACGGGCTGGCCCGCGGCTACCTTAATCGCGGTGATCTGACCGCAGAGCGATTTGTGAGTGATCCGTTTGCGAAGGATCGCGGCGCACGGATGTACCGGACCGGCGACCTCGCGCGGTGGCTTGTAGACGGGACAGTCGAGTTTGTCGGACGCGTGGACCATCAGGTGAAGGTGCGCGGTCATCGCATCGAGCTGGGAGAGATCGAGGCGCGCCTGGGCGAACACGAAGCGGTGCGCGAAGTCGTAGTGACAGTCCGCGAAGAGGCCGCGGGAGACAAGCGGCTGGTGGCCTACTACACGAGTGTAGCCGGCGCGATAGAAGTGGAAGAGTTGCGGTCGCATTTATTAGCGCGGGTGCCGGAGTACATGGTGCCGGCGGCTTATGTGCATCTGGAGCAGTTGCCGCTGACGCCCAATGGCAAGGTGGATCGCAAAGCGTTGCCGGCGCCAGATGAAGAAGCTTACGCGGTGCGCGGGTATGAAGAGCCGGTGGGAGAGATCGAGACGGCGGTCGCGAATATCTGGGCGGAGTTGCTGAAGCTGGAGCAGGTGGGCCGATTCGATAACTTCTTCGATCTTGGTGGCCACTCTCTACTGGCGATGCGAGTGATCTCGCAGCTGAGGCAAGCACTCGGCATTGAGGTGGCCGTCACGGATCTGTTCACGCATCCAATCCTGGCTGATTTCGTTCGCGCAATCGAAAGCGCTACGCAGGTAACGTTGCCACCGATCACCTCTTGCGAGCGCAGCGGGCTGCTGCCGCTGTCACTGACGCAGCAGCGGTTATGGCTGCTGGCACAAATGGGCGCGAGCCAGGCTTATCACATCTTCTCCGGCTGGCGATTGAAGGGACAACTCAATTCCGCGGCGCTGCGGCAGGCGCTGGACCGCGTTGTTGCTCGTCACGAGACACTGCGCACCACGTTCGTGGCCGTTCAAGGTGAGCCGCGGCAGCGCATTGCTCTAGCCGCCGACAGTTGCTTCCACCTCGTCGAGCACGACTTGAGTGAACAGACAGATAGTCAGGCAGAGTTGGACCAACTGGTCCGAGAAGAATCCAGCAGCAGTTTTGACCTCGCGGCTGGACCACTTATCCGTGGCCGCTTGATACGGCTGAGTCACGACGAGCACGCGCTGCTGATGACGATGCATCACATCGTCGCAGATGGCTGGTCGATGGGTGTTTTTGCCAGGGAACTGAGTGCGTTGTACGGAGCGTTCACCCGCGGAGAGAATGATCCGCTACCGGAGTTGGAAATTCAGTATGCCGACTATGCGGTGTGGCAGCGGCAGTGGATGGAAGGCGAGGTGCTGCAACAGCAGGCTGAGTACTGGCAACGACAGTTAGCTGGCGCACCGGCGCTGCTCGAGTTGCCGACTGATCATCCGCGGCCTGCCGAGCAGGAGTACGTCGGTAGATGGGTGAAGCTGGAACTGGACGAGGAGTTGTCGCGCGGACTGAAGGAGCTGAGCAAGCGGCACGGAGTAACGCTGTACATGACTTTGCTCGCCGGATGGGCAGCGCTGTTGGCACGGCTTTCAGGACAAGCGGACATAGTGATTGGCACCCCAGTAGCAAATCGCAGTCGAGCAGAAATCGAGGAACTGATCGGTTTCTTCATAAACATGCTGGCGTTGCGAGTAGACGTATCGGGAAATGTGAGTGAGTTGCTGCGGCACGTGAAGGAGCAGGTGCTCGCGGGACAGCAGCATCAGGATATTCCCTTTGAGCAGGTCGTAGAGGTTGCACGACCAACTCGGAGTCTCGTGCATAGTCCACTGTTCCAGGTCGGCTTCGATTGGCAACACGCTCACGAAGGCGGGCTGGCGCTTCCTGGAATGGAAGTAGGAGCGCTGGGCATCGTGACGCGCGAAGTGGCAAAGTTCGATCTACGACTTTGGCTACGTGACGCGGGCGAGCGGATTGTCGGGGCCATGGAGTACGCGACGGCATTGTTCGAAGAGTCGACGGTGCAACAGTATCTCGGCTACTTCCGCTTACTGCTGCAAAGCATGGTCAACGACAGCCGGCAGCCGGTCGAGAGTTTGCCGCTGTTGACCAGCGCCGAGCAGCGCCAGATGGTCACGGAGTGGAACGCGACCGAGACCGAGTACGGGCGCGCACGGTGTGTGCAGGAGTTGTTTGAAGAGCAGGCGCAGCAACGGCCGGAAGCAGCGGCGGTGGTGTTTGAGGATGAGGTGCTGAGTTACGGCGAGTTGAACCGTCGTGCCAACCAGCTAGCGCATTATCTGCGCGCGCTGGGAGTTGGCCCTGACACGCGCGTGGCGATCTGCGTCGAGCGCGGCTTGGAGATGATTGTTGGCTTGCTGGGCGTGCTGAAGGCAGGTGGCGCGTATGTGCCGCTGGATCCGGCTTACCCGCAGGAGCGCTTGCAGTACATGCTCGACGACAGTGCACCGCTGGTGCTGTTGACGCAAGCGCGTCTGCAAGGATTGTTTGCTGGCTTCAATCAAACCGTGCCAGTGCTCGAACTGGATGCGGCGGCACCGCGCTGGCGCGAAGCACCGCAAACGAATCCGCTGTCGGGATTGGACGCGCAACATGCCGCTTATGTGATCTATACCTCGGGCTCGACAGGCCGCGCCAAGGGCGTGGTGATCGAACACCAGCAACTGCTGAATTACGTGGCCGCGATCAGCGCGAAACTGGAACTGGAGCCGGGTTGGGCCTGCGGGCTGGTGTCGACCTTCGCCGCGGACCTGGGCCACACGATGCTGTTCCCGTCATTGCTGGGTGGCGGCTGCCTGCACCTGATCGCGCAGGCGGCGACGACGGATGCAGAGCGCTTCAGCCGCTACTGTGGCGAGCACGGTCTGGACTGTTTGAAGATCACGCCGTCACATCTGCAGGCGCTGCTGGGCGATGCAGGTGAGGGAACGGCGCTACCGCGGCGGTGTCTGGTGTTGGGGGGCGAGGCGCTGCCGCCGGAGTTGGTGGCGCGCGTGCAAGCGCTGCAGCCGGACTGCCGTGTCTATAACCACTATGGACCAACGGAGTGCACGGTGGGTGCGCTGTCGCAGGAGGTGAGGCGCAGTGCCGAGTTGCGTGAGCGGAGCCGAGTGGCGTTGGGCCGACCGCTAGGCAACATGCGGGTGTATGTGCTGGACGAGCAGTTGGAGGCGGTGCCGGTGGGCGTGGTTGGAGAACTGTACATCGGTGGCGCGGGCGTGGCGCGCGGGTACTGGCAGCGAGCGGAGCAGACGGCCGAGCGGTTTGTCAGTGATCCGTATGCGGGAGTAGCCGGAGCGCGGATGTATCGCACGGGAGACCTGGGGCGGCAGCTGGCGGACGGGACGATCGAGTTTGTCGGGCGGAATGATTTCCAGGTGAAGGTGCGTGGCTATCGCATCGAGTTGGGAGAGATCGAGGCGCGGCTGAGTGAGCACGAAGCAGTACGTGAAGCAGTGGTGCTGGCGCGCGAAGAGTCTGCGGGCGACAAGCGGTTAGTAGCCTACTACACGAGCTTAGCGGGCGCGCTGGGAGCGGAAGAGTTACGACAGCATTTGTTGGCGCGGTTGCCGGAGTACATGGTGCCGGCGGCGTATGTCCATCTGGAGCAGATGCCGCTGACGCCGAATGGGAAGTTGGACCGCAAGGCGTTGCCGGCGCCCGCTGACGAAGCTTATGCGGTGCGTGGCTATGAAGAGCCAGTGGGCGAGGTCGAGACAGCGCTGGCGAAGATCTGGGCGGAGTTGCTGAAGCTCGAGCGCGTAGGCCGGCACGATAACTTCTTTGATCTTGGCGGCCACTCTCTACTGGCAGTGGGAGTGCTGATGCGTTTGCAGCAGATCTTCAACGTCGACGTGACGATTGGCGATCTATTCGACAGGCCGATCCTGGCTGACCTCGCCAATTCCATCGAAAGCGCCGCGCACGGCACGCTGCCACCGATCACGCGTTGCGAGCGCAGCGAGTTGCTGCCGGTGTCATTCGCGCAGCAGCGGCTCTGGCTGCTCTCACAGATGGGCGCGAGCCAGGCTTATCACATCTTCTACGGCTGGCGATTCAAAGGACAGCTTGACCACGCAGCGCTGCGGCAGACGCTGGACCGCATCGTCGCTCGTCACGAAGGACTACGAACTACGTTTGTGTCCGTTGAAGGCGAGCCGCGGCAGCGCATCACCGCAGCGATCGATAGTTGTTTCCACCTCATCGAGCACGACTTGAGTGAACAGACCGACAGCGAAGCGGCGTTGGCCCAGCTGGTCCAGGAAGAATCCAGCAACAGTTTTGATCTGGCGGCTGGACCACTCATCCGCGGTCGCTTGATACGGCTGCGCCAGGACGAGCACGCGCTGCTGATGACCATGCATCACATCGTCTCCGATGGTTGGTCGCGCGTCATCCTGATGAAAGAGTTGAGCGCGTTGTACGGAGCGTTCACCCGCGGAGAGAGCGACCCGTTACCGGAGTTGGAAATTCAATATGCAGACTATGCGGTTTGGCAGCGGCAGTGGATGGAAGGAGAGGTGCTGCAGCAGCAGGCCGAGTACTGGCAACAACAGTTAGCTGGAGCGCCAGCGCTGCTCGAAGTGCCGGCTGATCACGCGCGGCCCGTTGAGCAGGAGTATGCCGGCAGTTTTGTAAAGCTGGAACTGGACGAGGAGTTGTCGCGCGGACTGAAAGAGCTGAGCAAGCGACATGGAGTAACACTGTACATGACGCTGCTTGCCGCCTGGGCTGCACTGCTGGGCCGGCTGTCTGGGCAAGCGGATGTCGTGATCGGCACGCCGGTGGTGAATCGCAGTCGAGCAGAAATCGAGGATCTAATCGGTTTCTTCATCAACATGCTGGCGTTGCGAGTAGAAGTGTCGGGGAGTGTGAGTGAGTTACTGCGGCAGGTGAAGGAGCAGGTGCTCGCGGCGCAAGAACATCAGGACATTCCTTTTGAACAGGTCGTAGAGATCGCACGAACACCGCGGACGATATCGCACAGCCCGATCTTCCAGGCGGTGTTTGAATGGCAGCAGGATGTCGGCAGTGGAGCGTTAGTGCTGCCCGGATTAGAACTGGAACGGTTGCGCACCGCAGCGCATGAGATATCGAAGTTCGATCTCACCTTGTATTTGGGAGACACAGGTGATCGGCTTATTGGCGGAATAGAGTACGCGACGGCTTTGTTCGAAGAGTCGACCGTGAAGCGTTACCTGGAATACCTGCGAACGCTGCTGCAAAGCATGGTGGCCGGGGAGATGGAGTTCGTAGAACGCGCGCGGATCTTACCGGAAGCCGAGCGGCAGCAGGTGCTGAAGGAGTGGAACGCGACTGAAACTGAGTACCCACGTGAGCGCTGTGTGCACGAGTTGATTGAAGAGCAGGTGCAGAAGACTCCGGCAGCAGCGGCCGTCATCTTCGAAGATGAGGTGCTGAGTTATAGCGAGTTGAACCGCCGTGCCAATCAACTGGCGCACTGCTTGAGAGGCTTAGGCGTCGGGCCTGATACGCGCGTGGCGATCTGCACGGAACGCGGGTTGGAAACAATCATCGGCATGTTGGGCGTGCTGAAGGCGGGCGGGGCTTACGTGCCGCTCGACCCGGATTATCCAACAGAGCGCTTGCAGTACATGCTGACTGACAGCGCACCGGCTGTGCTGTTGACACAAGCTCATCTGCAGGAATTGTTTGTTAACTTTAGCCAGGACCTCCGGGTGCTGGAACTGGATGCGGCGGCGCCGCCCTGGCGCGATCAGCCCGAGACAGACGTGGCTTGGTCCATGAGCGCCGACCGTTCTCATTGTCTGGCCTACATCATCTATACCTCGGGCTCGACCGGCATGCCGAAAGCCGCGATGGTGGAGCAGCGCGGCATGCTCAACCACCTGTTCGCGAAAATCAATGACCTGCAACTGAGTGAGCGGGATGTGGTCGCGCAGACCGCGTCGATGTGTTTCGACATTTCCGTCTGGCAATTTCTGGCCGCCTTAGCCGTCGGTGGGCGCGTGCTGATTGTAAACAAGCAGCAGGCACATGACCCGCAGAGTTTGCCGCAGACGCTGGCGCGCGGTGGCGTGACCGTGTGGGAGACGGTGCCGTCGATGCTGGAAGCAGTAGTTGGTGAGAGCAGTGCGGAACTGAGTGGGCTGCGCTGGGTGGTGGTGACCGGTGAAGCGTGCCCGGTGGGCCTGTGCCGGCAGTGGCGCAGCTTACATGCTGAGATCCCGCTGCTGAATGCCTATGGCCCAACGGAATGTTCGGATGATGTGACGCACTACGTGATCGACGCGAGCTGGCAGGCGAACGGGTCGAACAATGTGCCGATCGGACGGCCGCTGATGAATCAGCAAGTGTACGTGCTGGACGGTGAAGGCGCGGTGGTGCCGGTGGGAGTGGCTGGCGAGCTGTATATCGGCGGTGACGGCGTTGGGCGCGGGTATTGGCAACGAGCGGAGCAGACGGCCGAACGCTTTGTGAGCGATCCGTTTGCAGTAGTCGGCGGGGCGCGCATGTACCGGACGGGCGATCTGGGACGATGGCTGGCAGATGGGACGGTGGAGTTTCTGGGGCGCGTGGACCATCAGGTGAAGGTGCGCGGATATCGGATCGAGTTGGGCGAGATCGAGGCGCGACTGGTGGAGCACGAAGCGGTGCGCGAAGCAGTCGTGCTGGCGCGCGCCGATGGCGGTGCAGATAAACGATTAGTGGCCTACTACACGGACGGCACCGGGGCAGTGGCAGTCGAAGAGTTACGGCGACACTTGTTAGGGCGGTTGCCTGAATACATGGTGCCGGCGGCGTATGTGCATCTGGAGCAGCTCCCGCTAACGCCGAATGGCAAGTTGGATCGCAAAGCGTTACCAGCACCGGACGGCGAAGCGTACGCGGTGCGCGGTTATGAAGAACCGGTGGGCGAGATCGAAACAGCGATCGCGGAGATCTGGATGGAAGTGTTGAAGCTGGACCAGGTGGGCCGGAACGACAACTTCTTCGAGCTCGGCGGCAACTCGCTGCTCGCTATGCGTGTAATCGAGGGCATGCGCCAAGCAGGCTTGGAGATACATGTCCGGACACTATTTGCGACGCCGGTGCTGGCTGAACTCACAGCCGAACTCGGCATGCAGGATGACCCTCTCGAGGTCGAAGTTCCGCCCAACCTGATCCCATCTGATTGCGAAGCGATCACGCCGGAGATGCTGCCGCTGGTCCAACTCACAGCCGAAGAGATCGAGCGCATTGTCGAGACAGTGCCTGGCGGTGCCGCAAACATTCAAGACATCTACCCGCTGGCGCCGCTGCAGGAAGGCATTCTCTTTCACCACTTGATGGGTGGGGACGGTGACCCTTATCTGGCAGCGCAACTCTTTGCCTTTGATAGTCGAGAGCGGCTGGACCGTTATCTTGATGCGATGCAAGCAGTCGTTGATCGCCACGACATTCTGCGCACTGCGGTGATGTGGGAAGGCTTGCCGGAGCCGCTGCAGGTCATCTGGCGCAAAGCTGTGTTGCCGGCAGAGGAAGTCAGGCTCGAGATCGGAGCCGGCGATGCTGTTAAGCAGTTGTACGCGCGTTATCACCCGCGCTCATTCCGGATGGACGTGCGACAGGCGCCGATGCTGCGCGTGGTGATCGCGCGCGACGAGGAGCAAGGTCGCTGGCTGATGCTGCAACTGCGCCATCATCTCGCAAGCGATCACACTACCTTAGAAGTAATGCAGAAGGAGATCGAAGCCTATCTGCGTGGCGAAGCCGATAGCTTGCCGGCGCCGCTGCCATTCCGCGAGTTGGTGGCCCAGGCGCGTTTGGGAGTGAGTCAACAGGAGCACGAGGAGTTCTTCCGTCGGCTGTTGGGAGATGTCGAGGAGCCGACGGCACCGTTTGGTTCATTGAATATCCAGGGAGACGGGCGAGACCTTGAGCAGTCTTATCTGAAGGTGGACGAAGCTCTTGGACGACGGATCCGAGAGAATGCGCGACGACTGCGGGTGAGTGCGGCGAGTCTGTGCCATGTGGCATGGGCGCAAGTGGCTGCGCGGGCGTCGGGACGCGACGACGTGGTCTTCGGGACGCTCCTGTTTGGACGCATGCAGGGCGGTAAAGGCGCAGACCGAGTGATGGGCGTATTCACTAATACGCTGCCGGTCAGGATCCGTGTTGCTGAAGAAACAGTCGAAAGCGCGGTGCGTTGGACGCACAGGATGCTGACGGAGTTATTGAAACACGAGCATGCGTCGCTGGCGTTGGCCCAGCGGTGCAGTGCAGTACCGGCGCCGGCGCCGTTGTTCTCGTCGCTGCTGAACTATCGTCACAATGCTGCTCGGGGGCAGGCGCGATCAGTGGAGACGACGCGGGCCTGGGAAGGCATCAAGGCACTCTCTTTAGACACGCGCACTAATTATCCGGTGACGCTCTCCGTCGATGACTTTGGTGATGGTTTTCGATTGATGGGCCACGTGGAAGCGTCAATTGGCGCGATTCGTGTATGCCAATACATGCACCAGGCGATGGAGTCACTGGTGGACGCGCTGGAACGAGAGCCAGACCGCGCGTTGCGCACGCTCGAGGTGATCCCGGAGTTCGAGCGGCGGCAGATGGTTCATGAGTGGAATGCGACCGAGAGCGAGTATCCGCGCGAGCGCTGTGTGCATGAGTTGATCGAGGAGCAGGTAACGAAGACTCCGGAAGCAGCGGCGGTCGTGTTCGAAGGTGAGGTGCTGAGTTATAGCGAGTTGAACC
>JADMIO010838862.1_pt1 | contig 85347 bp, 87 predicted proteins | sample 8958161 | NCBI WGS metagenome assembly JADMIO01 (sample SAMN16585339, study PRJNA669376) | soil metagenome | isolation source: Crop rotation soil | place: USA: Cullars Rotation, Alabama | collected 2011 | reverse complement strand
GACAACTTGTCCACGTGGAATTCTAAGCTTAGGATCCCAATGTGCTGGAAAGGTATGGTGTCCCCGAAGGAAGCTCACTCAGTGATTGGCCCATCTCGTACGAAACTCTTGAGCCTTTTTATGAACGTGCCGAATGGGAATTGGGTGTTGCAGGCGACGGCAGTTCCATCCAGCATCAAGTTCCTCGAAAGCGAAACTACCCGCTCCCCGCTGTGCCGCCAAGTCCACAAACAGTAGCTCTCAAAGCTGGCGCAAAAAAATTGGGCTGGGTTACCAGTCCGGTGCCTCTACTGATTAATACTGAACCGTATGGTGGCCGCGGAAAATGCATTGCCTGCAAATACTGCGTAGGTTTTGCGTGCCCGACAGATGCAAAGAACGGCGCTCAAAATACGGTGATTCCTCGTGCCGTTGCGACCGGTAACTGCGAGTTGCTAACCGATGCAATCGCGGAACGAATTGAAGTCGATGAAAGAGGTAATGTAAGCGGCGTTTCCTACTTCGTCGAATCGTTTGGGCAAGTTCGACACGAGAGTGCGCAGTCTAAAGTCGTAATAGTTTCTGGTGGTGCGATTGAATCGGCACGATTGCTCCTAAACTCACACTCGTCGCACCACCCTAACGGTCTCGGTAATGAGCTAGATCAGGTTGGGCGTAACTTACAGGGTCATTTCTATCCACGCGTTTACGGTGTGGCATCGACGCAAGTCTTCAATGGCATTGGACCGGGTGTCACGATCGCAACCACGCAGTTCAATCACGACAACAGCGGTATTGTCGGCGGTGGCATGCTCGCTGATGATTTCATTAAGCCACCGATTGATTTCTGGTACGACTCGTTGCCTCCTGATCTTCCTCGTTGGGGCCACCAGAATAAGAAGTTCATGCGCGATAACTACACACGGGTGATACATGTCCGTGGGCCAGTTCAAGATATTCCCAACCCCGATGGTCGCGTAACAATCGACTCCGGAGTTCGCGATCGTTTTGGCATTCCCGTTGCCCGACTCAGTGGGACATCACATGCTGCTACGGTCGACGCGGCTGAATTTATGCGGGAAAGAGGCGTGGAATGGTTGCGGGCAAGCGGTTGTGAACAAGTATGGAGTTCAAGGCCCGACTTAATGCTCAGTGGACGACAACACCAGGCCGGGACTTGTCGGATGGGCCACGATCCGAAAACGTCTGTAACAGATGAGTGGGGCCGTGTGCACAATCACGATAATTTATTTGTCGTGGACGGATCGTTGCACGTTACAAATGGTGGCTTCAATCCAGTGCTTACGATCATGGCCCTGGCATTTCGTTCGGCTGAATACATTGCACGAAGACTCGGTTGAGGTTATATGCGCAAACTGAACATTGCGATGATCGGTTACGGCTTCATGGGTCGTGCACACAGCAACGCGTGGCGGCAGGTGCGTAGCTTTTTCGATGTCCCATTCGAGCCGGTGCTGAAGATCATCTGCGGGCGTAATGAGACAGAAGTAAAGAAGGTTGCGGAACGATTTGGATGGGAACAACATTCAACTTCGTGGGAAGAGGTGGTGACGCGGAATGATATTGACGTTGTCGACATCTGTTCGCCAGGTCATACGCATGCGCCAATTGCAATAGCTGCCGCGCAAGCAAAGAAAATTCTATTCTGTGAAAAACCTCTGGCCAACACTCTCCTTGAAGCAGAGGAGATGCTGAATGCAGCACGTATTAACAATTGCGTGCACATGATCTGTCACAACTATAGACGCGCTCCAGCTGTCTCGCTGGCCCGTCGACTAATTGAGTCTGGCGAAATCGGCAAGATCTACCATTACCGCGCAACTTACCTGCAGGATTGGCTACGTAATCCCGAGTTCCCTACCCGCTGGCGACTGGATAAAACCAAGGCCGGCTCTGGCGCGCTTGGCGATCTCTTTTCGCATTCGACCGACCTGGCCCGCTACCTCGTTGGAGATATCACGGAGATCAGCGCCTTACTCAACACGTTTGTAAGTATGCGCACGATACCCGGCAGTACGGAGATGGCTCCAGTTGACGTTGATGATGCCGCGCTGTCGATCGTGAAGTTTGAGAACGGAGCGATTGGGACAATTGAGGCAACCAGATATGCCACTGGGCGTAAGAATTTCAATCGTTTCGAGATTAACGGCAGTGCTGGAAGCGTGGCGTTTAATCTGGAAAGAATGAATGAGTTAGAGTTCTATTCAGATCAAGGACCCGATAGCGGCTTCAAAACTATCCAGGTAACCGATAAAGCCCACCCTTATGTCGAAGGTTGGTGGCCCCCTGGTCACATCATTGGTTACGAACATACCTTTACGCACACTGTGTTGGAGTTGCTTAACGCACTATCGGAAGAACGGCTTCCCTCGCCCAATTTTGAAGATGGTGTAAAGAATCAGCGGGTTCTTGATGCCGTTGAAAGATCAGCTAGAAGCAGGCGGTGGGAATCCATATAGCTCGCAAATTTTCATCAAGGGTTAGTCTGTCCTGGACCTGATTGGAAGATAAGACTTATGCGGGTAGAAACTTTCGACACAAAACTTGAGCTGGGCCAAGCTGCTGCCAAACAGGCGGCAGACGTCATTCAACACGCTATTGCAGAACGAGATGCTGCTTACGTTATCGCTGCGACAGGGGCGTCGCAATTTGATTTCCTCGACGCCCTGGTGGTCCAGGATATCGATTGGAAGAAGGTGACTTTCTTTCACCTTGATGAGTATGTCGGATTATCCGAGTCCCACCCTGCAAGTTTTCGTCGCTACCTCAAAGAGCGGATCGTCAATCGAGTGCAACCAAAGCTTTTTCATTTCATCAACGGAGAGGCAATCAATGTCCAGGAGGAGTGCAACCGAGTCGGGGAGCTGATTAGAAAGCAAACAATAGATGTGGCTTTCGTTGGTATTGGTGAAAATGGACACCTGGCGTTTAATGATCCTCCGGCCAATTTCGAAACTGATTCTCCTTACATCGTGGTCGATCTCGACCAGGATTGTCGTCAGCAACAAGTTGGCGAAGGCTGGTTTCGAGATCTATCGGAAGTTCCTAATCAAGCAATCTCGATGTCTATTCGTCAGATCCTTAGGACCCGAACGATAATCGGCATTATTCCGGAGCGCAGGAAAGCGGAGGCGGTAAGAGCTTCTATAGAGTGTGAGGTAAGTCCGCTGCACCCTGCTTCAATCTTGCAGAACCACCAAAGTGTGACGCTCTATCTCGACCGCGACTCAGCATCGTTACTGAAAAGAATCTAGTAGACACTACGGTCGTAACCTTTAACGCAGTTTTTAGCGAAGCCTTATCGCTATGTCGTTTGTGTCGCTCTGAACCCCGGTCGTTAGCGTTGATAACTGCGGGAATCCGATGAGACTCAGGTAGTAACAACGAAAGGTAGTTTGTTTGCCCCCTCACGCCCTCCGACGACGACACCGATTTGAACTGTCTGTGAGGGAGACCAATTACTTCCGTTCGGGTGCTTCTCAGGAAGCAGGAAAGTAATCAGAGTATCGGACCACGCCTTCGGTGTCTCGACTACTTCAAGGCCATCGATCGTGATCTGGCTGCCACCCTGGGACGCGCCGAAAGCGTTACCGCTCAGTTTAATCTCCACACGCTTTGGACCACTGACTGGGGATAGACCGCCAAGCCTGGGCGTCTCAGTACTTACCAACTTCTTCCCCAGGTAAGCGGCGTTACCCAACCCCATCAGCACCATCAAAACAGCGTCAATGTCCGGAAACTTGACTGCGGCTGGGTCTGCAACGCTTCCTATTAACTTGATCGTGTAGTCGACGGCAAAGAGGTAAGTAACGATGGCTATGAACGTCCACACCAACGTTTGAATCTTGCTCAAATCCGGCTGACCGTCGTCCGCCAGCACTACAGCGCCCGCGCCGTCTGCAGGATTCGTACTAACGCGGAGAGCACTCGAAGGAGGCGGCTTGACGAGTTCGCCGCTTTTTACTTTTGATTCCGTGATGCTTCTCGCCGCAACAGCCGTCACCACGTCGTAGGTCATCGCCAGTAATACATTTGGGGGGATGGAAAAATTGGCCTGCCAGATACCTCTCTGGAATCGCGCGGCGTAAATGGCGGCGTAGGCAAACACTACAACGATCGTCCAAAGGAAGGGCTTGAGCATAGAAGTGCTGGGACGCTGGTCTTCACCGATGATAAAACTAAACGGATTCCAGTCGCCTGTGACAATGTAGACGCTGAGCCAAAGAGCGAACAGCGCGAACACTCCCCAACGATATGTGCCATCGCCCCTGAAAGGATTTAAGTCGGCGGGTAAGGCGAAGAACAGAACAAGGAACCCAACAATGGCCAGCACAAGTAGCAGGATTCTGCCGCGGTTGGATGTTAAGGTAAGTTTCATTTCATCACCTCCCGACTCACGATTCCGGAGTACTTCAATTCGACGGTTCTAAAGTCGCATCGATAAGATCCAAGCGCTTTTCCGGTGTTCATCCTCCCAGGCTTACGATTCGCTGTTGGAATACACAATCGTCCTTAGCCGGCACTGCATCTCCGATGTATTCGCCCAGCTTGAAAGCGGCCGACTCCTTCAACACAATGAGTTCGAGGATTGACGTCATCTTGACGTCTTTCGCGCTCAGACTCAGGTCCAGCGCCAGGGCGGCCTCAATCATTAGCAGGGTGCCCAGCGGACGGGCATTGAAGCCGCCATGCATTCCGCTTAAATCGGTACTGAGAAAACTCTGTTCCGGTCGAACTCGATGACATCAGGCATAAAGCCTCCTGTTTCTTGGGCCAATAAAGTTCTACTTCACCTGGTAATGAGGTTTTCAGCTAAAACATTTCGGGCAGCTGCAGCCCACTTTTGAAATGTCGATAAGGGGAAAGTGAAATTGACTTACTGAATTCCCCTATCTTGGAACTGTTTTCAAGAACCCAGCGGCAAGTTACTTCGATAGGTAGGCATTCGGTTGGTTGGGCTTCCGGTGTAAATCGAGATGCTTTTTGCCAACGTAACAAAGGCGAAAGGGTAATTTCCCTTTCGCCTTCGCAACTAATCCAGTACTGGTTAGAGGTCAGTGATTTCCGTTGCCACCGTTCTTGTTCCCAGTCTGATTGCTGTTGTTACTGTTAACAGGACGAACACCCGATGTGTTTTCATTCCCATTGTTGTTTGTGACGACACCAACATTTGCAGGCGCGGTGTTGGCATTCAGGTTTTGGTTGACGTTAGTCTGCACTGGAGCGTTACCGTTGCAAGCCCCAGCGACGCCCACCACTGACAGCAATAAAATGCCCAAGACAGTTCGAGTTCCGTTCATCCTAATTCCTTTTCGTTGTGTTTAGCGAGTGATCTGCTCGCCGCGATAATTCTTCCAATCATCTTCAAAATAGGCAGCGTCCTCGGCGTTACGTGGTGTTACACCCATCATGATGCCGCCGTTCTTGATGCCTTCCTCGTATTCCTTGACGCGTTCTTCAGGTATGCCGGCTCCGATGAGACCACCAATCAATCCACCTGTGGCGCCACCCGCACCCGCTCCTGCTAACCCCGCCGCAATTGGCCCAGCGACAAGCAATCCAAGTCCCGGTAAAGCCAGGGTCGTTCCGATGGCCGCAATTGCTGCTAAAGTTGCGCCTACTGCACCGCCAACTGCCGCCCCAGTTCCAGCACCCTCCAGCGCTTTATTGCCTAATTCGGTTTCTCGATCGTCCACCGAGAAGTGTTTTCTTCTTGTTTCATCTGACATCACGAGATTAACGTCGTCTTGCCCATAACCTCGTTCGGTTAACGAACCGTATGCTCGCTCTGCACTCTCCCTGTCCCGGAATAGTCCAGTAACCATTTGTGAATGTGCTTTTGTTGATCCTGTTGTGTCTGCCATTTTTTCCTTTACGTACCCCTTTGCTCGGTTTTTATGTATGAGACTACAGAGTCTCACTTGATCGATCTGTTTCTCGCTTTAACTCAGCAACTTTGAAGCCGAAGATCTGCCAATGCGTCGATCATTTGGTAACAGGGGGTGTTATGAAATGAACGCTCATGTCTGTGGAATGACAGATACAGGGGAATAAGTTCAAGGCGTGGTTTATTTCTTGCTTTGGTTTTCCGTAGAGGCAGGAGACAGTAAAAGCATACGGAATCCCGATCTTGATACACAGTTCAAAGGAGCAAGAAATGATCGCGATAATTGGATGGATCGTATTCGGATTGATCGCAGGGTTGATTGCTAAGGCCATAATGCCAGGGAGAGATCCAGGTGGTTTCATAATCACGATACTTCTCGGCATCGCCGGTTCTCTGATCGGCGGCTTTATCGGCCAAGCTCTCTTCGGTTATGGACGTGCCATTAATGATAGTGGTGACCTTAACCAGCCAGGTTTTCTAATGAGTCTCGTTTTAGCAGTCGTAGGAGCCATCGCGCTCCTCGCTCTTTACAGGCTCATAAAAGGCCGCACAAGTCGAGTTTAATTCGAAAGTCTAACGCGCAGTTCTAACCGAGCCATGGTCGCAATCCAGGTTCGGAAAGCCCTGCTTTTGATCGCGCTTACCCGCGGCTTGCACGGGTTTAGGTTTACGTGTGCTTAGGGTTGGTTTGTGCTTGCGGATGGAACGTTCGTTGAGAATGTCTTATCAAATTCTTGAGTACCGACCGTCTGTAGCAAATTAAGTGAGGGAATCCAACCCGCTTGCTGTTGTCGAATGATTTCTAACGCGAGTGGTGTGTAAACGCGGCGATCTCCATTTTCGTTCGCTAGTCCCCACAACCCCGTCTCGCAATGTCGATCGTCTCCCCATCCGGGAAAGTCAATGATCGGATACAAACAAAGACCCTCTAGCTGAATACCTAACCGTAGAGCCTCCCGGATCTCGTCACAAACATAACGAAACCAGGCAGGCCGATCCTCTCCCTCGGTTCCAGTCTCGGCAATGAACATCGGCCGTCCGTACCGCTCATGTACTTCGCGTATTAAATCGCTTAACCGCCTGTACTGTTGATCGGATGGGCTCAACCAACGCTCCGGGTGAAAACTAGTTTCACCACATAGCCACTGATTATTCGGGTAATAGTTAAGCCCAATGATGTCGAGATATTTTTCTTGACCACCAAGATCCGGTCGATGCCGGCCTGCCAACATATCCCAGGCTTGAAACATCAGCCGACGATAATATTCAGCAGTCTCAAATTCTTCAGGCCGCTCGAGATTATGAGCCACATTAATGAGAGGGTCGGTATGAACAATTCGTATACTCGGATCAACCGCCCACGCTGTCTCTATAGCTTCAATAGTCGCACGAATCAGCTGCGCTTTTAACTCGTGTGGTCTCTCTGTTTCAAACGGGTTCAGATAAGCTGATTCACCGCCTGCCCACGCAAAGAAAGAAATTTCGTTAATGGGCGCCAGGAACAACTGTGAGTCGCTTTCAGAACGCAGAAAACGAACAACTGCCTTGACCATTGCCCCAAAGCGTCGCACAAACTCGGCGCTAAAAATATCGAGACCATCGGGCCAACCGTAGTGACAAAGATCCCATATGATTTGAGTGTTCGTAGCTTCAGCAGCGCGAACCATGGGTGCGAGACTTGTAAAGTCGTATTGGTAGGGTGTCGGTTCAATAAGATGCCAGCGTAAGCCATCGCGTGCGGTTGAAATCCCGAACTCTCGCAGTCGAACATAATCTTCATATGCAAAACGATCGTGCCGCGTTGCTGAAGTCAAATCCAATCGCACACCTGACTCCAGTCGGTGAGATGCGCACTCAAAGCCGCCTATGAAAAATCCGGGAAACAGAGTATTGGACATCACTTTTAAATTTGCCTGTTCTTCACTAAATAGTTAATCAAGCGTCTTGATCTTTCTTAGCGTTCTTATGAATTGCAATTGAACTCTTAAGAAGATCAAAGGTTTGTCTTAGGTGATGTTCGGTTGTGAGCACATTTCCAACTGCAACTCGCAGTGCAATTCTGTCGTTCAAAACAGTGTGGGTGATATAGGCTCGTCCAGTTGAGTTCACATAACGGACTATTGATTTGTTCAGCTCATCAAGATCTGTGTCAGACGCTGTTTCCTTTTCGGCCCAGACCGCACGAAAGCACACTACTCCCATGTTGACCGGCGCCAGAATCTCAAACTGCTCATCGGAGTCGATCCAGGAAGCGAACAATTTTGCCAAGCGAATATTCTCTCGAATTCGCTGCACAAGCCCTTGTTGGCCAAAAGTGCTAAACACCAGCCAAGCTTTCAGCGCGCGAAATCGCCGTCCCAATTGAATTCCGTAATCCATGTAATTGATCTCGCTTTGTTCAGCGTCACCTCGCAGATACTCGGGAACAAGTGAAAACACGGCTCGAAGCTGATCTGGATGTCGGGTGTACAACGTGCTGAAATCCAAGGGGACGAAGAGCCACTTGTGTGGGTTTATGACAACGGAGTCAGCAAGTTCGACACCATTAATGAATTGACGGCCTTCCGGGAGAAGTCCCATGGCTCCTCCATATGCCGCGTCGACGTGAAGCCAAATATGCTCAGCGTGGCAAAGTGCGGCAACTTCTGGTATTGGATCGACTGCGGTGCAAGAAGTGGTTCCCACGGTCGCAACGACGGACATCGGCAAATACCCAGCGGCTCGATCGTGTTCGATAGCCTGCCTTAGCGAATTTACCTTCATTCGAAATTGATCGTCACATTCCACTCGTCTGACGTTTGCCTCGCCAATACCTAGAGTGATAGCGGCCTTAGTGACGGAACTATGTGCCTGTTCAGAGGCATAAATGCGTAAACGAGGAACATCGTCGCGTCCCGCTAAGCCGAGCGCCCGAATGTTAAGCGGAAGTTGTTCACGAGCTGCAGCGAGAGCGTGCAATGTAGCGACTGAGGCGGTGTCATACACCACTCCGAAAAACCGTTCAGGCAGCTTAAGCATCTTTCGCAGCCATTGCAGGATTACTGACTCCAACTCCGTTGCAGCCGGAGACGTCGCCCACGTCATCGCGCTCACATTCAACGTCGCCGCAATGACATCACCCAGAATGCCCGGCGCTGTTGTAGTGGATCCAAAGTAACCAAGAAACGCGGGATGGCCCCAATGGATCAGATTAGGTAGGACCAATCGTTCAAAATCCGAAAGAAGTTCTTCGATACTTAGCCCGATTTCGGGGATCTCTGAAGGCAGCTGGGCCATAACCTCGCCAGGTTTCACGTCCGAAGATATCAGACGGTCGCCGATAGAAGACCGGTAGCTAACAGCCCAATCCGCTACTCGATGCATCGCTTGCTCAAATTCAACTGAGTCTAAATCACCTAAAGCAGGCGAAGATATCTCTTGCAATGTTTTAGTCATTTCTTAAGTCGGAGTGGTCCATACGCGTCGTAACTTTTCAGCTTGCACTCTTGCCCCCTGGACCCAGGCGGTACCAGTTCCCTTGGCAAGAAGTTTGTCTCCAAATGGGTAACCTCCAAAGCGGAGGCGCCAGTAAAGCGCCCAGTACACACTTAACGATCTTTCAATCATCCATAGTGGAGCGAAAAGCGGAGTACCAACCGAAAACACCCTGAACGCAGCGGATCGCAGCAGACCTTTCGTACACAGAATGATCGCAAGCAATGCAGCCATCCCTGCAAGAATCGCTGCCGCCCGCAGCTGCCCAAAACTCAGCATTAGGAGCAGCACCGGCAAGGCCGACATGAACGCGACAGTCTTCGCTCGCATCGTGAAGTCTTCATAAGCTTGTCGAGGTCTCTGCTCAAGCCACTTCTTAAATGTGGGAGGACGCTTCAGGATAAAAAAATCAACGGCATATTTTATGGAAGCGCCTCGAACCGCAAAGTGACGGATCATCTCCTCGTTGTCGAAGAGCACATCACCGTCATATGGTCCAACCCGAAGCATCGTTGAACGACGAAAGCCGCAAGTTCCCGGATAATCCCCTGCCCTCAGCACTCCTCTGTTTATTAGGATCCGAGAGTTCTCTAGATGAGCGTACAGTGGGGTTGGCGAAATAAAGTTTTGTGGCCGCACCAGTTCGTAGTCATCTAGAAACTGACACATGCGTTCAATGTCCGAAGCGTTGTACCTGATATCGTCGTCGGCCAGGATAATGAACTCGTTTTGTGCTAACTCAACACCTGTGTGTATGCCATTCACTTTTCCATTCAAGTAAGTAAATTTAGCATCCGGTTGTAAATGGCGGGTGAACTCCTTCCACTCTCGATGGTGTTGCTCAAATACAGCCGGCGGAGATCCGTCAACTACCAGGACCTCACAACCAGTTTTGAAAAGCGACTTAAAGTACGCTCCGAATTTCTTAGCTTCGGCTGCGTCGAACTGCACTCGACGAATCGGCACCAGCATCGTGCATGGCCTGGGAACACTTGTTCTCATGCCGCTACCTCATACAGCGTTTGGGTCGAAACTGAATTATCTGCAGCGACAACTTCGGCTAGCGTCGCTCTGCCGGCTCGGTCGCTCATAAACTTTTGCTGAACGTAACCTAGAAGAATTTCGGAGGCTTGTTTGGGATAGATCCTCGAGAGCGGCAATGCTACGTCGTTCAGCATCCATTGCCCATGACGTTCATCCTCACGAATGTGCAACTCCCAGTAAGCACGGGCGGAATCCGAAATCGACAGTCGTTGGGCCGCGATGCGATAGTTTTCAAAAGCAGCAGGGACGGAAATCTCGGTGAACAAGAGTCCACCTACGTATCGAAGGTAGTATCGCTTCCTTTCCGAGAGGAGAAAGCTGTGGTTAATAGTTGCTAAAACCTCCCAGGGCGTTACCGGCAGGTACGCCTCGGGTTCCAACTTCATTCCCAATGCCTCGAGCATTACGGTGAAGAATGATGAGTGCTTGCGATTTAGTCGACCTCCTCCGTACTCCTCAACTAACAAACGAGTCATCATGGAGTGAATTTCATTTCCGACCCCTCCCAAAGTTCTTGAAAGCTGGCTCGCCTCAACCAATCCATCCAGCGATGCAATCTCCAAAAGCCTTCGATATCCGGCAATGCTTAATGTGTCCCGGAAATATCGCGCTTCGGAAGTTGGTTCTGGCGCAACGTCGACTTTCGCGCGGCTGCATAACTCATCTTCTATGCTTGCTTCGAGTTGACTGTAGTCGAATTGAGTTAGCTCCCACGCCTCCCATTTCGATTCAATTCGATCGCGAACACCTCGCAGATACAATGATCGCTCGTTCTTGTAATGGTCCAAGTCGTCATACCAAAAGAGCTTGAGACGATTAATGCTATAAAGGATTCGCTGTAAGAAAAGACGGCTTGAAGATGAGGCATCCGAGTCGTTTTTCTCAAAGGCCGTTTCGAGCGCCCTCTTAAGAGCTGCATCAAATTCCTCGATGCAAATAGCTTTAGACTCTATTAACACGTCCAGGCTGTCCATTTGAATCATGGACTTAAACCGTTGTTCCATTTGTAACAAGTAATCGTCTGACAGTATTTGTCCAGACTGCTGGAAGCGTGAGCTTTGCATTTGTCCCCCTTGTTCGTTCAAATCCTAGTTGTCTGTTGAATTCTTAAAGATAAGGCTTAGACACGATAAACTTCCTTCTGCTTTACGAAACTCAGATATGTCTACTGTTTCTACATTACCCACATAAGGCTCAATTAGTTCGATAGTTCTTGCCGAGTTTAGTTCGACACAAACGGTCGACTTAATACGAATCGTGTTGGCCGCCCATGGTTCGTCTTCAGAAACGTGCAGTTGCCGCAATCCCTTGAACGCCGTGGCATCCAACCATCGCGGATTCAGGACCACCGTCTCATCATTCACCACCCCGCAGCCAGTAGTGAGATGCAATCCGCCATCGATGCATACAGGTATTACGGCGTATCCAAATGGCGCTACGAGTTCCTCGAAGCGCAAAATGCCCAGTGCATTAGTGCGTTTGGACATTCCTACATACAGTCTTTTTCCTAATTGAACTACATCGCCTCCATCAAGTGTGGCGGGACCAAGGATGCGTTTGATTGGTCTATATTCTGACAGCAACTTTTCAACTGTGCGCGTTTCGCCCGCACGCGATGGCGCGCCCATGCTGGCCATCACACAGATTTCGTCGAGGACAACAGCCGTGTCCTGGACGAAACAGCAGTCAGGATAAGTATCGTCTGCTTCCAATCCGATAAGCTCGACATCCAACTGACCGAGCACGCGCCTGTATTCTTCCAATTGTTCGCATGCTTTGTGGTAGTCAATTTTCTCGCGTTGCCGGTACGTTAACTCGCAGCTGTTTATCGAACGTGAAACTCCACCGATTAGTGCTGTGAAGCTGGGTATTGTCGCGTACGGCATTACACCCGCTCGTGGTTCACCGACAACTAGTTCTGGCTTCTTATCGTAAGTTTGCAGCGCTGTCATTGCAGGTGGTATTGGATGTGGCCACTATCGTTGAGGATTCGTTCAATAACTCAAGTCTAGTAATTTGTACTTCTTCAGGTAATCCTTCCATCCACATTGAGAGCAATCCTGGTGCCAACTGAGATTCGAACCGAGTGTTCTTAATTAACTACCTGAGTCGCTGCGTCCCCCTTTTCTCCCAGCTGTAAAACGAGAAATGATCATCAAGAAACATTTAAAGGCGAAAAACGGCCTTTATAGGACACTCAGCAGCATCATCAAACAATTAGGACTATTGATGAACTGGTCGGTAGGTGACGACAACTAGACCGCATGAATCACCAGGGTAATAGGAGAAACAACCCCCAATTAGGGAATTTGCTTATTCGACCTTAGGACAAATCCGTATGTCACCATTGGCGACTTAGACATTATGAACCGCTTCAACTGACTTAAATTCGTATACAGTTGCATCGCCTTTATGCACTTTCCATCTCTGGTCCATCAGTCTACCCATGGAAAGTCGTATCAAGGAGTACGAACAATTGGGCTAATTCGTCATTCTCCGACACGATCGTGAGGGCAAGAGCAGCATTACGACGCCCATTGATCACAGAATCGGCACACGCGTTGCTCCGTCAGAAGCTTTGTATATGTATCTTGTTCAGCTCTTGTTACCGGTTTACGACGATAAAGGAAACCACTTTGCAGCCGAGCAGTTCGATGCGGTTCGCCGTACTTTGACAGATCGTTTCGGCGGAGTTACCGCTTACTTTCGCTCGCCGGCCGCAGGTTTATGGAAAGAGGAACACGACACCTTAAGCAGCGATCAAGTTGTAATGCTTGAGGTGATTGCGCCGGAACTCGAGAAGGAATGGTGGGCTCACTATCGCACGGAACTGGAAAGACAGTTCAGTCAGAAGCAACTTTTGGTTTGGGCATCAGAAATTACGAAGTTGTGAGTTGTTGGTACGGCCTCACTGCGTAGGTAACGGGTTTCATCAAGCGAAGCGCGAGAGTATGAAAGTCGAAAATCGTTGAGACAGGCGCCGAAAGAAACTGTGAACTCGAAGGCGAGGCGAATCATAGGTTTTCCGCCTCGCCTGTATCGAGTTTCCGGAAAAACTCTAACTTGTTGGGTTGACTCTTGCCTAAGGTCAGTTCGACCCTTCATTACCGGGAAGAGTCTTCACCATTTGAAGATGTTCCTTGAGAGTAGGTAAGGTCTTTGCCGCGAATGCTCTCAGATCTGCATCAGCTCCACGAGTACTTTGACGTTCAAACATGGAGACGTCTTTGATGTGATCGCTTAGCATTTTCTTGGAGTAAGCTCGATCAAAGTCTGCACCCGACATCCTCGTCAACTTATCAATTTCCGATCGCTGTTTCTGGTCTAGCTCGCCTGGCAGAGTCACTCCTTTACTTTGGGCGAGGGTCATCAACTCCGTATTAGCCTTTGAATGATCATCAACCATTCTTTGACCAAACTGCTTGACCGCGTCAGAGGTTGCTCTTTGTACTGCTAATTTGCCGAGTTCAACTTCCAACATTCCACCCATGGCAGCGTCCATGACAAACTTTTTGTCAGAAGATGACAGCGTACCGGCCATCTTATTCGAATTATCGTTCTGCATTTTCCGAGCGTCGCGATTGGAATTCCCCGCCGATTGATTGGAGTTTCCATTGGATTGGGTGTAGTTGTGTGCCCCAATATCCGACATTTGAAGACCTAAAATGACTCCGGCTAGCACCAAAGCCACTGCCCATATATGTGCTGCTTTGATTACTTCTTCGTTTGACATAAACCCTCCTTGATTGTGGAAGCTGTGACCGGGAGTGGGATTAACGAAACTTAATCACATCTCCGCAGATCTTCTGCTCGTTTTCGTACGGTAGCTAAATAAGTTCAATACAACCGTTTGGCAATACCGACTATAAGTTTGCTTAGGATTTGGTCAGTTAGACTTTACACCAGGCGGGACTGCGGATTGTGGTCGCGGAAATTCTTGAAGCGCAGACGAAACTGGAATGCATTCTAAAAAAGGGTCAGGTGCCCGCAATTGCGATACCCCAAGGACCATTTCCTGCTTTGATCGTTGCTATCACCTTGTCCAGCCCGACGTCGACTACACTAACATCATTTGAAAGGCCGTTTGCTGTGTATAGTTTCTTTCCGTCGGAAGACATTGCCAGTCCCCAAACTCTTTGTCCAACGGGAATCGTCCGCAGAATTTGAAACGTTTGCGAATCAATCACGGAGATATTATTAGCCCGGCCATTCGCAACGTAGATCTTGTTGCCATCTTTTGATACAGCGACGCCCATCGGCTTAACACCGTCTCCTGCCGGTAATTTGATTGTCATGACAACCGAATGTGATTTCGTGTCAATTACCGACAACGTTCGACCGAGCTCCGCCGTAACGTATGCACGAGAGCCATCGGGTGAGAAGGCTGCATCACGTGGCCTCGCTCCGACCAGAAAAGTTGCAACGACTTGATCGATATTGGTGTCGATCACCGAAACTGAGTTACTGGTTTCTGCTGTAACATACACCCAACGACCATCCGGACTAATGCTAACTCCCTCCGGCTCGATGCCCACCACAAGGGTTCCTTTTACCCGGCCACTGTTTACCTCGGCGATTGATGCAGTTCCGTCATCTTCATTTGAAATGTAGAGACGCTTACCATCGCGGGAAACTGCGAATTGCTCCGGGTCATTACCGGCATCATATCTCCCGAGGACTTCGCCTGTTGCTGTATCAATCGCGGCGATCTTATTGATGGTTCCAGGATTCTGTTGAGATGAGAAACTCAGAGCAACATAGATCCGGCGACCATCCGGACTCGCTCTGATTCCGCGAGGTCGGGCTCCAACTTCGATGGTCCTGACCACCCTGTCACTCACGGTGTCGATCACTGTGACAGTGCCGTCACGTTCATTACTAACAAAAGCCAATGGACCGTGTTGTCTCACCGCGCAATTACTCAACAATTGCGGAAGCACCAACAAACACGCCAGTTTGATGATCTTGAAACGCGTTAACACTTTGTACTCTCTCCGAGATCCAACCGAGGTGTTTCCGTCACAGGCAGCAATGGTCCTCTGCTAGAACTGCTCATCCAACCAGCACAGAGCGCGAGAGCTGCGATTATGTAAACGAGCCCGGCAGGCACCCACATGATCAAACCTCCGAGCTGCTGATCTTCGAGCGGCGTCAATCCCCATGATGCTGTTGTGCCGTTGTACGCCGGGTAGAGAACAGTCCCTGCAAAAGTAATTAGAGCGCCCAACACGCCACTATGAATCGAAGTCGTAAACACATATAACGCGGCAACGCCGTAACCAGCGGCTCCGCGTTTGGAGTTCATTAAAGACCACCAGAACAGTAGCGCTGAGCCCAGGAAAAAGATGTGTTGAATGGTATGCACGAGATCGCTCGAGAGTGTTGCCTGAAACAATACTGGTACGTGCCACACCCAAAGCGAAATCGCGTGGATAAGCCACGCATTCAAAGGTTTTGTAATCGACCTCCATACTTCAACGAACCATTTCGCTTGCGACCAACTTCCTAGTGTCCGTGACCAAGACAACGGGATGGCCCACAAGAAAGCAATTACTGGCTTACCCAAAACGATCAAAGGCGCGGCCACGAGCATTAAGATCTCGTGCTGTGTCATGTGAGCGGAAAAGAGTACTTCGCCAAGAGGGTGTAGAGGTGAGACGAGTGCAAGTACTAACGATAACCAACCGGCAACAAATGCGGTCGCTTCCCAACGTTTGATTCCGCGACCCCGCCCGGCGCCGCTCCACAAATGTTTGATGCCGTAAAGATAAAAGCTTCCTGACAATAGAAGGCTTAGAATAACGAGAGGGTCTAATCCCCATGTATATATCAGATCGCCGGGATGATGAGGTTTGCCCTCATGAGCGAACGTCGTTGATGCACAGAGTAGCAGCCACACGGTCACAAGTGAGCCGATAGATTTCCTAAGGTCGATCAACCGTCTCGCGGCAATTAATCCCATCTGTGACATGGTCCAAACATCAAAATGGCTATCCATTGAGCGATAATTACGACCAGCATTAACCCGCTGATCAACATTCCCACCGACGACATAAATTTGGTACGTAAGACCCTTCGTAATTCCCCGCTTTCAGTTGTTTCAACCGGATTCCAATTGCGATAGGCCAACAGCCCCCCAAGAGCCGTCAGCACGACAGCGATTGCCGAGATTAGGTGCAGGGACAATTCGCTGCCTGATTGACACGCGTGAAGTACTAAAGCGTAATTCGCTTCCAGCTGGCTTAAAGCAGCTGTCGGTCCTAGCAGCACTCCGAGCCACAATTCGGCAAGAGTTCCGGGATCTGAAGTGACTCTTGTGTTCGTCATTGTCTAAATAACCCGTGGTGCTATGTAAATGACGAAGTAGATAAGCACCCAGATGACCACCACAAAATTCCAATAGATGCTGTTTTCGGAAACATCGACAAAACGTCTGCCCTCAACGGGACCGATAAACATCAGCGCGATTAAAACGATCGTATCTGCGATGTCAGTCACGACATGCGCTGTGTGAAAACCCATGTTGAACCAGACGATGGAACCATAAGCATTCTGATCCCAACGACAATTCAAACTCTTGAACTCGAGGATCCGGATGAATGCGAAGGCCAACCCGAAAACCAGAGTGATGATCATCCACACTCTTACACCCTTGAGATCCAAAGCCTCCGCAGCTTTCTTTGCCAATTGATTCGGTAAGACACTCAGCAAAATGATGGCGGTGTTGATCGTACCCCAGAGTAGATACGGCTGACTCGTGTGTGCGGGTGGCCACTGGGTTTCTGTAGTTCTGAGAAAGAAATAACTGACCACGAGAATCGCAAGCATCGTCCCTTCCATGAAGATCATGCTCCACGTAGCCCACCACGTTAGCGCCCTATGACCAAAGGCGTAAGTTGGCAAGGTAGACACGTCTATGATTCGAGGTTCAGTCATGCCGCTTCAGTCTCTACAAGTTGACGCTCTTCGTTCTTTTGTTCAATCTCTTTCGGAGCGCGCTCGTCTTTTTGTCGTTCCTTGGGCCAGAACCAACCGATCAAACAGACAGCGATGGGTATGGAACCCCAGATCACCCCCCAGGGGGTGAAGATTGACGCTATAAACATTCCGGTTGTCGCTAAAGCTGTAAACAGTGGCCAGGCTGTCGGCTTTGGGAATTGTTCGATATGGTCCGGATCTGCATCCACCATTTTTGTCACCAGCACTTGGCGTGCGTCGGCTCGTACACCAACGACGATTGGCTGATCAGACGCCGCGTCCCATAGTGCGTCGCGACCATTGACTGTCGGGAGGTATAGGAAGTTATAGGTTGGCGGTGGAGATGAAGTCGCCCATTCGAGTGTACTGGCGTTCCACGGATTGTTTCCGGCAACTGCGCCACGTCGCCGGCTAACAATGACGTTTATGATAAAAACCAGAACACCCAGACCAAGCAGTAGACCTCCAACAGTCGCGGCAAGATTTAGATTCGACCATTCGCTTATGGCAGGGTAGGTGTAAACGCGGCGCGGCATTCCTTTGAGCCCCAACTGATGCATAGGAAAGAACGCGAGGTTAAAACCAACGAACATCAACCAGAAGTTGAGTTTTCCTAAACCTTCACTCATCATTCGCCCGGTGAATTTGGGCATCCAATAATAGAAAGCACCAAACAATGGGAAGACAGCGCCACCGATTAGTACGTAATGAAAGTGCGCAACAACGAAGTAGGTATCATGGACCTGGAGGTCCAAAGGGACACTCGCCTGCATGACGCCCGTCATACCGCCAAGTACAAAGACAAAGAAAAATCCCAACGAGAATATGAATGGCGTCTTGAAGATTGGACGACCGCTCCAGATCGTTGCGATCCAACAGAAAATCTGAATCCCTGCTGGTATCGCTATCATCATTGTTGCTGCCGTGAAGAAACTCTCACCCATTCGCGGAAGGCCGGCTGCAAACATGTGATGTACCCACAGCCCAAAACCCATAAATCCTGTCGAGACAAGCGCGAGTACCAAAGCGGTATAACCAAAAATAGGTCTTCTCACGAAGGTGGGAATTATTGTTGAGACAAAACCAGTCGCTGGTATGAAAATGATGTAGACCTCTGGGTGACCGAAGAACCAGAAGAGATGTTGCCAGAGAATTGGTGAGCCACCTTCGGCCGGGTTGAAGAAATGTGTACTGACGAGCCGATCAAGAATGAGAGAGGTGCTCGCAAGAGCGACGGTCGGCATTGCAAAAAACACCATGAATGCCATCACGAGCACTGACCAAACGTAGACCGGAATTCTATTCAAAGACATCCCTGGCGCACGTAGCTTGAAAATAGTCGTTATCAATTCGGTTGCAACGACCAGTGCTGATACTTCGGTGAAAGTGATGAGCTGAGCCCAAAAGTCCACGCGTTTACCTGGGCTGAACTGAGGTCCCGCCAGCGGAACGTAAGAAAACCAGCCGGCGTCTGGTCCAACATTCAGGACGAACGCGACGTAGATCATGATCCCGCCGAATAGATAGATCCAGTAACCAAATGCATTGAGTCGCGGGAAAGCAATACTCCGTGTGCCCAACATGAGCGGCACGATGTATACAGCCATCGCTTCCATAACGGGCACAGCAAAGAGAAACATCATCGTCGTGCCATGCATGGTGAAGATCTGGTTGTACAAATCCGGACCGAGAAAATGGTTTTCCGGCCGTGCTAACTGGATCCGCATTAACACGGAAAGAATTCCACCGAGTAGAAAGAAAACGAACGCTGTGATGATGAATCGCTTACCGACGATCTTGTGATTAACTGTGGATAGACGACCCCAAAGTCCGGGTTTATCCCCCCAGGTTTTTTCAAGCTCAATAGCGCTGTCTTCGCGAACAACGGAAACGTGCTTTTTTTCTTCGACGTCCAACATAAGCTCAATTTCAATTCAGCGATTGCAAGTAATCCAACAATGCCTGAAGTTCATCGTTGCTGAAGGTCATAGGAGGCATGTGATTACCTGGTTTTATGGATTGCGAATCAACAATCCACTGCGCCAAATGTTCGCGTGTATTAGCAAACGTGTCGGCCGCAAGTGATCGTCGGCTCCCCACATGCGTCAAGTCCGGACCAACTGCACCACCGGCATCTGTTCCCTGAATCCGGTGACACATCACACATGGCGATGACAAAAATATTTGACGTCCCCGTTCCGTCTGCGGCGTTGCTGGCTGAATTGCCGATTGGAGTTGTGCCGCGTACCAGGTTCTAAATGCTTCCTCAGACTCAGCGATAATGGTGAAAGCCATGTGCGCATGCTGATGTCCACAGAATTCCGCGCATTGACCGCGATAGGTTCCGGGTCGATCGGCGCGGATCGTGGTTGCCGAAAGGTGACCTGGTATCAAGTCTGTCTTACCGTGAAGATTCGGCACCCAAAAACTATGGATGACGTCATTAGAACGTAGTTTGAACAGCACCGTCCGTCCGACGGGAATATGTATTTCATTCGCTGTAGTAACCATTTGACTTGGAGTGTCGTTCTCGTATTTGACCTGCCACCACCACTGCTGACCTGTTATATCGATAGTCAGGGGCTTGCTCTCGCTCGCGGCCAATGCATGAAGCGAGCGTCCTGCGAGAAAGCTACCGACCAACAGCACGAAGAGAATTAGCGTAGTTAGTACGACGCCAGCTGTTACCACTTGTGATCTGGTTCGTTCGCCAACCGGTTCTGGCGTGTCATGGCTTTCGTCATTTCCAGGTTGCCTTTTTCGGCGAACAATCGCGATCAGCAGCAATACCATCACGATCAGGAAAACGAAGGAGAGGACCGTGAACATGAGCCACCATAATTGGTTGATCTTAGAAGCCTGAGGACCCGCCGGATCCAGCGCGGATTGAATACCGGTGCAACCGTTTAGCAAGAGAGCGCAAGGCAACAGCATCAAACCAACAGTCAGCTTGAACCTATCGATCAACTGTCGACGACTCACGGCAGTTTTTCCAATGGCTGGCTTAATCATGGTTTTGCAGGAACAGTTTGTTGCTTTATCGGTTGCTTCTTTAGCGAACTTTCCGAAGGTTTTCCTTGAAGATGATCATCGCGGCTCGGCGCAGCATCTTTCGGTACTTGCCCACTCAAACTGCGTACGTATGCGGCCAATTGCCACACCTGGAAGTCCGGAATCTTTTTACGGAACGAGGGCATGCCATTCGGCCGGCCTTCGACAATGGTGGAAAACACCTGGTCCGGCTGGCCGCCGTAAATCCAACGTTCATCCATTAGCGGCGGCCCCATTCCTCCTCCGCCCTGAGAGTGGCAACCGTTGCAGTTGTAAGAACTGAAGAGGCGCTTTCCTTCAGAGAGCGCATAGGCGTTCTGTTCATATTCGTTCTTAATTTCAGCTTGTGGCGACGCTGCACCCAACTGCAATTCACTCAGACTCTTGGCATTGATGGTTTGCGCCGAGGGAGGTTGGACGCGGAAACCGCGCTCTTCTCGTTTGCAAGCAGTTAATAAGAGAGCAGTAGCACAAATGACTACCCAAAGCTTCATTTCGTCCCTTTAAACCCTTCGTCTAGATCGGCATTCTGGGAACACCATACTGATCCAGAATAGAGTCGATCTCATGACTCTTTCTATTGAGTATTGCCTCGAGGGTATCTCTAAAACCGACGTCATCTCGCCCGACTCCCATCGAGATGTCGTAAACAAAGGGAAGGTAAGGTAGGTCAATTTGCGGTGAAACGGGGGTTACTACGAGAGGAATCGGCTGGCGCTTAGCGAAGTACCCTGCTGTGGGGCCCCACACAACCGCCACGTCCACATCGCGATGTGCGACGGCCTGGATGATGTCGGACGGAGGATTCGGTCTGCTGTAGTCGCCGTAGATGCTATAGCCTTTGACGTTTTGGACGATCTTTCTATTACTCAATGCGTGGGCGGGTGGAGTATTGGCGAAGTCATCGCCGATTATTTGAACGCCGATCTTCAAGTGTCTCAACACATCGTCATCGAACGACTTCACATCTAGATGACTATCTTTGCGGAACACGAAAGCATAAGTTGAGCGATAGTATGGCGCCGTAGTTAACGCCAACTCACTACTGCTTGGTAAACCTACAATCAGATCGCATGAACCAGACTTCAAAGTGTTGCGGACAAAACCACGTCGCTGCGCCCACCACGTGTACTCGACCTTGACTTGCAATTCGCGCGCAATCACCTGGGCAATCTTGTTTTCGAAACCTTCTTCATTGCGATTTGAAAAGGGAAGATTGTTAGGATCGGCACAGACTCGAAGCACATCATGTTTACGACTTGGAATTGGCGCTATCTGGTTACTAGTGCTTTTTGCTAACGTCTGCTTTTTCTCGGCGCAGGCTGAAAAGGTTGCTGAAACGACAGTGAGGCACAGAAGCAACCGCCGCGACCACGTTGTCGACTGTTGTCTTACTAGTACATGACTACGGCAGCGCGAAAACATATAGCGTGTCTCCCGTCGTCGTGTATTGAGGTAAATCTGACACTGCATTAACAAAACCGAGTGCGGCTGTTGGATCGCGAGGATCAAGTCCACCGGCGACGAGAGCTCCTGACCACCCGCCGACGCCAGATAAGATGGCGACGTATTGTTTTCCGTCAGGACCTCGGTAAGTAACCGGTTGCCCGATGATTCCGGACCCAACCTTGAATTGCCACAAAGGCTCGCCTGTTCGAGCATTCACGGCTTTGAAATATCCGTCCATCGTTCCGTAGAAAACTACGTCAGCAGCTGTAACAACTGCGCCACTCCACACAGGAAAGTTTTCTCGAATACTCCACACGGCGCGACCTGAAACCGGATCCCAGGCAGTAAACGCGCCACGGTTTCCTCCTGGCCCAGCGTACATCTTGGCGTTCATGCCAACGTAGGGTGTGCCGGCAATATATCCGGTCTCTACACTCTCGGCGTCTTCACAAAGATTGTTATGAGGTATGTAGACCAAGCCCGTATGTGGCGAAAACGCTGAGGGCTGCCAGTCCTTGGCTCCAGGCGAAGCAGGGCAGATATCGCGAATCACTTTCCCAACTTGTTCCGTGTTCTTCTCTTCGTTGTAAACAAGTCGACCGGAATTTAGATCGACTCCTTTTGAGGTTGTGATGTGAACGAATGGATTCGCTGATAGAACTTGACCAGTCGTTCGATCAAGTACATATACATAGCCATTTCTTTCCGGTCGAACTAGCACTTTTCTTACTTGACCGTTCACCGGCATGTCCATGAGGATTTGTTCGTTGATGCCGTCGTAATCATGTAAGTCGTGAGGGCTCCACTGGTAGAACCACAGCGCCTCTCCGGTGTCCGCGTTTCGCGCGAAAATTCCCGAAGTCCACTTGTTATCACCTGGACGTTGCGCGGGATTCCATGGACCAGGGTTGCCAGTACCATAAAAGATCACATTTTGATCCGGGTCGTACGAAATCCAACCCCACACGGTGCCACCGCCGATCTTCCATGCATCAGGAGGCCATGATGCGACTCCAAGGTCAGCTCCTTGATCTTGTGCGTAATAGGGTTTGAAGTTCTTGCCAATCAAGCAATCCGCGTCAGGACCGGTGCTATATGCGCGCCAGACAATTTTTCCGCTTGCCACGTCGAGAGCCGTCAACCATCCACGCACGCCCAATTCGCCGCCGGAATTTCCTACCAGGACTTTATCTTTGACGACGAGAGGCGCCATCGTCATGGTCTCACCTTTATTAATGTCGCCGAGTTTAGTCTTCCAAAGCTCCGTACCATCTGCGGCGTTAACAGCAACAGTGAAATTATCCAGAGTGTTGTAGAAAATCTTTCCGTCAGAATAAACGGCGCCGCGATTAACAACATCGCAACAAGCAACTCCCTGTGATGCAGAAGCCGGTTGTGGCTCGTATTTCCACTTCAAAGTTCCGCCCTTCGTGAGATCAAGTGCGAAGAGAATGTTGGGATAGGGAGTGACCACGTACATGGTGTTGTTTACAACAATCGGAGCTGCTTCCTGGCCTCGATTTACCCCGGTTGAGAACGTCCAAGCGATCTGTAGATTCCTTACATTGTCAGTTGTGATTTCACTCAGGCCACTGTAGCGGGTGCTGGAATGGTTCTTCGCGGGCATCGGCCACTGCCCATCTTCACTAGCGGAAACTTCCGTTGCGCCTGTTGGAAGGTTGGTGGGACTGGCTGAGGAGGCTTGCGCCGGCGGAATACTCTGAGTCGGATATCGTGAGCAGGACGAACAAACTCCCGTCATCATTGTGATCAGAATCACATGCAATAGGTGTTGTACTGTCACCGCTCTCCCCTAGTGATGCTTTGATCATAGTCCTCACCAGCTTGCTTGAACCGTACGTTTGCGTACCCACGTTTGCCACGATTTAAGCGGAGTGATCTGAGAGTCGTTTCAAACTCGTCGACCTTTATAGAGTTGAGACGACGGTATTGGAGCATCAAGACAGACGAGTGCCGACTATAGAAACGCCAGATGGACCATAACAAGTTTCGCCTTGTCAATTTTGAAATTGAGGGCACAGGAAAATGAACGGGTCAAACATGTTTCGCCACACTTCAATAGCATCGTGAGGCTCGTGACTCTGAGTATCAGTTGCGTTGTAACTCTATGGTGTTAACTTCAATCGACCAGCGAATCAATCCGCGACATTTAGTACATCCCAGCCCCACTCAGAACAATTACAAAATTACAAACCGGTAGTGAAAGGAATTAGGACTAATGGAAACGACGAAAGGTAACAAGACTCGACGCAGTAACGTCGATGCGTCGCAAACCAAGAGCGATGAACAAGACGGCGATCAGGCTAGGGCGCAGTTCGCTGGCACAGCGAGTAAAGAAGAAAACTCAAATCAAAGTGATTTGCTTCAACAGGCAAAGCAAACGGCTGGCGAAGTAATTAATCAAGTACAGCAGCGCGCGGACTCTCAGTTGAACCGTCAAAAGGACAGTACGGCATCTGACATATCAAACGTCGTGAACGCGGTAAGACGCTTCCGCGAGACGTTAGCCGGCGAGGAAGTGGGTCCGATCGGAAAATACGCCGCTGAGTACGGGGCAAAAGCCGCCGATAAATTGGAACAGTTCAGTGCATACATTCGCAACCAGGACGCGAAACAAGTATTGAACGATGTGCAGGACTTCGGGAGGAGACGTCCCGCGATACTGCTCGGGGGAGCATTCTTATTGGGCTTCGCGGGTGCGCGGCTCATTAGAAGTTCACTGGGTACGCAGTCACCACAAAATCTTGGCATGGGAACAACTCCCTCCAATCGCGGCATCACGCCTGCCACTCACTAGAGCATGGAGGGAGTTATGCAGTCGAGAATAGATGAAAATCAAACGCCGGAAAGTCGTTCACTTGGTGAGCTTTTTGCTGAACTGGCGAACGAAACCAGCACACTGGTGAGACAAGAAGTTGCGCTTGCGAAGGCGGAAGTTACTAAGAACGCCAAGGAAGTTGGAAGGAACGTGGGTTACCTCGCCATTGGCGGGGCGATTGCTTATGCGGCGTTACTGGCCATCATCGCCGGACTTACGTTGTTACTGGCCAATGTCATTCCGGCATGGGGTGCGAGTTTAGTGGTGGGAGTTGCGGTAGCGCTTGTGGGTTGGATCTTGATCGGAAAGGCCTTGTCAGCACTACAGGACACTGAGCTAACGCCACGGAAAACAGTCGAAACCCTTAAGGAGGACGCAACATGGATGAAGCAACAAATCAAATGATCAACGATGGTGAATACGACGAAACTGCATTTACCGATCCTGTAGATGACGATGCGTATACCGAACAGCTCGAAGCGGATATCGAAGGAACTCGCACTGAAATGAGTCAAACAATTGATCAGATTCAAGAGCGGTTAAGTCCTGAGCATCTTATGGGACAAGTTAAACAGACGGTTCGTGATGCAACGCTTGGAAAGGTGGAGAAAGCTATGGGCATGGTTAGTGACAAGATAAGTGGAGTGGCGGAACCAGCCCGTGAGGTTATGGACCTCGCAGGATCAGCAATAAAGGAAACAGGATCGTCTGTTGCTGATGTCGTTTGGAAAAATCCGATTCCTTTGGCCTTGATTGGTCTTGGCGTTGGATTGCTTTGTTTTAAATCATGGAGCAGAAACGGAGGAACGCAAGTTTCAAGTCGCAATGCGCTCCCCAATTCGCCGAATCGAGAGTTCAGGAGCGGCGGCCGGATGAACAGCCTCAATGAAGGACAGGGATTCGTCACTAAGACAGTCAATCAGGTAAAGCAAACGGCGAGTGCTATGGCAAATCAATCCACTGACGTCATGAACAATCTTGGTTCACAAGCCAAGGAGACAGCGTCGGCTGTCAGTTCGAGATTCGGAGATTTGATGCGCCAAAACCCGCTCGCTTTGGGTGCGGTTGCAGTTGCTGCCGGGACAGCAGTGGGACTCGCATTACCGTCGACGAACATAGAACGAGAATACGTAGGCGAAGCTAGTCAGACACTAGTCGACAAAGCTGAGGAAGTTGCGCGTGGTGCATTAGACAAGGTGCAAAACTTGGCGAAAGAATCTGGCACTGATGCACAACAAGATGGCGCGAGTGTTTGAAGCGTGATCGTCAAAAACAATGTCAAGGGGGAGCAAAATGGATACAAAGCAAACTGAAAATGCGAGTGAACGAACTAGTACGAGTGGCGAGCTGCCACCAAATCTTTCATCAACAAAAACAAGCTATGCTAACGAGCGTGCTAATCCGGGGCTTCCAAATGGTAACTCCATGAAGCTCGCCAGAGGGTTGGGCTGGTTCAGTGTCGGACTCGGTTTGACCGAACTGTTTTTCCCAAAGGTAATAGCAAATATTTCGGGAGTCTCGAACAAACGTACCGGCGTCATTCGGCTATATGGCCTGCGAGAACTCGCTGCCGGTATCGCGATCTTTAGTCAGGAAAAACCAGCAGAAGCTATGTGGTCTAGAGTAGCGGGCGACGCTCTGGATCTCGCTAGCCTCGGGCTCGCTTTCACTTCGCCCGATGCGAAGCGCGGACGACTCGCTTTCGCGACTGCTAATGTGCTTGGCGTAACGGCACTGGACATCATCTGTGCGAAACAGTTGAGTAACGGTAGTCAAGGCATTCATGCCCAGGCAACCTGTATTGTTAATAAACCGCCCGACCAGGTCTATGCATTTTGGCGAGACTTTCAAAACCTGGGCCGTTTCATGACTCACTTGGAATCAGTACAAGATCTGGGTGATGGCCGTTCTCATTGGAAAGCGAAGGGCCCTGCTGGAATGAGTGTTGAATGGGACGCAACAATCATTGCAGATGTTCCCGGCTCGCTAATCACATGGCGCTCGATTGAAGGCTCAGATGTGGATAACGCAGGGGCAGTGCGTTTTGAACGAGCTCCCGGTGACAGGGGCACAATAGTCAGAGTCAATATTGAGTACTACCCACCAATGGGTGTGGTTGGAGCAACCGCCGCAAAGCTATTCGGCGAAGAACCTGAACAACAGTTGGATGATGATCTAAGGCGGTTCAAACAGATGCTGGAAGTTGGTGAGGTTGTTGTTTCTGATGCCACACTCCTTGGCACGGGCTACACAACGCAACGCCCGGGACGACCAGCCGACGTTGAAGAATTGGACGCCGCTGAGTCACTTCCAAGCGAGATCCCGACGCACTACCCATTCGATGAAGGGAGGACGAGCCAGGTATGAAAGCGAATTGCTGGTACGGAAAAAATACGATGGTCGTTGAGGAGGTTCCCGACCCTCAGATTCTCAATCAAACGGATGCCATTATAAAGATTAGCTCGACCGCCATATGTGGTTCCGACCTTCATTTGTACAACGGGTTCATTCCCACGATGCAAAAGGGCGACATACTGGGCCATGAATTCATGGGCGAGGTAGTCGAAAAGGGTCGAGAGGTCAAGAATCTCAACATTGGCGATCGCGTCGTTGTCCCTTTTCCGATTGCGTGTGGAAAGTGCTTTTTCTGCGAAGGGCAGATGTATTCACTGTGTGAAAACTCGAATCCGAATGCTTGGATGGCAGAGAAAATGTTTGGGCATTCACCAGCTGGGATTTTTGGTTATTCACACTTAACCGGTGGATTCGCAGGTGGCCAGGCCCAATACGCTCGTGTACCTTTCGCGGATGTCGGGCCGATCAAAGTTCCAAGTCACTTAGAGGATGAACAGGTGCTTTTCCTCTCAGATATTTTTCCAACCGGGTATATGGGCGCGGAGATGTGCGACATTAAGCCTGGAGACACCATTGCCATTTGGGGCTGTGGACCAGTGGGACAGTTCTCTATTCGGAGTGCTTTCCTACTGGGCGCGGAGCGTGTAATAGCAATCGACGAAGTACCCGAAAGACTCGAGATGGCAGCGGCCGGCGGCGCCATTACGATTAATTACCGAGAACAGAATGTCTACGAAGCGCTCATGGAAATGACTGGAGGTCGAGGTCCCGATGCCTGTATCGACGATGTAGGCCTCGAAGCACATGCGCCAGGACTTATCAATGCTTACGATCGTGTCAAGCAAGCATTGATGTTGGAATCTGATCGACCACATGCACTGCGTGAAGCGATCATGTGCTGTCGCAATGGTGGAACTATTTCAGTGATCGGAGTGTACGGAGGATTTATAGATAAGTTTCCGATGGGATCCGTAATGAATAGATCGCTGACGATCAAGACTGGACAAGCTCATGTGCAAAGGTACATGCGCCCGTTGCTGAGCTTAATCGAAAATGGAGACATCGATCCAAGTTTCGTCGTAACTCATAGGATGGCGCTTGATGAGGCTCCAACCGCCTACGAACTTTTCAAGTGGAAGAAAGATAACTGCATCAAGGTGGTCTTGAAACCTGATCGGAACGGGTCTTCCGCAGAAACGCAGAACGCCGACATCGGCATTCATTAGAGCGCCAGGGGAACGGTGCGATTTAGCGTCGTTCTCCTCCGCTTATCATTTCATTGTGGTGAACTCGGCCTTCGATCATCGCAAGTATGATTGAACTCAGCGCGGGAACCCGAGGCAGTAGCGACTGTGTCAAAACTCAACTTCATTGACGAGAAGTCAGTACCATCTCGCGGTAGCGGGTGGGTCTAAGCTTCAAGTTGCGAATATATCTGGAGGAGACCCACCCGCTACCTCGAAGTGGTATGACTTCTGCCACTGGCGTGGAGTTGTAGAAAGTCTTCACCCGATCATCCACTTCATATCGAATTTCAGTTACGATTACTCTGCCAAGTCGCATCCGCCGCTTCGGCGATCTCCCTCATCGTGCGGTTCGTTAATGCGGATTCATCGTCCCGTTTCTTTGATATTGCCCGCGTGTTGCGACCAGTTTTTATCAGATACCAGTCTCGGTCACCTCGCTCAGTCTTCGCGTCGGCCGAGCGCATGATGGTCCATTCACCTTTTAGCTTGTACCCGCTCAGAAAGAAGGTTAGTTCACCTTTATAGTAATTTCCGTCGATGACTTCGTAAGAACCATAATCCCAAACCATGACCGTCCCGCCACCGTACTGTCCTGCTGGAATGATGCCTTCGAAATCAAAATACTCAATAGGATGATCCTCCGTCTGCATGGCCAGGCGGCGCTCGCCTGCAATAAATGGGGGACCTTTCGGAACTGCCCATGATTTCAAAACACCATGCATTTCGAGACGAAAATCATAGTGCAAATGACTAGCAGCATGTTTCTGAATAACGAAACGCCGGCGGCTTCCTTGCTTACTCGCTTGGGCCGGGCGCGGTTTGGGCTCCGCCGTTTTTTGGAAATCTCGTTTTGCGGCATATGGCTCAAGAGCCCTGGTGCGCAGTGGACGTCGCAAATTATCGCGTTCGAAATGGCGCCGCACTTCGAGTGGGAGCTTTTGGACCTGTGTCAATACTGACCTAAAAAGATCACCTACTTTCCTGGTCCGTTCAATTGCTTCAGCAGGCGCAAAATACAGTACGTCGATATCCTTCTGATCGAGTGAATCAGAGAGTTCCTCCCATTTAATCGGCAGTGAAACGAACGGTCGAGGTCTTTCCCGTTTTGCGCGCAGAGAGTAAACCCCTACCGTTGTTTTGTGCTCTGCATTCTGGCTCCAATCTATGAAAACTTTCTTTGATCGGAATCGCTTTGGCATCTCCGAAACGATTAGCTTTGGTTCGCGTTGGGCCAACAATTCCGCAAGCGCTTTTGCGAACAGTTGTGTTGCGTCATAAGTGATAGGGGAATTGATCGGGACGTACACTTGTAAGCCCTTTGATCCGGAAACTTTCACGTAAGAGTCGAGACTCAGTTCCTGGAGAACGTCTCGCAGCATCAATGCTACACGTGCACAATCGAAGATGTCCGCTCCTTCGCCGGGGTCACAATCAAAGACAATTGACGTTGGCCGATGGAGCTGTGAAGCTCGATGGAGGAACGGATGAATTTCAAGGTTAGCGAGATTAGCTAACCAAACCAACGTCGCACGATCGTTGATGATTATGTATTTAATGGGCAGAGTGTCACGTTCGCGACGAGGAACACGAACCGTCTTTACCCAGGCTGGCGTAAATGCCGGTGCATCTTTTTCGTAGAAGGATTCACCAAAGACTCCTTCGGGAAAACGCTTGAGCGTAACCGGACGATTACGGAGGTGAGGTAGCAAATACCTTGAGATCCGAATGTAATAATCGATGACATCTGCTTTAGCGAACCGATGGCCACGATATAGCACCTTATCGAGGTTCGACACCGAGATTCGTCTGCCTTCGACGGTTAGTTGTGTTGTCTTTCTTCCCACTTCTTTATGGAATACGGACTCCTGCTTGAAATGTGCGACGGCGCAAGACTCGCTAACATGTTCTCAGCTTGTTTAGCGTTTTAATTCTCGAAGTAGACACTTTTCTTTTCACGTCGACCGGCGCTTTTGCCCTCGACGGTAAAGATGAAAGTAACGGTAATCAACTACGATGTGGTATAAACGAGTCCACTCGAAGTTGAAAGTCCAATCCCTTGTTTCCCTGCTCGTGGAAGGTGGCGAAAGCCCGATTCGGCACCGAAGCCCACGGTTCCATGTTCTACAAACCCCCGTGTTGCCCCCATGCCGTCATTTATCAGGAGGTGGCTGGCAGTTTAAACCTGAGGTGTTGGTCGAACTTCCTGGATAAACTCGAATGTAAGATATTGTCAGACAAATCTTGCCTGACTTTCGGCCTCCGGTATCCCTCCAACATCAATACACAAGGTGAAACCCGGCAACTCAACGGACAACAACGGCTCAAAGGAAAGTGCAAATGGATCACACAGCTGAGACGTCGGACGAACGTTGTCCTAGCGGCGTGGAGGGTCTTGACGAAATCATCGGTGGAGGATTCCCGTCCGACTGCTTCTACCTTATCCAGGGCGATCCTGGCTCCGGAAAAACCACTCTGGCACTGCAGTTCCTCTTGGAAGGTGTTCGCCGGGGAGAAAAAGTTTTCTATATCACTCTGTCAGAAACTAAAAAGGAACTGTTAAAAGTAGCTAAATCACATGGTTGGTCGCTTGATGACATTCCTTTGTTGGAATTGTCAGCCATTGAGTCCCTGTTGAGACCCGAAGCGCAAACCACGGTCTTTCATCCATCAGAGATGGAATTGACCAAAGTTACTCAATTGATATTGGACGAGGCTAGGAAGTCTGAACCGACGCGCGTCGTCTTCGATTCACTTTCAGAATTTCGGTTGATCGCCGAAACGCCATTGCGATATCGGCGCCAGCTCTTGCATCTAAAACAGCAGTTCGATCGCTATCACAGCACGGTCCTGCTGCTCGACGATAAGATGGACACATCGCCTTTAGGTAACGATCCTCATGTATTGAGTCTCACGCACGGCGTCGTTGAAATGGAACAATTGTCGCCCGACTACGGTGCATCGAGGCGCCGTTTAAGAATAGTGAAGATGCGGGGTGTGAAATTCCGCGAAGGCTATCATGACTACAATATTCTCACCGGCGGCTTGCAGGTGTTTCCGCGGTTGGTCGCTGCCGAACATCACCTCGATTTTCGGCGCGAGCCTGTTCCGAGCGGACTTAGCAAACTGGACGAGTTATTCGGAGGTGGACTCGATCGAGGAACGACGACGTTGATAATTGGTCACGCCGGCACGGGCAAATCAACCCTGGCGTTACAGTACGCGGCGCAAATGGCCAGGGCCGGTGAATCCTCAATGATCTTTACGTTCGATGAAACACGCGGAGTGATGCTGGCGCGTTCTGAAGAGCTTGGTCTGGACTTGGCTCAGCACATTAAAAACGGAACCGTTAACGTGCAACAGGTTGATCCGGCCGAATTGTCGCCCGGTGAGTTCGCAGTCCGTATTGTTCGGCACGTGGAAAAGGGATGCAAGCTAATTGTCATCGACAGTCTGAATGGCTATCTCAATGCTATGCCCGGCGAGAAATACCTCAATAACCAACTCCACGAACTGTCGTCTTATCTTAACAAGCAAGGTGTCGTCACTATTCTCATATTGGCACAGCAAGGTTTGGGTAGCGCGGCAGAGGCCCCGGTGGATCTGAGTTATCTAGCGGATACGGTGGTTAGCCTTCGTTTCTTCGAAGTTTCCGGCGAGGTTAAGCAGGCGCTGTCCGTAGTCAAAAAGCGTAGCGGCCATCACGAGAAAACTATCCGCGAATTCAAACTCGAGACAGGCCGGGGCATTCGCATCGGTCAGCCACTAAGGGAATTTCAAGGCGTGCTGACTGGCATGCCCACCTACCATGGAGCAGCGGGAGAAATAATGAAATTATCCGATGACGGAGATTAATCCAGAAGAACGAGTTCTTATCGTCGCTCCGGTCGGGCAAGATGCCTCCGCTATGGCAACCCGGCTTGACGCCGCCGGATTTTACTCGCGGGTTTGTAACGACCTTACTGAATGTTCGCGCGAAGTCGTTGCGGGTGCAGGCGCGCTGGTGCTCACTGAAGAAGCATTGGAACTTTCGCAGTTTTCTGCATTGCTGAACACGCTAAAGGCACAACCACCATGGTCTGAACTTCCACTCATCATCCTTACGACAGCCGGAGAATCAAATCTAAGTAGTTTGCTGGATCTCACGGTAAAAGCAGCGGGAGGCGTTACTCTGCTCGAACGTCCGATTAGCACTAACACTCTGTTGCGATCGATCGAAGTGGCGCTGCGCTCTCGACGGCGGCAGTATCAGGTGCGTGCGCTGTTGGCGCGCGAACAAACTCTACGAGCCGAAGCCGAAAATGCAAATCGAGTCAAAGATGAGTTTCTTGCCACTGTCTCCCACGAGGTACGTACGCCGCTGAATGCGATATTGGGCTGGGCAACTCTGATGCGGAGCGGAAAGATCGATGCATCGACCGCACAACGCGCGATTGAAGCGATTGAACGAAATGCAAAATCGCAAGCACAACTCATCGAAGACCTGATGGATGTTTCGCGCATTATCTCAGGGAAGATGCGACTGGATATCAAGCCAATCGCCGTAACAGCAATTGTCAAAGCCGCAATTGACTCGGTCAGGCCGGCTGCTGAAGCTAAAAATATTCGCATGGAAATGTTAATTGACCCTGCTGCTGATAAATTGTCCGGCGATGAAGGTCGGTTGCAACAGATTATCTGGAATCTTCTGTCCAACAGCGTCAAGTTCACACCGAGCGGCGGCACTGTTCAGGTGACAGTGAGTAGAAAAGATTCATTCACGCAGATTTCCATCCACGACACCGGCGAGGGCATAAGTCCTGAATTTCTTCCTCACGTTTTTGATCGGTTCAAACAAGCTGACGCTTCAACAACCAGAAAGCACGGTGGTTTGGGACTGGGTCTCGCGATTACTCGAAATCTCACCGAACTGCATGGTGGCACAATCGAAGCTGAAAGCGAGGGCGAGGGGCGCGGAGCGACGTTTACTGTTAGGTTGCCAACATCCGCTGAGGTCTCGCCGGTAAGATCGGTCGAGTCAGAGTCTAAAGACGCCGCCAATGAGGCATCCGCGATTTCTGACCCACCGAGCCTCACAGGTATCAGGATCCTGGCAATCGAAGATGATCCGGATTCCAGAGAGTTATTGCGTGTGGTTCTTGAAGGATTTGGGGCCGCTGTTGCTACAGCTTCATCCGCGCGCGAAGGTCTGGCGGCGATGTCCGGATGGCGGCCCGCAGTCATAGTCTCGGACATCGGTATGCCGGATGAAGATGGGTACACTTTTATAGAGCAAGTTAGAAGTTTAGATGCTTCACAGGGCGGCAACACGCCGGCAATCGCATTAACGGCATTCGCGAGGGTTGAAGACAAAACGCGGGCGCTCGAAGCGGGTTACCAGATGTTCGCCCCCAAGCCCGTGCAAGCTAATGAACTCGCCAAGATGGTGGCAAGACTCGTCGGAAGGGCGCCGGAAAATTCCGACCCAAACCTTGCTGCCGCTTTCCCGACTTAAGGATGCATATTCCTGGCTATCGAAAAAGCGAAGCGGCAAGATTCGTGGTGAACCCTGCCGCTTCGTTCTCACAATCAATTAAGACCGTGAATGTGTGATCACCGTCCTCACCCCGGCAATCACTTGGCGAGCTACATACAGCAGCTCAACCGATTGAGCGAAGTATAGACTGCTCAACGTCGGTCATCAAGCCGGTAGGCCTGTTGGCTTGCTGGTACTGCTTGAGATCGAGATCATTCTTAGATTTAGCAGTAGCTCGTCGCTGCGTCTCCAGTCGCAACACTTGAGCTCAGAAGTTGGATTGAATCCATACCTTTATTTCTCAGTTAGGAACTCCATACACGTAAACACCTGTCGGGAAGATCCGAGCTAAACCATCCCAGCGACCATCGGGCCAGCCGCCATGCGCGATGGATCGATCGTTGCCTCCAACTAACAGTATGGGTAACAGACCTAGCGCTCTACTAAAGACACAGCGCGCCGAACCGGTAAAAACTCATAAAGGCGCCATGCAATGTCGTCGAAAATTCCTTCGCTTTTTCCCAGGCGGGTTCCATGATGAAACCTACCTGGCATGGGAGCGAGACTACAAATGGAATGCACACCAGGATTGGAACAGAGTGCTAAGCCGTTTATCGTTTGCTTCCCTGCTACGTGCTCAAAGGTATAAAGAGATCGCGGACAACGCCGTACGAATCGAATCAAGAACCAACTTACTTTTCTCCTTTGAAAAAATGGCGTTGCGCGACGCGGTTAAGAGCGATCACGGAGCTCGATTATTCAGTGAGGGCCTTTATAAATTTCTACATCAGGCAGGAAAACTTAACGAGAAGTTTGAAAGCTGGCGCGACATCGTTGCGAAGCTGCCCAGGAAACAAACTCGAGTTCTTACCTGGCCCGTTCTCACGGTATTTGGGTTTATCGCCCAGCCTAAAACACATATTTTTTTGAAACCAAATGTAACGCGCGAAGCTGCTCGAAAGTATGGCTTCGATTTTAAGTATCACTCGAGTCCTTCGTGGGAAACTTATGAGAGTTTGCTCGAATTTGCCGAAGTCATACGTCACGACACCTCTGACTTGAGACCGCGGGACCTAATTGATATTCAATCGTTTATCTGGGTTTTAGGTTCGGATGAATACGACTAAAAAGCGAACCCATTCATATCGGTAAACCGCGAAAAACTTCGCTGCTATTCAAAATGCTTTTAAATACCCGGTAGCATCCACTGTTGAATCCATCGCACTTCATAGCAAGATGAGTTCTGTTCACATTGGCACTTCAGGATGGAATTACAAGCACTGGTTGGGTCGTTTCTATCCCGAGCATTTACCTGGCGATGAGATGCTGCCGTTTTATTCAACTTATTTCGATACGGTAGAAATCAACAATAGCTTTTACCAGTTGCCCGCTCTCAAGACTTTTACTAAGTGGCAAAAGACTGTTCCAAACGATTTCATTTTCGCCGTTAAGGCCAGTCGATTCATAACTCACATGAAAAAGTTGAAAGCACCTGTATCCTCCTCACGAAAATTCTTCACCAGGGTTAATCGACTGGATGGAAAGCTAGGACCTATCCTTTTTCAACTTCCGCCTCGCTGGAACGTCGATAAAGATCGGCTTGCACGCTTCCTGGAGAGCTTACCTGCACTCGAACATGTTTTTGAATTTCGTAATTCCACATGGCTGACTGCCGACATTTACGAATTGCTTAAACAGAACAACATCGCGTTTTGCATACACGATTTTGGCGGCGAACCAACTCCCAGGATGATTACGGCTGACTTCACTTACGTTCGAATGCACGGCCCAACGAAGGCGGCCTATTCAGGATCTTATTCAACGCCAGTTTTAAAAGAACTGGCAGAACAAATGAATATCTGGAGGAAGGAATTGAAGAATGTCTATGTCTATTTCAATAACGATGTAGAAGGACATGCTGTGAGGAATGCGTTGACACTAAAAGAACTTATCAATTAGTTGGGTTGATCTATCGACAGAGGTGAAGGCTTTCATCTCGTGGATTTTCTTCATGAATCCACTTCGACACCAGGTTTCTTGCACCAGGTTTCTTGCACACCTATTCGATCGCAGAGCCATGACAAGCTCATCGAAGTTCTTCAAATGACGGCGCTCATACTCAGCCCGATCCTAAGTCAATTGTCTAATCCCCTTCCCGTTTTTTGTTGCAACTCCTCAATCAGTTTCGACGCTTCGGCCTTAGTTAGATTCAAATCGATTTCTTCGCCAGCTTCGTCGGCAAGGGTTTGCAGGTATGAACGCTGGGCTCCGGTGATCTCCTCATCGCCCGTCTTCCAGTCGTCAGGATCCTTGATCATATTCGAAGTATTTTCTTGCTTTGGTTTATTAGTACTGTTCATAAAACCTCCAAACGCATCTTCGAAAAAGGGCTTCACTAAAGTGTTTCAGAAATGCAACGCATTTTCACGGCTAGGCCGCAAACGTCGAACGCCGATTAATAGAACCCAACCGGATCTGACTGTTTCAAAAACGAGTGTTTATTGACATTCAACCGGCCAACACACTTAGATGTTTGCCAAAAATCTCAACTCCGGTATTCTCAAGCAGCTCTGCCCATTCACGTTGTGGAGAATCACGCGGTGCGCTCAACATCCATATTGAAGAGGTTTGCGTCAATTGTAATCTTCGGAATGATGGTTATGCCTCCGAACGTACAGGTTTCTGCCCAGGATAGACTCCAGCTCTCAGTCGACACTTCCAAACCTGGTCCAAAGATTGACCGCAACATCTTCGGTCAATTCGCGGAGCACCTCGGTTATGGCGTCTACGAAGGCATATGGGTCGGACCTGACTCAAAGATCCCCAACACTCGTGGCATTCGCAACGACGTCGTCGCTGCGCTCAAAGCCATCAAAGTTCCAAACGTACGTTGGCCCGGTGGTTGTTTTGCGGACGAGTATCACTGGCGCAAAGGCATTGGAACTCGAGCCGTGACGTTGAATCCGAACTGGGGAGGAGTGATCGAGCCAAACACGTTCGGCACACACGAGTTCATGGATTTCATCGATCAGATTGGCTCGGAGGCCTACCTCTCCGTGAACGTTGGGTCGGGTACTCCGCAGGAAGCCGCTGAGTGGCTCGAGTATCTAACAGCCGCACAACCAACCACACTCGCTAAAGAACGAGCGACCAACGGTCACCCTGCTCCGTACAAGATTCCGATGCTTGGTATCGGCAACGAGAGCTGGGATTGCGGCGGTAACATGACGCCCGAGTACTATCTGAGACAGCTGACTATCTATAGCCGCTTCGTGCGCAACTACAATCCTGCTCAACAAAGAAATGACCAACTGCAGAAGATCGCTGTAGGTCCCGGAGGCGGTGAAGCCCGCTGGACCGAATGGACCGATACGATCATGAAGGCGTGGCAGAAGCGGCAGTGGAGCTGGGACATGCAAGGTCTCTCGATGCACAACTACACCGTCATCAATTGGGAAAACAAGTTTGCGTCCGTAGGATTTGGCGAGAAGGAGTACGCTCAGATTCTTAAAGAGACTCTCAAAATGAAAGATCTCGTAACAACGCACTCGGCGATCATGGATAAGTATGATCCACAGAAGAAAATCTCACTTGTTGTTGATGAATGGGGCAGTTGGTATGCGCCGTTGCCAGGCAGTAATCCGGGTTTCCTGGTTCAACAGAACAGCATCCGCGACGCCATCCTTGCAGCTTTGAACCTGAACATCTTTGCTCACCATGCTGATCGAGTTCGCGGTGCAAACATCGCTCAGATGGTTAATGTACTGCAGGCAATGATCTTGACTGAGAAAGAGAAGATGGTTCTGACGCCCACTTATCACGTATTCAAGATGTACTTGCCATTCCAGGATGCGACGTACATCCCTGTGACTTTCAATGCAGGCACTTACACAAACGGCGACATCACTCTTCCTCGTATCGACGCAATCGCCGCAAAAGACAAATCAGGCAAACTTTGGTTAGAACTCACCAACATTGACCCGAATAATGCTGTCGAGATTGAAGTAAGCGTCGCCGGTCTCAACGCAAACTCGGCAACCGGTGAAACTTTAACCGCGCCCAAAGTCGACAGCGTTAACACGTTCGACGCTCCTAACACAGTCGCCCCAAAACCGATCTCAGTGAAAGTCCAAAACGGCAAGTTGACTATTAAACTCGACCCCAAGTCGGTAACGGTTGTATCAATAATGTAAGAACGAATCGTCGAAAGCGGTTGACGACGACTCGCGAATGCGGCTTCGCCGTTTTCCTTGCGGAAAGCCTCGGGCTTTCCGGCGTTGCCCAGAAACTTTGCGGCTATGCCGCTCCCGAAGGTCCACCAGATTTGATTTTCATTACTGCTGTGTCGATCTTTGCCTCGCGAGTTCTTTTAAGAACTCCTGCTCCTTGTCTTCCACATACTTCTTGTAACCCGCCGGATCGACGAAGACTGAGAGGCCTTCATCCTTGAATCGAGGGTACTTGCCTTCAAGGTTGAAGTAATTGCCGTGCGCACCCAGAAAGATGTCGCATGGTAGGGATTTCAGAACCTTGAACGTCTTCTCATAGTCCTCCGCGATTCCCGGGTAGCCAGTGTTATTGACCAGCCGGTAACCCGGATTGACGTTTGGGCTGCCGATGATCACCACGTTGTACGTCTTTCCGCCATCTTCAACTTTCAACGTCCAGGTGGTGCAGCCTTTCGTGTGACCAGGAGTGAGGTGTGCCACAAGTACACTTCCTCCTAACTTAATCTCGTCGCCATCGTGTAGTACGCGATCAACCTTCGTCGGTTTGTAAAGCGAGGTGGGGTCATTGCCATATTGGAAGTCCGTCTTGCCGCCCGATTCAACGACGGCCACATCAGCATCCATCACCATGTACTTTGCTCCCGTAAGCCTCTTGATGCTGTCGCTGGCCGCGTCGTGATCCCAATGCGCATGGCTTATGACAAGAATCTTGATATCAGTAAATTTGAACCCAAGCTTCTCCACGCTGGCACGGATCAATGGCACGTTCTCTTCCATGTCGCTGTTGATTAAGATGTGCCCTTTCGGAGTCGCGATCAGATAGTTTGCGAGTCCCTTGCTTCCGACGTAGTACAGATTGCCCGCAATCTTGAATGGCGGAAACGGTTCGGTCCAATCATTCGACTGCGCCTTTGAGTTATCGGGCGACCAGATTAGCGTGAGCAACGGACACAGAAGAACGATCCAGATTGCCAACCATACTTTTCGCATGTTGTTCAACTCCAATTTCTTCATAGTATCGATTTGCGATTACGCTTCCATGCGACCGCCTCAAGGCTTAGCAACTTGGCGCTCGAGTCCTGCTCTCTTTGCGACCATTCTCACTTTGACCCGTTCGCACAGCGAAAACTGTGGCCGTCTGTCTATTAATCTACTCGACGACGTTGACTAGGGTGCCGATCGGTTCGATGTTGATTCCGATTTCATCCCTTTGGTGCAAGGTAAAATCATCGGGCGGTACAATGCCCGTCCCAGTCAGCAAGACACAGCCAAATGGAAACGAATTCTCCCGATAGAGAAATTCGATCAGTGACTCTGGCGTGCGCTTCAACTGTGCTAGCACCGTTTCGCCATGGAACACTGTCTTGCCGTGGCGGGTGATGCGCATCTTGATTTCGGTTGTGGCTGGAAGCATTGTTTCAGAAACGTAAACGCACGGACCAAGGGCGCAGCTCTTGTCATAAACCTTTGCCTGTGGGAGGTAAAGCGGGTTCGCCCCCTCGATATCGCGCGAACTCATATCATTCCCGATCGTGTATCCGACAATCTTTCCGTTGCGCGTTACTACGAGGGCAAGTTCAGGCTCGGGCACATTCCACTGTGAATCTCGACGGACGCGAACTGTGCCACCTGGACCTGCAACCCGGTGAGGATTCCCCTTGAAGAAGAGTTCCGGTCGTTCAGCTGTGTAGACGCGGTCGTAAAAGTCACCACCTCCAGCATCTTGCGACTCTTCGATTCGTGCGGTTCGACTCCGATAATAAGTTACACCCGCAGCCCACACTTCCTGGCTGACAATTGGCGGAAGAATCTTTTCGCCGAAGTTACCATCAACTGAAGGCAGCTCATTCGTGTCGAGGAGACCATGGAGATAACGAAAAAGATCTTCGCGGTTGATTAGTTCGTCCCAGTCAGTCTCAAATGAGTGAACACGGGTTTCGTGTTCAATGATCACTGCCTCTTTAACGCGGTAGAGTTTCACCTGGCACCTTCAATTGTTTGATTTAGAGAAACGCAAACCGATTCAGTTCGCACTTAGACTTCGACAACCTTACCATTGTCGACAACAGAATTGCACCAGCGTTATCCCCATACACCGAGACACCCATGCTGAGAGACCACGTGGAAACTCCTGCTCTCAGCGCGTGATACCTCGGTTTTGCGGATACTCGACTCAGCTTATCTTTCACTTATGACGGAAAGAACTGTGAATCAATACAATCTAACAAGTGAACACTTCATGGCGATTGAGCGCTGGGAGAACGAAGGTGGCAAAACCGGTAATAACATACTTGAGACACCACCGGCTTCAGCCGCGTGGAGAATCAACTTCTTCGCTACTCGTCAGCTTTTCACTTTGCACCTAGGACACCACCGACTTTAGTCGCGTGGAGGTTCAATTTGTTTGCCGTGTCATCTGGAACTTTTTGAGTGGCATTATCTAGCCAAGAAATTGAAACTCCATGCGGCTAAAGCCGATGGTGTCTCAAGTATGTTATTACCGCAAAACCTTTGAACAGCAGGTCCGATCTCAACCGCATACCTTAGAATAGGAGCGAAGCGACTGCATCGCGTTCAGCAACCTACCTTGAAAGCAGTCGCTTCGCTCCTGTTCTAATGTGAGCCGAGAACCGACAAAAAGGTCCAACCGGGCTTCATCGTTCATAGCGACGGGCGAAAGAGTTCGAAGAATGTACGACTCTTCTTTGCGAGATGGAGCTTGTCATGGAACGCAGAATGGCCAAGCCACATCTCCAGCAATAATCCTTCAGCTTTCTAACGCTGTCATTCGCCGGTTTAAATCGCGCAACCAGCAGCCGTCGTTTCTTCATCCACTTCTGGTTCGATCTCTTCTTGACGCCGCGGATATAGAATAATAGTTCCGATCACTGCAGCGATCGAAGACGCTATGAAGATCGCGATTTTGGCGGCGGCGTACTCGGCAGCGTTTGGAAAAGCTTGCCCAGCGATGAACAATGACATGGTGAAACCAATTCCACCGAGCGCTCCAGCGCCCATCAATTGTCGCCAGGAGTAAGCGTCGGGTTTCACTGCTATACCACTTTTCACGGCGAGCCAGGCAGCTGACAGAATACCTGTTAGTTTACCAACCACCAGTCCCAACGTGATGGCGAGCATCAATCGCCCGTTTTCCTGGAATACGTTAGCGGACCACACGACTCCGGCATTCGCCAATGCGAAGATCGGCAGTACTACATAACTTGACCACGGCTCGATTGATCTAAGCAGCTTGTCGGCCGGCGACTCGATCCGGGCGTGCATTGCATCCAGTGCCCGCAATGTCGACTCAGAAGGGCCGGTTCGCATGGCTTCTCCTCTGCGCATGTCTTCCTGGTGGATCACCGTCGCGGCTTGAGCAAGCAGCGCATTCAAGTTGGCGGGCCGGCGCGTGGGGATCAGTACAGCCAGAATCACACCCGCCAGCGTGGCATGGAGTCCGGCCTCGTGAAGGAAAAACCAGAGAACAATGCCACACGTTGCGTAAGGAAGCGTTCCATATACGCCAACCCTGTTGAGAACTATGAGTATTACCGTCATCACGGCGGCCGCAAACAAATAACCTGTAGCGATATCGCCGGTATAGAACAGTGCGATAATCGCGATCGCCACAATGTCATCAATAATCACTGCCGCTGTTAAGAATACTCGCAACTCGATCGGAACGCGCTCGCCAAGCAGTACGATTAGAGCAACCGCGAAGGCCGTGTCGGTCCCGATCGGTATTCCCCATCCGTGTCTCAAGTGCGGAGGTGCGAGCAAAACGAAGATGACCGCCGGTAGGACGATTCCACCCAGCGCAGCGAGCACTGGCAGCGCCGCTGAGCGAAGACTCGCGAGGTGGCCCACGGTGAACTCGCGTTTAATCTCAAGGCCGACCACTATGAAGAAGATGGTCAAGAGCCCGTGGTTGACCCAGTCGAGCATTGTCAGGATCAATGAAGATTCGCCCCATTGAAATCCCATTCTGGTGTCCCACCAAGCCAGGAATGCAAGCCCGACGGAAGAGTTGCTTAGCACCAGTGCGATCAGAGTTGCGAGGCCTAGAAGCAACCCCGATGAGGGTCCCCATCGAACGAACTGGAAGGCAGCTGCTTGTATCCGATGCCCTAAGGGAGCCAGCATCGCATCGGCAAGCGAGCTTTCGTCCCATGCGCCCGCGTAACGCCGACCGTTGATGAAGAAGGTAGGCGTTACGCGCACGCCACTCCGTTTTCCGCTTGCGACGTCCTCCAGCACACGCGCTTGGGCGGTTTCCAACGCGGCTTCGAAATCCGGCCCACTCGGCAGGTTTGACTCGCGCGCTATCCGTTCGAGGTCGCCCGGTGCGAACGCTGGTCCGCGCTCCATTAGAGCCTCATGAACTTCCCAAAACTGTCCGGTGGTTTCCGCTGCGTACTCAGCCAACTCGGCAGCGCGAAGCGCGTCCTCGTTGCCTGGGACGGGCTGATGCCGAAACACGTAACGCATTCGGTCACCGAACCGACTTCGCAGCCCTTCGATTACCTCGTGGACCGCATGACAATGTTGACAGGAGTAGCTGCCGTACTCGAGCAGCGTGAGTTCGGCGTCTCCTGGCCCAAGAACGTGGTCGCGGTCCAAGTCAATCGGAGGATCAAGCCGCTCAAGTTTGATAGCCGCCATGATGTAACTAAGTTCTTCAGCAATCCGTTGACCGGCGCTGGCTCAGCCGATTCTTATCGAAAGCATCGAGACCGAACCGCCATCTACGCCCTCGACCGGAAAACCAACCGTCTCACCATCTCTTCGCAGAGCAAGTATATAAAGGAGCGGAAGATAATGTTCCGGGGTAGGAATCGACAGTTGAGCGTCACGCCCCAGTGATTCATAGTTAACAAGCGGTTCATGTTCCCCGGCCAGGATCAAATCACGAGCTGTTTTTTCAAAACGAACCGCCCAGTCGAATGCTTCTACTTGACGGCGTCCCCATCCATAGGCATGCAGGTTGTGCACAAGGTTGCCGCTTCCCACGACAAGTACTCCTTCGTCGCGCAAGCTGCTTAACTGTTTTGCCAACCCATAGTGGAAGGCGGCTGGTTGCATCTCATCGATACTGAGTTGTACGACCGGTATGTCAGCGTCGGGGAAGACATGACACAGTACCGACCAAGTACCGTGGTCTAAGCCCCAATGTTGATCCAATTGAACTGAGAGCGGTGCGAGTAAACTCTGAACACGCTTTGCAAGTTCGGGATCACCTGGCGCTGGATATCTAACTTCGTGTAGCTCACGCGGAAATCCCCCAAAGTCGTGAATCGTTCGAGGAACAGGCATCGCAGTGACCAGCGTGCCCGGAAGATACCAGTGTGCTGATACCGAGAGTACGGCGCGTGGGCGCGGAATTTCTCTTCCGAGAGCAGCCCAACCTTCGGTCCAAACGTTTCCGAATAACGCATTCATCGGGTTGCCGTGACCGAAGAAAATTGTTGGCATTGGCTTTGACATTTTCACACTCCTCGCTCGACGAAAGTGAGCGGGACGTCTTCAAATCACGCCGAACGCGTTTACCTCGCACTGATGGAAGGGCAACAATCTGAATCAACTGCTGGTGGCCGCAAACAAGAACCCGCTTTCGCTTGAACTCGCATGCAGACGTTGCAACTGAATAGGCGCGCCTCGACCTCGAGGTATGACGCGAAATGATGCTGCTACTCGAAACTTGATTTTCATCAAGCTCAGCAGTATCAAACGTCAGGCTTTGATTGCCTCTACATCCAGCGTAATCGTGACCTCATCACCGACGAGAATACCGCCCGTCTCCAACGCCGCATTCCAGGTTAGACCAAAGTCTTTGCGATTGATCTTGGTGGTGGCCGAAAAACCTATCCTTGTATTACCCCAGGGGTCTTTTCCCGGGGGCGTGGGTCCTTCGACATCGAACTTCACACTGCGCGTCACACCGTGAACAGTCAGGTCGCCTTCAACTTCAAGTTCCCCTTCTCCGGCGCGCGTCACGCGCGTCGAGGCGAAGGTCAAAGTAGGAAACTTCTCAACATCAAAAAAGTCTGCACTCTTGAGATGAGTATCGCGATCCGGTTCGCGGGTATCGATCGAGGCTGCGTCAATCGATGCTTCAACATGCGACTTGGTAATGTCGCTTTCGTCTAACGTAATGACTCCGGTCACAGGTCTAAAATGTCCTTTGACGTTTGTGATCATCATATGCCTGACCTTGAATTCGGCCGTTGTGTGAGCCGGATCGAAGTTCCAGGTTGTGGTCGTGATCTGCGCTGCATTTGCGCTCATTTTTTTCACTCCTTCTTTAGAAAACGTGGTTCATTCTGTCTTAAGACCAGGCATGATGCCAACGTCGAACAATAGCCTTTCAGACTTCGCAATGATTAATCTTCAAACCTATTATGGATCTAATAACAACTAATTGTTAGCGGCTCGGGGCTCGCACCACCTCGACTGAAATCGGTGCTTTAGTAACCAAAGCAGTTGAAACGCTTCCGAGCCAAAATCTCTCAAAAGCACCGGTGAATTTCCGAGCCCCGACAAAAATCGAGTCGACATCCCATTCAAGTGCTTTCTCGATTAACACCGTCTTTGGATCACCCTTTTCCAAGTGATACGAGGTGTCCAGGCCGATAGCGGTCAACTCCCTTTGCGCCCACTCAACCATCATCCGTACAGCCACTGCCGGCCCTTCATTACACGCTATCAACAGTTCGGGATTAGTCGTTACGATCTCTGACATACCGGGCTGCGAGGCGCCGTCGTCAACAGCGACGATTAGCACCTCCGTACCTTCGGGCCACACACGCGAGCCGACTTCGCGAACGGCACGTTCGGATTCTAGAGATCCGTCGATACCGATCATTATTCTTGGCGCGTTATTAAGCCGGTCCGCAGTTCCCTTTCGTGCTACCCGGACCGAGTAGTTCGAGTCAGTTGTAACTCTTGTCGATACGCTGCCTAGAATGAATCTGCCAAGAGCGCTGCGCTCTTGCGAACCAACAACAATCAAGTCGGGGTTCCACTCGTCCGCTTTCCGGATCAGTTCTGACCATGCGGTTCCAGTTAGTACTTCGCTACTAACACTCCAATACGGAAAGAGCTTTCGAATTCGAGCTTTACCCTGGCTAGCAAACTCTCGCGCTTCTTGCAGAACACCCGCTGATTTTCGCTCAACATACATCAACCCCGAGGTAACTCTTCGAGACATGAGCGCATGACCCGCAAGTTCATACTTGGATGTTTCAGGAGCCATCATTACATCCGCCACTGAAATGATTAGCGCCTCTGCTTCTTGCGGTAAACCGGCTCGTTTCAAGTCACTCAAAGCCGCATCGGCGCTCTCTGATCCGTCATACGCAACCAAGATTTTCATCATGTCTTCACATCCTTCTCAAACCTGATTTGCTGATCGCTGCTTAGGGAGACCAGGTGGCCTTTGCGGCAGCCCTGACATCGCGCTACCTAAAGGTCAACAACGATCAGCTTGGTAATAGTCTAAGAGCGGAGAAACTAGAGCATTAGAGTATTAACTCTCAGCCAGGGCAGGTGTTATCTCTCGAGGGTGTTATCGCCTATCGACAGGAGTTAACTCCTATTTCAAGGAGATCGCGTTTGTTATACTTCCACGCAAATATCAAGCTAGAGGAAGTGAATGACTATTCGTGGGCGATTATTGATGCTTGCAATAGGCGGGGTTCTTCCGCTGTTGATCGTTGGGCTCAGTGTCCTATGGATAGTTTGGCGTGAAAAGCAAATCCAGCTTAATGATTCTTTGGAGCAGCAAGCAGAACTATCAGCCGTGGTTTTCGATCGCTGGCTTGATGCACAGTACCAACCTCTCAGAACAATTGCGTCATACCCGCCGGAGCACTTGAATAACCCGGCTGCGCTGAAACCAAACCTGAAGGCCACTCTAATCAACCGCAACCATTGGACTGACGTACGCGTTTTGGATTCCGCTGGAAACGTCTTAGCGATTGAACCGTCCGACGCCGGGAATCTTCCATCAGGGTTGGCTGAAAGATTACTCAGCGAAGCGAAGCGTGGTGTTTTCGATGTTGAAACGGACTGGACCAACGGCGAGGGACACTATTTGCTCGCGAGCGAAGTTCTGATTAAAGTCTTATCTCACCTGCTTCACATATTCTCTGCAACATAGTAGCTATCAAACTGTCGACCGCGAGCAGTCAGTACCATCTCGGGGTAGCGGGTGGGTCTCGTCGAGACATATTCGAAACTTCAGCGCAGACCCATCCGACCCTCAGGTGTAAATACGCCCAAATGCTAGGTGTTAATACGCTATTTCCAACTCTGTTTCCTAACTAAACTTCGGATTGTAGAAACCAATACAAACCGAAACAGATAGGAGCAACTTGGATAACCCGTTATCAGAAAAAAGACTTCCCGTTCTCTCCGAGATCAAACTTTCAGATAGGTCAAAGCGTGGTTGGCGAGAAACGTTGCAGCGCTGGCTAGTGGAATGCCCGAACTGTTCCCAGGTTCGCTTAGCAGTCGGCGTGCGCGAAAACGACAATTACATCTGCAAAAACTGTGGGCACAGTTTCGTCATAAACCGCGTCGCTGGTGATGAGAGATTGAGTCGCTTCGGAGTAAGACATCGCAGCTCATGAACTGACACTTTGGAGAAAATGAAAATGTCCTATCAAGGTCCCATGCTGATTAAAGAGCCGGAACTTCGCTGGCCCATCATAATGGTTGCCGCAGTTATTACCCTGGTCATAGCTCTGTTACTTGGGGTACTGCAACATCTGTTGATGAGTCAACCAGCAGTTAGTTCTTACCCGATACCGCGTCACACGTTGCCTTTAAGAGCCGGCGAATCTGAGTTTGAACAAGTTAAGAGAGGAATTGTCGTGAACCAACTAGTCGGCAGGGAAAAGATTCACCCGTTTAATAATCTGGTAGTCGAGTTGAATGCGACCGTAACCAATAGTACGGGAAGAGCCATTAGTGGCTTGGAGATGCGAGGGGCAATCCTGGACAGGGAAAACTCTATAGTGCGGGAACGAACCATTGTGATCGTTCCCTTTCAACAAACTTTGGTTGAGGTGAATGAGGCAATCACCGTGCGAGTCCTGTTGGAAGCAATTGATAAGGACACAGACCGGGCCCAAACAGTCCTGGAAGCAACCGGAATACAGTTTGAAAACTAGGTAGACGGGTGATGATAGATGCTGAGTGAGGAACTGAATTGATGGAACGAATACTTGAACAGGAACGCTGGATGGCTCGTGACATTTCTTTCATTTGTTTCGAGTGGGTTAAGACTTTCTTCGGAAGGGCATTTGGATGTTGGCATCGTCAGCTGAGCCTTCCTTTTACTAGAGGAAATGAAACCTACCGTACGTGCGTTGCTTGCGGCGCTCGTCGTCGTTTCGATCGAGAGAAATGGACCATGGTTGGATCGTTTTACCGTTATTAGGATTGGGTCCAAAGAATCAAAATCTATTAGAGGAAGAAACAATGAAACTATTACTTGCAGTCGATACAGTTACGACGTTGAACATCCTTCTCGACTATATGGAAAGCCGCTACTGGCCTAAAGGTACTGAGGCTCATGTCCTCTCGGTCGTGGAGGACGACTCCGTTCCGATCGAGACGTGGCGTTCGAAAGGTTATGGAATAGCTGCCGTGCGACATGAGATGCGACGACGAGGCGAGCAAGTTAACTCCCTGGTCAACCAGCGTCTTCGCGAGCTTGGAATACCAACGCAAGTGACCGTGATGCGGGGGGATCCTGCATTCCTGATTTCTTTCGCAGCGAGAAAGTGGTCGTCGGATCTGATCTTGATTCGCGCGCACAATCGGGTGGAGTTCCGAAACTGGCTACTCGGCAGCGTAGCAAAATCAGTTGTCGCCGAGGCCCCCTGTTCTGTCGAAGTCGTGCGTGAGCCAGCGAAGAGGCGTTCAGACGCAGCAACTCGCGACATGAGAATACTCATTGCCACGGATGGCTCCGACGCTTCAACCGTTGCATCTCAGGCACTTTCTGAAATGGAGTATCCGGAAGGTACTGAAATTAAGGTGGTGAGCATCGTCAATCCAATTACTTATTCAATGGAGGAAGTCGGACTAACGCGCGGAAGAGAATCGGAGCGTGCGCACCATGCAATTGGTAAGACAGTTAGCATGTTAAAGAGCATGCCACATAAGGTCACGGCTGAAGTGATGGCTGGCAGGAGAGTCCGACAAATCGTGGAACGCGCAAAGGACTGGGAGGCCGATCTCATTGTAGTCGGTGCGGAGCCGCGACGAGGATTGAAGCGGCTGCTATCGCGCGGTACCGCCGCTAATGTTGCTGACAGGGCGCATTGTTCCGTAACTGTGGTACGTCGTCAGCTCTCAGAAAATGAGGAGTCGTCGCAGCGCTACAAATTCGGATCTTTTAGGAATGCGGCTTAATGCTGCAGATGGAGATAAGAAATGACGAAACGAACACGGAAATCAACAACAATATACATAACAAAACCTGACTATGAGCGGCTCAACGCATTGAGTGAAAAGACTCAAGTACTGAATGGCATCGATCACGAATACGTAAAAAATTAGAAGCAGAATTGGAGCGAGCGCAGATCGTCGATGCTAAGGACATTCCGCCGAACGTAATCACGATGCGATCAACAGTCCGCCTTAAAGACTTAGTGAGTGGCGAAGCAAACATCTACTCTTTGGTTTTTCCAACCGAGGCTAATTTTAGCCACGGGAAAATTTCAGTTCTGGCACCGATTGGTACAGCCATTCTCGGCTACAGAACGGGGGACACCATCGAGTGGGTAGTTCCGTCTGGTATGCGCAAGCTCAAGGTCGACAAGGTCCTTTATCAACCTGAGGCAGCGGGAGACTATGAACTCTGACCGCCGGGGCCTTGGTCAATCGTGAAGGTGTCCTATCAACGATTGACCATCTTCTGTGCGGCCTCGCTATAGCGGTTGCCCTTTATCTGAATCTGCGCGGTCAGTTGGTCTAGCTCGCGCAAATCCTCGGGCGTTAGCTCAACATTCACGGCACCGAGATTCTCTTCCAGTCGATGTAGTTTTGTCGTTCCCGGAATTGGAACTATCCATTCATGCTGAGCGAGTACCCACGCGAGTGCGATCTGTGCCGGTGTGGCTCGCTTGCGCTCTGCGAATGCGGCGATGCGGTCTACTAGAGCCTGATTCGCTTTACGATTCTCTTCCGAAAATCGAGGCACGGTGTTGCGGAAATCGTTAGCCGCGAAGGTGGTGTTCTCATCGATCTTTCCGGTCAGAAAACCTTTACCGAGAGGGCTAAACGCCACGAAGCCGATGCCTAGTTCTTCGAGAGCGGGAAAGATCTGCTCTTCTGGCTCGCGCCACCAAAGCGAGTACTCGTTCTGCAGAGCTGTCAGTGGCTGCACGGCGTGAGCCCGGCGAACCACCTCAACGCCCGCTTCAGAGAGCCCCCAGGTGCGCACTTTGCCTTCGTCAACGAGCTCACTGATCGTACCCGCGACATCTTCGATTGGCACCGCTGGGTCGACGCGGTGCTGGTAAAACAGGTCGATCCTGTCCGTTTTCAGCCTGCGAAGCGACTCTTCAGCGACTAACTTGATCCGCTCCGGTCGACTATTAAGGGGAGGGTTTTGCTGTTGGACGCCTTGTGCGTCGATGTTCCAACCAAATTTCGTCGCGATCACGACTTCATCGCGGAATGGTTCGAGCGCTTCGCCGACGACCTCTTCATTCACCCACGGGCCGTAAACTTCCGCCGTGTCGAAGAACGTGACTCCGCGTTCGTACGCGGCACGTATCAATTCGACGCCCTCTTTCTTTTCGAGTCCCGGCCCGAGACCGAAGCTGATGCCCATGCACCCGAGACCCAGCGCTGATACTTCCAAACCACTAGTTCCCAATTTTCGTTTTTGCATACAATTCGTCCTCTCGTTCTTCCCTTAGCCAACTCCGCCGTACACCTCTATCGAAAAACAACACCTGTGATCTCTTCGCACAAGCTTAGAAGTCTGTCCTGCAAGTGCACATCATCCGCCTCCGAGTTATATCGATGTTCCTTTTGATGAAAATATCGGCCGCTTACTCTTGCCCTTGCATCGTTGCTGACAGCAAGCCACACCTGCGTCTCATATCCCTTTTTCAAATCATCAGGTGCGCCTTCGCCACCCATCTTTGTAGGAACCCAGCCCGGGTCGACTGCATTCGCATAAACTTCAGGCCACTTCCGCGCTACCGCTTTGCAAAGCATCAACACATGCAACTTTGAATCAGAGTAAGTAATGCCGCTGACATTAGTACGCAGAGTCTCTAGTTGCGAACGGCCGTCGAGATGCATGCCGGAACTGAGGTAGATCAATCGCTGCGGTCTTTCTATGAGACACGTAAGAATGTAAGGGGCCAGTGTATTGACCTTAAAAATTTCTTCGCCAGATGCTCGGTAAACACCGGCATTATGAATCACTGCTTCCAAGTTCCCCAAAGCATTCACTTCTGCCGCCAGCTGCTTTGTCTCCTCGATGTTGCTGAGATCGGCGGTTAGCACAGTTTTTGCACCGGGCACTTTGTCTAAAGCTTCGTATCCACGTTTTCTATTTCGTGCATGAAGCACCACCTCGTGCCCTTGCGCGACTAGAGCACTCGCTGCCAATTGCCCGAGACCATCTGCCGAACCAGTGATGAAAATTCTTGTCATATGCGAATGTCTCCTCTGAACGACACGATTATAGTCGCGTCCAACAGCCGCGTCGCAGGGGTTCTTGCTCGAACTGGTGGAATTTTGCTCAAAACGGAGAATCTCCATTACGCTGCCTATTATCGGTTACGGAAGAGTGTGGGATTCCTCCTAAATGTTAGGCTTTCAGATCCGCAATCCAAGGTTGGCCCTTCTCACGTTGCTTGAAATCTACCTAGCTGGAAGTGGTCGATTCGAGGAATGGGGGAGGTCTAGAAATCTTAAGTATGAAATCGGTATCATTACCATCCTAATTCAAACGCTCAGGACTATAAGCGTGAGTGACTTATGCAACTGCTTGAAGGCAAGGTGATAGTTATTACTGGTGCTGGTCGCGGAATAGGTCGCGCCTGCGCGAGGTTGTTTGCGATGCACGGCGCTCGCCTGGTCCTGTCGGACATTGACCCAGAACCAGCGAATGAAGTGGCTGAAGAGATTGGCGAAACAGCACTGGTTGTACCCGGCGACCTTACGAACCCTGAATTCCCTCCCATTCTTATCGAAGCCACTTTGAGTCGCTTTAATTGCATCGATGCAATCATCAACAATGCCGGCTACACCTGGGATGGAACCATCCACAAGATGACTGATGAACAATGGGAGGCCATGCTTGACATACACCTGACCGCGCCGTTTCGGGTTATTCGGGCCGCGTCAAATTATTTTCGTGAAACAGCCAAGCATGAAAAAGCAGAAACGGGTAACGCTCGCTCCAGGAAGATAGTCAACATCAGTTCAATAACTGGAACAAGAGGTAATGCGGGACAGGCGAACTACGCGGCTGCAAAAGCGGGCGTAATCGGTATTACCAAGACATTGGCAAAAGAATGGGCGCACTTCAACATTCAGGTAAATGCAGTTGCATTTGGTTTTATTGATACAAGATTAACTCGGCCGAAGGAGGAAGGCGGAAGCATCTCCCGCGAGTCTGCGAAGATTTCGGTAGGTATTCCACAACTTAACCGCGAGTTCGCATTTAAGAACATTCCCCTTGGTCGCCCTGGTACACCGGAAGAGGCCGCCGGTGCGGTACTCTTCTTTGCCTCATCCCTCTCAGACTATGTCTCAGGCCAAGTGTTGGAAGTTACAGGTGGGCTGTAAAAATTCTCGAGCTGACGCGGCAGTCGGTGAAACCTCATAGCAGCAAGAACAATAGGTTGTCCGCCAGGCTTTCTCTAATACTGCCTACTCCAACACGCGCAGTGCGCTATTTGGAATAGTAGAAATCGGATCTTCCTTTTTCATTTGAGTGTACATTGCAACCAATTGTGGTTTCGCTTGTGTCCGAGCCATTTCAGTAAGAACGTCCAGATTTCGGCGATCAAGATTTGTACTAATTCGCCACAAGCGCATCGCGTCGTCGATTGCGTTCTGCTGAGCGGCAACTACCGCCACCTCAGCGAGTGCATTCGGTAAACGATGCCAGAAAGCCTCACGCTGCGCCCACAAGAATTTTTCTGCCGCCTGCCATTGTTTTGTCTGACAGTAAGCTTTGAATAGGTCGCTAATAGCGTCCGATTTATAGCCTTCCCAGTTCGTCGGCAAAGCGTGATCGATGTAACCTCGCCAAAACGGAATTGCACGTTGCCATTCATTCTCCCACTTCATTGCTGCGGCCAGGAAGAAAGCTCTGGTTGACCCAGGATGACGCACCAGCGGCGTGAGGGTGGACCAGATTCTATCTTTCATCTCAGGAGTAACTCCGTCCTGGTGAACAACATTTTCGATAAGCAACATTTCCGAATTGCCCCATTCGCGACGTCCGTCAAGCAGGCGCGCCAGGAACAACGGTTGTTTTGCAAGCAAAGCATTGCGCAACTCGTTCAGATCCAATTCGCTCTGAGTAATGAGGCTGGCGATTTCGAATGCATAGTCAGTTTCGGGAGGCACACTTCTCAATTCACGCGTCAAAGTTTTTTCGAGCTCTACCTCTTCCGCTTCCTTATTCTCATGTCGAGCAAGAAACCAGGCGAATGACCTGACAACTTCAAAACGTTCACGCAGTCCCTTGATGTCATCAGGCCGTGCCTCAAGCGCAACGAGGGCCTGCCGGAAAGTATTTCGCTCAAGTTCAAATTCAACACGACCATCGTAGTATCTGGCCCGCTCGAGCCAGTATTCGGCGGTGGATCGTCTCGCAGTCTCATCACGAAGAATCTTCGTTTCAACTACGCGCTGGCCGGAACCACCCTGAACAGCACCGGCCAACTGATGGACGTCTCCCAACAAAATGTCGTCGCCCGTAATCGACACAAGCTCTTCGACCAGTGGTTGAGCAGCAAGCGATTGATTCATCGTCTGATACACTTCGGCCAAACTTCGCTTGGTCCAATACCGCAGTTGCTTCTCCCAATTGACCTTTATCGATGGACCGGCAGATCGAAATTGATTGAGTAGCTTTTCGACTTGTTTTGCGTCGGCTTCGGTGAAAGGAAGGCTGAGGGATTTCTGCAACAGCCTTAAAGCGGCTCGAGGCGAGTTGGGTCGCAAGTGCTCGGCAAGCTGGAAATAGCCGACAGCCGTGGTCACTTCAAAAGTGTCAGCCAGCCAACTTACATCCTGTAGATTGCGGGCGTAATTGTTCGCATTTAAATAACGATTAAGACGAACCCAATCAGACGGATTAGATCTTATCTCCGCGGCAAGCTCATCGAGTACTTCCCCCGCCGTTCCCGACTGAGCACGAAGCCGCACTCGCTGCATCAACCAAACGTCATTTCGACTTGAACGTTCCGCTAACCATGTATCAAGTTCTTTCGCATCGCCAGTGTTGGCCCAAAGCGTGACGAACCCTTCAGCTCCTTCGATGTCATCGGGACAAAGCCGTTCGTAATAAAAACGCTGACCACCTATGCTGTTACCGTCGGCGTTCTTGATTAGGCGTCTCAACGCGTAATCCCCGGGGCACGTCCAATTACCAGTTGCAGGCAACTGCTCGAGAGTCTTGCGGACGCGTGCTGATTGGCCTGCCCGACCGTAGACCATGAGACGAAGAAACAACGAAGCGACGGTCGAGGGACTTTCGCTATCAAATTGCCTGGTGACTTCGTTAATGGGTTTGTCGAGCAGCAATAGGGTGACTTGGCGTTGCAGTTGGTCGGCGGTTTGATAGTCGTTCCGATCCTGCCCCCAGGCACTTTGGACCTGAATCAAACACGTAAGACAAATCAGAACGGTTTTAAGCATGGTATCTAACTTTGGGTGCAGACTCTCAATGGCTCCGAATAACCCTTATAATGATGAGAAGAAACTAAAGCAATAATTTCGACGCATCACAACCGCCGCACTGTGAATTAGTGTTCGCCTTTTGGATCATTGAGCTATGACAAACGTTGCCCAAGCCCGAGCTCCGGTCAACGACGCTGGAGAGAGTTTACCTTCGTCGTACAGCGTTTTCACGTGCGTGGAGGTCAAATAGAGAGTGCAAAGCTGCGAGATGAAGGCGCAGGTTCAGTCAAGGGAGTCGCTTCCTTGACCCCTCAGTAGGAATCCTTCATGCTTGACGACATGTATTGCCCGCATTGTGGAGCGCAGAATCCGAAGGACACCAAGTATTGTCGGAGCTGCGGTGAAGACCTTCGACTCGTGTCGCAAGCGGTAACGAAGAGTCTTCCGTTGGTCATCGCACACCGCGTTGACGACGCGATCGATCGTGGTCGCCTCGGCTGGCAGAGTTACCAGGCTTTTCGCAAAGAACATCGCAAAGCTTATGCTCAACTCCTGCTGTCGTTGTCTTCAATCTTTGTCGTGATCTGGATCCTCATGCTTGGTCACGGCAGCGTTTCCTTCGCTGGTGGATTTCTGCTAGTGATGACGATTAGCTTTTTCGTAATGAGCTTGCACAGCCTCTGGGCTAAGAGATTAGAACGGGTACACTCGAGAGAATTGGCGTCGGCCAAAACTCAGGAATTGCCCGCCGCGGATGACCAGCCGAACTTGAGCGTCACTGAGACCACAACCAGAGAGTTGAACTTGCGAACCGGCAAACCGGGACGACTCGGGTGACGGACGACGTAACTCGCGATAAAAGGCAACCCAGCGAAATGGTCCTCACAAACTCATAAATCACTTTCTTGGATCGTGTCGTATCGGTATCTCGCAACCGCCGGGTGATATCGTTCGGCAACCGGGTCCGCAACAGAGTTTGGAAAAGTGTCCGGACGGTTGCGACTAAAACCCACTGATTTGAACATGGTGTTCGTCGCTTTGGTTACCTACTTACCGAAGTAACTCTGATTCTGGTGATCGTAATCTTCGGTATCACGGTCTATTTATAAAAGCCGGTGACTCTAACGTGGATCGTGTCGTGATCTACAAGATGATTGACTTTTCGTTGGCCCAAGACCTTCCATCGACCCTGAGCGGCTGCGGGCATCAGACCAACAAAGCAAACAGCGAACACTATCCATAGGATCAACGTCCGTTTCTGCATTGGGTGCTCCTTCCGGTCGAAAGTTATTCGTTCTGCGAAAGTGAAGGCAGCGTAATGCGAATCGGTCCGGCGGAGAATCGAGAGGATTACTCAATTCGAGTAGGTAGAATTACTCAATTCTGCAGGAGAGGACTTCACGATAGTTGCTAGTCGTAAAGTCTGGAAGTGTTTTGTCCAAGTTTCCTCCAGCAGATGAACAGATCAATGAAAGAGAGTTGATACGATGGCGACAGCTTACAGATCATGTCTCTTACTTGTGGTTTGGGTCGTCTTTGTTTTGAACGGGCAATCCAGTGCGACTGCGCAGACGGAGAAAGCGAAACAATTTCCAACCGTTACGCCGGTAATGTGGCGCGAGCCCACAGATATAGCAATCTGCTTCTGGGACCCGGCGGCGAAGAGATGAAGCCGGATCTTAGCCAGCTGAGCTTTATCGAAGAATAGACAGCCGGATATTCGAAAAAGTATCGCGTCAAAGATGGTACTGCTCCGGTTGCCTTTGCTCGGTCGTTGCAGGTCCAAGTTGATACAATACTCTCTTAACCTGATCTTTCAGACTACTTTACTTTGTCGGCATCGAATAACTCACTAGCTTCTGTGAATTCGGGCGTTGCGGATTTGTGAGGATCAGCTTCCACGGCGGCTTGAGCGTGTGCTCTAACGATGTCACTCATTGTAAGCAAACCAACTAATTTCTTGTCGTCTCGCTTGTCTAGCACCGCAACCTGACGAGTATTCGATCGGTTCATGCGAATAGCCGCCAGCACCAGGGGGTGGTCCGGATTTACCTGCGGACAGGGATCCACCAACTGTCTCACGCTGATCGCGCTACCACCTTCAGCCGCAGTACGACGCAACCTTGACTCGGTTACGAGACCGAGAAACTTGTCGTCATTCTCAACAACTGGATAGGTTGAATGACCCAGACTCCGAATCCTTTGCAATGCCTCCGAAACGCTAGCTGAAGCATCAATCCTGACCGGATTGTCAGTCATAGCGTTTGCGACTTTCAGCCGTTCGAGAGCATGAGAAACTTTACTTCCGCGCCGAGGCAGCTGGACTCCATCCTGTTCAAGCAATGCTTCGTAGATCGGAATAGGACGAAAATGCCGCGCCAAAGCATAGGCAGACATATTAGAGATCATTAGCGGCAAAATCAGATCGTAGCTGCCAGTCATTTCAAAGATAATCAAAACTGATGTAATAGGAGCACGGACGATGCCGGCGAAGACTGCACCCATCCCCACCAAAGCAAATGCTCCGATCTCAGTTCCGCCATGATTCAGCATCATTCGGTCGAGATGGCCAAAGACTCCGCCGAGCATCCCACCGATGAACAACGCAGGAGCAAAAATTCCTCCAGCTCCCCCACTGCTGTAACAGAACACTGTTGCGACTAGTTTGAGCGCGCAAAGTACGAGCAATGCTTGAATCGCCAGATTTCCAGAGAGGGCCGCTGAAAGTGTTCCGTAGCCGCCGCCTGTTACACCGTTTACTCCAAGCAAATACATTGCAACCGCTGCGAGAACTCCAGTCACCAGGCCACCAATTCCTGGCTTCGCCCAATCAGGCATCAGCGTAAAAGCCTGAAACCATTTGCGAAGACGCAACAACGACTCAGTAAACATTAATGACACAATTGCCGCAGCCAAACCCATCAGTCCGTAGATCAACAAGGATGATGCGTGGTCCAAACCGTAATGTTTGTCTAATGTGAAGACCGGGTGTTCACCCAGGATACTCCGCTCTACAACTGCCGCAATCGCTGCCGCCACAATAATCCAGGAAAGAACTGCCTGGTCCAGATCTCCGACAACCTCCTCAATCGTAAAAGTCACCGCCGCAATCGGAGCATTGAACGCTGCCGCTATACCGGCTGCCGCTCCGACCGGAAGGAGCCTGCGCAAATTGTCGCGTGAAAGAGCGGCTGCTCTGCCTAGCGTACTTGAGACGCCGGCGCAAATCTGTACTGTTGGACCTTCCCGTCCTAATGATGAGCCGGTGCCGATCTGTATGACACCGATTGCAAATTTTCCAATCGCATCCATAAACGGTACGCGTCCACCCTTGACTGCATAAGCGACCTTCACTTGAGGAACGCCACTACCTCGAGCTCCAGGAACAGCGAACTGCAATAACGCCCCACTTACCAAACCACCAATTGTCGGAAGGGATATCGTCCACCAAATCCAGCTGTGCCCTGGTGCATGCAAGGCCCGCTCAATCAAGCGAGTCTCGGTCGCGATAATCGAAAGATGAAACAGGACCGCCGATAATCCGCAGAGAGCACCGGAAATCAAAGCGAGGACGAATACGCGCTTGTTCTCCGAAGGTAGGAGTCGAAGAAAGGTCCGCAGCAATATCATATTGCCGCGGCGTAAGAAATCGCTCCGGCCACGCTTTCCTAGATTCATCTCAATTTACTGCTTCGGGAAATCTGTATGTTTATAACAAGCACTTTGCCCGGGCACATTACCTTTTATTTCTTTTCACTCTCGTGGTATAGGCCATTGCTGATAACGGACGCTTACTTCACCATCATTGCAGCTTGGCACACATTTCTTTCGAATGGATGAGTGTTAACACCTATTTTCTGTTGTTGATTGTACTGAGCTCAGACAATGTTTATGGTCGAAGAACCAGTAAATTTGGCGTCCCTTCGAAACTCTGAGTATCCCTTTGCGTTTTAGAAAAACAGAAGCATCCTTTTGGCTTTCCGGGTTCATCAATTAATAAATATGCAGTTTCGAGTAATCAGAGGACTGTCGGTTCGGCAACGAACAGTTGTCATTGCCTCGGCATTATTTTGCCTCTGCATTTCAGACTCTGTTGGACTGCGATTTCTGCCGCTGCCAAACCTGATTGCGAGCTCTGCGGCTGCCTCAAATGGTGACTTTTCGACATCTCGAAGTCCGAGACCTCCGACCGAACAAACTGCGCATATTGTGATGCTTGCGGGATCACACTATCGTACCGGCGACCGATATCACAGCGTCCAAGTTGCTACCCACGCTCAGCAACCCCTGACCCCGATTGATAGATCAATATTCGCGCTCACCCGCGAAACCTGCGGTCCACTTCTTCTAAGAATCGTTTTTCGTTCCGGCGTGAGCGAACGGGCCCCACCAACCAACGGTTAATTTTGGAAGTAGTCATGTCGACACGTGGATCTCGTGTCTATGCGTCTGTCATCTGAATTCAAGAGCTCTTGTTGAGGATTAGTTAGGAGGGATCATGGATTCTGGCATCGCCCTAGCGTTGGTATTAACAGTTGTGTTTTTTGGCGGATTTCTTTGGATTGGTATTCACTCACGCAGACAGCGCCAGAAGCGCATTGTAAAAACCACCAGTAACCCGTCAGACACGGAGCATAAGGATAGGGCAGCTTGATCTAGATCGTGGTTGAACTTAGTCGGTTTGCTTTTGGAACTCTTTATGATCGACTTTGGCGTTCGTGCCCTTTGTCGGCAAAGATCGTTCTGGTAGGATTTTGCGAACGAGCTATGAGCAACTTCAGCTTATCGAGACTTTCGACAATGCCGAGCTCTGTAGTTATTGTCGTGCTGTTCTCGTTGTGTGTCTCGAGTAATGTCGGACCACGGTTCCTACCGCTGCCAGATCTGGCGCACGACGCAAAGGAGATCCTCCAGCTAACAACTTGCCGGTCAGCTTCACGCCCACATTCCACTGGATCGGACTGTTTTCGCGTTCCGATGGCGCAAGCTCAAAAAAGAGCTGACCGGCAACTGCAAGCTCAATCGCTTTCTGTGTTGCCTGGGCTTCACCGGACACTCGAAGATAACACGCGAGTTCTTGCTGAACTCAGCGATCCCGATACGGTCTCCACGGTTGCGCTAGCATCACTGCCGTCTGGGCGGGCGCCTCCTCGTCTAATCTAAACAATCACGCCACATCGCTTCACCAAGTGACCACGCCGATGGATTAGCAAGAGGCGCGGTCCGTCCGCGGCACTTTTGACGCCTGATTATCAGGCGAACGAGGAGAAATCTAAATGAGTACCACTATGATCTACACGTTAGTTGCGATCCTGACAGTAGCTGGAATCTTCTGGCTGGTAATTTATTCGAGCAGGCGTGGGCAAGAACATCGGCAAAAGACCAGTATTAAACCGCCGGAATCTCGCAGACCTACTGGTCCAGTCTGACTATTTGATCCGATCTTACTCTAAGCTCACTCTTCAGTCTCTGTGGTGAATAGAATCGGCTTGGGTGAGATACAGTCAATATTGCTCGCCGCGGTGACTCGGCCAAGTAGCCGCGGCGAGTACGTGATGCTTCTGGCACAGAGCCTCTTGGGTTATTAACCGAAAGGTGACTATGGACTACTTTATCGGAGCTGCAGTCGGACAAGAGACTAGGATTCTCCTTACCTTGTTCATAATGCTCGCAGCAGCCAAATTCATGGCCGAGGTATTCGAGAGACTGCGGCAACCCGCTGTAGCCGGTGAAATATTGGCTGGCGTACTAATTGGACCAAGCATACTAAACCTGGCGGCGCCATCGGAGATTACCAGCATACTTGCCGAAATCGGAGTTATCTTTCTTCTTTTTAATGTCGGTTTAGAAACAAAACCAGCTGCCATCTTCAAGGTAGGAAAGAATGCTGCAATGGTGGCTGTACTCGGAGTGGTGCTTCCTTTCATTGCCGGCTGGTGGTTAATGAAGGCTTGGGGTAGCACTAGTGTCGAATCGCTTTTCGTTGGCACGGCACTGGTTGCAACATCCGTCGGGATCACGGCGCGAGTGCTCTCAGCTATGGGATTGCTTGATGCACCCACAGCTCGGATCATTTTAGGCGCAGCCGTGATCGACGATATTCTTGGTCTACTCGTTCTGGCAGTAGTGTCTAGCATGGCTGCCGGCGCCGTGAATTACTTTGAAATACTCACGACCGCCGCGCTTGCGATTGGATTCACCGTTTTCGTGGCCTTGGTGGCAGCACCTGTCGTTACTCGAGTCGCGCCCACCGCTAATCAACTCCGAGGCGGGCACGGGATGTTTATTCTTGGGTTAGTCTTGTGCCTGGGCTTATCGGTAACGGCCGCTTTCATTGGAGTGGCGGCGATCATCGGATCTTTTTTGGCCGGGATGGCTATGGCTGAGGCCTCCGAGGGTCATCCCAACATGCATCGACAAATCAACGGGGTGACAGAATTCCTCGTACCTTTTTTCCTGGTGAACATCGGTATGCAATTAAGGCTGGATGTTTTTCGCTCGCCTTCAGTCGTGATTCTTTGTGTACTTGTCACGTTAGTGGCTGTAGCGACGAAACTTTTTGGCTGCGGCTTGGGAGCCATTAATCTCGGCATCAAACGGGCAGCCCAAGTTGGAATGGGAATGGTACCACGCGGCGAAGTGGGAATAATCGTTGCGCAAATTGGTTTGAGTCTCGGCGTAATAGGACCAGAACTTTACGGCGTCGTACTCTTCATGGCAATAGCGACAACCCTGATTGCGCCACCGTTTTTGAAGATGCTTTACACGAACGAACCGGCTGCGCACGCAGAGATTGGTCCAGCCGATGCTGGTGGTATCGTAGCGTCAGGAGACTTCTGCAAAATTGGTTAACGGAAGTGTTTGCGATTGCAAACCATTTGACTCCTTGGACCCATTTCCAACCCCGATCACTTTCGCTTCGCTTAAGCATGACCAGTTATCTCTTGCGTGTTCGTCGTGTTCTTGGCGCTGCCTTGACAGACGATCAACTACGCAAACTTCCTTGGACGCCGCCGATGTTTCGACCGCTGGAGCGAAATATGCTCGATCTAGATCCACCCGATCATACAAGGCTGCGTTCACTAGTGCACAAGGCATTTACGCCGAGTTTGGTAGAACAGATACGCTCACGAACCCCGACTGTTGCCGATGAGTTGCCCGATCGTGTTGTGTGGACAGGTTAGATGGATCTGATCAAGGACTTTGCGCTGCCGTTGCCAATGACAATCATCACGGAATGCTGGGCCTGCCGCAAAAGGACCACGATAAGTTTCATAAGTGGTCGCAGGCAATGATCGCTGACTTTCCCACTCCTACGCTGAGTTATCCCGTCTGTTTGGAAGTTCATTCGCTATCTTCGCCAATTCTTCAAGCTGCGTCGGCGTGATCCTCAAGACGATCTAGTAACCGCGTTGATTAAAGCTGAGGAGGCTGGGGATAAGTTAAGCGAAGATGAATTGCTGGCAATGGTATTTCTGTTATTGATTGCAGGCCATGAAACGACAGTAAACTTAATTGGGAACGGAACCCTTGCTCTCTTGGAGAATCCGAATGAGCTGGGAAGGCTGCGAAGCGAACCTTCACTCAGAGTCTGCCAAAGTCTGCCAAAATTGGAGAACTAAAAAGGAACGTTTCGATAAGTAAGGGGGCTGGTAAAACCTTGAAGGACTTAAGAATAGAATTGGTAGGCGCGTGGGGATTTGAACCCCAGACCCCTACCGTGTCAACGCCGTCCCCACTCAAGTCTCATAGCGCGTAATCATTGTTGTCGCCCTAAACATTGATCAGAAGATTAGAGAAGTCACGCTTACGCTGCATAGCTTGATTGGATTCGAAGCGTAGTCTGCCAAAAGTCTGCCAATTTCAGAATCGTAGGTCGTCAATATTCTCCGGCACGCAATTGCTCGGCAGAAGGCAGCTCCCAAGCCGTGCTGCGGAACATGAATGGAGTCGACTTCATTTCAACAAACCCAAGTTTTCCATAGTACCGCTTCAATTTTTTCGTCGCCATTTTTTCATCACGTGGTAGGTCATCGAGTCTTAGACGTTTCGCCCACCCCGAGGAATCACGGGACTCCTTAGGCTCGAGCTGTAAGGGAAACGGTTTCATACCTACTACTCCAGCACCTGCACCAAAACGTTCGATCAGTGCAGTAAGGACCAGCAGTCCAACTCCACCACCTCGATACTTGGGAAGTATCTCCACACGGTCGAGAATCAAGAGGTTGAAATTCCAAATCTCATCCCCCAGCAGCTTTTGCAATCGTGCTGAGAATGGTGCTTCATTCGAGTCCAAGATTGCCTCCGCGTACTCACACGTATGCTGGTGCGTATCAAGAACCTCGAAAGCACTAACGCCGTGATTCTCCGCCGACTCAAAATCCGCATAGTACACTCGAAACCGGCCGGCAATTCGCTCTTTATCGGGTTCAATGGTGCCACAGAGGATCTTTCCGCACACTTCATACATGAAGTCTTCTGGTTCTTCTGGTGTTAGAGGTATCGGCCGAGTTGGATCGACTTGCAGCGTCCAGTAAGAGTTTTCTATGAGTGTCATCGCTTTCGCCATCGTCGACTAATCGTCAATTCTGAGAAGAGTCTTTGTGTCTATCCAATCCGTTTGCATATTTAAGGCTGAGTACTAGTCAAAGAAAATAATAGCGGACAGCGCGACCCGCGGATCATAGAGAGATCCAAAGGAGCATAACAAATGAGATTCTTACTGGGCGTACTCGTCGGCTATAGCATGCGAGGCAAGAAGAGACCTTTAATCACAGTCCTTACAGCTTTGGCATTCATTGTTTACGTATTAATCCCAGGCATCGCACTCTTGGCGCTCCGGTTGGATGTACAACGCGAGCGGCGGATGAGACCAACGCAAATTCAAGTTCCGGCGCTCAAAGGATTGAGTTATGAAGATGCTGAAACTAAGCTCCGCGCCTCTAACTTGAACATTCGACTGCTGGCGACGCGTTCCGATCTTCCTCTTCAGGCGGGGCTGGTTATCGATCAAATTCCACAACCTGGCGAGAAAGTCGATCGTGGTTACGCTGTTGCCGTTACCGTTTCTGAAGTGGCTCCAAATTGGCGATAGCCTGATGTCACGACCACCAAGCAGTAATCTGAGCTCGGACATTCGCAGACTACATTTCGCCTTGGGTTATGAAAGCGCCGTCGCTTCGAGCATCTAATAACTCGCCGTGCTTACGAGCTGTTCAAGCTTGCGTCGGCCTACATGCTTCGACATCTATTCTTCACCGTCTCGCGTGAGTAGAATGCGTCCTGCAAATCGCTATGCGAAGGGCCCCGCGCTATCGAATCGCTGAAGCTGCACGACTGCGGCAGAATTAAGCGATCGTATCCGTCACGACAAGAGTGCGTATCTCGGTCGCGGCAACGTCTCATTTGACGGACCGCGCAAACACTAATCATCCAAGTTCTTCGTCTGCTCATTTAACCGGACGGTTTCTTCGGAACATCGTCGCCTGGGTGTTCCTCCTTACTTCCACACCAAACACCTGTGGCTAACCAGATCTCGTAATGCAAAAGCCACATTGAAACCCACGGAACGATCGTGTCGGCAATTGACATTCTGCCGTTCCACTCGCGGTACTTGAATCGAAAAAGGCATGGATGGTTACCGTTGAAAACATGTGGCAAACGCGAACCGTTTCGCGAGATGAGTACCGGATCGATTATCGTTACCTCGGGCCGCTCATCGAGGCGATAGTTAATCTTGACGCTGTAAGCGGCACTAAGTGGCGTAGGTTGAATCTTGCCGAACCACCGCAATCCAAAGTTTCGCTCCAGCACAATTGTTGAGTTCGGAAAGGCGGTCTTTAACTTCGACGCCTGCATCGAGTTCGTCAGACTGCTTTTGTCGAAGTAACGACTCTTATTCTTCGCCATACCACGTGTTCTTCGGGACGACTACGCCTGCGCTTCCCAAAGCTCCCGTTTTGGCCGACATCCGAAGGTCGCCGCGCTGCTGGGATTGATCCATACGTCGACCGAAGTTTTCGATGGACCTTTCGACGATTTCGTTTCCGAACATCGGACTCAACGATTTAGCAAACTGATGTATCCCAATCTGCCGCTGCGCGTCGGCAAGATCAGCCTCCAGTTGTGTCAGCCATTCAAAGAATCGATCAGCCCGTTGCGGATGCTCGTTCCATCTGTCGGCGAAGTTCTCTTTCGGATTCACAGGGTTGTGTATCCACCAGCCGCCGTTCAGCGGTTTGATAAAACTTCGCATGCTCCGCACTATGTGATCTATCGCCTCAAATACCTCGGTCTGGTTCGAGTAGGCCATCGCCGCGAGTGTTGTGATAATGATTGAAATAGGCTTGTCGTCTGGATCACCGGTGAACCGGATATCGCGGTGACGCTTGAGAAGTTGTATCGTCTGACGAAGCGGAGTTCTCACTCGTTCAATCGGAATATTCTCAACCTCAACGTTGAATGCTTTCGCGGCGAGGCGGCATTGCTCAGGAAGAATCACGCCCTCTCTTTCGTAAAACCAGTCAGCAAGTCCTCGGGGATTGCTATGTTGCCATGCTCGCAGTTCTCGATCGGTGATCAATATCGCATCATCCTGATTGCGGAGGCTGTAAACATTAGCTTCGTCGTCTGGAATCGCCGGCAGTACATCCATATGAAAACGGCCTTTGTAGTCCAGGGCCCAGCAGCGCCTGCGCGGGATCAACTCGGGAACCGATTCGCCTTGTTCTCTCAGATGTCCGATGTATCTCGTCAATTGATCGCCAGTTTGCTTCACTAGGTCGGCCTGCGAAATTCCACTCTTTGCCAAGTCACGTCGATAGACAAGATCAAGGTCATACCCATCGCTTGCTTTCACTGGGGGAATCGTTGTGCCGAGGTTCACCGATCCTTGTGGATAAATTTCGGCATCAGCACGAAACTTGTCCTTGCTATCGAGCTTTATCCAACTGCCCAAGTGTTGATATTTGCGCACCATGTCTTGGTATATCTGATCAGGTAAATCGAGTTCTTCGGCGAGAATCTCGAACATTGTGCTTAACTGTTGCGTCTTCGTATCTATCATGAATTTCTCCTGTTAGTTATTCGGGGTAGTATGGGACATACTGCCGAGCCGTATGCCGCAGGAATTGGTTTTCCAAATGCGGCATTAGACCTCTGCTTTCGTAGGCCGCCTTCGCCATGAGTTCGCGCGCGCGATTGACTTTGTCCAGATGGAAAAGACCTTCCGGTACCTTCGGGTCAAGCCGAATCAGATTATCGCGACCAAGCAAGTGAATACTTTGTGTAAAGACGCCTATGCTTTGCGCTCGCATGACCAAGTCAACAGCAGGCTTTGCCCACAGAGCCTTACCGCCCCAATTCAAAGTTTTCGGACGTTTCACAACTTGGTCTGAAGTTCCTAGATTCAACACCGAGATCTGATCCAAAGGAACGCCAAACATGCTTACCGCCTCGGCGATTCCTACTAAAGTTGGATTGTTGGCCCAGAGGCCGCCATCTATGTGCCGGATATTGTTAACGTGACGGCATGGCGGAAAGTAGGTGGGCGCCGCACTTGTTGCCAGCGCCACCTGCCACGCAGGAACTCGCCAATCTCTTTTTAATCGCTTGTGATGAGGGGTTTTGAAAAGGTAAACATCATCATCGCCGAGGTCATAAGAGGTTATGACCAACGGCTTCTTGCTGTCGCCAAGCTTCTTATCTCCGAACACATCAGGAGACTGCAGCGCTTCACATAGAGGTTGTTGTGGGAACTTGCGGAAGAACCAATGTCCAATGGTGCGCAGGCCGTATAAACCGCGGAAAATGCCTGGCCCACGCAGTGCGTAAAAATCTACGATTTGTTTTGGCCTAAGTCCGAGCCCGAGTCCCAACGCTATGATTCCACCCGTGGAGCTTCCTACAATGAGATCGAAGTAATCTGTGATATCGATCTGCAAGTCATCTTCGATGTGAGCAAGCACCGCAGCGGAAAACAAACCTTTGATTCCGCCACCGTCAAGAGCGAGGATCTGGAATGACTGATTCAAGTGATCATCTCCACTTCGCTAATCTCAATGTCGACTTTGTTGACGATGATTTGGCCGACATCAATTCGCGCAGCAGCGTTTTGAACAACTAATGAATCACCGTTCGCTTGCGCTCGATAACGGCTATTTCGAAATCAATGACCGCAGCACTAGCGACTAACTGCAACCGGCCAGAATCAATTGCGCGCAGTCTAATAGTAGTTGTGTTTCTATGTCAACTTTTTTGCTGTATTACGTCAGACTGATTGACTTAATCCTCACATTCCCATTAATTTGGCCACATGGGACATGAGGCAGAAACTTTTGGTAAGACTCTTCAGCGCTTGCGCAGGCTTCGCGGAACGCAAAAAGATGTCGCGGGTAAGATCCCAATGGACTTGGGTTATTACTCGAAATTAGAGAATGACAAACTCGCTTATCCTCCATCCCGCGAAACAATAGAAAAAATTGCTCGAGCCCTTGAATGCACCCCGGCGGAAAAAAACGAGTTGCTTGTCGCAGCCGGTCGTATCGATAGGGAGATCGAAGAATATGCGCGGCTCGCGCTCAAGGAACCGGAGGTGCGGCGACTTTTTAAGGCAGTATCCCGATTAGACCGTGAGCTCTTAGAGGAACTTCTAAATGAGGTTGATCCGGTGAACGCGGTCGAAAGACAAAAAGGAATAGAGATTCTTAACATACACGCCCCAGCGCCGTCGAAATATGTTTCGAATCAGGTAGTGGAAGAGATCGCTAGTCAGTGCATATTCATCTATCGGAGAGAAACCGGTGAAAAAAAAGAATACTGTGTTGATACGGCTAAGCTTATTGAGGCTTTTAGAATCAGCCTTACATGGCAGACCGTGGAAGAACCTGACGATACCATCTTTTTTGCGTGCTACTCACAGCATGGGAATGAGGGTGAAATAACAGTAAATAAAAAGCATCGTCGATTTTTTGATTCGCGGCCAGATGTTTATAACGCCACCCTGGGCCATGAAATCGGTCACTGCATCCTCAATCATCATAACTTCGGCACTTCGTCTGGAACGCCTTCTCTCTTCGACGATATTGATTTTTCAACTCGTGGCTTTCACAAAAGCACATGGTTCCCGTACGGTTTGTCGCACTCTGAAGTAGAGCGACTAAAAACTCTTGAACGTAAAGTAAAGGAAAAGCTCGCTCGAAAAGCGGTTGTAGATCACAAATCTCGCAACATGATCGAGAGGCTAAACGAAAAACACGAGCCAGTGTGGATGTTTCGTCAAGCGGAACACTTTTCTCGGTGTCTGCTAATTCCAAGAGATCGATTGCTAGGATTGTTTGAAAGCTCTTGGGATTTCAGTTCTTGGGCAACCATATATCGAGCGGCGGATATGTTTAAAGTCCCGGCATCTATGCTACGTATTCGTCTCGAAAAAATGGGTGTTATAGAGATTGGGGCTGACGGTAAACCTCATTACACTGATCGGTATAAGCAGAAATCGCTGTTTTAGGTTTCTCATAGGAATCGACTACGCGTAGCCTTACATCTACGAACTGTCCTCGAACTCACAACCATCTGGTTCGCGAAGAATTCAAGGCTCCTGTAGCGCATGAACGACAATGAGACCGCCACTGAATCCGCCCCCGCTTATTCATCTCGGACTTGTCGCTCATCACAACGAAGAGTCGGAAAAATACTTTAGAAATCGTCTTGTGAATGAAAACTAATTCAGCTGCGGAAAATGATCGAATCCTCCGAACCTTCGAACGCGAGGTCTTAGACTCGTACCACCAGTCATTGCCACTGATGCGACGTCCTGCAGCAGCAAGACTCTACGCGGTCATGGCTGCCTATGACAGTATGTTTGTATCCTTGCGCGCGGCTTCTATACACCTTGACGAGACCGCCATCGGTTCCATTCAGCGGATGAGAACGGTTGTCCAGAGTCTCACCGCGGCCCTATTGTGGGTAATATCCGGCGTTACGCCAGTTTTTCCTGAACCGGCGGCCGACAGAGATTTGATTGATGATGGTGGTAATTTTCTGTTGCATGCGAAGGATTACTTTCAACTAAGTGCCTTCCATGCCATGTACAGCCGCGGCCTAATCTCCATTGAATGTGACGAAGAGCGCAGATTAGTGCGGTTCGTGCGCCCGTCGCATCAAACATTTCCCCATGCTTTCGCCTCAGGGGTTCTTGGTCAAAAGGCCAATAAACCGATCGTTCCCGAAAGCGAACACATAATCTTCCGGTTCAGTCAATTCCTTGAGCGCTTGTCTCATACGCTCACTAGTGGTCACCTTCAGCTCACTGAACCTCGCCAACTCTCGAGTCCCGAGATGCGCTCTGTTGCACAGCTTTTTACTCCGATCGAGACACTCGAATTGTCTGATGACGTGGACCTCCTCGGCTTTTCACTTGGGCAATTTCGCACGTACTGGTTGACACTCCATTCATGGAGCATTGCCGCCAGCGAATTGTATTTGCGGCTCGCCGATAGCGGCGTCGCCCAGGAACGCTGCATGCCCACTCAGCTCCTACCACTAACAAAGTTCTATCACGCGATGGAGGTTCTGACTGCTTTGCCTTCCCCTGTAATTCAAAGCATCACCTCGCGTCTCACTTATGACCAAATCGATCCGAGAAGCGATATATTCTTACAACCACTCATATGCAGCGCGGACGCCATTTCCTGGTGCCCACTAGTAATCAAGCAATCGCGGCCCGAACGAAACATGCTTAAGTTGATGTCACATTCAGCAGCTTTACGCAACGCGGCCGCAAACATAATTGGCGCACGCGAAGGTCCTATGCTTAAGGAGTTAGGGCTGCTTTTAGCTAAGCGCAGAGGCTACGATTACAAGCTGAATTGCACCATACGGAGCGCGACCGAAACGGCCGAAATCGATCTCCTTGCCTACAATCGCAAGGCGCCGAGCGAGGTGCTTCTGGTTGAAGGGAAAGCGGTCTTGGCTGTCGACGATGTTGCCGAAGTTCAAGCCGCCACCGACCAGTTCAAAAAGGCAAAGGAACAATTGGAGCGCGCTACCAGAATTCTTTCCTCTGCATTGTCACATCAGAGAAAGCGCACTCTCTTTCCATTCGTGGACTGGGCACAGGTCAAGACCTACCATTCGCTGGTCGTCACTCCCGACTCTAATCCTCTTTCCAATTTTGACGAGCATGAGGTGCCGGTAATTACTCTGGAGCTAATTCGGTCACAATTGAGGAATCGCGATTTCAAAAGTCCCTCGACGATTTGCCAAGCCTGCCGGCGTCGTGACTGGTTAAAACCGCTCAGTCTGGAGGGTGAAGATTTTTATTCCAGTATCACCGTGGGCTCGGTCACATACGAGTTTCCGGTGCGAGGATAGAGGTGAGCATCAAGGTTTACCTCTCTATTGCAGTTAATATGAACGACTCAATTATAAGCAAACGGCTAACAGAGCGACGAGCACCATGCACGAAATTCAGTTTTCATAACTCACATACAAGTGATCGGAACGACCTCAGCGAAGTTTGACGAAGTGAAATATGCTGGCTACGCCGGATGCTAGTGCCGCGTACGCGGATAGCTGCATGTATAGGTGGACCGGAAACGAAATACCATGGATTTCGGTATACATTCGTGCCAATCCAAGTACGATTATGAGGTACATAAAATAACCATGCAGGTTCGTAGACGGTCGTATGCGTTCGATTTCGGGCAGCTTCTCAACGTACAGTATTCTTGTGATGTAGAGCGCCACCTCCCTCACAATCAGGCCCCAAGTTACCAAAGGCTCTAAAAAACCGTGAGCATTGAAAGCAACGATAATGGCTGCGTAAAAAGATTTGTCCCCCAAGCTGTCCCAGTGACGCCCCCGAATAGAATCCACTTGCAGTCGTCGCGCAAGATATCCGTCAGTGATGTCTGTTGCCCATGCAACCGCGCACAGAACTATGGACACATAAAGGAGAGATGCGCTTCTCTGAAAACAAACCACGAAAAGCAACCCCATTGCCACCCGGGATAGGGAAAAACTGTTTACGAGCGTTCTTGGACTTACTGCAATTCCAAAATATCCAAACGCATTCCTCACTAGCGTTGTCATTGTTCACCTCGAGAGGCAAAGAGTGCCAAAATTAATACTATCCATGATAGGGCCGAAAATATGATGTACAGAGAGCCGAAGCGTTTTCGATCTAAATCAGGAACAGCAAGTTCGCGAGATATTGAATCCTTAGGGGGTGGAACAAATTCAGAAGTAGGCAATATGGAAACGGCGTCTCTTTTGCTCTTTTCTTTAGGTTGGTCCTCAAACACACTGGCTAATAACCAAAGTGAACCGAGCAAAAAATCTGTGCCGGAAATCCTTACCATCAGCTTAGCCCATCGGTTAATTTCGCCGGGCGGCCACGGTATCTTCGCGGTTCCTTCACGTTCAGCCTTGTCGACCGCTTTTAGGTTAGCTTTCTCCAAAAAGTCCTCGTAATGCATTATCGTCAGCTTCTCATGCTGACTTATCACGGCTAGCTCCAAGCCCAGCAACATAAAACCCACTCCCCACCACAACCAAAGCCAGCTGTTTGCTCTACCTGTCTGCCATGCCTCTAGGGTTCTGATGCTTTGCGCTGCAAAAGCAAAAAAGGTTAGGTTTAAGAAAAAAGGATCGGGCTGTAACTCCATTCTTTTACTTCGCAGAAACCATAAGGCCAAAGCCAATATTAGGACAAAGCCTGAGAGTGCGATTACATCTTTATAGTGCACCCACAAAGACGAAAGCTCTTGTTTGTAAATCAAGGCAAAAATAGCAGTCGCAGGAACAATGATGAGAGGGAGAACGCGTCGTAATCGCATTATCTCGTTTCCTGAGGATTGGAATGAAGATCGAGGGTGTCCGGTAAGGACTTGGACAGCGGCGAGGTGTATAACACCTTCTGCATGAGAAGGCAACCTTGTTCAGTCCTGATTCTGCTTTGTCGAAAATGCTATGAGAGCAGTATGGTGACGATGGATAAGACGCCTGGAGTAGTCGCGTAATAACCAGCATATGCAATGACCACATGTCGAAGCGTTCGCCCAAGGAGCACCGGAACGAAATATTTTGCAAATGAGAGCCTTAGTGAACCAGCTACTGCCGAGATGGGATCGAAAAGTGGATTGGGTATGCTCGCCAGAATAAACAGAGGTAGAAATGAGCGTTCGCGCGACACACGAATGATGTGCCAGTTTCTAAAACGGTCAAACTTTTGCTCAGCTTCGCTCGAGAATGAATTTCGGAAAGAATAACCGAGAAGATAGCCCGTTAATTCACCTACCGCACCTCCTACTCCCCCGCTCAAACCGACTAACAGAGGATTCAACTTGCCTGCGACAAGAAAAGTAGCGATTTGGGAAGGGCCGGCTATGGGTGACACACTGTTGATGAGGCTGACCACGAAGATGCCTTTGTAGCCAAATGACGCTAGCCATTTAACCGAAATCACTCTTTTCCATAGAGCGACTGCGGTAGCTATCATCGTTAACAATATAAAGAAGGCTAGGCCTTTATGAATATACCTTCTGTTCAGATCACATCTCCGGATTACGATTGCCAATGGACCATAACGAACTTCACAACCTGTGGACCAGCCTGCACGAGATCTTTCATCTGGGACAATCAACGTCCTTTCGTTCCGAAAATTCTTTCCAAATTTAAGATTCAGGGATCAGGGTTAACGTGAGCGATCCTACTGGATAGAAGCGTGGCAATTGGCTCAGAACTCTGCCGTCACGACTCGTATGGTGGGCCGCGCACGGTATTGCCTCCCGGTGCAACGGATATTTAGCTCTCGGATTGTGGTATACCGCCAAACCTTCACACCAAGTTTCAACATACTCAGGTGCACTAACCTCTCGAACAAAATTTGTTGGATCCAATGCTCCAGATGAGTAGGCACGGCCGTTTCGAATCATCCGAAGGCTGCGATCGCCGAACCCCGCGATAAACCCAATTCGTTTGAACTTTGAAATCGTGCCTTCTGAATTCGCGATAACAGCGCTGACATTCTCCGTGTCTGGTTGTGAGAAGAAACCTGCGGGCACTCTTTTCTTCTTCCAAACAAACTCGTTAATCGGTTGGCTGACAATAGCGGTAGACCCGTCATCGCTCTTTCTTCGTACTTGCCGGATACCATATAGATATTCGACAAGTGATGTGTTGCTCCAACTCATTGCTCGGATTGTGTGAAAGTCTTGCACAGCAAATATGAGTGGCTTTCCTTTAACATGGGGAAGCTCCCAATATTTCTTATTTAACTTTGAGAGCAGCACGCTGCCGAATTTGATGGGCACGTAATTTTCAAAATATGCCTTCTCCGGCGTGTCCCCTACATCTGGAGGCTCAACGGAGGGATTTACGGTGGTTGCCTCGACGAAAAACTCTCCACGTGGACCGACACAATGGAAGTCAGGCGAGGCATGACTACGATCAAGGCCATAACCAAGCTCATTGAAGAGCGCATATAAGTAGAGTTCCCAAATCCGAGCATCAAATCCTGTTGTCTGAAATTGACGAATGAAAATTTTATCAACGTCTTCAAAGTAATACATTAGCTCACGAATCAATGCGAGTGCAGATGACAAGCCCCTTTCGGAAATTAAGTTGCGGAAGTTTCGATTCAACAATTCATTGCTTACGAGTGGCGTGAAGAAGTCAACCGGCTTCCCCGTCTCGTCGCCTTGATGGAATTCCTCCGGAGGCATAACGGCGTACTCCGCTAATCTTTCTTCAAGGCGAGCCTCTGCCTCGCGCCGTTCGGGAAAAGACGCTTCGACTTTAATAGCTCGGAAACACCCCTTTGCATCCCTTCCCAGAACGAAATAGCTAAAATCATTATCTGTTAGGTCAAGCGCGATTACACCTAACACCTTCTCGTTCGCTTCTTCAAACCAGCCTAGCTCCTGAATCAGCAGGGAAGCCATGGCGTTCTGGAGTATCCCGCTAATGAATCGAAACGTAATTTCGTAATTTGTTTCATCTCGTAAATAGTGAGAGCGGTCAAAAGCCCCGCCGTTGATCGACAGGGCTTCTGAGTGGTTTGTATTTGCGGGACTCGGCCTTTGGCCTATCTACCTCTTGCGTCTCGCTTATACGAGGACGCAAGCCCCAAAATTCCTGCCCGTTTGGGGCCCATCAGTCGCGTTGGTGCGACCTATCGAACCGCTCACTAAGAGCGAATCGCCTATAACGTGGACGCGTCGGGCAAAGACAAAAGTTTGGTCAAAACCATCACCTCCTTTCGTTGCGAATATACGACTTAGAGAGGGACTAGTTCCAGTGTTATCTCTGCAAGAGAAGCCCTGAGAAAAAAGATCTCGAATGGTGAGGGCGCTACAGGTACCCATCTACAAGTAGCGCCCTCTGAGCGTCACGTGCGACACCGATCCTTTGCCCTACCGCTTAGTTGGGTGGGAGTAGTAGAGAACGAGGTCTTGTCTGACCAGCCAATCCACACTTGAGAGTCTTCAGACTGATACCGCCCTCCATCTAAGTGCCGACGATGATTCCGGATGCGTGCCCACGATGGACCGGAATACGAAGGTTTGAAGCTCTGGGTAGTTGTGTCGAACCGGCCCCAATTAGCGAATGTGCTGCGTGAGGACAGCAACACAGAGGCTGAATATTTCGTACGCTATTCAGGGTTTCGGTCTTGCGGGTTAGAGATAGCCAGGATCATGGTTGCCATCTAACGCATCCTACCGCGCATTCGTCATCATGCAGGAAGGCTACACTCTGCCGAACCCTCGTGACGGCGACATAAAATTTCTCAATAGATCCTTCGACATCCTTTAGGTTTCCGGACTTTAAGTATTTTTTTATTGGTCCATGTGGAAAAATTAAGACCCGCTGAAATCCCAAACCCTTAGAGTTTCCAAAATTCAATGCTGAATACCCATACGAGTCAGTGCTGATGCTATACCGCAGAATTGCTGGATTGAAGGTTTTAACGTATTCGTGCAAGTTGCGGCCTGAGATCAAGAACATCCCGTCGTGTTCGGTAGTAGTTTGGTTAAGCGAAATGGTTTTAGCCATTCCGGGCCAGAGCGCATCTGCGAAATCACAGATATGCTGGTTGCATCTATGGCTGCGAGCATGAGTGTCGATTTGACAAAGGTTACTTGCTTCCCATTTACGAACTAAGTCTACGATGCCCATGCCTCGATATTGGCTATTCTTCGAAGAGTTGTTAGTTGTGTAAGTGCACTGTCTAGGATCACCAACTAGCGTCATCTGAATTCCAGCTCGCAAGAAAACTTCCATTAGGTCAAGATCGTAGCCGGCCAGATCCTGAAATTCATCGATGTAGATTTCATCATAGATTTCAGCTAACCTTTGAGTCATTCGACGGCCTGACTTCTCTTCGCATTCAATAATAAACTGCGACAATTTATCCGAGTAAATTTCGTCGCCATTCATGAAATAATATTTTTCAATATCAGAGTGTGATACGTATTTGCTAGAACGACCTTTGGGAAAACTGATGGTGCGAACTCTTTTAGAATACACAGACCGCTGATAAGGTCTCGCACACTCATGTAGTTCGAAATTGAACCAGGTAAAGATATCCACATTCCTCGGAGTTCCGCCTTGCTTTTCGAGAAAGGTTTTTTTGATTTCGTTTACGTTGTTGTTTGTGTAGCTCAGGATTGCCACTTTTTTGGCAGGTTCTAACAACGCTTGGTCAACTAAAAACGTTGTCTTGCCAGACCCAGCAGAAGCCAGGACTACTGTGTTACTTGACGGCATTCGATAGGTACTCTGGAAAAGTTATGGACTTTTCAGAGTCGAAGATTCTGAGTGCACAGTCTGTTTTATTTTTGGCCATAAACTCGAGAAGTTCCGAATCTTTCTCGAAATTCTTACCCAGAACGTCATTTAGAATCATCAAAGAGTTTGCCTTCAACAACTGCGGCTCCAACGTTCGGTAACTCTCGTCCAAGTCGAAGAAAATTTCAATGTTTCCTGACTGCGCATTTAAGTACTCCTTGTATTTGACTTTGACTGCATTAACATTTCCATCATTATCCGTCACGACTCGCATCTTTAAATTTAATATTCTTCCGATTTCAAGGAATCGCTTCAAGGCAAGAGAGCCAACTGAGATCACATCAACACCATCTTGGAGCGGCAACTTGCCATGCTGTGACCTATAAGCCTTTTGAACGATGAGCTCGTCGGAGGGGCCTTCGACTAGAATAGCTCTGCTCGATAAGAGAAGACGTAAAGTATCGTATCCAGGTAACTTCATGAAGTACTCTTTGGTATCCAATGACAGGTCGGCGAGAGTCATAGCTTTATTCGCTGGCGACAATAGCTTCACACTATCTAATCCCAGTTTATTCAAGACGAAATTGCTGTGTGTGGTGAGGATGATTTGCCTCCCTGCCCCTTTTTCAGTGATCTCTTCGATCAATCGAGACATATTGGAATGCGATAAGTGATTCTCCGGTTCTTCAATAAGCAACACACTCGAATCCTCGGCAGCTTCGATCGCAAGCTTCATCTGAACTCGACATTGTTCGCCCTTCCCAACAGCATCAAATGGAATGTCGTCCAAATGTGCCGCGATACTTGTGTCCCAAGTCGATCGCGAGGACATATCCATCGATAGTGTCAGAGTCTTGGTTGTAACATGACCCTTTTTGACCGCCAAATGATCGTTTATTGTTCGACGGCAATTCGTAATTGTTCTCCAATAAACGCGTAATCAACTCGATAGGCCCGTCCAGTAATGGCCACTTCGTTTTGTGGCATCACACGACTTTTGATCGCAGGGCGCACGGACGGTGTCAAGACCCAACGTAGAAAAACATATTCAAGGAATGAATCGTACGATAGTTCCTCATAGAGAATAGTGCTCATACTGTGGTTGCTTCCGCATCTATTCGATCAAGGCGCTCGAGTATTTCTTCGACCTTTCCTGAACATTGGTCAAATCTCTCAGCAATGTTGGCAACTTCAAGTGCCTCCCTAAGATAGCCCTCTCGCTCATACATGCCCATGAGCTGGTGAAACGCGGAAACGGAAAAGAAACGACGTTCCCCTCGTCGCTCGGCAGCAATCTGTGCTAATTCCTCGTCGCCGATAGTTATTGGCTCAAGAGTGATTGTTTCCGGATACTCGCTAATCAAACGAATATCAAGCAGCAGAGTCGCTCAACTTCTTCAAGAACCCACAGCTCCTCACGCGCAACCCTTTAAGAGTGTTGTGGCAGTTTTGAATAGCGAATGATAGTCACTCAATTTACCCGGTAGTTCTAGAGACTCCCGCACCTGTCTTAAAGTTGTTTTGCATTCGCTTTCTCCTCTACGTGGCTTCGTTTCCCAAGACTGCGAAGGCGACGCGCTCGTGGTGCCATCCTTCATAGGCCAATCCAAGGACTCATGCTGTTTTCCATCGAACTCATATCGGTGGATCCTCGGAACTGCGTCGTGACCAGGCAGTTTTGTCCTATCAATCGAAGGATCGGGTTCGTATCCAATGCGAGGCACTTCGGCCAGTCGGCGATACCACTTTTCAATAGTCATGGCTTCAAAGCAGTGAATGAAATTCGCAATCTATCCGTCAACTTGAAATCGGTCCTCTTATTCTCACGAACCTGATTGTCAATTAATCCAGGCCTGTTCGGTGATTAGTTCCAGGGTCTTGTCCATGAGGAGCTATAAGCAACCATTTGCTGGCTTAACTTCGACTGCGAAAGCATTTACCTCCATACTGTCAAAAATGGTTAAGGATAGTGATTCATTACTGATGTGCTGCCACGCAAGAGAACCAGCGCTGGTGGTTGGTGAGAGCATCCAGTTTTGTGCCCAGATTTCGATTGTTTTTTAGCTGAGCATTAGCTCTGCGGTTAATCCTTAGCCGCCGGGATCTGAAGTTGAACAAACTTCTCCTCAGCTTCGCGACTCTCCTGGTATGATGCTGATTGGGCACGCCCTTCACGAAGCCAGTTACGTAGATTCTCGATTGTCTCGCGTTGAGAAATTGAAAGTGGCACCTGTCTCTTCAAAGCCTCGGACACATCCTCGGTCGTAAATTCTCGCCCCTTGTTAAATCCGACGTACATTGCGTCGATGATCGCTTGTTCAATCTCCGCGCCGACATATCCTTCCGATTCCACGGCGAGCTGTTCGGTATCAAAATCCCGTATGAGGCGTTGGCGTTTTGTCAGGTGAACGTTAAATATTTCCTTACGTTCTTCCTGAGTCGGCAAATCGAGAAAGAATATTTCGTCGAAGCGGCCTTTACGCAATAGTTCAGGAGGCAAGCTGCTGATATCGTTTGCCGTCGCAACAACGAAACACGCGGCAGTCTTTTCCTGCATCCAGGTTAGAACAGTTCCAAACACGCGTGTACTGGTTCCACTGTCCATGCCACCATGTGATAAGCCCTTTTCGACTTCGTCGATCCAGACGACGCAAGGCGCGACGGTTTCCGCTAACCTAAGGGCGCGACGTGCACGTTCTTCGGATTCTCCAACCAAACTTCCAAATAAGGCACCCACATCCAGTCGCAAAAGTGGCAAATGCCAGAGACCACCGATCATTTTTGCCGTCAAACTCTTACCTGTACCGGGTATGCCGATGAGCGCGATTCCTTTTGGAGCCGGCAGCCCATATTCACGGGCCTCCCTGGTGAAGGCTCGTTCACGTAGCCGCAACCAGTTCTTGAGAATTTCCAATCCGCCAACGTCATCCGGAGTTTCTGAAACAGGGTAGAACTCGAGAGCTTCGCTCTCACGAATGATCTCCTTCTTTTGCGCAGTGACTAGATCGATGTCGCGGTCATCAAGCACTCCATCCGAAACAATTGCTTTCGCAAACACCCGTTGCGCCTGTGCAGCGCTGAGTCCCAAAGCGGCCTGGAGCAACTTACTGCGTCCCAAAGCGGTTAAGTTGACGCGCACTCCTTTTACTTGAGTAAGCGGGAGTAACACGGCTTCAAGCTCATCAATATCAGGCGATGGAAATTCAATTATGACTGCCTCGTCCTTGAGCTCTTTTGGTATTTTGTTTGTAGGCGCAGTAATCAGAATAGACTTGGTGGTATACCTGAGACCTTGAGCAACGCTTCGCAGCTTTCGCTTGGTCCTGAAGTTGTCCCACAACTCGTGGAAGTCCTTTAGTACAAACAGCGGGTTATTCTCCGTCTTTTCGATTTGTTCAAGCGCAGATATGGGATCTTGCGCGGCTGAGGGCAATCCCGTGCCGTTCAGAGACTTGAATCCATCCGCAGCGTCCCAGGTAACGCAAGGACGCTTCGCCTGTTCACAAACTTTCTTTATCGTTTGTAAGGCTCTTTCTTCCTCGCCGGTTACCATCACGATGAGAGTAAAGCGAGCTCTCAGGTAGATATCCAGTTCCTTCTCGAATGACATTTGTCGTCAACTCCTGTGGGGGGTCACTACTATCACGCCATGCGACGCAGGACCAGATGGATTGATTCGTCGTCGGCTTTTTCTTCAGTGACCACTGTGAAGCCTTGTTTGACCAAGTTGCTACGGGTCACATTGTAGCCGTAAATCTGAGTCAGTTTGTCTATCCATTTTTGAGAATACTTCGTTCTGTCATAGTCTGAAATGATGGCATCGAAACCCCCATCCGCACCTCGTTTGAAGCCTATGTCGTTGCTTGCCGTGCCGATATGCGCACGCCTTATGATCACCTCGGCGGTTTGCTGTCGAACGTCTCCAAGATATCCGTAAAGATGTTGGGCCTGCTCATGAAGCTCTACATGATTAAAGCCCAGCTCTTTGAGCGCGCTCACTAATGCATCCGCATCTACGAGCCGAGTTCTTATCCGTGAGAAGTGAGACATGTGTGATCTCTCCTGATTGACGATACCTCGTCACAGTCTCGGCGGGTCGATGCCTGTGACCATGATTTCTCCGGTTGATCCGATGAATACTTCTGCATGAGGGACATCTATAAAGTCACTCACGTTGTAGCGGTCAGTCAGAAAGTGAATAGTCTTATTAGAGGAACCAATTAAACCCGTAGCAATATGCCTTGCCCGAATGTAACGTCCAGCGATCAGTACATCCACATACTGAAGCAAGTTGCTAGCTTTTGTTAGCTCGCGCGTTTCGTCCCAACTGTAGCCGGTGAACACGACGACAGATAATCGCGTTTCGTTCTTTATTCGCCGGAGGAGCTCAAGCAACGGCGCTTGCTGCTGTAGCGGCTCTCCGCCAGTAAAAGTAATGCCTTCAACTCTGCCGGATGACGCAGCGATTTCTGTGATCAATTCAGCTACGCTCAGTGATGCTCCTCCAAACGAAGAATGTGTTTCAGGGTTAAAGCAACCAGGACACGCGAGGCTACAGCCCTGGACCCAGATCACGGTTCTGCAACCAGGGCCATTCGCATAGCTTTCCGGAAGGATTTCAGAGACATTTAAGACCTGGGTATTCACTTAGCTACCTCGTTGCCATTGCTGGTCTGCAATGTTTTCACTCGCCTCTTCGTACGCTTCGGAAGTCATTTCGCGTGATTCGACTTGACCGCCTAATGCTTGTTCGAGCGGCGCGGTGAGTGCCAGGCACGAGTCGCCCTTCACTCCGCGCACCTGCACTCTTACCCGACCATCCTTTTCAATATAGACGTCGATCTCTTCGATCTCCATTGTGACCCTCTACTTTGTATTGAATCTCATTTCATACGCCGTAGGACGAGACGAATCTGACCGTCCTCTTCCAACTCTTCGTTAACTAACGTGAAGCCCTGGCTTTCGAGTTTTGCTTTCGTTGCGTGGTAGGCATATCTCTGGTTTAGCTGTTCAGCCAATGATTTCTTTGAAATTCCGCGGATGCCGTACCAATCAGCAATCATCTCGTAGCAGTTGCCGTTTTTACGAAAGCCAATATCGAAGCCGGCATTGCTTGTTCTGACCTTCACTTCGGCACGTTGTTTTGCGCCGCGCCAGCCGCTAATCTCGACATCTCCCTCCTCGTACTGGTATTTCAAATCCGTAAGAGCAGCAAGCAGGTACTGCTTTTCAACCATTTCTGTTTTTAGCTTTGTGAAGTGAGACACTTGGTTCCTTTACGTCAACTTAATCACCGCATAGTCCTTAAGAATCAATTTAGAAGTTCTGAGATCCCTTGCGGTAATCAGCAATCGCTTGTTGCCGTCGATGTTGAATTCCACCTGGAAACGCGATTCGCCCTGACTGGCTGGCGGGTCTGCGGTTAAAAACGTGGGCGTACTTTCATTCATCCAGAAGCGCGTACGTCTTTCAGCCTCGTCCGCAGTTATGTTCATGATCCGGGCAGCGCCGCTCGGATCAAAAACTAACTCCACAGCCTGTTCACTACTTCCACGCTTTTCCCCGATTTCAAAGATGGCGACACCCAGTTGCGACTGCCCTTCATACGTTGATTTCACGGTGAGCTGCGCAATTGGCTCGCTTGAAGGATAAGGAGTACCGCTTTTGACGATTATTCGGTAGTCGTAGTCAGCGGTCTTGGGGCTAACGTGGCGAATAGCATAGTCGTGTTGAATATGATCATAGAAATCGACACCAGCGACGAATGCCGCTGCGCCTCTGGCTACGGCATCCATGGGCCGGTCCAGTTTTACGCGTTCATTTCCGAATCGTTGTTTTACCAGCCGCTGCACAGAAGGAATGAGACTACTTCCTCCAACCATTAGAACCGCCTTGATGTTGTCCTCGTCGTATCCTTGTTCAATCGCCAGCTTAAATGCACGTTTGATCGTGTCGTTAATCTTTTTGAAGGCGCCATTATTATCGAGCAACGTCTCGAATTGAGATCTCGTAAAGTCGCCTGCCACCACGGCACCGGTCTCGTGGTTCATTGCCGTAACGTCGGCCCGGTCGTTGAACGAAAGTCGCATCTTCGCTGCTTCACACTCGGACAGGAGCTGACGAGTGAGCATCTGTATTTCTTCATCGCTGCTCGTTAGGTTGTTCTGCCTCAGCACCTCCTGATATAGCCACTGATCAATTGTTGCACCACCAAGATCTGTGCCGGCTTTTCCCAGGAGACGACATCTGCGGCCCTGAGATGTGCTAACTTCCCCCTCAATGATCACTATCGCAACATCAAGAGTTCCTCCGCCAAAATCAAAAACCAGGTACACATCATTTGGCTGGATGTTAGCTGCGACCCAAAGCGGCCGCCGAAGGCTCGTCGATCAGGCGGAAGCGCGGCATCCCCGCGCTCTCAGCCACCCCGGTCAACCAATCAACGTAATGTTCGAATGCTTCGACGGGAACGGTAAACACGACCTCCTCGTCTTGAATGCTCAGTTCAGCTTGAGCGAATGCCAGTACGGCTGAGAGAAACTCCCTTCCCGCGTCACCGTGCGTAATCCTACGACCATTCAAATTTTTCGCTACAGGACTCCGGCGTGAAATGTATTGCTTCATATCTCTGAAGGTGAGATTTGAGGTCTCAAGCGTCTTGGACAGTACCTGGTCGCCAATCCAAATGCGCCCATCATCAGCGTAATGAATCAGGGACGGGATGGTTGGCTCACCGCTGTGAGGATCCACTCGGCCGTAATCTGGAACGCGTAGAGGAATACCCTCATCCGCCGACTCGTCCCAAACCGCGAGCACGGTGTTCGAGGTACCAAAATCTACGGCTAATCGACCTGGCATTCAATTACTCGCTTTTTCTACGCTTGCTTTTCGAAGCACTCGGCCTGCGAAAGACGCTCCGGCAAGTCGCACAACTACGCGCTCACCATGTTGTAATTTAACTTGGCTGGTCAGCGGTTGATGATAGTTTTCGTCGAATGGGACGATCTCGTTGACTCCTCCAAGAAGCGTCAGTCCTTCGCCTTCGAGTACCTTCACCATCCTCTTGGCAACGGCTAATACGTCTTTTGACTGCAACGGTTTTTTCTCCACCTCAAACAGATATGTCTGAGTGGCAATTTGAGTAAGAGGTGCGGCGAAATCTGACATGAGTTTCTGCATCTGCGCCTGAAGAAGCTCTGCAACACGCTCTTTCTCGGTGTTGCGCATCCGTTCAAGGTCACCTTTTAGGGTCCTAATCAAATAGTCTCGTTCACCCAATTCCAGCCTCACTTGCTGTAATTCGGAGTTCTGGCTTAGCACGTCATCAGCGATTCTTTGCTCCGACAGAACCTCGCTCGAGTTTGAGACAACCATAGTTTCAGCGGGCTGATTCGGCCCTCGGTCGAATAATTCTCTGATTCGCTTAAACATTCTAGAACTCGCTTAGAAGAGCTTGGCTTCAACCTTCTATTTCAATATCAAAATCTCCACGCTTAATGGACCATAGTTCATCAAGCTCGATATCGTAACGGAAGCGATATTCAAGCACGCATTCAAGATACTGAAGTGCGCAAGAAACTCCTTCGCTCAAAGCAGCATCGGAAGCCGCGGCCCGCACTGCGGCTAAGTGCGCGGGTGTTGCCTTCGAGAACGGCAAGGCAAACAGGGCTGGGATGTCCATCACTCGCAAATCCCATAACGAAACTGAAGCATCGGAATCACCGACAGCCATGAAGTCTTCATCAGGCGAAACTTCAATTGAAGTGAGGCGTTGCCCAGGCACGCTTACGCTACCAATCTGCATCCTATTTGTCCACGATGTAAATTGCACTGAGCCTTCAGCTCCGGCGGTTACCAGAATCGACCGTTTATTCAGAAACTTAACTCCCTTGACTTCCTTCGCATGACGATAAAGAGCGCCCCGATCCGGACGCAAAGAATCACCTGACTGCAGCAACGCAGTTACCTCCCCGTTGACTTTTCCCACCACCAAACCTCCATCGTCTGGAAAAAAACAAGCAGAACGACTAATTCCGTTGGCGTAGGGATATGAAGCGGAAACCTGTAGACTTGGCAGACTAAGAACGGTTATGCCGCGATGAAGCAGCGCGGCCTTGTTACCCTTGGTCGAGACACACAAGCCGCGCGGCCAATCATCATCGAAATCGTCGTCAATCTCATGTTCGACTGCAATTACACCCTGGTTCACGTTCCACAATCTGGTTTTCTGATCTCTTCCGCTGATCAGGACCTCGCTATCACTGATTGGCTCGATTCCACTTATTGAGCCAGAATGCTGCGTGAGAGGCTGCATTGCGCCTCCGGTATAGTAGTAGACTGCGCATTGCCCCCATCCGTTTGTTCTCTCCGCGCAAAGCAAAGTGCCAGAAGCCATAAAGGCTACCCGGCCCAGAGAATGACCAAATCCCCGCCATTGAATCTCAAGACTGTTAGTTTGAAAATTCCATAAGCCCAAACTCCTGTTACCGGTTCCGATCGCCAGCGCAGGTCGCTTGGGTGAAAAAGCTACGCTGTTAATGCGCCCTAGGATTCGCGCGCTCGATTGCATCACAGCAGGCGGAAGCACGAGACTTGTCCCTATTTGGGGGTTGAATTCAGTGCGCGAGGCAATTCCGGCCAATTTTTCAAACACTGCACGGTCCTGATCGGTTTCCTGCTTCCATCCCGATCGTACAAGAATTCCCAGCGTTCGGGTTGACCAAGCGAACGGTAACTCAAAGACTAATTCCCAAAGTTTCGGCCACTCTCTATTAGACTCAAGCATTTGAATGAGCAGATTTGTCTCATCCGGAGTCATTCCCCCTGTCTTCTTACGGAGATCGTGACCAGCGATAACCGTTAAGAAATCAGTCCGGCCGGCAATTCGCATCTTGTCGGTGATTTGTTTGCGAATTGTTGGACTTGCGGTCTCATAGATCTCCAGCAACAGTCTTCTATCAAAATCAAGAGCCTCGTACCTTTGCCACTGTTCGGTGAGAAAGAAAAATAGCGCCCTCTGTTTTTCGTCGCGAGGTGCGTATTTACCACTTATCGCAGCGTCCCGCGCGATCTCACTTCCTTTTTCGATTGCTATCCTGCAAACCTCTTCACGAGCGTCTGCTTGCTTTAAATTGGCGAGCGCCAGGCACGATTCGGCGGCAATAAACTTGTCGTTAAACTTTGCTGCTACCAGGAGGTGAGGGACGATTTCCTGACCGGCGCCTTCGAGTCGTTTCCGCTGCCCAGTTTTGAGGCAACTTAGTGCGTGCAATATTTCGGGCTGGTCTGCCACATAACGACCGCTTACTAATATGTGCTCTAATCCGTGATCTTTGGTTTCGCGCCACTTGGCCCATACATCATTGACGAGTGATTGGAAGCGCAAATCATTCTTCAAATTCGCAAGGATTTCAGTCAGCGAGCGGCTCGTTAGGTTAGCGAAGTGCTCCTCTTGAAGATGTAAGATCAATATCTCTCTGAAAATCCAGGAGCCTCCCTCACTCACGATGGCTTCAGTTAACGCAGATATCGCATCGCTTCCGGAATCTTCAATCAGTGCGCGTAGCGCTCGCTTCCGCCACCATGCCCCAATCAAGGGCAGTCTGCTGTCGAGGCGCCTTCTAAGTTTTTGTACATGCTTGGCGTACGGCACTTGGATCCTGAACTACCCTTCAATCTGAATGTCGTATTCCCCCTTGCGTATGGAACGAACCTCATCGATCTCGATATCGAAGCGGAACCGATGACGGAGAATGAGTTGAATAAACTTCAAAGCACGAAGTATGGTTTGCTTCATATTTCGGTGCTCAATCGCAGAGCTAACGGCGGCTAAATGATTTGGGACAGCGTTAACAAGTGGCAGCGTGAAGAGCATAGGTATGTCAAGAACTCTAAGGTCCCAAAAAGAGATAGAAGCATCCGTGTCACCAACCACCATGAAGTCTCCATCGGCAGAAACCTGTAATGAGGCCAGTCGCTCCCCGGGTACTTCAACCGCGCCAACAAACGTACGGTTCTGCCATCTCGTAAATTGGACCGTGCCATTAGAACAGCCGGAGAGTACAACCGATCGCTGCTTAAGTATTGCGACAGATTGAACTTGTCCGGAATGTCTGAAGAGGGCCTTCTGTTCAAGCTTCAGAGTTCCAGCACCTCGATTTAGTACCACGACCTCCCCGTTAAATTTTCCAGCGATGATTGCCTTTGCATCAGGAGCAAATGTTGCGCAACGTACCACGCCCGACCAGAAATCTCGGTAGGTGCTGGCTAACACGTCCATCTTTGGTAGACTGATGAGAGTCACCCCGTCATAAAGCAATGCGGCCTCTGATTGTTTATTTGAGACGACCAATCCTCGAGCCCAAATATCGAATCGGCATCTTGTTATAGCTCGACCAGTAGCGACATCCCACAACTCAACGGATTGATCCCGACCTGCAATCAGAATGTGCGATTGATCAATCGATTCAACTGCAGTAAAAGACCCGGTGTTACGAGTAAGTGTAGATAGTTTCCTATTTTTCCAAATACGAAGTGTACAGGTATTCAAAGCTTTCCAGCACAGTGGGATCCGAAGCTTGGAATTCACGTGACTTGAAGTC
>JADMIO011260239.1_pt1 | contig 85368 bp, 68 predicted proteins | sample 8958161 | NCBI WGS metagenome assembly JADMIO01 (sample SAMN16585339, study PRJNA669376) | soil metagenome | isolation source: Crop rotation soil | place: USA: Cullars Rotation, Alabama | collected 2011 | reverse complement strand
CGCGACTTCAAGTCACGTGAATTCCAAGCTTCGGATCCCACTGTGCTGGAAAGCCTGGGCGCCCAGAAATTTCTCGACATCCATCTTCGCGAAACGCGCTTTCTGTTCGGCGGCTTTGATGTCCGTTTTATTCTGATTGTATTGGATTTCGTAACCCTGCTGCGCTTCCGTCAACGAAGCGAGCGTGGACTGAAACTGTATGTCCTGTTGCGTGATCTTCTGTTTGATTTCCGAAGAATCGAGTTCCACCAGCACTTTGCCTTTCTTCACATCCTCATCCGAGACTAGATAGCCCTCCTCGACGATGCTCAGGATTTTCGTCCCCTGGTAACCTTTGATTTCAGAACGAATTTCCTGCGATTCCAGCGCTTCGACGCTGCCTCCTTCCGTCACTGAGATGGGCAAATTCCCCTGGCGAACCACGAACACCGTCCCGACCGTTTGTTCCTTCTTCCCGGTGCGAAACAACAAGAAGAGCGCGACCACAATGATCAGCCCGATAACAATTTTGCCGGGGTGCGATTTCATTTTCGTTGGCCTGGTTCGTTTTGGGAGAGCAATTTTGGCATAATGCTCGCCATTTTCTCAAAGCGGTCCATTTCCCGCCATTGACCGTTTTCCTTTATATAAAGGACGCCTAAATCGCGCCAGAACTTCAAACGGGCCAGCGTATGCTGAACCAGGGCGCTGGTTCGTTGATTGCGGGCGTTGATCAGATCAGTCCGGGCGTCGACCAGGTCGCGCGCCGTTCCGCGGCCCAATTCCATCAAAAGCTCCTGCTCCGCCACGCGCCTTTGGCTCAAATCCACGCCTACCTCGCTGATTTCGTAATTGCGCTTGGCCTGGTCCAAACTTCGCCAATCATCCTGGACATCAAGTTTCACCTGGTCGATGGCCAATTGAACATCCCGGCCTGCTCGTTCGTAGTTGATCAAGGTCGCGCGATAGAAATTCCGTTCCGCTTTGCGATCCAGGGGCAGGCCGCCGTTAAACCCCGCGCTCCAACGCGCTCGCTCGAAATCAAAGTTAACTGGGTTATTGCCGGTTTTGCTGTCCACGCTCGCATTGATGACAAGATCGAGGTCGGGCAAAAGTTGATTCTTTGCCACGCCGACCTTGCGTCCTGCATCCTCAAAGCGATCCCGTATTGTGGCCAGGTCCAGGCGCGTTTCAACCGCGAGTTTAACGGCATCATTCACATCAACCTTGGGATGAACCACCTCGAGTTTCGAAAGCTCCGCATCGTCCAGGACGATCTTTTCATCGACGGGGAGACCGATCAGGATTTTAAACTGATCGAGGCTTTGTCGATAATCCCGGAGAGCGTTCACCCATTGCGTTTCGGTGGTGAGTTCCGCTTGCTTAAGCTGGCCAAGCGCGGTCTGGGTTCGCTGGCCTTCATCGGCGAATGCTTTTTCCCGTTCCACATTCTGGCGGAAATTCTGCAAACCAAGCCAGGCATTGCGAACCTGGTCCTTGGCCTGGATGACCCGATAGTACCCGGTCGCAACCTGGACCGCGAAATCCTTGCGGAACACGGTAAAATCCCTCAATTGATAAAGCAGGTCGCGCTCAGCTTGTGTGAGATTCTCCAGCGTCACCTTAAACCCCGCACCGCGAAGCAATGGCTGGGTCAAAGTTCCGCCCAAATGCGAGGAGACCAGCGATTGGCCGCCGCTGCTGAGAAAGCGCAGAAAATCAATGGTAAAATCAGCGCTCAAGCGCGCACCGGTGCGAAGGAGCACATCAAAACCGGTTTCGCCATGTGCGGTAATGCTGTCCTGGTGGACCACTTGCACGTCGCGTTCCAGGAGTGACGACTGCGTCCCGGTGAGCCGGTCGATTTCCTGAAAAACATCCCGCGGCGCGCTTTGGTAATAAGCATTTCCCCGCGCGAAAAAGATCGGAGTGAGCCGATACTTTGCCAGGGTCAAACTGAGCGCTTCGAGGTAGACCTGTTCTTTTTGATTCTGATAAAGCCGGCTCTGCACCACCCCCATCCCCAAGGCCTGTTCCAAAGTGAGAACCCTCGATCCGATCTCGCGGTCTTTATACTCCCCAAAAGCATCCTGCGCCTCGGTGACAACGGGCAGGCCATCCAATGGCGGATGGGGTGCCACTTCGATAGTGAAATTGGTGTCCATATTCGGCACCGCCGGGGTGGCCTCCGCGATCAGCCTTGCCGACTCTTTATCCGCCGATTTGCGATAATGGTTGGCGGTGCAGCCTGTAAAAAGCAGCAATACTACCACAACCAAATTCACCAGGATTTTTGGCATCCAAAGCACGCGCCTCATGGGAGAAGCAAACGTAATGGCTATTAGACGCCGCAAGAAGGGTTTTGTTTCTGTATTGATCACCATTTGGCTTTTCCCCGGCTCTTTGGCAGGCTCAGTTTTAGTCTCCAAGCTGTTGATTAGCAAGCAACTAAATGGAGGCTCTGGAGTTTGTCGTCCGGTTCAGGTAGGGATGGTGAAATGTTCAGATCCTTAACTTATTCATTCATGGACTGCATGGACTGGAACATGGAATTTTGTGTATCGATTCCGCGTATCCGAAAGCATAGATTGCCTCCATCTTTGGCACATAGCGATCACCCGCCCCCGGTCGAAAGCTTTCCAGTTCGCGGATTCCGCTGGAACTCAAGTGTTGATATTGAGCCTCGCAAGCGATCCACATCACCTGACTATTTGGTCGAAGCTCGTTCAAGAAACGGGCAAAGCGCAATTCTGCTTCGAGGTCGGTGCCATCTCGCACACCGCGCACGATCGTCACAGGATGGCTTAGCTCTTCGATGAATTCTGAAAGCAAACCGCCGAAGGATGCGACTTCATGAAAACGAAGCTGCTTTTGCACAGCCGAGTGGCGTTGCTCCACTGCTTCAACTGAACCGGCCTTTTGGCGATTTACACCGATGGCGACGATGACCTTGTCGAATGAATTCTCCGCCTGGCGAAGAATCGAGAGGTGCCCCAAATGGAACGGATTGAAACTTCCCGGATAAAGGCCGATTCGCGGCTGAATTGAGCCAAGCAATTCCAGGCACTCGCCCACGCCTCGGCGATGTTGCGGAAATCGTTCCGCCCAGGTCTTTAGAAACTCGGAACGTTTTTGCCGGTAGGTGGGCCAAGCCGCCCATTGGTATTCGCGAAAGATGGCGAGTTCATAACGAAGCCTCTCTCCCAAAGGACAAAGGTCGCTTAATTGATGCGTATCGAGTTCGAAAAATCGTTTTTGCAATGGGGAAGTGAGCTCACTGTTCCATTGCGACGCGCGGATGGCGGACACAGCTTCTGCTATCACATCATTCTCGGGAATACTCGCGTGGCGTAATAGTAATTGGGTGCTTTGCTCCTCGTTATCGGCGGCTTTCGGATCGCAAACGGCATCGTGATAAAGGGCTGTGAGCAAAAGAACTTCTTTCGTGCGGCCACTTTCGGTGGAAGAAATCTCCTCGATCAGAGCTTGAAGGTGTGCCGGCCCGTGCCAGTAGCGATGGCGTTCGGACCAGCGCGATGCCAATTCCAGCAAACACGCTTCGGGTGATTTTAAATAACCCAGCGGCACGCGAGAGCTCAGCCAATGAACCAGACTCTCGTGCGCTGTTGGCGAAGGGGCGGTCATTGCTCACTCCGCCTTTTTGCAGGCTCGATACAAATCCTTCCATCCATCGCGTTCTTTCACCACCGTCTCCAAATATTCCTGCCAGACGATGCGGTCCTGAACGGGGTCTTTGATAACCGCCCCAACCAAGCCGCTCGCCACATCCGCGGCGCGCAGAGTTCCATCGCCGAAATGGGCGGCGAGGCTAAGACCCTGGTTCATCACCCCGATGGCTTCGGCGGTGCTGAGGGTGGCGCTCGGAGATTTGAGTTTGGTTTTGCCATCGCTGGTGACGCCGTTGCGGAGTTCGCGAAAGACAGTGACGACGCGCCGGATTTCTTCGAGGGCTGGAGGTTCGGCGGGGAATTCAAGCGCGCGGCCAAGTTGAGCGACGCGCTGCTCGACGATCTGGATCTCATCGTCGATTTTGTCGGGCACGGGCAGAACGACCGTGTTGAATCGTCGTTTGAGCGCGCTGCTGAGTTCGTTCACCCCGCGGTCACGATTGTTGGCGGTGGCGATAACATTGAAACCTTTGGCGGCCTGAACTTCCTCGCCGAGTTCGGGGATAGGTAAAGTTTTCTCGCTTAGAATCGTAATCAGCGTGTCCTGCACGTCCGCGGGAATGCGCGTCAGTTCTTCCACCCGCGCAATCTTACCCTCCTGCATCGCGCGCATCATGGGACTGGCGACCAGTGCTCTGTTGGATGGGCCTTTGGCGAGAAGTTCGGCGTAATTCCAACCGTAGCGCATGCTTTCTTCGCTCGTCCCAGCAGTGCCCTGGACGAGCAAAGTGCTGTCACCGGAAATCGCGGCGGAAAGATGCTCCGACATCCAGGTTTTGGCGGTCCCCGGGACGCCAAGCAGCAACAATGCTCGATCGGTCGCGAGCGTGGCCACCGCGATTTCGACCAAACGCCGGTCCCCGACATATTTCGGGGTGATCACCGTTCCGTCATCGAGCTTGCCCCCGAGCAAGTAAGTCGAGACCGCCCAGGGCGAAAGCTTCCAATTTGGCGGACGCTGTTTGGTGTCGGCTTTGGCCAGGTGTTTTAATTCTTCGGCGAACTGTTGTTCCGCGTGTTGCCGTAGCAGGTTCATTTAGTTTCCTTTTCTTTTAGGGCCTCGATCATGTCGTGACGAAATTGGACGGTGGAAATGATGTTCTCGATGGTTGAAGACCAAAAGTCCCAATTTTCCTTTTCAGTCGGCCACCCTTCCAGAATTTGGTTGATTGCGGCGGGATTAAGAAAATATCCAAAATCGGCGATCACCGCCCGCAGCCGCCACTCGGTCGCATTGCTTTTGTTGCCGACCGTCTCTTTCAAACAGGTAATGACTCGTTGTGTCAGGGCCATGGTCCAGGGGCGATGATATCGTTGCAGAATTTGAATCAATGGCTCGGTCAAACCTTGTTTCTGGACCATTGAAGTCAAAAACGGTTGCGCTTTTTCGTCTGGCAAACTGATCAGGACCTCTTCGAGATTGTCGTGAATTTGGGGCGCATCAATGGACTGTTCCAGCAATGCCTCCGCCCAGTGTTCAGAACGCAAGCGTCCAGTTGCTCTCCACCAACCTTCGAGTAAAATCGGTCCCCATTCATCAGTCGCTCGCGCAGCGGAAATTAACGAGTTTGCGCTTTGTTGAGTTTCCTGTTCCCAAAAACCAATCGGCACAAAGCTCACAATCTGGAGCAACCATCCCGCGCGCTCGCCCATCCCTTCCTTCTTGATTGTTTCGATGCCATCGCGTGAAGCCGACTTGTCCGGAGCTTCGGGCAAAGCGACCTCGAATCTCGCTTCCTGGCCCTTTCGAAGAAGTTTTCCCTTTCCCGCCGGAACAAATTTCACCAGCGGCTTCACTCTCTCGATCATTCGGTGTGAAAATTTCGATCCCGGCAATTTCGCCAGCAGATTCACCGCCCCTCGGCGCACTTCCTTGCGCTTGTCGGATAACGCCTGCTCGAGAAAATCTTCGTCCGCGCTTTGCAAGCCAACGTCGAGCAGCGCGATGAAAGCGGCCCGTTCCTCAGGGGGTTCATTGCTCCAGGTCGTCTTTAACAATTCGAGTCCAGCAATCGGATCACTCGCGCGCAATAGCCGCAGCAACGCCGTGCGTTCCTCCTTCGTTCCGGTTTCCCAAAGGGATTTATCGAGGGCCTCGGCAACCGCGCCGAAACTCCAATCCGGATTCTGCCTGGCCACCCAAAGACCGCGATGCCCAACCACACCTCGAATCGCTTCCTTTAACTCCGCGTTCCCTTTTCTTCCGATTTCCAGAAGGCTCGGTATCTCCTCTTCCGGAATTCTTTTGCCCGCCTTCGCGCACTCATGAAGGAATTCCGGCAAAATTCTCCGGCGTTCGCCAAATAATATTTCTCTGAGAAATCCACCGGCCTTGCCAGAACAGCGCGGGAATTCCTCAGCTTCCGCAATGTCCGAAACCTTCGTTTCGGTTTTCCCGGGCAATTGTCCGGCTTTCTCATAGAGGAACAACGTTGCTGCCGCGCTAAGCAATTGTTCTTCCGCTGTCCGTCCGCTCAATCCCTGAAAAAGCGCGGTCATTTCCGGTTCGTCTGCTTTGAGCTGCGGCTTGTCCCGCTCGGTCCCGAGCAGCGCGTACTGCGTGATCGATTTTCGCGAGATGCTCATGCTGTTGCTGCCCAAGTTCTACGTTGCAAATTCACAAAGCGTCCTTCCGAAACCGCGCTCAACGGAAGAAACACGTCGCCATTCCATTCGCCGAACAATTCGATTTCCACGCCGCCGCTGATCGCGAGTAATTCCCAAGCGAATGGAAATTTTGGCGCGATTGGAATCGAGTTGTTCTCTCCATCGATCAAGCTCCAGAAAGCTCCATTCCTGACCGGCTTCACACCCGCCAATGCAGTCGGAAATTCATCGACCCAGGGATTGACCGCGAGCGCATGGCCGTAAGCTTCGAGCGCCTCCTTCAAGGTTGCGTATCCACCAATGCCACTCAGCCCTCCCGTTGCGCCATCGCGCTTTTTCATCAAAGCCCGCAACGGATAGGTTGAATCAAAGAAAACCAATTCGCCTTTGAAATGCGTGCCCGCCATCAACCCCACTTCCGCGCGCTGGGACAGATGCGAGAAGCTCAAGACGAGCGCCTGCCTTCCGCTGGATTTGCCCCGCAGCCAATTTCGTTGCACGCGCAATCGTTCTTCTTCATAAACTTCGTGTGAAAGCACCAGCCATTCATCCTGCACGCCTGTTCGCGCCATCAATTCCTGCTGGCTTTGCGTCCACCCAATCTGGACCCGCAGCTCCGTCTGTAGTTCAGGGGGAAGCTCCGCCAGCCGTTCGAACCCCTCGCAAAGCAAATGAAGCCGGGTGCTTTGTTCCAGCAACCGTTCCGGCCAGCCTTCGCCCGAACCAGGAATGCCGGACATCTCGCGCACTCTCCGCGCAATTCCTGGCGCTTGCGCATCGACCATCCGCGCGGCCGTGTTCTCCCAAAAACTTCCCGGCTGCACTTGCGCTTTCACCAATCCCTGCCGCACCAGGTCGCGAAGCCACAAATCCAATTCCTCCAGCCCGCGCCGGACTTTTCCTTCGCGCTCAGCCGCTCGCTTCGCCTGCGCTTCCGGATCGGGCGGTTTCTCTTTCGTTTCCTCAACTTTCGCCGCCTTCTTCTCCGCCCGTTGCGCGCGCCCTTTCAGCCATTCCTGCGCCCAATCCGGAATTTCACCGGCTGGCACAGCGCTCGATTGCCCCACAAAAATCAAAAAAAGGCCCAGCCCATGTTTGCATGGAAATTTCCGGCTCGGACAGGAGCATTTAAACGCGGGTTCACCCAAATCAATGCACACCTGGTAAGGCTTCGCGCCGCTTCCCTGGCATAATCCCCAAAGCGTCTCCTCCTTTTGTCCAAGCAAAACCCATTTTCGCGGCGAGGCCAAATCCTTGCCGGACTTCGCCGAACTCGCGTCCGGCGCCAGCGCCAGAACCTGCTCTGTATTCCATGAACTCACCGGTAACGCCGTCGAGAAATTGAAGGTTTGCCCGGAAAAGTCGAGTGGATAATGCCGGTGTGGTTCGAATGTTCAGGGCTTGAGCCTTTGAACGTTCGATGGTGGCCAACAGAAAATGTTTTACGTAAACAACAATTTCGTGGTCGTCTCCTCGGGGTCCCAATTTCGCGGTGGTTTACTGTTAATCGAGCCTACATCCTTGATTGAAAGCTGCCGCCCCAAGGTTTTCGGCCCTTTCACATCCACGTCAGCCGGGTTGCAGGTTTGCTGATGAATCTTTTGGTGCGGCGCCGGCCTGTATTTGATGTAAAGCTGCTCGGGAGTGTCCGGCTCGAAAAAGAGAATCCGCGATTTTTCCGGGATGCAAAAATATTCCTTGTCCATGATGGTCCCGCCAAAGGTGAATCGCTTGATGTAAGTGGCTTCACGATTGGTATAGCACAAGGTGAAGATGCGTTCGCGCTCGGGCAAAGCGCAGTAAACGACGTCCGGGCCGACAAACATCTTCTCCGGCAATTCGATCACTTTGTAGTGGCCATCCTTGAAAAGGAGGAGAAGCTTGTCGAACTTCGTGCAGTCCACCCGGAACTCTTCGCCGTTGACTTTATAGCCCACGTAGCCGGATTCGCGATCATAGGCGACTTTGAAGGCCTTAAACGCCACTTCCTTGGCCTCGATTTCGTCGTAACGGCTGCTCTTGGTCAGGCGCGGATATTCAGGGCCATATTTCGCGATCAAGGCTTCCAGATGAGCAATTGTATATTTGGTGACGTTCTTAAGATTTTTGCGAGTCTCCTCCAAGTCGGCTTTGATTTTCTCCATCTCCTCGCGATGCTTGTTGATATCGAAGAGAGAGATGCGGCGAATGCGCACTTCGAGGAGCATTTGAACATCTTCATCACTCAAGTCGCGCCACATCTCCTTGCGGAACGGCTTGAATCCTTCATGAATCGCGGCGACTACGGCCTCATTGGTTTTGCATTGCTCGATCTTTTTGTAGATGCGATTCTCCACAAAAATCCGAACCAGCGTTTTGAAATGCAGGTCCTTCTCCAGTTTTGAGACCTTCAATTCCAACTCACGCTTGAGAATTTCCACCAGTTGGGTGGTGTTCTCGCGCAAGACCTCCGAAACGGTCAATTCGACAGGCCGATTTTCCTTAATGACGATGATCCGGCTGGAAATCGAGACTTCACAGTCCGTGAAGGCGTAGAGAGCGTCCACCAACTTGTCCGCATCGACACCGCTGGGCACTTTGATTTCGATCTCGACCTCCTCCGAAGTGAAATCGTTAATGCTTTTGACCTTGAGCTTGCCTTTTCGAACCGAATCTTCGATCGAAGCTATCAAGGACTCCGTAGTGGTGGTCGGCGGGATTTCCTTAATCAATACGGTCGATTCATCCTTGATCTTGATTTTGGCGCGAACTTTGACCGTGCCTTTGCCATCGGCATATTCACGAGCATCCATCAAACCGCCGGTCGGAAAGTCCGGCAATAACTTGAAAGATTCCTTCTTGAGAATGGCGATTTGCGCCTCAAGCAATTCGATGAAATTGTGCGGAAGAATTTTGGATGAAAGGCCCACCGCGATCCCTTCCGAGCCCAGCATCAGCGCCAGCGGAAGCTTGCTCGGGAGCGCCACAGGCTCGTCATTGCGTCCATCGTAAGTGGGAAGGACCTCGGTGATTTCGTCGTTGAAGATTTCGGTGCGGGCCAGTTCAGTCAGCCGGGTCTCGATATAGCGCGGTGCGGCAGCGGGGTGCCCGGTAAAAATATTGCCGAAGTTCCCCTGGCGATCCAACAGGTAACGTTTGTTCGCCAGGACGACCAGTGCATCGCCAATCGAAGCCTCCCCATGAGGGTGATACTTCATGGTCTCGCCATTGACGTTGCCCACTTTCATGAACCGTCCATCATCCATGCGGTGCAAGGCCCACAAAATCCGGCGCTGCACGGGCTTGAGACCATCCTCGATATTCGGGATGGCGCGGTCGCGAATGACGTGCGAGGCGTAATCAAGAAAGCTCCGGTCGACCCGCCGATGCAAAGGCAATTCAATGTTCTTGGGCACAAACGGCCGATGGGTCAATTCAACCGGGACGGCTTCCGCTTCAACGTGGGCGTGGCCGTTGCCTCCGGCCTTGCCATTTTCAGCCGCGTTGCCAGGGGCGGCAGGTTCAATGGGCAAGTCTGGTTGGTCAGGATTATTTTTCCGTGATTTGGGCATTTAATTTAAACCGGCAACTTCAGATCACTCTCTACGTTCAAGCTCGCAGATCAATGCTCTCTATTCATTCGCTTTGCAATGATCGAGCCCGTATTTTTCCATGCCTTTAAAGGATTGTCGAACCGCCGCAAAAAGCAAAATTCACAACACGATCATTTTAGCAAGGGGATTCTGAAGTACCAGGCAGTTCTCCTTGATCTTCTGAAACTTCTGCCATTCGAGCTGGCCGCTTACCTCGCCGCGAAAAAGCTCAGATAGGAACCTGGTCTTTGTGGTTAATCTTCCGCGATTCTTCGATTCTTCGTGATTCCCGCTTGACCAGGGAGGCTGCCTGTTTTCAAATCAAGGCGATACCTATGTTTAAGAGAACTTTAGCCGTTTTAGCTGTTTCGGTCACTGCGTTTTTATCTTCGCAGGGCGCGGATGTTCGGAGTTTCAAGTTGGGGATGCAGACCTGGACTTTGCGCAACCTGAGCTTTGAGGATGCGATGAATCTTTGCGTGAAGGAAAAGATCAAGTATGTGCAATTGATTCCGGCGCATGTAAATCCCAATGCCGCCAAAGAGGAACTCCAGCGCAAGAAAGACTTCATGCTTCAGAAGGGGCTGATTCCTTACACCTTTGGCGTGGCGGGCACTTCACTGAACCAGGAAGAGAATCGAAAGCTGTTCGAGTTCGCGAAATTCATGGGCATGAAAGTGATCGTAGTGGAACCGGCAGACTTTAAAATCCTGGACCAATTGGAGGAGTTAGCCAAGGAGTACGACATCAAAGTGGCCATCCACAACCATGATGTTAGATCCATGTATGGCAATCCATTGGTGGTCAGGAATGTTCTAAAACACCGTGACCCACATATTGGTGTGTGCATGGATGCTGGCTGGGTGGCCAGCGGTCGTTTCAATGTGCCCAAGGTTTTTAAGGAATATGAAGGCCGGGTTTACGACATTCATTTGAAGGACAAAAAGGTTGAATCCACACCCAATGGGGACAAATACACGGACACTTTTATCGGGGAAGGCGACGCGAAACTGGCCGAGTTGTTCAAGGTGGCCAAAGAGATGAATTACGACGGCGTGTTCGCCATCGAAACGGACAACGATCTGAAAGATCCCACCGAGCACGTCGAGAAGGCGATCGAGTTTGTAGAGAAGAACAAACCATAGCCTGTTACAAAAATCGTAGCGCAGCGCTTCCAGCCTGCTGTATCGCAGGTTTCTAACCTGCGAGAGCCGCTTGTCACCAACGAGAACTTTGTTTTTGGACAACCTCTCCCTGGTTGGTCAAATTCGGACTATTCTCCGAGTCCGTCGCCAACTTTGATGAGGTTGCCGTTTACAAATTGTTCGGCGGTGAGGCGCTTGCCTCCTTCGCGCTGGAGCATTTTGATTTGAAGCGCTTCGACTCCGCAGGCCACCACGATTCCTGTTTTGTCGGCCTTTAGAATTGTTCCAGGCGCCCCGGAATCACTGGCTGGCGTTGCTTCCCAAATCTTGAGCAGCCGCTTTTGGCCATGCTCCGGATGGAAACTAAAAGCTCCTGGCCAGGGTGTGAAAGCGCGGACTTTGTTCCAAACTGCTTGGACTGGCTGATGCCAGTCAAGAAGGCCATCTTCTTTGGTGATTTTGCGGGCATATGTGGCCCCGTCAGGCTGGGGTTGGGGAAGAAGCTTGCCTGAAACGAAATCGGGAATGGTTCGAATGAGAAGCTTCGCGCCGATTTCGGCCAGCCGGTCGTGGAGAGTTTGAGAGTTGTCAGTGTCGAGGATGGGAGTGCGTTCCTGGGTGAGAATTGGTCCGGTGTCGAGGCCGCCATCCATTTTCATGATGGTCACGCCGGTCTCTTGATCGCCGGAGAGAATCGCCCATTGGATTGGAGCAGCGCCGCGATGGCGCGGAAGGAGAGACGTGTGGACGTTGATCGCGCCGTGCTTAGGCAGATCCAGAAGCGCCTGGGAAAGAATCTGGCCATAGGCGACCACGACGAAGAGATCGGGCGCCAGGGGGCGCAGATCTTGAATGAACGATTCGTCACGGGCCTTTTTTGGTTGAAGCACAGGGAGACGGAGTTCGAGGGCAGTGGCCTTTATGGGGGTGGGCTGGATTTTGAGATCGCGGCCTTTGGGCTTGTCCGGCTGAGTGACAACAGCGACCACCGAACATTGGTCTAACTTCTGAAGGGCAATCAGGCTTGGGCAGGCCAATTCGGCCGTCCCAAAGAAAATGATACGGAGCGCCATTTCACGCGGGCAAGGTCGCGATGATCCTCAGGATTTCCCGAAGGACATTGATCGGTGATTCGGTGGAATCGATGGAGTGAACGAGATCCTTCCCGTAAAAATCGAGGACTGGTTTCGTTTCCTTTTCGTAGGTTTCCAGGCGGTGACGGATGACATTGAGATTGGCGTCATCCAGGCGATTCTCGCGGAGGGCACGGCGCTGGAGGCGCTCGACCAGTCTATTGAAATCAGGGCAGGTTAGATAAAAGACGGCGCGGACATCGAGCGCTTCGCGGAGCATTTGGGCCTGCTCGGCATTTCTGGGGATGCCATCTAGCACCAATGTGTCTTTCTGAGGATTAAAATGGCCGAGGGATTGGCTGCCTTGAATGGAATTCCTCCAGAGACGGATAGTGGCTTCGTCCGGGACGAGCTCCCCCCGGGCGGAGTATTCCAAAAAGGTGCGGCCAAGTTCATTATCGATGCGCAAGCTGCGAAAAACATCACCGCAGGCGCAATGGAAGAAATTGGGAATGGTCCCGAGAATTTTCCCCTGGGTGCCTTTCCCAGCGCCTGGAGCGCCGAACAACAAGATGGTGCGGTATTTCTTGTCCACGGGAATGTTTACGCTTTTGCGTCTTTGTGCCTGACTGAGACTTCAACAATTTCGCCGAAGGGGACGTTCACTTCGGTGTTCCCTCGCTGGAGCGCAAGATGCAATTCAATCATGGAAATACGTGTGATTCTTTTGGCAATATACTCGTTTTTGGCGGCTTTGATAACCAGCACCAGGTCTTTTTCCGCCTCCGCGGGGACCACGCGAAAGAAGCCGGTGAATTTCGTCTCGAAGAAGCGCCGATCGAAGGAGGTGTTGGTGCGGTTGTAAACCTGGGCGTAGGCGGGGTTTGCGCCTTTGGCGGCGGCGGCATCGTGACCCGCGGCCAGTCCAAGCCCGGAGGCCGGGGCGGTCCCGCCTTTGGCGTCAGCCTGAATGGGTGCGGGAGCTTCCGCAGGGGTTTCGGCCTCGGCGAAGGCCCGCTCGCCTGGTGGCATCGCCAGGAAAGCGACAGGAGCGATGATGGGCAAAATAGCCGAAGCGCCAACCACGACAGGGACCGGACGGGCCCTGAAATGCGAAATTTCGTAAGCCGCATATAGGTTGGCGGCGTAGAGCGCGAGGAGCAAAAGCAAACCGACCGGTGTGAAAAAGGCGGAAGCCAGAGAGGGCCGGCCAGTGTAAAGCGGAATCTTATTCGGCTCGCGAATCACAATTGCTTTCTTTATCGCCTTGGCCTTTTGCGCTTTTTCCTCCTGGGGGATTTCGATGAAAGGTTCGACAAACTTTTTGGCCGCTGGAGTTTGCGCCAGATCGCGCAAGGTTTCCTGGGTAAACTTGCCGTAACCAATACGTTGCGAGAAGCCGCCCAATTCCAGCCGGATGATCACGCCATTATCATTGAAGGACGATCCTTCGCCTTTAATGACATCTCCATTGAGAAGCTTGAACTCAGCCGCGCCACACTTCGTCGCGAAGATCAGGGCGGCAAATAAAAACACCAATTTCCAAAAACTGCGCATGTCGGATGGTAGGTAACTTAAGCAAAAGCGCTTTGAAAGTAAATTCAGATAATCGCGCAAGTAATATCGAATTCAACTTTCCTGGGCAGGGCTTTCAAGAAGTCAGAGATTAGCCAACCGAGTTTCGGCATCGCCGAAGTGATCCAGCTTCACACCCATGCGGTCCATGAGGGAAAGATAAAGGCTGCAGAGTTTGCGGTTGTCGTCGCCTTTGTCGATGTAGTCGAGGACGCGGCCAGTTTCGAGGGCGCCGCCGAGGCCGCCAGCGAGAACGACCGGGACTTTGCTGGAGTCATGTTTGCTGCCGGACCACATGTTGGAAATGAACATCAGGCAGGAGTTATCGAGAACAGTTCCTTCACCTTCCGGCATCGAATCCAACTTCGTGGCGAGGTAGGCAAGCTGGCTGCAGTAATAGCGGGAGACGCGTTCGTAGGCGTCGGATTTATCATCGTGGGAGGCTGGATGGTGGGCGGTACGGACATCCAGGAACGGATAGAAGAGCCCAGAAAGATCACGGCAAAGAAGAAGCGTGGCGATGCGGGTTTTGTCGGTCTGGAAACCGAGCGCGATGATGTCGCACATCAACCGCATGTGATCGCGGATATCCTCGGGAAGGCCGTTGTCGGGACGTTTCATGGCCACGACGGAAGGGCCTTTGGTCTTGGCGAGAACGTCGGCTTTTTGTTTGGTGGCGCGGGTGGGATCGATGCGTTTCTCGACTTCACGGACGCTGGTGAGGAATTCGTCGAGCTTGGCTTTATCGGCGGAACTGACGCGGCGGCTGAGGCTATCGGCCTGATCTTTGACGCGATCGAGAATGCTTTGATTGCGCTTGTTGCCGCGATTTTCGAAAAGGCTGTCGAAGGCCAGGGAAGGATAGACTTCCATGGGCACGGGGGAAGTCGCGCTCTCCCATGATATATGGGAGCTGTAAGCCATCGAGAAGTTGGTTTCGTGGTAACCGGTGATGGGTTGTTCGCACCCGAGCACCATGCTGGGCTGAATGGTTTCCTGGGCGAGGTGGTTTGCGAGCACCTGATCCATGCTGATGTCGCCTTTCAGGACCGCCCCGCGTTGCAGGGAGGCGCCGGAGAGGATGTTGCCTGTTTGGCCGGGATGAATGCCGACACCGGTAGCGTGTTTGTTGAAGAGGCCGGTGATGAAATTCATCTTATGCTTCAATGGTTCCATCGGCTGAAGGCTTTTGCCGAGTTCCATCTGAGCGCCGGAGCCTTTGGCCCACCAATGCAGGGAATTGATGCCATTGCCCATGAACAGGGCGGCAAAACGTTTTGGGAATGGGCCGGGAGTGTCGCTGGCGAGGGGCGAACCGGGAATGGATTCGAGCCAGGGGAGGGCCATGGCGACGCCGACACCGCGCAAGAACGTGCGGCGAGGAATCCTGCTGGCAAGGGGACTTCGTTGTGATTGTTGTGTCATTCAGTTTAATCGGAGCCGGAGACTCCTTGAACCGGCAGGCGAGATGCTTGCGCCATATCGACGCGGGTGTTCAGAAATTGGGGGCTGGCGACGATGGTTTCAACGAGGGCGGAGAAACGAAAATCGTTGGCGGCGAGTTTGGCGCGCATCTGTTCGATTGTCCCGTCGTCCGAAAGCATAAGAGTTCGTCCCAAAGCATAAGCTAGCATTTTTCGGCAGAGATTGTCGAGGAAATCGTCCTGGCGATGCTCGCGGATGTATTGGCGGAGGCCGTTGAGTCCCGCGCCTTCGCTGCCGCCGGGAAAGCTGGCGCGAATGTCCGCATCGCGACCCGCCAAATCCTTTTCGCGGAGTTCGCCGATGGGACCGTAGTTTTCAAAAACGAGGCCGAAGGAATCGAAGCGGGCGTGGCAACCGGAGCAGGCTTTGTCGGAGCGATGGCGGGCGAGAGTTTCGCGCAGAGGGAGATCGAGTTTGGCTTCGTCGCTGGGCAATTCGGGAACTTTGGGCGGAGGCGGGGGAATGACTTCGCCGAGCAAGCGACGAACGACCCAATAGCCGCGTTTGACCGGGCTAGTACGGAGGCCGGGGGAGTTTTTGGTGAGGAAGACTGACATCGGGAGAAGACCACCACGGGCATATTGACTGGCGTTCTCGACGCGGAGCCATTGGTTGGAGGCCAATGAGGAGGCGGGAATTTTGTAATGGGCGGCGAGAATGGGGTTTACAAATGTGTAGTCGGCGTAAAGAAAATTCAGGACAGAACGATCCTGCTGAACGAGGTCGAGGAAAAAGTGAATTGGCTCTTCGAACATGGCTTCGCGCAGATCGTTATTGAAGCTCTTGAAGCGTTTGCGGTCCACGCTGTTATGTTCTTCAAAGCGGCGGAAATCGAGCCAGTTGGCACCGAACTCGGTAATGAGGCCGCCGACACGATGGTCGTGGAGCATGCGGCGAGTTTGGGCGAGGAGGATTTCGGGTTTGTGGAGATCGTCCGCAGTGGCGTGATCGAGCAGTTCGCGATCGGGCATGGTGGACCAGAGGAAATAACTGAGTCGGCTGGCGAGGGAGTAATCGGAGAGGGGGAGGATGCGGTGGGGAGAAGTTCCGAGGCTGGAAGCCCCGGAACCGGCAGGCAGGATGCCTGCGCTACGGTTTGGGTCGGCAACGCCGAATTGATAGCAGAAATCCGGCGAGACGAGGATGCTGGTGATGGAATCGCGCATGGCTTCTTCGTGGTCGAGACCTTCGTCCTTGCGAAGCGAATGGTAGAAGGCGAGGAGGTCGTCGCGTTCGGATTGGGACAAAGGGCGTCGATAGGCGCGTTGGGCAAAATCGAGAAGTGTCTTCAGATGGTTTTCCTCGGCAGCGAGGCGATTTGTTTCAACCCATTGAATCTGGGCAGAAATTTCTTTGAAGTATTGTTCAATGGCTTCAATGGCGGTCCCTTCACCACCGGCGCGTCGGGCTTTGGCCAAATAGGGTTGCGAAAGCTGTTGGATTTTTGAGGACGAGGTGACGTCTTTGTCTTCCGAACGGGCGAAATCGAATTCGGCTCCCTGCATGAAGCGCGGCGGTTCCGCACGTTCGAAAAAGATGAAGTCGCGGTATTGGCGGAGGGGAGCGTAGGTGATGAAGTTCAGTTCCTGCCAAAGAGAATCAATTTCGTGTTGCTGTTCCGGATTGAGAATCAGGTCATAAAGAGGTTGGTCGTCGCGGAAATAGCCGGTCATGAGATGGAACCCGGCGCTGAGCAGGCGGCCTTCGTCGTGGTCGCCGGGATCCACAAAGTAACGACCACGGGCGGAAATGTAGAAAGCGTCTGGGAAGATGGAGCAAAATCGGCTGAGCGCTTGCTCGTAGGCTGGACGATCTGCTTCGTTGGTGGGCGCGGTGAGAGCTTCCTCGGCGATCAATTTTTCGGTTTCCGGAGAAGTTTCGGCCGCCGTTTGAGTTTTGCTTTCCGGGATGTAGCGCATTCGATTCTGAGCGCGCTGGCGATTCATCCAAAGAACGAATGACTGGGAGCCGTTGGAAATGCCCTTGATGGCGGGATATTTAAACTTTGGAACAAGCTTTTGGCGGGCCGCGACGACAAGGTCGCGCATTTTTTCGCAGGAGCGGCGGACCGATTCGGGAGTAGTCTTGCCGGCAGGGGGCAATTCCCGCCAAAGGCTTTGGAGAGTCAGAAGTGGGCCGAGGTTTTGCTCTTCTTCTTCGAGGATAGTCCAGATTTTCGCGAGGTACTTGGGACTGATTTTGGCAGCGGCAGCGAAATCGGCGAGGGTTCCTTGGGCCTTACCGAGGGCAGCTTTATTTTTGAAACGCCACGCGGCCATGAAATAATCGACGTAATTGGTCGGCTGCCGCTGATAAAATTCAACCACGCGTTGAACACAATATTTATCACGATCAGGATCGGCCACCATGGGATAGGGGGAGAAGACAAAGCCTTGTGGTTTAAGTACGACGTGTTGAGCCACACGTTGCGCGGCTTCGAGGTATTTTTTCAAGAGAGCGGGTGACATGGCCAGAGATTCACCAGAGTTGTCGAAACCAGCTTCGTTGGCGGGATCGACCGGAAACTCTTTGGTCGGGCGAATGTCGACGCCAGTAAGATCGCGAATGGTGTAATCGTATTCGGCGTTGCTTAGCCTGTGGGCCAGGACAGGGCCTGGGTCGCCCGCGTTGCGGTCGGCTTCAAATTTTCGGAAAGCGGTGATCCAATTGATAACGGAATCGCGTAGTTCCGGAGTCGGATGCTGCTTCGCCTCTTCCGGAGGCATTTCATTGGCTTTGAGTTTTTCGAGGATCATTTCCCAACGACGATAATCTTCTGCTACCGATTGTGTGCTGGTGTAAACGCTCAGATCGAGTTTAGCCTTTTGCTTTTCCTTGCCATGACAACCAAAGCAGTAGGTTTCGAGGAAAGGATGAATGGTGGAGGCGAAGTCGTGATCAAGAGCGCTCTCGGTCGGGCTTGCGGCGCTGAGGCGAAAAAGGAGGGCCCAGTGACAAATGAGGAGCAACCAGAGCGAGGTCTTGAGTGGAAGGCCTTGTGTCCTGGGTCTGCGGGCCAATGGGCTCAATTTCATTCCAGCCATTTCAGTTTGGAAGGTGAAATTCTTTGTAAGTCCTTGGTACGGGGCTAAACATTTCAAGTTTGACCTGAAATGTTGAGGATATTTCAGCAAACAAAGCGCGGCGCTTGAAAGGCCCAGAAATGCTTGAAAAGCGCGGCAGCACACCCGAAGGAGGCAGACGCAGTACGTAGGTCTTGCGCGAGATAAAGACTGTACGACGGTGGTTCGCACTTTTTTGCCAGGAGTTGTGAATCCTGATTGGGAATCGGGATTCAAGACCGCTGGGGCCGAACCATCGCCGGAAACCGAGCGATAGTTTTTCATAAGCGCAATAGATTAAAGCAGACAGAAAAATATTCAAAGTATTTTTTGGAGACTTTGGGTGGGGTGGGCACGCGCGGTAGCTGCTTGAGAAGGATGTCGGTTATGGTGACCCCACCAGGAATTGAACCTGGATCTCAAGTTTAGGAAACAGGGTAGCTTGCGTCATGAATGAATGCAAGAACACCCAACAAAATCAAGGTGATCATGATGTTTGTCCCGAATTGCGGACAACCGATCTGATACCGCAAGTTGATACTGTTTCCATGAAGACGCAAAAAGCCTCGAAAGAGGCCGCTTCCGACAGCCCTTGGACGAAAGCCCCAGTGGCCAATCTCATCCGTTACGAGCCATCGGGCATCTATTTTGTCCGGGCCAAGGTCCGTGGCAAGCTGATTCGAAAATCACTGGAGACGAACGTTCTTTCCGTGGCCAAGCAACGCCTCGGCGATGTGCTGGACGCGGAGCAAAAGGCCCTCGCCCCCAAGAGCGCCAAGATTGTCGGAAAGATGACCTTTGGTCAGGCCCTCGCCATCTTTCAGGAACGCCAGAAGCAAAGCACCGACATCAAGGAGCGCACCAAGGAATACAATGAACGCGTTGCTGAAAACCTGCTGAAGACGTGGAGCGGCCTCGCCGAAATGGACGTAAGGAAGATTACCAAGAACGATTGCCTCCAATGGCGCGGCGATTACGGCAGGAAATATTCGGCTCCTTTTGTCAATGGAACTCTTTCCGTTCTGCGCCGGGTTTTGGATATCGCCATTGAAGCCGGAGTCCGCTACGACAATCCGGCCAAGGCCAAGGAGGTTCGCCGCGCGCGGGTTCGTCAGAAAGAATTGATTCTGCCGGAACCTGACCAGTTCGCCGCGTTGGTCAAACACGTCCGTGGCAACGGCAGCGGAAAGGGAGGGCCTTGCGCGGACGCGATTCAATTCTTCGCCTACGCTGGTCCCCGCCTGAATGAGGCCAAGCACATTTTCGGACGGGACTGCAATTTCACCAAGGGGGAAATCATCATTCGCGGCGATGCGGAAACCGGAACCAAGAACTGGGAGATTCGTCGCGTCCCAATGATTCCCGAGATGCGGACCCTGCTCGAATGCCTCAAGGAGAAGCGGGGCGAGGAAGTCTTTTTAAATTCACCCGTTTGCGTCGTGCGCAAATTCAACCGCTCGCTGAAGAACGCGTGCAAAAAGCTTGGACTGCATCATCTCACCCACCACGACCTGCGGCATTTGTTCGCCACACGCTGCATTGAATCGGGCGTGCCTATTCCAACGGTCGCCAAATGGCTCGGCCACAAAGATGGCGGCGTGCTCGCGATGCAAACCTACGGGCATCTCCGGGATAAACACTCGTCCGACATGGCGCAGAAGGTCATCTTCGCCGAAGGAACGCCCGCACCCACGCCAACCCCGGCCTCGGTTCCCGCGAACGTGGTTGCGCTTCCGCCGCAGGGGAAGAACGAGAATCACGGGAACGGAGTTGATCAAAAGAAAGCGGTCGCGAAGGCCAAGGCAAAATATAAATACCCCTGGTGGGCTTCCAGCAACGCGACGGAAATCTTTTGGGGTCAGGTCAATGAGGAAGTGCAGATCGTTCCCGTCGAGAAGTACCACGAGGCGGCCAAGGCGGCGATGGACCGTGAAGTTCTTCCCCTTGAATTCGGAGATCCGCAGGGGTTGAGAGACGAATTCATCGAACGCGCCGACAAGGATGTCTTGGAACAACTTTTCTCCAAAATCCCCCAAGTGGTAGCCGGTGAAAAACAATCGGCGGTGTGCTAAATTTGCTTATGGAATTCCTGCTCATCATGGGAATCGGAACGGTGCTGGCCGTCTTGGTCGTCATCGGCAATAGGCCGAAGCGACCAAGATGCGTGAGCAGGGGCGTTTCTCCTTCACGACAGTTTTCTTCTTATGCGACACCTTCGTGGAAAAAGGACATCTCCAGTTCGCACCCCATTGGGGACTTGGAATATTTGGAGAGCATCGAACGCCATGATAACGACCCGGAGCACCAACCCTTCCCGTTGCCCCCGCCGATTCGCCCCCAGAAATAAGTCTCGGTTCAACTTTCCGACGAATACGGATTGCGTGTTTTACGAATCATTTGGGCGACCGTTTTATCGCCCGTGGGATCATCCTGCGGAAATCCCCGCGAAACAGGTTGTGTCCGACGGTGATTATTCCCCTGCATTTCCGACAGCGAGCCTATCAATGAACCTCCCCCTCCATATCCGCCGTTGAGCGAAGCCGCGCCTAATGATTCAAAGGCCGTCGCCGCACTCGTCACGCCCGCAGTAATCGCACCGCCGACTCCCGCAACGCCTGATCCGACATTCGCGAGTGTGGTCGCGCCGGTTGCGACCGCCGTACGTCCTGCCGCAAATGCTCCACTCAAAAGGTGAGATGCAGCCAATGACCCGGTTGCAACTGCCTTTTGGATTATGACGGGAGCGGCGATCGTACTGAAAATCAACCAAATCCCCAGGAACGCGACGCCCATCAAATTCTGAAACGAGTAAATGTCCCCGCCTACGAGGGGATTGGCGTGCAGGAAGGTTCGATCCGTCATGAAATCGATCATGCTTTGAGTGACCAACCCGGCCACGCCCCAACCGAGCGGCCAGATCATCACGCCAATCAGGTTCAGAAAGTATCGCTTGCCGACTTCGTGCAAGCTTTGGAACGCAAGAAATCCAATGAAGATTGGAGAGAGACCATAGCCCACAAACAAAATCACCGTTTGCAGCAGGTAGGCCCACCAAACGAGCGCCCCGGCAATCCAACCGAAGAAAAAGAAGATGCCGGTCAGAATCGCCTCCAGGAGAGACGCTCGCCACTCGAAGACCTTTTCCCACCAGCTTTTGTCTCCTTCTGCGGCCTTCTGCATTTGCAAAGCTTTTTGGTAGTCATCGTAAACCTTGGTCGGATTAACCTTCAGCACGTCTTTGACGGTCGAGTCCACCACCGTGCTGATTGAGTTTCCCCAGGACACGAGGAACGTCATCAGCACGATGAAGATGATGGTCCGGCCAAATGTCCGGATGTAAGCTCCGCCGCTCCGATGGCCTGTAATCGTTGCCGTGATCATTCCGCCCACGATCAGCAAATAGGCGATTGGGATTAGCATGTTCTGCAAATCCACGCATCGGCTGGTGAAGTTGGGGAACAATGTATTGAAGTCGGGCACGGCAGCCTCCTTACACGTGGACGCCTTCCGAACGTCGGCGCGTTTGGATTGGAATGACTTTTTCCTCGGTCGAGATTTTCTTTGTGCATCGTTGCGCGATGGCTTTGACGACACGGCTCAAATCTCGGTCCGGGTATTTCTCGTCAATCGCTTCCCTCGAAATTGCCACGATGTCTTGCCCGTAAAGCTGGGCCGTTTGTCGTTCGCCCTCGATGAAGTCTTGGAGCAGCAATCGAGGATCGTTACTCGTCATCTGTAGCTGCCAAGTCCCTTTGGCTTGCGCCAACGGTGAATTCGGGTCGAGGCGCTCAACAACGGCAAATTCACTTTCGCCTTCGATCACTCGTTTGCAGAACAGTAACTCGGTGCGCTGCAATTTAAGCAGGGGTGCGACTACGCTCCATTGCTTGCCGTTTTGGTCTGGCACGACTGCATTGAAACTGTCCACGGCCCCTTCGCTGGCCTCCAACAAATGAGGAAAGGAACGTTCCAAATCTGTCAGAGAATCGGTAATGGCGGAGAGCTGTTTGAAATCTTCCTCGACCGAAGTGAAGACTGTGTTGTAAGCGAGGAATTCGAAATCGGTGAGCCGCCCCGAATAATCGGGAACGGTTCGCTGACAAGGTTGTCCGTTTCGTTTGAGCATATCAGCCCTCGTTCATTCGGTGTTCAACAGTTTCAAAAGCTCAGTTCGCGGAACGAGCAATTTGCCCCGGAGGGCGCGACAGGCCCGCAGCTTCCGGCGTTGGATGAGGCGATACACGCTGAAATAGTCCACCCCGAGAAGCTCGGCCGCTTCGTGAATCGAATAGGAGAGACGCTCTCGTTTTTCGACCGGCTGTTGTGTTGCTTCTGATATCGCGGTGCCCATAGCTTTCGCTTTCTCAGTCGTTAAACGTGCATTCCTTCGCCTTGTCGCCGGGCCTGACTGGATGAAATCCTTTCCTCAGTCAGGATGGTCTTGGTGCATCGCTGAGAAATGGCGTCGAGAACCCGGTTTAAGTCTTCGCCGGGATGATTTTCCGCCACTTGTTCTTTGGCCGTGGCGATGATGTCATTCGCAAACAATTGCGCTGCGTCACGGCGGGCATTGATAAAATCCCGCAGGAGCCGCAACGGGTCAGAATCCGTCATCTGCACATCGAATTCGCCCTGGGCCATCGCGAGCGGCGAACTTGGGTCGAAGCGTTCGACGACAGCAAATTCCTCCATCTCTCCAAACTGGCGTTTGCACCAGAGCATTTCCCCGGACGGGGTGACCGGCAGCGGAGCAAGAATCTGCCATTCCGATCCGTCTTGGCCGATTAAACTCCGAGAACTCGATGAAGACAGCTTTTTGAGAAAGCTTGGCATTGATTTTTCGAGTTGACCCAAGCCGTCCGCGATTCGAACCAGTTCTTTGAAATCATCTTTAACCGAAGCGAACACAGCGTTGTACGCCGCGAACTCCCCGTCCGTCAGCCTTCCCGAATATTCGGGGACGCTGTGCTGGCAGATTTGACCGTGCTTTTTCAACATAGTGACCTCCGTTATTCGGTATGCAATAGCCTTAGAATTTCAGAGCGTGGAATCAGCAGTTTGCCAGGCAGTGCGCGGCAGGCATGCAGTTTCTTCTGCTGGATCAGCCAATACACGCTGAAGTAATGGACCCCGAGCATTTGTGCCGCTTCATGGACACCATACGCGACCCGCTCCTGCGGTTGCGGTCGGGGATCGAGCAAAGTTGGCATTCCGGTTTCCATGCAATCTTTCTTTCTATTTGAGAATCTACCGGCATTCCGAGTTTTGATTGTCCGCAATTCAGGACAAACGTCATTGCTCGGCGGTTTCGATTGGAAGGCAGCGAAGACTTCGCTCCGTGAGAATATCATCTGGCGAGGCCAGAGTTTTTACCTGCCCTGCGAGCAGATTGGAGAGTGCGATGTACAGGGGCTGCTTTGGTTCGACCTTGGGCATGACCAAAAGTTCCGAGACCTCAACTTCCAAAACCGTCGCGATCAAGAGAATCTCAAAATCGCTGACCCAGGCTTCACATGATTCAATTCGCGCGATTCGTTGACGGCAGATATTCCAACCTTGGTCTTGTAATTTGAACATGAGCTTCTCTTGGGACCAATCCTTGGCGCTTCTCAATCGTCGAACTTGCGGACCGATAAGATTCCGTATTTTTCTTGCCTTCATTCTCTCCCTTCTCGCTGACGCTCCGTGATTGGGGCGAGCATTGGGAGAATATTTCGCTGATGATGGAGCGAAAATTCTTCATAAACTTGCAGAAGATAGACTCGCTCAGCGCGGATTAAAAATATCTTGTGTCTATCAGCAGCATTCCGTGCGGCTATCGGAACGCGCGGGGGAAATCCGACTTTCGTTCCGTAACATTTCCGATGTTACAAAGTGGGTAAACACCTACCCCTTCCGAGAGGCAATCGGAACAGGAGGTGCTTTTTTCAGATATGCGACATGCGCGAGCGTTGGGCGACGCTCGAGGAAAGTGGAAGCCGTGTCGCTCGTAGTCGAAGGGCATGGAATTCCATCAACTCAGGGATTTTGTGGCTGTCGCCGCGACTGGCAATTTCAGCCAGGCGGCGCACCGGTGTCGTGTTGCTCAACCGTCCTTAAGTAAGGCCGTGCAGAGGTTGGAGGCAGAAATGGGCACGAAGCTTTTTGTTCGGTCGAAACGCGGTACTGTCCTTACGGCATCGGGCGAGATTCTTTACCGACATGCGCTGAAAATCATAAATGAAGTTGAGCAGGCGAAACAGGAGATGGCCGAAAGGAATGGATTAGGGCGAGGCACCGTGCGGGTCGGCGTCCTGCCGACGATTTCCCCGTATTTTGTTCCTCGCGTACTCGCACAATTCGCGCAGACCTATCCCGCACTGGAAGTCGTCGTGGTCGAGGACAGAGCCGTAGCATTGCTGCACCGTATCGACGTGAGCGAACTCGACTTGGCGCTCTTGAGTCCCCCAATTCCCGACAATGGTTTTGTGCAGGAAACCCTTTTCACCGAAGAGTTGCTTTTAACCGTCCCTTCAGAACATCCGCTTGCAATCAAAGAGAAAGTCGAGTTGAAGGATTTGGAGGCTGAACGATTCATTTTGATCAAGGAAGTGCATGGGCCAGGCGATCAAATCTCGAAGTTCTGTCAGCAAAGCGATTTGCACCTGCGATTTGTATTGGAGAATTCTCAAATTGAAACGGTCCAGTCGCTCATCATGGCAGGCTTGGGAATCTCACTAGTTCCGGAAATGGCCCGCATTAGCGGACGAATTCCTCTCGTATATCGTTCCCTCGAAAATCCGAAACCGACCCGCAGCGTGAATGTCGTTTGGAGGAAAGGGCATGAACAAAGTCGCGCCACGAAAGAATTCATGAATCATTTGCGGCAAACTTCGAAGGCATTTCTCGAAACGTTGAAGAAATGATCAGGAAATCGTTCTCGGTTTCCCGGCCCGCAACGCCCGCAGTGAAAAGCCGCGTTCGTTCTCGAACGGTTCGACTTTCGCTTCGATCTCAAGGACGGGGTAACGAACAGTCGCGAGCCCGTAGCTTTTGTAGGTTTGCGCAAAAAGCTCTGTTTCAGTTATCCCCGTCCAGTCTGCAATGCTGAGAAACTTCATCGGCTCGCCCGTGACTTGGTGGTGGGTGCGCTGCTCGACGACGAGGCCGCAGGTTGTGACCGTTTCTCCAACGAAGTCGCCGAGACGATTTACCGGGCAATAAGTTTTCCAGGCCACATTATCAAAAAGCTCCAGCGGATGCCCGCTGACGGCGAAGCCGAACAAGTCCGTTTCCGCTTCCAGTCGCTCACGGCGAGACGGTTCGCTCAAGGGGATGCTTGGCAACTGCTCAAGTCCCGGTGGCGGCACGAGCCAACCTTGCTTCGATTCAACCGAACCGCCGTAGGTTTTCAGGAGATGCTGTGCCTGCCAGAACTGCCGTGTTCGCGTTTCACCGAATTCATCGAAGGCCCCGACGCGAATCATCGCTTCAAGCTCTTCGCCAGACGGAGCAACGCGATGGAAGAAATCAGCCATCGAGATAAATTTGGAATGTTTACGGGCGGCAAGGATTGCCGCCGTCGCGCGTGCCGTGAGCCCCTTGACGTGTGTCAGTGGCACACGGATGGATTGATCCCTCGGGAGAAATGCGGGACCTGGCTCGTTGATGGAAGGCGGTACGAGCTTGAGGTCGAGGCGATGACATTCCAGCACGTAAACCAGCGGATGGTAAAAGCCCTTGCCGTTGGTGAGGACGCCGGCCATGAACTCTGCTGGAAAATAATGTTTCAGCCACGCGGCCTGATACGCCTCGACGCCGTAGGCCGTGCTGTGCGCCTTGCAGAAAGCGTAGCCATTAAATCCGGCAACGAGTTCCCAAACTTCACGGATTTTGGCATCTTCGTGTCCACGCGCACGCGCCTGTTCAGCAAATTCCTTTGCGATTTCCTTCACGACCGTCGCGTTTTGTTTGACGAGCGCACGTCGTAAAACATCTGCGCGACCGGGACTCAATCCAGCAAAGGCTTCACTGATTTGCAGAATGTGTTCCTCGTAAACAACCAGACCAAACGTGCTTCGCAGGCACGGCTCCAGGGACGGATGCGGATACTCTGGCGGCTCCATCTTCTGGTAGCGGCGTGTGAACTTTCGTTTCTTGTCCTCGTTGGCTGCGCCAGGGCGAATCACGCTGACGATGGCAACGAGCCCGTCGATCTCCCGGACGTTTGTCATCTTGCAGAGGCTGACCATGGCAGGGCTTTCGATGTGATGGACAGCGCGTGCTCCGCCCGCCGCGATCATCTCCCACACTTCGGGATCTTGCCACGGTTCCAGACCGCTGAAGTCAACCGTGACCCCGCGTTTCTTTAGTGATTCCTTTGCATCACGCATCACTGCCAGTCCGCCTTGAGCGAGAATATCCATTTTCACCAAGCCGACCGCCTCCACTGCATCCATATCGAGATGGGTCGTGGCGTAGCCCTTGTTTGCAATAAAAGTTGGCGTGAGGGTATGCATTGGCTGACGTGAAAGAACAACACCACATGGGTGCATCTTAGGATGACGCGGGAACCCGTCCAGAAAGCCAGCCGTCTCGATAGCTGTTTTGTATGGCTCCTCAGTCAGCGGCAGGTCGCGACACGCCGGGTTTTCACGCAGCAATTCCACCAGTCGGGGCGTCTCAAATCCCGCTGGCTCCCATGAACTGCCGAAACTCCATGGAAAATGTTCCGTGAAACGTCGGACCTGGTGTTCGGACAATCCGAGCACCTTGGCCACGTCAGCGAATGCACTTCGAGCCCGAAAGGTGGAGAACCCACCCACAACCGCACAATGTTCGCGGCCATATTTCTCGAAGATGATCTTCACCACGTCGTCTTTTCGGTCGTGTGCAAAATCAATGTCGATGTCGGGAAGTTTGTGGAGAGCCATCCGCTCCTTGTTGAGGAAACGCCGGAAATAAAGACCGAAGCGAATCGGACACACGTCCGAAATTTCCAGGCAATAGCAGACGAGCGAATCCGCCGCGCTTCCCCGCGTAATCCATTCGATCCCGCGTTCCCGGCAGGTTTTGAGCAAGTCCCAGGTAATGAGAAAATAATCCTCATATCCCACATCCGCGATGATCGTTAATTCCTCTTCCACCTGCGCTTTCACTTGCGCGAGTGGCACGTCTGCGCCTGTATCAGACAGGATGCGCTTGCCGACGTAACGACGCCGGAGTCCGTCGAACACAAGCTCGCGGAGAAACTGCTTCGATGAGGAGCCATCGAGTGGAACAAATTCCGGGAATTGTGGCTTGCCGAATGGAAATGCGAACTCGCATCGTTCCGCAATCTCATGCGTCGCTCGAACCCATTCTGGATGCTCACCGCACATCGCTTCGAATTCAATTGGCGTGCGAAAATGCAGATGCCCGCCTTGCCGTTTTTCGGGATGTTCATGTTCCAGCAAGGTCAACGTGCGGATGCTTTGGAGAATGTCGTAACGGCGACGGTGTTCCGCGGTTCCATAATGAACCGCAGGACATGCGATGGCCCCTTCGCGCTTGGTCGCCGCCCGGTAGAAGCGACCGGGAAACATTTCCGCCAATGATGAATCGGAACTGATCGCAAGCAGCCCGTCGCTGTGCTGGCCCAGGCACGAGCATTTTAACGGTTGACGTTGTTTCGTCGCAACTGAGGCTTCATCGACTTCCGCGCTTTCCGCATGTTGCGAGAGCAGCCGACAAAGATTCAGATAACCGGTGGAGTTGGCTGCATAAAGGAGGAGCGGGCTCGTGCCGATCCGTAATTCTGCGCCGATGATCGGTTTAATCCCCGCGAGCTGCGCGGCCTGTACGAATTCGACGGCTCCGTGCAAATTACCGGTGTCGGTCATGGCGACTGCCGACAACTCGTTTTGCTTCGCCAGTTGCACAATCGAAGCGGGTGAAAGTGTCGAGTCGAGAAATGAGTAGTAACTGTGACAGCGCAACGGAACGTAGGTCGCCCGCCTTGCCCGGATTACGATTTGGAGTCTTGGTTTCTGCGGTGCGCGCGTGCCATCGGCCTCAGCCAGCAATTCGCGCGGTCCTTTCCGCAGAAGGAAATCGTGCCCTCGAAGAATGACGGAGTGTCCACGCGCCTTGCGGAGTTCATCAATTACCGCAGCGACCCGCGAATGCGCGTCCTGCCGTTGCGCGGAAACTTCCAGTGGCAGTTCACTCCGAAAGCGGCCGTCATATACATTCGACAACTTCAGTGAAACCAGCCGCAAACTGACGCGCCTTTTCCACGCGTGCTTCAACATTTGATGGAGTCGGCCATAAACATCGGTCTCCAAATCGGTCGGCTCAAGGAGGCTCTCGCTCAACTGATCTTCAGCCATGTCGTTGTAGCGGACCTTGACTGTCAGCGTCCGAATGCTTCGGCCCTCTTCACGCACTTTGGCAAACAAACTGTCCGCCATGCGCCGCAAGGTCGCTTCGGCAAAGTCCTCGTCCGTGAGATCAGTGCCAAAGGTTTCTTGGTGACCAAAACTCTTCGCTGGTTCCCGCGCCGGAACCAGCGGACGCTCATCAACGCCGTGGGCAAATTGACGAATTCCCGCCGCCTGGTTTCCCAGGAGCAGTTCGAGCATTTCCAGCGGAGTCGCGGCGACGTGGCAAATCTGTAAGAGACCGGCAGCATTTAACCGCAGGCTTGTTTTGGGACCAACGCCAGGCAACCACTTGTTTGGGAGCGGATGCAAAAACTCGCTTTCTTTACCCGGCTGGACTTCGTTGAACGCGGCGGGCTTCGTCAATTTTGAAGCAACCGCACTGATTAGCTTGTTTGTTGCGATTCCTTCGCTGACGGTGATTTTCAATTTTTGACCAATTGCGTCTCGAATCTTTCGAGCGATATCCACCGGGGGTTTCCGTGCCCCGGAAAGATCGAAATATCCTTCGTCAATGGACGTCTGTTCCACGTCGGGGGTGAAATCGTAGCAGTAGCCGAACATCCAGTTCGAAAATTGCTCGTAACGCTCGAAGTCGCCCGGCAAGACAATCAGCTTTGGGCAAAGTTTCCGCGCTCGCACCGTGGGCATCGGCGTGTAAACGCCAAATTTGCGAGCCTCATACGAAGCCGAGGCGATGATGCCGCGCCGCTCGCCGCCCACGGCTATGGCTTTCCCGCGCAGCTTCGGGTCCGCTGCTTGCTCGACGGCGGCGAAAAAAGCGTCCGCGTCCAGATGGACTATCACTCGCGACATTTGATTGCTGTGCGGTTGGGCTTGTGATCATGAATTGGTCAAACGCTGGCCATCTCTCATTCTTTTGCTTTGCGAATGAGCGCGCGAAATACGCCTTGAATCATCAATTCGTCGGATGGAATCAGGTCGGGATACTTCGGATTTTCGGCTTTGAGAAAAGGTTTGCCGTTTTTTAAGAGGAACGTTTTCAGGGTGCTCTTGCGATCCATTAGCGCGGCCACGATTTGCCCCGGTCGTGGATCTGGCCCGTGCTCCAAAATAACAATGTCTCCGTCGCAGATGTGTTTCCCAATCATGGAATCCCCGCTCACCCGCAGCGCGAATGTGTTCCGGGTTGGTTTGAAACCAATTGTCGCAATGTCAACCGTTACGCATCCCTCCGCTTCTTGCTCTTTCTCCTGTCCAAACCCGGCGGGAATGGAGCCGAACAGGGGAATGCTAAAAATGACGGGCGGGCGAATGGGCCTGTGCGACTCGGCCAATCGCAGGGAACGTGCTTTACCGGAATCGGCGAGGAGGACGCCTTTCTTGATGAGCGCCCGCACGTGACAGGCAGCGGCGTATGAGCTGGAAAACCCGAAGTGCGACGCGATTTCCCGATGGCTTGGACAGGAACGACCTGCGGTCAATTCCGAGGCGATGAAGCCCCGAACCGCTTCCTGTTTTTTGCTCAATTCAACCATACTGCTCAGTTGAGCAGTATAGCTCCAAATTTGTCAAGGCGCGACCGAAAATCCTTTCGTTCGCTCCGCAAACGGTCCTGTTTCCCACCCGGACTTCCTGTCACGTTTTCTTCATCCAAGGAAGAACTTTACGTTGGTACGCTGCAAACTTTTCCAACTCCCGATGCGCCCAACTAGCCGCTTCCATAACGGTCGCTGCCAGATCCTTCGATGTATACGTAAACTTTTTCCAGACCTTGGATCGGGCGTACGCATCTTCGAACATCCAAGTCGATCCCTTTCCTGTTTCTTGGAGAACGGCGGTGACGGATTCGGCCATTTTGGTGACGTGCGGGACCTCATATAGGTGTCCGGACGGTTCGGTGTTTTCGATAATTACGAACCGGGATAAAAGCGCATAGCGCAGGACTTTCTGAATGACACTTTCACCCAAGCGGTCGGGTTGATCCTTGATGATATAAACGTAATATCCCGACGCTTCGAGGGTCGCCGCAATTGTTTTCAAACGCTTCATCCCCGGCCCCGTGTCTTTCCCCAGGACAAGGACCGATTCGGAGTCCTCCAGGATGTTGTTCGCGCGTTTCCAAACGGCCTCCCAACAGTCTCGAACTGAGGAAATAAGATGTTCACCTTTGATCGAAGAAGGCAGGGACAAATTCCAGGAGATAAAAATATGGGGCTCATCGTCATTTTCAATGGTGGGACGTGATAACGGTTGGCCCTCTGACATAAAACGGCGAACCGAGCGAACCATCGCCTCGGCGAACACCATCGCATGAAATTTATGCGTCCAGTACTTTGTGTAAATGTGCTCTCGCAATTCACAGTTCAGCCTCTTGCCGTGTCGGCTTATTAGGGTTTCGGGAAAATCTGATTCGAAGATTTGAAGCGAGTGGTCGCTTTTGAGCCGAGCGAGATCCGTTGCTTTGAGATCGTTCAAAGTAGTTTCAATGGGCTCAGTTTCCATAACAATTTGAGATATTCTGTCCGATTGCGGAGTTGGCAAAAAGCCAAAAGGCAATGCTCGCCGCACCACCTTCTAGGTTTGTGCCGCCGAAAGCATCCCTTCAATTGTGGCCAGCGCGTTTCCTTCTAATCGATTGTTCACATAAATGTATGTCTTCCGACGTGGCTCGTAGCGTTCTCCTTCAACGATGATCGCGGCTCCTGCCCTTCGCGCGTCGTTATTCACTTCCTGTGTTTTGTCGTATGGCTGAAATGCTTTCACCGCATCTTCATACTTCCGACCCGGTTTCAGAAGGAACCTCGCCGCGATCAATTCCGGATTCGTTCGACTGCCAGGAATGGCCATTTGCTCACTAACGGGTGGCATTGCGTCCCAGGAATTGAAAACGTGCGTGACACCATGCCGCGCGAGGCAGCCGAAGTACTCATCGCGGAGCCAGTGCTTGTTCCGCATCTCAATTGCGTAGGGCCAACCTTTCGGCAAATTCCCCAGAAACGTATCAAGGTCGGCCACGAAATCCCGTCCATGTTCATAATCGGTTGGCCAAAACCGTGAGAACTCGAACATTAGCACAGCCACTTTTTGGCGAATGCTTTCGCACGGTTTGAGGAAAGCAGTCGCGAACAAGTCGGCATTCAGAAAATCCTGATTCGTCTGGCCAGCCTTTGCACCGAATCGCGGCAGGTTTGGAAATCTCCTGATCGTCAGTGCATCGGTTACCTTGAAACCGAAGCGGAAATCATCGGGCACCTGATCCGCCAACCTTTGGAGATACTCGCAACTCGGGAAATTGTAATAAGCGGCATCGACGCAAACCGTCTTGAACACCTCGGCGTACTCATTCAGGCAGTCTCGTTCAAAACGCGTTTTCGCCACCTTGCCGCGATATTCGTACCGCGTCGGCGTGTAGAGTTGACCGAACCACCCCTCGTACTTCCACGACGAGGTTCCGATAAAGACTCCTTTGGCGGCAAGATCTGCCGCCCGCAGTTTTATCGCTTCGCGATCAAAGGCCATTTCAGCGGGCAAAGACTACTCATCTGCGCGACTAATGCGAGTGTGGTGAACACGGCTGCCAGTGTTATGGCATTGCTTTGCTCGGTTCAGCGTTAGCTGGTAACTTGCCATTTTGGATATGTTTTGGATTGCCGCCCCGTCGTTTGAATTCCTCCAGAAGAATTCGACGGAATGTTGGCATGGCCGCTGAGGGAACGAAATCCGACGCCGAGAATGATTCTCGAATTCTTTGAAGAACGGCAGCTTCCCCTTCGGACTGGAACACTTGAGCAATTCTGCTTTCTAACCGACATGCAAGCCCCACGTCTGTTCCAATGATGTGTGCCGCGTGTTCGAATCCCTTCCCGAAGTGGCCGTTCTTTGGATCAGTCACGTCAGACTCACGGTATTGTTCGCTGCCGCTGCGGATAACTTGCCCGGTGATGACCCCGAGGACCAGCAACCGATACGGTGCTTCCGGATCGCTACGACGTTCCGGTTGGCTGTGCTTAAGAATGAGATCATCTTCATCCACAGCCGTGATCATTACCTCCTTCGCATCCTCGGACAGATGGCTCAACGCTGCTGAGGCTTCGCGAAGCTCGACAATTTCGGCACCGGGCTCAAATCGCGCCTCGGTGAATTCAATCAACTCAAGGTCGCTCTCGTGCTCAAGGCCCCGGACAATGCACCCTTCTGAACGTTCAGCGATTGCTCTGGTCAGCGGAGAGGAATCGCCTCCGGAAACAATGACCGTGCGCAATCGCCGAGGAACGCGGCCAGGAATCGGTTTCGAAACCACGAGTTCACTGCCTTCCGCGGTCAACTGCGTCAATAGATCATCCAATTTGCCGTTCATTCGGCCAACGCAATCGGCCAGATTTTCAGGAATCACTTTGCTGGTCTCGATGGCGGTGCGCACCTGGTTGTCCATGACATTGCAGATGGGGGCGTGCTCAGAGGTGATCGCTACAGACCGGCAAATTTCCGACATTTTCGCATTGATGAGTCTTTCCGAAAGGCTCGTGATCTCTTGTGATTCGGGGATGCTCTTTCCAAACAGATTTCGGCTCCCCTGTTTGACGTAATCATCCACCAGCTTCGATGCCTTATCTTTGGCATCATTCAGAGGCAAAACCACGCTGCTGTCCCAATTCCTGATCACTTCATCGAGCGCGTGATTCAGTTGACTGGCGATTTCGCCCGCTAAATGTGCGGCTTGGGCTTGTCGATTTGCCGCAAGCAGTGCTTCTCGCACATCCACAACCCGGTTGGCGGGTCTTCGAACCGCGCTGGCCCACAGGCGGGCGGTCCAACTGCGCGCGGATGTGCGCAGCCGAACTATCTGCTTCCCATACTCCTCTTCCAATTCTCTCGCCTTGGATAGAGCCGCCGTTGTGCGGGCCTCAATCTCGTGGCTTGTCGCGTTAGCGGTTGCTTTGCTCGACTGAAGGGCTTCAAGTACGTTCTTCCCCCCGTTCCCGGCACGCATCGCGCCGCGCGGAAATCTCGCCATCTCTAATAACACCGGTTCCAGCAGTGTAGTTGCCCGCGCCTTTGCCTCCAGCAGCCATTGTTCATCTGTGTCAGTGCAAAACCGGTCGAAGGCTTCCGCGTGTTGTAATGCTGGCTTTGGATCGAACATCAAAACAAGCATGATTCCGACGACGAGAAACAGGGCGGCGGCACTTGCTAACCCATGGCTCGCGGTGGGGACCAGAACAGCCCCCGCGACGAATCCAAGAGCAATGAGAATGCAAATTACTCCCCATACAGCATGGCGGAACCTTCCCGCGCGCCCTAAAGCGCCATGTGCTGAGTCCGCCCGCCGCCGAATCGAGTCGCGCCCGATATCGGGCACAAATACAGCGATCAAATTCTCAGCATCGGTTAGATGGAGATTCCGCGTTAGTTCTTGTGCAAGGATTTCGCTTCTTTCTGATGTTTTCATAGTCGTTACTTTCTTTTGTGAATTATCGTTGAGTCGTCCCATTCAATAAGCCGTCTGCAATCAGTCTGGTGGCAACTGCCTGAGCGAGCGTTAGATCGCGCTCCCGATCGGTTGAAATGCGAGCCACGCCCATGCGGCAGAATCCCCGAAAACCATAGCGGCTTTTATCGAGCATATCCTTTTCGTGGTCCCGAAACTGGGCTTCTGAAAATGCACCGTATCCTGTATCCAGAATCACGCCCGCGGCCAAAGCCATTTGCGCTGCAATTTCCTCTCGTGTACCAAAAGACAACTTCCCAGTTGATGGCGACCACGGCACAATTCGTGATATGAAGGCTTTGTCGTGCCGCAGCTCTTCTCCTGTAAACGTGTGAAAGACAATTTTCTTTGGCTGTTCAATGGCGATAACAGCCTGACGAGTGAACGTTGCAAAGTTTGCCTGCGCGGTCAGGAGATCGCCGCCAGAAAGCGCGGATGGCGTGGTGCCGAACAAAATGATATCAGACGGCAATTGATATTTTTCGCAATAATAGTGGATGCGTGAGGCAACAAAAAGGGCGAGGCCCGGATACGTTCCGCCACCCTTGTTTCCGGCGATGACCTGTGTGCTTCGAGTCCCAATGGTGAACGATTGGCCGTTCGCGTAATGTGAATCAATGCGAATCCTCTCCCGCTGAGCGAGAATTCGCGATTCAATTAGTTGGTCGAGCTGAGGTTTGTTGGCGAGACCGTTCACAAGAGCGGTTAGCGGAATGCCTCCAACTCCGTCCTCCGTCATGCTATCGGGCAAACGCTGAAGCTTCTCCCCATATCGGGACGTTCCGCGCTGGCGCATGCATTCTTCGGCCAGGTCATGAATACTTCGTACGGGCAGAACGATACCATCCTCCTCGGGTAGTTGGACCAGCGGGCACCCGGGTCCGAACCGCAGCGCCATTCCTTTGGAACTTTGGGCAGTTTCGATGGCCAATCGAGTCCTCGCGCTTCGTGTCCCTCTAGCGGAGGCAGTCAAGCCATTCGCGGTTTCCCAAATGTAGTACAACAACGTGGCGATCCATCCGGTTGTACCAATCCCCCAAAAGCCGCCGGGGCGGCGTGTTACATTTTTCTGAGTCTCATTCATGGTTTTTCTTTAGTTGATGGTTTGCGCCGCTTCTTCGAGTTCGACGACATCACCAGCGGCAGCAGTGATTTCGCGAATGACGTAGATCGCCTCTGTTTCTGAATCCGAGAAAGTGATTCGGATTTCGTCTCCGATTCTGGCGCGCCCGGCACCGCTATCGATTGGAGTGTTGGCAATAGATACAGAAGCCGTCCCAGCCCGGATTGTTGCCCGGCCAAACCAATCCACTGAGATGGATGGCGGGATTGCGTGCTGCAAGTCGCTCGGCTCAACCTTGGGATCACCCGGCCCCAGAATTATTCGCTCGGCTTTCGGCTGAAGCGTCAGGGTGGTTTGCGTGGTCCTGCCGTCCGAATGAACCATGGCAACTATGACGTCGAAGCGACGATGGATGATCCGAGCCAAGCCGATAACGCTAAGTGCGCCCAATGCCAGCACGCCGGCGATTCCCAGACCTAAAAGCCCCGATTTAGGAAAAGAAGTGGGTGAGGATGAGAAAGCCGAAGGAGCGGTGGACGCTTTTCTTGGCTTAAGAGCGGAAGATGCTCCTACAGTACTTCTGGCCGCCAATTCGCCATCCGCAAGGGGTGGATTGCCTTCAGGCTTCTGTCGTTCCAACGCGGCGATGGTCTTCGATTTCGGCGGCTTGGGATCCAGCGTTGCATGCTCCTGTTGCGTGTTAATTGCAGGCAGGGCTTGAGCAAGACCAGATGCCGTGGATCGTGACGGCTCACTTGGTTCCGGCGGACCGAAACCCGCCACAGCTTGTACCTGTTCGACGTCCCCGCGCTCCGGCATCATTAGTATTCGTTCGGGTTGCTCCCTTACGACCGTATTGGTGACATACCGGACTTCCGGCGGTGGCGCGGGTGCAGGGACCGGAACCAGTTTCTCGACTTGATTTGTGACCACAATAATTCGGGCAGCGACGGGTGGGCGAGAAGCCGCTTCTTCCTGAGCGCGACGTAGTGTTGCCAATTGCTCCTGGAGTTGCGCCTGCTCTCGTTTCACCTGAGCAAACTCCGCCGCCGTTTTGCCGGTCTCGGTCGACTTCGGTTCCTTCCTCGCTTCTTCGGAAACCTTCGCGACTTGGCGATTGCACTCATCCAAGACTATTTTCACGTCTGATAAGCCGGCACGAATCAAATTGCGGTAGTCCGGTTGCTTGGCTCGGAAAACCGAGACGACGGTCGTTGCATTTGTCGCCGTGGAACAACGCTCCGCCAACTTGCTGGCATCCAGTTGCAGGGTCTGGAGTTGTTGACGCAGGCCGGTATACGCTGTAGTGAGCTTCCGTTGCTCATCGGCACGTACGTAGCCGAAAGCGGATTTAAGCTGTCCAATGCGTTCGGTGTGGCCTTCGAGGCGAATGCCCACCAAGTCACTCAGGAACAAGGCCCGTACTGCAAGTTCCGAAGCACCGGTTACAGTTGCGTCAAGCAGGCGGTTGGCGGTTGCCACGTCTCGTTCGATCTCTGAGAGCAACTGCTGAGAGAATCGCTGTTCTTCTTTCAACGAAGCGAGCGTGCGGAAGACACCGTCCCGTGCTGGGGCCGCATTCAAAGCACTCGGGACTGCGACCAAGAGAACTAGGCCGCACACGATCGGCTGACAAGTCAGCTTGTGAAATAACCAGGCGATCAGGCAGGCGAACAGCGGCAGTGCAATGGCAAACGTCGCGAGGAAAGCGAGAAGGCGTGGAGCGTCCACGGGCGTCCGGAGAAATCCCATCGCATCCCTTTCAATCGCTCGCGCTTTGTTAGCCCAACCCTGGTCAGTGTCGGGCACGTTGCGCTCATCGTGCTCGGTCCGCCCATTGGGCGATTCAGCCTTCGCCTGAATCTTTTGAACAACATCGCGCGCAATTGGCACCATTAAACCATGTGCCGAGTACGCCGTGAGCAGGGCCAGACCAGTCGCAAGTAGCAGAGGGATGAATGGCGCAGCCGCGCGAAAAGCCAGAAAGCGACGAAGACAAATTACAGCAGCGATGGCGGCGACCGCGACAATTGCGAGGGCCTTCGTGCCCCACGTTTTCGCTGCGATACCTAAACTTGACTCAGCCCGAATGTAGCTGCCCGAAGGCAGCGGTTGTCCGGTAGCCAAGTCAGTTCGCAACTGGATGGCTTCCCCACCTGGCACCCGAACCACGCCATCGCGAATCAGGTTTTCGGCATCGCGACTGACGGTGAATTCCGCGACTCGCCGACCAGATGCGTCAACATAGACGCGTTTCACCTTTCCGCCGTCCGGCCGACCATCAACGGCCACCGCGGTCGGCGTGCCTTCGTTGTCTGCCAGAATTGCTTTGTACGATTTGTTACAAGCCGTGAGGAAGATCGCGAGGGCGATGACTCCCGCAATCTTTGATATGGCTTTGACTGGGTTTTTCATGGTTTCTCTTTCATCATTGGTGGCGCTGCACCAACGGTTGTGTTGTTTGGGGCCGTCAGTGCCCGGCCTTTGAACGCTTGGGATTCGAGACCTCGGCAGAAGTGAAAGGTTTTATAGGTGGGCGACTAGCTTGCTTCAATTGCTCCTCCTCAGAGTATTGCTGGAAAATGCAATCCCGACGCACGCGGGCCAACCCGACATCCTTAGTCCCAAGCGACCTGCGAATTCGGCTGGTGCCTCCCAGGGGTGTTTCGACCGTGTATGCCACGTACCAAATGTCATGATTCGACCACAGATGGTGATTTACCTCTCGTGCGCGGAATCGAAGCTTCAGTTTCATGGTCGCACTAAATCATGACCCAAACACCACGTCAAGATGTTATGTCATAAAACTTGATTTTATATCAATTCATGGGAAGACGAGTGAAATCAGCCCTTGCGTGGTCGGTCCCGGTCGTTTTCAATGCAGTATTGACTTTTGATCAACTGGAAGGCAGATTGATCAAGGCAATTGCATTTATGCTGTACGAGACAATAAAAGGACGGAAGATTGAATTGGACGCATTGACGCCTCTTGAGCAGGGGCTTCTTTGGGGCCAACTCGAATGGATCGGCGTGCCGAAACTGCTTTTCCTTCGGCTCGATGATCCCGACAAAGAGTTATCAAGCACGGAGAAGGAAAGACTCCCTGATCAGACGCTCTTCTTGGAAACTTGGAACATGCTGCTCCGAAACCGCGTGAGCAAGGCGGACAGGGATCAAATCCAAAACGGGCCGTTGGCCCTGATAATCGATGATGTGGTGCTCAGGCTTGGGATTATCAAGCAAGGTTGGAAAAAGGACTTTCTTCAACACGATCCGCGATGGTTTTTAAGCGACTTCCGCAAACAGCACAAAACGCTTGCAGAATTTGCGCAGTGTGTCGGGATTGATGACGTTGGTCAGGCGTCAAGGGCACTCGCTGCCTTGCAGGAAGACGCGAAACGGAAACCTGACGACTTAAGTGAGAAGACCCATCTGAGCATTCCCGGCTTGAGGAGAGCTGCGTCCAAGATGGGAATCACCTTCGATTTCATCAAACAAGATTCTGCTGCAAATGCTCAGCCATTCATCACCTGCCGAGATTATTCCCAACAAGCCCTCGGAACTCGGATCGGTCTGCTGACACAAGTGCTCGCACGATTGAAATTCAATCGCGATGACATCGCGAGCTTCCTTTTCCTTGAATTTAAGGCGCGGGCAGGAGAACCCGCAGACGCCATCAATCCGCTCCTCTCTCTCGTCGAGGCGTATCAAGGATTCGCCAAACACGATGATCGGCGGGAAGAAAAGATCTGTACGTTCGAAATTGATGATGTTGATGCGCAAAAACTCAAGTTCGAGGATTTTGCTTCCAAGTACGCTTGGATCTTTTTTGGTATGGAGTTTCATTGGTTCGAGCAAAATGGATGGATTCCAATTATTCTTGACGGAGAGGCGTTAGGCAATTTCGACAAAGCCGCGACTCCGGGAAGCTTTACTCGATGCGGAATTTCTCCTGCTTTACCAGAACAGCCAACTGGCCGAGAAAAACGTCCAGACCAACAAGAATTAGAGCGGCAGGCGCGCGTCTGCCACTACGAATACGTCGAGAGCGTTCTGTATCGAAATTGGAAGCCTATCTCTGATACTAGTCGAAACTCAACTACTGCCGACCAGGAATTGCAAAATTTGGTAAATCTATTTTCCGAGCGAACTCGACTGCTTCTTGCTTCTGATGCATTGGCTTGGTTAACAGTTCCCCTCCTCAGCAGGTGGTATTACGCCTTCACGAGTCATGTCTGCACTTTCGAAAATCTTGGAATTCTGCAACACGTCAGGAATGCCCTGAGCAATCCGGCGAACGCGAGACAGGTATATTTGCGGTTCTGCTTGAAGTCGAGCCCGGTCTCAACCCATGAGAGTGCAGGCGCGGCGATATCGGCAGTACGAAGCGCAGACAATGTATTATCGTACACGCCACGGTGTCATGTACTAGAACAAGCAGCATGATCTCGGACAATCCCATCTTTCTTTCGTTTTCGTCTCCGAAAGGCGGTGTCGGCCGAACGATGGTGGCGGCAAATGTAGCCGCAATCTACGCAAGCGGATGCGAATGGGCGGGCTTGGAGAAGACCGCTGTCCTCGCAGTGGATACCGACGTGCGCGCCCCTGGGCTGCATTTTTATGATTTTCTCAGTCACCTCAAAACTGTCGAGGGAGATACCGCAAATGGCGAGGGATGGAACTATTGGTTTGGCGGCAAGCCGATTTCGAGCATCGGCGAACTCCACTCAGAGATTAGAAAGCAATCCACGACTGGCATTCTGTACTGGGTGGCCGCGCTGATGAACTCCGAGTTCAAGGAGGCCATCATGAATGCCAAAAACCGCGGAGTTACAGAAAATGAAGCCGATAAAATTGCGTACGAGAAAACTATTCAATTGATCGAGAGGAATCTCGATTCACCTAACAACCTGCTCGATCCTTTACATCATCTTGTTCAAATCAAGGACCCAACTGGAGCAACACGACTGCTGCTTCTCCCTGCTGCTGATCCACAGCAAACAGGTTATCGCAAGGCAGTTCTCGATTTTAGTTGGAACGCATTCTTTTCACAGTTTTCAGGATTGGCAGTATTGGATGCCCTCCAGTGTTTTATCTGCAAGAACCTTCCGAGTGCAAACAAGGGGTTTCCTCGGATTCGCCGAGTGTTGCTTGATCAGGATGCGGGTGAGACATGGCCAAGTGCCGCCAACCGCGTTCTAGCGACGGACCACATTTTCGTTGCTGGCTTGAATCAGCAGAATCGCAGCGGTCTGCATGGGCTACTAAATGGACACGGGTCCACCGAACGACTCAGATTTGTGCTTTCGAAGTACCGAGGACGCTCGAATGTTCTAAACGTTCAAGACGGAACCGGGGACGACCTGCTCGATGGATTCGCAGAAAACGATGACATCCGCGCGGCCATCACGAACGACCTCAAAACTCATTACAACATTCCTAACGAGAATGTGTTTTTGGCCGATTTCCTTCCGGAGGCAATCGGTGCTGAGTACTTCGCGCCGCCTCGTTCGCTGTTCTACGATGAGCTCGTTCGGCTGATCGTTTCGATTGAAAATAGCCACAAGCCTCCTGCTAAGAACCCTGAACTGATGCGTTCCCAGGTTAAAGAAATTCGCCTTCTCGGAGAATATGTTGGAGTCGCGTCTCAGATCAGCGGCCCGCTTGGCGCTTTCCGCGAGTGGTTGCAGACTGAGTTGGGGGAACAAATATCGATTACCGGCATCGCAACTGGGCATGATGAGATTGTGGAGCTTGTAACGAAAGGAGCCATCGAGTTCTCTGCCGCTGAAACTAACGCTGCCAGGCCAGAAGGATTTCAATGGGGGAAATCCCAACTCACACACTTGGATAAAGCTCAGAGCAGCGGAAAGAAGTCCTCGGTGCGACTAGGGCTCACTGATTTTGACATCGTTGCCTTGCCCGTTTACGTTGCTGCTACCGCTGGTCCGAATCTTGAAATCTTAAGCCTTCCCACAGAAACTCTCCCTTCGTCAAAAGACCGAATTGGACAAATTGACCTCGCCTATCTAAAGGAACGGATATGGGGATGGAAGCATTACGCCGATACTCCCGACGGAAATGGAGGCCACCTGAGGGGGTATCCGCTCTTTACCGACTGCCAGCTTCTTGCATACAACCGTAAGCGAATAAACGAAAAGGAGTTCGGTCCCCATTATTTTCGAACGAGCTTGCGTCATTTCAATGGATTTCGTGAGCCAGGTGACTTTTTTGAAGCCGCGCGAGCCGCGCACATTAGCCATCAGGAGAACGATAACCTCCTGATGAATGTGAAGCCCAACAACATTGCAAAGTGGTATGAATGGCAACTCGTCCTTCAACTCCAGGAAGTGGATGAATTTGGTGACCAAGGAACGCGAAAACCATTCGACGAACTTTCCGCTAACGAACTTCGCCGGCTTATTTCTGATGAGGTAATTCAAGCAACCGTCAGGTACTGTGAGTTGGTCTGTTATGCCGTAACGAAGTCGTACAAGTCCGACTGGGAAGAAGCGCTTCAACATTTTTTCAAGGAATCGGATGTTGGAATTGCTTTCATCTGGCCAGACGCGATTCCTGAGAAATACCGCACAACGCTCCACTCGGTTGACACTGGTTCTAATCGCGATCAGGTCTTCTACTATTCCATCCCTCCCAGTTCCTTTCAGCGCGAGGAATGCTGGCTTCTCAGCATTCCAGCGAAAAGAAAAGGACTGAATCGGCCGGATGTCCGCGATCTCGAATCCGTGCTGCAACGTTTTATGACGGTAGAGAGCCAGAGGCTGTATCATGCTAAAGGAGGGTTACCGACTAATCGAAGCGTATTGTTTGAGCCCGACCTTTGGCGTACAAATATGGCCCTCGCCTCTGTTGCAAAGCTATCGACAATGGAGACGGAAAGGCGTCGTCGAATCTGCTCGCCGCAGGCACGCGAAATCGCCGTGCAGATTGCACAAGCGCTAGATGGAATTCTGGATTGGCTCAAAGAAAAGAGAAAAGACCTGTCTCCAGAGGAAAAGAAAGTACTGCCATTCCCTCCCAAGGCTTGCAAAGAACTTAAGACGAGAATCAAAAAAGCATTTACCGCAATCGTTGACAGGAAATCAACAAGCCGGAAACACGCTGGAAGGAAAAATGTATGAAAGACGCCGCTAACAATCCCATGCTGGCAGAGGTGATTCCTCCAAAGGTTTTGCCTCGATCCCTAACTCGCTTCGATCTCGTCACAATCTACTTCGCGTTGATCTTCGGCTCTTACGGGGCCGCACAGATGGCTTCGATGGGTTGGGCGGCGATTCCGATGCTTACGCTGGCGGCGCTCACATTTCTCGTGCCCTGTGCACTGGCCTCGTACGAATTAGGTACTCTCTTTCCAGGAGAAGGCGGCATCTACATCTGGGCTCACAAGACTTTAGGCCCCAGCCACGGATTTATCGCCGGGTGGCTCTCGTGGATTCCAATCTTCCTTCTGCTCCCGCTTGGGGCAACAACGATTACCGCTCACCTCCAAGTGGCCTTTAGTGCAAAGTGGCCACTCTGGGCACAGGTGGCCTGCCAACTTGCAATCGTGAATGGAGTGGCCTTAATTTCCATGGCACGCCTCCGCATTTCACAGGGTTACGTCCGTGCCGTCTTTTTCCTTTCATTTGCAACGGCTCTCACCGTCTTTGTTGTCGGTCTTCTGCATGCAAAGCCCGCGACTCCTGTTACAAGCGAGATCGCCTCCTTCGACTTCACCAAATACGGGACGCTATATTCGGCCGCAATTCTCTGGCTTCTAGGTGTGGAAGTGCCTTTCAACATGGGGGCAGAGTTTAAGGAGCACAAGAAAACAGCAGGGGTGATGATGCTTTGGGGAAGCTTGGCGTTACTGGTCGGCTATTATCTTGGGATAGTTGGAACTTTGTTCAGCCTGCCCCAAGCCTCAATCGATGGCACAACCGGCGTAGCATTGGCGGCGGGTTCGCTTTGGCCATTACTGGGATCATTAGTCGCCATCGTCATCTGCGTTGCTGTTACCTCGCAGGACGTAGCATACATGAATGCCTACTCGCGCCTGCTGTTCATTTCCGGAATTGAGCGCCGTTTGCCTGCTGTGATGGGCCAGGTAACAGAAAAGAGTCGCGTTCCCATTCCTGCCCTCCTCGTGCAAGCATTGGGAGCCAACCTTGTCATTCTGATTTTTTCCACTCAAACAAAGCTAGCCGTAGCATTTAACATCTATCTCGCGGCGCTCGTTGCTGTTTGGTGCGCGAGTTTGTACTACCTTTATTTCGGGCTTCTCATAGCGCGCAAGAAATTCAAAACCGAGTACGAGCAACGCAAAGATAAAATCTGGTCGGTTCCGGGAGGCCAGATCGGTGCTGTGGCTGCGGCCATTTGGGGTATCGTATTTAACACAATCGCCATCTATTACGTCTTCGCTCTTCCTTGGACTAAGGACATTACGCCCAGCGGTTGGCGCATTTGGCTTTTCACGATATGCGCAATTATCATCGTTTCTGGCGTGATAATCTTCTTCCGCAGTGAGAAGAAGGTCGCCCACCTAAAGCTTGAAGAGGAACTGAAGCGCTACGCCAAGTTTGACCCGGTGGGCAACCCAGACTGAAGAGGGAGAATGTCGCAAATCCTTCGATATCTTATTCGCTACATGCTGCGGTGCTGGCCTCGTCTAGCACTGACCGCTGCGGGTTTGTCTCTGGCGATCTCTGCTGTGATTTTTGCATATGGCGTATCGGCTTCAGTTGTCGATGCCTCGTCCAAGGGGCTATCGTTCGTGCTGAATTCCGGAACCCTGTGGATTGTTCCGGGCGCCGGCGTGAGACTCAGCCCGGCCACAGGTCTGATTTTGCCAAATGGATTCATCGATGATGAAACCGTCAAAAGGCTTACGACCCTGGATCAAGAAGCGAAGCTCGAAAAAGTAATCGCGGGAGAAACGGTGATTATGGGCAAGTCGGCAGTGATTTATGGAAGTAATTACTATGAGGAATCTGATGGCGCGACTGCATCGCAAGACTTCCAAAAAATCGTCGGAAACATCCCGGCAGCAGTTTCAATTGGAGGGAAAGAACTCCTTATCGCGCGGTTTGATTCGCAGTTGCCAAGCAGCACGATTACAACATCGTTTTCGAAAGCCAACGCGATATTCGGCCTGACAAACAATGTGGGCTGGTTGCTGTGCCGTCACACGGATGGAGTTCGTTGGGTGACTGAGGCGTCCAAAGTCGAAGGTGTGCGTGTAACCGACACGCCTGACATCAACCCAGAGGGACAGCGCATCAAGGCTGTCGCATACCTAATTGAAGGTTCGCTTTCCAGGTTTTCGCCGTTTTCCTTCCACACGAAGTTTTCGTCGCTAATTCTCAATCGGTCGATAAGCACAGTTTTAGGACGTGTATCCCAAGTCATCTTTCTACTGGGTCTTGCGATGGCTTTGACCTCGTCTCTCATTGGCATTTGGGAGAAGCGCGATGAAATCGCTCTGTTTGCCGCGAAGGGGCTAGTCGCAAGCACAACAGTAATGTTTCTGGTGGAGGCATCTATCATACAACTGGCTTCCTTTGCAATCGGCTCAATCGTCGGATTACTAACCTTGAAACAATTGATTGGCCAACCTTTGCATGCGGATGTTCTGGGTCTCACATTCACCATTGGTTTCATCTATCTCTCGATACTGATAGCCACCACCACCCTAATCGCGGCGAATACTGTGGCTTCCCGCACTCCCATAGATCTTATCCGAAGCAGTGCCTATTAAACTACAAGTCGTTTCTTCGCTACTTCGATTCGCCGTCCTAAACACTCGGCGGCGAACCAGACTGCTTTGGCCTGTCTATGGTTCTGTCGCCTCAGCGACCGCCCTTGCCACAATCGTTCTGGGACTCGACGGCCTAGTCAAACAACAGGTCCAAACGAATCCACTCTCAAGTGTCCTCTCGACCGAAAGTTTGGAGAATGCAATGCTCTGGTTACTCGTCATCGGAATCTCCGTAAGCGTGTTGCACCTACAATTGTTAACTTTGCGTCTTTTGCGAGACAGGTTAACCGAGTTTGGTATCTACCTAAATATAGGCATCTCTCGGGCCAAGATTGTGGCTCTTATCTTGGCTGAGCATTCTACCTACACCTTAGTTGGTTTTGTAGGCGGCCTGCTCATCGGCTGCTCCGTTGTCTTCGGTGTCTCCGCCATGTCGGACGCACCATTGCCAACGGTTTCCAGCATGGCCTTCACGTCACTTGTTCCGGCCTCTATCGTCTTTTTTGGTGCGATTCCCATCTCATTGGGCTTTGCGTTAATACATTTCACCCGCGCACGAGGAGTCGCACGTGTCAGATAACGCTAAATCGCTCCTGATGAGCACCGTGAACACCACAGGCAAAGAGGCTCTGGTTTGTGACCAAGTCTGGAAAATATATCGCTCAGGGGAAGACATTGTTCGGGCGGTTCGAGACATTTCCGTTCGTGTCAACGATGGTGAACTGCTTCTCGTACGTGGGCCTTCAGGTTGTGGTAAGTCAACATTGTTGAATCTGCTCGGGGGCCTTGATTTGCCAACGAAAGGCGAAATCACGGTTTTCGGAGTTCGCTATCAGGCTCTCAATCCCTTCGAGTTAAGTCGATTTCGAAAGCAGAACGTCGGTTTTGTTTTTCAAGAATTGAGTTTGATTGGGCACCTGACGGCCGTGGAAAACGTCGAACTTCCGCAAATGTTTGACGGCATTGATAGGAAGTCGCTGCGGGCGACTGCAATGGAGCTTTTGGCCAAAGTTTCAGTTGAGCATCGCGCAACCCACACGCCCAAGGGTCTGAGTTTTGGAGAACGTCAGCGCGTCGCAATAGCTCGCGCAATCATGGGCACGCCAAGGCTTTTGCTGGTCGACGAGCCAACAGCCAATTTGGACACAGCGAACGCCCACAAGATCATCGACATCTTTGGCAAACTGCGAAACCAAGGTACAACTATCGTCATGGCCACGCATGACGAACGCTTTGAGACCCGAGCAGATCGCGTCATCCACCTCCTCGATGGAGCACTTAATCCGGTTAAACCCTAAACCAAAATGCAAACCGTAACTCCACCATGCAAATCGCTTCAACTTAGCGATCTAACCAACCGGGTATTGACGTTTCTCCGCAACTTGAACCCGAAGATTTGTAGCGTTGCGACAGTCTCCGCCGAAGGCATGCCGAATTGTGCCGTTATGGGCTACGCAGTGTTGCCTGATCTGCGAATAGTTTTGAACACCCACGTAAACACTCGCAAATGGAGAAACCTGACCAACAACCCACTCGCCGCCTTAACATTCGGTTGGTCCATGTCGGATTTATATCTCCAGTACGAAGGACGATCTGAACTGATACCGAGCGGATCTGAACACCTAAAATGCGAGGCTCTCTATTTTGCTGAGCATCCCGATGCAATAAAATACCAAGGTTTAGGGGATGTCGGAACTATACGGATAACTCCGACTTGGTTACGTCTGTACAATCTGGCAACTGAGCCAGAAACAATCGACGAATTTCGCCCAACGCCAACCGGCTTGAAGGAGGTGCCGATTTTATTGCATGACAAATCCGCCTTCTAATCGAGAGGACGCGGCAGCACGCCCCGCCTTTTTGCTTCCGCAACGCAAGGAGAGTCAGCACCCTTCCATCCTTTTACCACGTACGTTAAGCAACGCAATTGTTCTTCGCGAAGGGTGTCGTGAAGACATCTCTGAGATTAACGCATTATATAGAAGACTCGGTTACAAGGGTGCAGCGACAACAAGCGATTTTTTATTGGTAGCGGACAAAAGCGGCGTAATCATCGCTGCTGTGCGTATATGCGATGAAGTCGGGCACTTGGTGCTGCGAGGAATGTACGTGGCCGAACAATACCGATTTCAAGGCATCGGAACGACGATGTTGAAACAGTTGGAAAAGGTCATTGAGAATCGAGATTGTTACTGTATTCCGTGGTCGACTCTAACCACTTTTTATGGAAAAGGCGGATTCCGTGTCGCAGACGTTTCCGATGCCCCGGCACACCTAAAAGAGCGTTTGGGGCAGTATCTTAATGATGGCAAATCGGTGTGTCTGATGAAAAGGGATGCTGTTTGGAAGTATCATGAGTAAGAACGACTATCCGCGACAACACGTGAATGCGCTTCAACTAATTGGTCGCACTGTTAAGGCCAAGGCGATCCTTTTTGATAAGGACGGAACGTTGGTAGAATTTCACGAGCTCTGGATCGGTACGACCCAGAACCGCGTGGAAGAAGTTTCCAGGCAACTTGAGAAACAAGGACAGCCAAAACTCGATCCTGATGAACGGCAGAATTTATCGGCGCTTCTCGGTGTTCCGGGCGGCCATCTCGGTATTGAGTGTGGCCGCGTCGATCCTTATGGTCCTTTGATCATGAGCGGTCCAGCCGATCACGAAACGCTTGCAGCAGGGTTTATCTATCAACGACGTGGCGGACGATTCAACGACATATTGAGCTTTACCCGAGAAGCTTTTCAGACAGCGTTGAACCAGCAGTGTCCGCGGCTTCTTTTAGGTGCTGACCAAGTACTTCGAGAGCTTCAATCCAGCGGGTGGATTGTTGGAATTGTGACAAATGACGGAGAGCAACAGACAGAAAGCGTTTTGAGCCAACTTGGCGTGAAGCATTTGTTTAACGCGGTCATTTGCGCTCATGAGCAAACCGTGGCTGGGATAACGAAACGTGTCCGCAAGCCGGACCCAGAAATGGTTTTCAAGTTTTGTCGGGAGGTTCGCGTCTTACCCGGTGAAACGGTTATCGTCGCGGATAGTCACAACGACTTGAATATGGGTCCTGCGGCCGGCTGCGCCGCGACGATTGGCGTGCGATCAGGTGTCGATCCCGACGAATTGCTGAGGAGGGCTTCGCCAGATGTAATCCTCGACAGTGTCATGGATTTATCTCCAATGATTCTGAAGACCATCTAGCCAAGACTCCTCGGTCGCCGAGGCGAGGGTTTATGCCAATTGCGAAGCAAATCTCCACAAGCTTACAAAAGCATCCCGTGCTGCTTCTTTCCGTCGCCGCCTCGCCGTCCGATTTTGACCGGTATCCTCTTAAACATCTCACTGATCCCGACCGGCTGGATTTTCCATTGTGGAAATCCAGCCAGGGTTTTACTCACAAGACATTGTGCTACGCAAACGCGATTCGGTCCAGGGATCTTCCCGACCCGACTGACTACGCGGGTATTCTGGTGGGCGGCTCGATCTATTCAGTGTATGAACGATTTCCTTGGCAGAAGACGGTAAAGGGCTACCTCGCCAACGCATACGAAAAGCAGTGCTGGTGTCACCGATCACTTCAAAACCAGCCAGTCGGGGTCGAATCAAAACCAGCCACTCTGAGGTGAGTAATTCATATCAGGTATCGTGATGCAAGCAAGTCGCTTTGAATTTTCATGTTACGGGGTCTCGGTTGGTGAACTGCCTGGTGCGGCGTTCCTTTTGACCCAGTCTACACTCGCGGCCCGCGACAGTTGGGAAGGATCAAACTCAAACCCAAAATCGACGGAATGCCAAGGCCGTGAGTTCTCCCGTTGCACTTCGTAACCGGTAGAACCTTCAACAAGCATGTGGCCACGAGAATCGACAGAACGGACTACGAGTCGGAGTTCGTCGGGTGATATCGACTCCAACACAGCTTCACCCCATCGGTCCCGCTCCAAAACAATCAAAGCTTGGCAAAAACTGCGAAGTGCAGGCGCCCTGATCCAAAGATCGTTGTGACCAGCGAAACCCGCAGCCGAAACACGAATCGTCAGATATGCGTCCCCTTGGGACGGCAAGTCGGCTGGCTCTTGGCCGGCAAGGTCAATCTCAACGAAATCTTGTTGGTTCTCGAATCGCAACATGACTTACCGAGAGGCTTTATTTTGGTTTGTTGGCTGTCGGTGCGCGGTCATAACTGATTTCATTCAAGCTGGCTGGGCCCTATTTGCGATAAAAACCCGGCGGCTCATAATCGTTCAATCCTTCAACAGCACAGTAAAACGAGCAGAACTGGATGGCGAGCCATTCAGCTCGCCGGTTCTGCGGCCGAAGGTTCGTTGGGCTTGGATTTGGGCTTTCTGTTTTTGTCCTCCTTCGCCGCAACGGCGGTGTGGTCTTTGAGGCGGTAGCTCCGACCGGTAATAGCAATGGTCTGGGCGTGATGCAGAAAGCGATCCAGGATCGCACCCGCCGTGGGCACATCGCCCAAAAGTTTACCCCACTCCTCCAATGGCCGATTGCTGGTCATGATCGTGGATCGGTTTTCATACCGCCGCATGATCACTTCGAAAAGATGCTCGCCGGAGTTTCTCGGAAGTTGTTTGAGGCCAAAGTCGTCAATGATTAAAAGCTCTGGATTGAGGTAACGTCGCAGGGTCTTGTCGTGCTGGTTGAAAGCTTCATCTTTCATGAAATCACGCACCAGATCGAAGATGGAACGGTAAAGCACCTGAAAGTTCATTTTGATGGCTTCGTAGCCGATAGCCTGGGCCAGGTGCGTTTTTCCCACGCCGGGTGGCCCGAGAAAAAGAACGTCCTTGGCTTGCCGGATAAAATTGCCGGTGGCCAGGTCAAAGATCTCTTTGCAATGGATGGCTGGATTAAAACTCCAATCGAAGTCCTCCAGCGTTTTCAGGCCGCGGAAATCAGCGGCTTTGGTGCGACGTTCCATCTGGCGTTGTTGCCGGACATTCAGTTCATCCTGGCAGATCAGTTCCAGGAACTCGGCATGGCCAAGCCGGTTGGCGACCGCTTCTTGCAGTCGGACATCCAAGGTTTGGACCAGACCGGAGAGACGGAGTTGTTTCAATGTGCTTTCAAGAGTGCTCATGGACAGTTTTGGGTTGAGGGTTAAAACAATCCGGTGTTAGCGCCTCATAAGCGTCCAACGAACGGATCAAAGGATGAGTGTCGAGAAAGTCTAATTGCGGCGTTGGCCCGGCTTGTTCCAGTAATGTGCGCAAATCCCTCAAGCGCCATGCGCCGTGATGCAGAGCCTTTTGCGAAGCGTTTTCCAGGGCGGCGACAGGATGTTTGCCCGCCAGAGACAACAGTCCATGTAACACTCGTGTGCCGATGGGGCCTCGTTGTTGCACCATCGCTTCGGCCCAACTCCCGGTGTATTTGCCAATCAGACGGGCTCGATCCAGCAGGTAATCCAGGTTGTGTTGGATAACGTGTCGATACCGCGAATGCAGGTGTTGTGGGTCGGTGGCAAATTTACCGGGTTCAGTCCGGGCGTGCACCGCCACTTGTTCGCGCCGCTGATTGAAGACGCGAACCAACTGGGAATCCCAGCGCACCCACACCTGTCGTCCGACATACTCGGGCGGCACCGAATAATAAGTGCGTTGGAACTCCACATAACCATCCCGGTGAACCTGGCGCGGCGCTTCTTCAAAGACTGGAAACAAGCTTTGTGCCAGCGGCAGCAGTCTGGGCCGTTCAACCTCATTGAATACCTTGATGACCTGCTGCCGCGTCGTGCCGTGAATGCGGGTGTCCGCCACGGTGCGTTCCCAGTCCATCAGAAAGAGGTTTTGCTCGGCCAGACTCGTGAACTGCCGTCCTTTGACCGCGTTGTTCTGACCATACTTGACCCCGGCTTCGATCTTTCCCTTGTGACGGGGCATCGCGGGCCGCGTCGGCATCATCACCGTTCCGTAATGACGGCAGAACTCCGCCACTTTCGCGTTGAGCTCGGGATCAAACCAATCCGCGCGCGTGACAGCTGCGCGCAGGTTATCGATGACCAGCGTCTTCGTAACACCACCGAAATGGCGGAACCCATTCTCCATGCAGCGAATGAAGCTTTCGGTCGTCTGACGCCAAATCACTTCGCTGTAGCCTTTGCGCGAATGACTCAAGACCATTCGAAAGAGATGCGGCCGTTTGCGTTTGCCATTGACCACGACCCACGCGCCTTGTCCAAAATCAATCTGTGCTTCCGCTCCCGGTTCCACCTCCATCCGAACAAAGGGAATCGGCTGGGCCTGCCTCAAATGCCTTACGAATCGTTTTACGGCCTGGTAACTGCCGGGAAAACTGTGCGCGGCAATCAGGTCCTGATAGATGCGCTGTGCGCTCAACCCGGCGGCCACCGCCGCCTCAATGATCGGAGAATACGGTTCGCAAAGACTCTGACGACCCGGCGTCAACCCGGCGGTCGAAATGGCCGGTTTTGCATCCGAATCAGGTTCGGTGCCGAGGGTCGAAATGGCTGGTTTTGATTGGGCCAGTCGAAGATACCGACCCACCGTCTCGCGGTTGATCCCCAACTCGCGGGCAATACGTCGGCGCGACCAACCCTTGGCCGACAAAGCTACAATCGAATGCTGCAAGTTCACGTTGAGTTCGTTCATCGCGCTCATTCGCAGCTCTCGCTGCCGCATACGCGATGCTTCCCTCAAAGTGGCTGGTTTTCATTCGACCCTTCGTGGCTGGTTTTGAGTGACCGCTGACAGTGCTGGATTCTCGGAATCTGCGGTGGACACCAACTGCTTGTAGAGGCGCTAGGAGGAAAGGTGGGCTCCAACCCTTTGGGTCAGCACGTTTGGGAATTTTCCACTACAGTTAACCCGGGCGGGCGGCCATGACCCCCTTTTCAAGGACGTATCGAAGCCCGTCCTCGTCCCCTTCGTTCACCGTGACATTGCGGTAGAACTGCCACCAAACTCAACAGTTCTAGGGTCAAGCGCGCATGATCCAAATGCGGCTGTCCGTATCGGCAATAGGGCATACTCCCTTCAGTTTCATTTGGAGTTACCTCCCACCTTGGTCTCGTATCACTTGAAGCTGTACGCACGCCAAAAGGGAAACTTTGTTGAAGGGAAACAATGCGCTACACCCGCACAACACACAATATTCCAGAATTGGCTGCGCATGATCACGGACGTGTGATTTCTCTCATACACATTCTCTTTCACTCACGTTACTCTTGCCCAGGAAACAAGTCTTTAACCTTCCAGGCATCCCTGATCCAATTCTGTGGACTCAATGCAGCACTTTCATCAGTCCTGTAAACTGGCAGCCAATATTCTGGGCAGAAAAACCAACCGTTGTTCGTCGGCCCGCAACCACACGTCGTATCGACGCGGTAGTGATGTGAAATGGAATCCTTAACACGTTGCGCCACGCGACAGATAAGACCTCTTTCGGTCGCAGCACCCTCGTTAAAGCACTCCAGTGTTACGGGCAATGTAAGGCACAAACCACAATGGCAATTTCCCTTTCCATTAAATGTGTTCCCTTCGAAAATCCCTGCGCTGACCTTCAACAAGCCGTCCACGGGCCCTCCTCGCGGCAGGTCGCTCTCTGGAGCTTGCAGACTCCAATAAGCAATGGGTACAAAAAGATTTGGAGTTTTTCGATTCCGTTCTTTCAGCTTCGCTAGAAGCAGTTCCAACAGAAGGCGCGTCGTGCTGCTCCCGTGATACAACCTAAACATAAGCCGATGCGACTGCTCGTTCTCAACTGCATCTCGTGGGGTCCGATACTCGATAGTCGGGAATCCCGCTCCATTATTCTTAAAAGCCTCTGAAGCTTGCGCGAGCAACGAAGTCGCATCGTTCTCATGCTTCATCGAGAAGATCAGGATTTGCTCGGTTGTCGCGGAATTGATCCAGTTAGTCCATTGTCCATCGTCGAATGAAGCTTGCGTGATCTCATTCGGCAACAACGCCGAGGTCATTTGAACAGAACCATCAGTATCAGTCAGCCTCCTGGCAAAATAGCGTGACCAGGTCCGAATCGAAGCATAGGAATAACGACGGTCGTTCGAGGGTTCCTCTATGAGAAAGGTGGTGTAGCGTAGGATCTTCTCTTTGCGAACCCTGAAAGATACCGAATCCTGGCAAAGAAGAACGCAGGCGGCTAGGCCGATGCGAAGTAATGTGTCGCGCGGAATGAAGTCCCCGTTCTTACGTTCAACTCGCAATATGACGTGAGGATCGATAGCAACGGATGATTCAGGCCCCCATCGTCCAACCGAACGCGCATGACGAACCGTGACTCTGAGTGATCCATCGATCAACTCTTGCAGGTACTTTAAGAAGGCAAGCACTCGATGAGGATTTAGCAGGATGTTTCTGTTGACGGCTTGTTGACCAGGAACAGACCAAAGAAGCGCAGAATTTCTGTACGATTCCAACTTAGACAATACCGCCGCCTCGAATTCGGTCGTATTGTCGGCAGCATTGGCTAAACGTGCCAACCAAGCCTCGAAGCTGGAAAGGGTCGGATAATCCAAGTAATAAGGGTCACCGCTCGAAAAGCGCTCCAAGATCGTTCGTGTACCGTACAGGTGCTCCGCCCGAGCCTTTTCCGTCGTTCCGGGTGTTGTTTCTATCTTGCGCACATTCCGGGAGTACTTGCTTATTGTGTCTCCAAGAAGGCTCTCTAAATCACGACGCTTTCTGAGCTCGCTCTCAAGAGCATCCTCATCTTTTGCCAGTTCGTGTGCGGCTAATCCTGACTGAGCCGAGGGTGTTTCCCGGATCCAGTTGTTCAACGTTTTAACGAGGATTGGATTGAAACCGGGATCCTCGGGCCGGTCAGGGTCGAAGTTCTGCAGGATTTCGAGGTTCGCCGCGAGGGGCATCGAACCTCGAAGCAAAGTTGCCAAGCTGTCCTGTCCCTGCAATTTCGCCACAAGCCCAGAGATGTCTTCAAGCTCCCCCTCCAGAAACACCGGTGAAAATACATCGCCGTTGGTCAGGCACACGCACATGAGCAATTCAGCCTCTCGCACTTCTCGAAGAAATTCAGGAAGGGCTGCCATAGCTAGAAGGAGAGTGGTCGCTCAAGAACATTTGACGTGGAGTTGTTGTGCAGAGGCACTCCCCCGCCCACCGCGATTGCAGAAGGCTCCCTGCATGCAACCCGATTAAATGAATCTTCCACCAGTTTTTGGACAGAAACCACATCGTTTCGCCAAGATCATAGCGGTACAGTGGCGAAGGGTTAAGACAAAACGCGTCTGGGCATCGGAAGCGCGAATTTGTGATCGGCCCCACCTCCACGAGCGCGGGAACCGCACAACTGCCGCGAACAATATCCAAATACAATAGTGATCGCCGTTAACTCCAGGACCGTTCCGTTGGAGGGCGCTCCGCCCCCCTTCACCCCCCGGTCAAATGGACCGAGGTCGATCCTCACACCGATGACACGACACCTGGCATGGAATCAAGGCGGTTCGTGCCAAAAACTGGCAGGGAGTTCACGAAGTACAACCTCGCTACTTTGCACGCTGGCCCCGCGCAGAAAATCGTGATGACCGAACTTGTGCGCTCGAAAGGCAGTTCGATTCTACAATTGAACCTAACAAATCTAAGGCCAATTCACGGTTTCCTGATCGAAGAACGTTTTCGCGAAGCTCGTGTTTATCCATCGTGAAGATTTCAATTCCTCTGCGGCCTCTCGAAATCGTGACGTACCACTGCTTTTGATTGGTCGCGGCCTTTATGGCTGAATCCGAAAATATGACGTAATCCGCAGTTTTACCTTGAGCGGCGTATGATGTGACCGCGTAACCGCGAACAAACTGACCGTAGTTCGCGTCCAACGTTCTTCCATCCTGCAATTGTATCCTCCCATCCGGCTGCACATGTTTGACGGTTACAATCTCTCCGTTCGCAACCTGCTTTCCCTCTGACGTTTTCCCGTTCGCCTTTAATTGCAGACGGTCCCCCGGGGTCAGCGCAAGGACCTTCGGTTCACATACGGAGACCCGGTCGAGGTGTGTGAAAGGAATACGCCGGATTTTTCCGGTTCCCTCGACAATCAGGTTCCTATCGCCGATCTCCACCAACCGACACTGTGTGCCACGCTTTAATCCCGCTGCGTCTCTGCTGAGAATGATGACGCTGTCCTCCGAGTAAAATCGATTATCCCTTTTTTGGGCATCCGTCAGGTCAAGCCGCTCAAATGCCAGGACAGACACGTCTTCCGACCCAAGCGCCTTCCTCTTTCGCAATCCATCTCGGATGCTTTCGTTCACTTTGTGGATTTCCGCCCAGGTTTGTGAAACCACTACTACCGACGCATTTTCCCCCGCGAGTTCAAGGTAACGCTTCGTGAGAAACTCATGCTGTTCGAACAATCCACACTGAGTGATGGAATTATTGCGATTCAGCCGGTCGAACGAATCTTTGAACTTTTCGTTACGGGCCTCGTCCACCGCGAGGCGATATTCCTCAATTGCTTTTCTTTGCTCTCTGGTTTTTGCCAGATTCGGGTCCTGACGGCGAATCATCGTAAGTTCCGCCGCGCTCAACCTCGCGTACTTCTCGATGGCGCGCAATGCGTCTGACGCCTCGACCGGCCCGTGCTGGCGTGTGTCGCCGGAGAGAATCAATCGACCGTTGTTCTGGCGCACGAAGTCGAGCAACTGGAGCATTTGTTTGGCACCAATTTGTCCCGCTTCGTCCACGATGATTATAGCTCCTCTCTCCATTCCCTTTTTGGTCAAGAATTCGCTCACCGTTTGTCCCTCGGACTTCAAGTCTCTCTCCAGATCGAGGACTTGTTGACGCTGCGGTGCCAGGACGTGAACTGAATGGCCGGCATGAACCAACGCCGTCCGCACTTCCTTGAGAGCAAAACTTTTTCCCGTTCCTGCCGCCCCACGAAACAGCGTGACGAAATTCTGTGAAGCTAAAATATGTTGCACAGCTTTGCGTTGCTCCGCGTCGAGCAACGCGTTTTGGAAAGCGTGTTTTGGGTTGAGCGGGGAGTAATGGCCTTGCTCGTTCTGCGCCAGCGCTAAAATTGCCTTTTCGCGTTCAAGAGTGTTGCGGGTTGTGACCTTATTCGGATGCACTTCACTGCGAACGTACGGCCGCTGCTTCGTCAGCAGTTGGACGTGCTTCAACGTGAAATTCTGTCCGCGTCCGTGTTCGAGAGCGTGTCGCCACAATTCAAATTCATTCACAACGGAACGACGGTCGAACAAGTGCTGCTCGGCCCAGGTGATCGCGGCATTGGCGGCAACTTGTGTCTTTGCCGATTGGCGATAATTCACTTGGCGACGCTGGGAGAGGGCCACCTTTTCTGCTCGCGAAAGCTGTCCATCCCAAAGAACCGTCAAGCGGTTGCGTCCGATGTCTTTGATTTTCCGCGCCCGCTTGTTGTGAGCCAAATTCTCGCGGACATCTTTCAAATTCCCGTTTCGCTTCTCAGGAGCGGCCTCCAGCAGTTCTTCTGTCTGCCGGTCAATTTCATTGTGCCGTTTGGAAAAGCGGGCGATCAACTCTGGTGAAATTCCCTTCACTTCAAAGTCACCACGGCGATTGTTTTCCAATTCGTATCCAAACCGCCTCAAGTCTCTGGCGAGCTCGTGGTAATAAACGTTCTCCGCGTATTTGCAGGCCGATAGCATTTCGTAGGTTTCGAGGGCCTTCCAACGATCTTCCACCGGGTCGCGCGTCGCATTGAATATGACGCAATGGGAATGCAAATGCGGGTCCAGCGCACGAGACGTGTCGTGGTGGAACAATGCTCCAATCACATTGGCAGTGGTTCGATAGCTTGATGCCCCGTTTTTGCGAATCCGGGCAGCCGCGAATCCTTCCAATTCTGAAACCGCAATTCTGGCTGCGCGATGATGCGACTCCTCAATTCGCCGATCACCGCCAACTAATGCAACAATTGAAACCGATTTCGGCGGGGACAGTGTGAAGTCGTAAAACACCCGTCGGTTTTTGGTTTTCTGCCGTTGGGTCAATCGCTCATGGGTTTCGGGATTCACATTGCGGCATAGATGGACGAAATCGTTCATGCGCACCTGGCCACACAATTTTAGCTCTTTAGCCCCTCTTCCAAACCATTCGCCGGGCACTTGCTTTCCCTCGGTGTAGTAGTCACCGGCGGAGAGGTGTTCTTGAAAATACTTTTCCGCATTGACCAAACTGTACTGAGCTTTTGCTGTCAGCACGCGAACAACCTCGCTTACCGGAACCGACGACGTTGTCCCCAATTGCGGACAAAGGAGCGTCCAAATCCGAGCGAAGATACGACGCAGACATCAAATTGTCTCCGTTGCAGCAATCGTTTCGAATTCAGAAACAATATCCGGATGATTCGTGTTCAAAAACCTGACCACTTTTGCGTTATCCAGAAGTTTTTTGACGTAACCGCGAGCGCAAGTCAGGCTCAGCATATTCTCGCCGTAAGATTCTTCGACGGCTTTCAGATCGCGCTCCACCGTTTCCATCTCCTGCTCCAGTCGGCCAATTTCTTCGGGGGACAATCCTTCCTTGATCTTCGGCTTATCTGGTTGTGCCAACTGATCTTTCGGCGTACCCAATACGAGTGCTTCGGCGTAACCTGAGGTAAAATTGTTAGCGCTGACCATCAGTTCAGCAATTTCGATCTGACGGACGCACCCGACTTGTTTCAAGAGGCGAATTGCTTTTGGGCTGATCGTCTTGTCCTTTAACAGATCCGCCGCTTCTGCGTGGATTCCATCGAGTAACTTCATTGACGCCCTTACATTTTTGACCGACACGTTCAGTGCGGCCGCGATACGCTCCGGCCTTACGCCATTACGAACAGCTTTTACGATCATTTTATGCTCCTGAATCGGGGCAAGCCGATTGACACGGGCGTTATACGTAAAACATTCGTCGTCAGTGGCGATGACGCAATCAGCTTCGGTTTCACCTAGTTCTTTAAGTACAAAGTACCGCAGATGCCCATCAAGGAGCAGGTACAATTCTGGCGCGCCCTTTTGCGGATGCACAATCAGCGGTTCGACGACCCCAACTTCTTTGATTGACGCAAGAATCGTTTGATAGCGACGAATGTTCTTTTGCGCCTGCTTCATCTGGCGCATTGGAAGGACTACGGCCAGGGAAAGCCGGACCTTTCGCATTTCAAATCCAAGTTTTGGGTCGCTCATGCAGCCTCCTTTTGTTTGGTAGCGAGCTTTTCCCACAAATATTTTGGCATTGTGAAAAGCGACTCCGCTCGCAATAAGGTGACAAAGTTTTCATCAGCCAAAAGTTTGTTAAAGGCGGTCACGATGAAAACCAACTTCGCTTCGCAAACTCTGGCCTTTCGAATCAGAAGCTTTTGACGTTGGCTTTCGCGTTTATACGCATTTACCAAGCTCTCGGCACTCGTCAGTCGTTTCCTGCCTGCGCGGTTGCTATCGCGATTTTTACCCGCAAAACGGCGTTGATCGATGAGACGCTTCACCGTTCGAATGGAAAGCTGGTTGAGTTGTTTGGTTTCATACGCTTTCAGCAATTCACGTTGTGTTTCCACCGTGTCAGCCTTTGCGATATCCATGGCAACACCCAAAGGAATTCTGCCGCTGATCGCGGCATCTAAAAGACGTTCTTCTCCGGCGTTCTTTAAGGCAATTAGCCCGGCCACCATCGTGTCAAAAATATCGAGTTTTTTCCCAATTTGAACATTGCTGTAGCCCTCCGTTTTCAGGCGCTCAATTTCAGTCATCATTGCCAATGGGGAAGGGTAACGACGTGCTATATTCTCGACGAGGCTGCGGAGCAGGCGATCCTCCTTGGAGATCTCGACCACGACTGCTGGAATTTGCTGATGGCCCAGTGCAATAAAGGCCTCGATGCGGCCCTGGCCGCAAACGAGATCATAGCCCGGCGCTTCCCCTTCCTGTTCTGACCGGAGGCTGACCTGAATTGGCTTTTTTAATCCGAGGTTCTTGATGCTTTGCACAATTGCATCGAATTTCTTCCGGTCGCGATGTCTGGGATTCAGGATGCGAATTTTGTCGATCGGAATCATTTTGATTTCTTCACTCATGCGGCCTCCTGAAGCTTTATGCGTTCCGCCATGCCAAGGAAGTAATCGAGCGACTCGAATCGATAGGCGTCCAGATAAAGTCCATTCTCTTCACAAATGCGCAAATTCTCCCAGGTCATATCAATAGCTGGCAAAAGGTAATAGTCCTGGATGCCATCATTAGTGGCATTCATCCGAACAGCGATGGTGATGTCCGGCTTAAGTCCCTCATCCAGTCGGATCAGCCACCGCGAGGACCCAGTGCCAGTTGTGCAGTGGCGAGCCAGCACAATGGAGACACGCAATTCATCATTTAATAGAAGCAGTTCCTGGTTTTGGTCCCAGCCGATCAATCCGCCGAGTTCTCCGATTCGGCGCATCACCATTTCAACAATTTGCGAATGTTCGTGGCGGAGCCTGCGATTAGTTTCAACGAAGCTGTAATCAATTCCAGGGTCGTAGCCGATCAAACCGTATGCCGAGCCCAAACTCCCGAAACGATGGCGGAATGCCGCGCTGGAAGGCAGGTTATCCGCTTCATCAATTAAAATTCCCGAAATGCGACCGTGCTTGTTGAGAACGCCACGCAGTTTCTCCAACATCTCGTCATTGGTCAGCTTGCGGCTGCGCGCGAGAATAATTCCTTGAGCCATGTGGAAAAGACTTGGCTCGACAATTCCTTCAAATGCTCCATCTGCCCGAATCCATTTCTCCTGCGGATTCTGAACATGCTTCAGTTTCAGTTTGAAAGACGTACGATGGTATACATTGTTCCCGATGTATTTTTCACTGGTCAACACCTGATGCACGGTCCCCCGGGTCCACAGACGCCCAAAGTCGGTGACGACTCCTTGAGAATTCAGCACCTTGGCGATCTCAGATTCGCTTTTGCCCTCGTTTATGAAGGTCTCGTAAATCCAACGGACTGTTTTCACTTCGTCCTCCGGGCCGGGAACCAACACGACGCGGTCAGTTTGAAGACTTTTGTGTTCTCCCATTTTTAGGGCGGCCTTTTGCTGTCCGGCTTGGTCGATCAACATTCGTCGCAGTCCGAATCCGGCAGTACCACCTTGCTTGAAACCCATCTGAATCAAACGGCAGGCTCCTTGAAACACTTTCGAAGACAATTCACGGCTATATTCACCAGCCATCGCCCGCTTCACACCTTTAACAATCGTCGAGACGGGGCTGCCATCATTCTCAAATTGCTCGGCGCAATAGCAGACCGAAACACCGGCCCGCCGACAGATGTATTCGTAATATGCGCTCTCGTCGGCATCTTGAAAGCGTCCCCAACGGCTGACGTCGTACACGAGAATGGAACTGAAAGTGATTTGACCATTTTGAACATCTGTTATCATTTGCGCCAGTGAGTCCCGGCCTTGGATGTTCAAACCGCTTTTTCCTTCATCAGAATACACCTTAATGATTTCCAGATTCCGATGTTTTGCGTAATCGCGAATTACATCCATCTGATTGCTGGTGGAGTACTGCTGGTGTTCAGTGGACATTCTGACGTATGCAGCGGCGGTGTTTGGTTGCAATGGTTTGTGGGCTATGCTCATGGCAAAATAACGTGCGTCCTCGTTGATGCTGAACAAACGAGTGGAGGCCTATTTGTCGTTGATTCTCAATGCGACGCGCCCGATGAACATTCATTCGGCGATACGCAAGAATCTTAGCGACGGTTTTCATTCGTGAGGAGAGCTTTCCACGTGCTGCCTTGCACGAAAATAAACAAGTTGTGTGGAGCTCTAGGTGTTGATCGTGACAGAAGGAGAATGGCAACGATATCGGCCAAAAAGAGTGAGGCCGTGCGTACTGACAAGCATTGTCGTGATTTTCTCAAGGTTGCCGAATCTCTGAACGATGATTTGCCACCACCCAACGGCGTCCGTGTTGGGGGGCGAACGCTCCAATAAAGCTGCAATGGTGCTTTCAATTGCTGGAAGCCAATTAGCAAACCGGTTCCAGTATTGTTTCAGGAGAGAGAGCCATTTAAGCCCATGAGCACCAACGGTTCCGCTAAAGAAGTCGTTGATGGTGGCGTTCAATACCAGTCGATATGGCTGGGCGAAAGATGGGAGAACGCTGACCGTCTTTCGGCAAATGTCGCATCGGAATCGCCGCACATAAATGCGGACAACACCTCGATCCGTGCCAGTCAAATGACGAGCATAATACCCTAGTGCCAGTAACGTTTCCGGAGCACCGCAGTGAGGACACTCCTTTGGTGGCTCAATCTTATGGTGCAAACCGTCGGTCGCATACTCCTCAGGGCTCACCGCAAGTGGGCGGATGATCTGCATGAGCCGTCGTTTGAGAAATGTTACGCCAGCATAACATGACGCGCAAAGCGTCAAAATCCGACAGACCGGGTACGCTTTCCGCAAAATGTCCAGATTTGCGGACAAGCCATGGGAGAAAAACACCTCACGTTACTGGCCTGGATACATTGAAATTTCATTCGTTCGCACCCAGCCCCGAACCATTCACCAAGCACATGTTTGCCTTATGCGTAATAGTCACCCGCGGAGAGATGTTCTTTGAAATATTTCTCCGCATTGCCGAGGCTGTATTGCGCTTTGGCGGTGAGCACCTTGGAAATGTAGTCCAAGCATGGTCCGAATTTGTCCGCGACTGCGGACAACTTCCCGTCCCACCGTGCAGTCCTTTGCTTGTAGTTCAGGGCCGAAACCAGCATTATCGCAAACTTTCTGCGAACACAGGAACGGATTATGCCCAAGCACCTTTACGACGGATGGTGTGATTGCCAGGCCCAAGACATCTCAAAGGGCCGACGACTCCACTTGCTCGCAGAAAAGGACGGTGCTCGGCCAAAAGCGCACGGCAGAATTGTCGAAACGGTCCTGTCCCACTACGAAGACCCGCGATACCTTTCCGACCGCATAAAGCGGCTAGGTTTTAAGAAGGCGGCCAAAGTGTTGGACGAACTTCTGCCCAAAACGAAGAAGGCGAGATCGGGACACATCGGTGAAATTCTCGCCACGGAAGTCGTGCCAGCAATACTCCCCGAATTCGAGATTCCAATCAAGCGGCTCCGCTGGCTCGATGGTCGGGAATCGGCATTGCGCGGTGAGGATTTAATCGCAATAGCGCGCGAACAAAAGCGAGTCCGTTTCCTCAAAGGAGAGTCCAAAAGTCGTGCCGCCCTCAGTCCTGGGACCGTGGCAGAAGCTCGAAAGGCGCTGGCAGCGAACAAGGGCCGTCCATCGCAACATGCGATGGCATTCGTGATGCACCGGCTAATGGAAACAGATAGAAAGGCCCTCGGATTGCTTTTCGAGGACCAGCTTCTGCTCAAGAGCATCGCCGATGAAGATTTGGTTCATCTTCTCTTTGGGCTTAGCGGAAACGATGCGTCTGCGGCACTCAAAGCTGATCTCGAAGCGTATTCGGGGAAAATTCTCCAACACTCAGTCAATTTTCGCATCAAAGACCACCAAGACTTTATCGCCTCCGTGTATAAAAAATAATCTGCTATGCCGCGAACCGCTCAGGAAATTGCGGCTCGAATTGATCAGGCAACCCCTCCGGGTTTCCGGGGGAGGCTGCTCGCACGCGGTTTGGCCCGAAATCTAATCTGGTCTCAAGGAAACATTCCAGAGGGAGGACAACAGTTTTCACCGCTGCTCACCCCGGACCTCTTGTCCTACGGCGTGGCACTGCTCCGGTTGGGCCTCGAACTCCGTTCGCAAGAACGGAACAGCGTCACGGCAATAAACGCATTCGAGCGCGCCGGAGAAGCCATTGAATCGGTGGTTCGGGACGGCGACCCTGAGTTTAATGAACGGGGGTTTTACACCTTGCTTGCAGCGGCGGCATATCATCTCGGACACTTTTCGGCTCGGGCGTTCAGTTTGTTCCCATCTGATGTGGAAGCATTGAATCTTAGTCCGGCCGAACACTCTCTCATGCTCCTGATGCGACGCGACCTCGTTCGACTTCGCGGAACGCTATTAAACTACTCCGGAGCAGGCGGCTTCGATGAAACGCTGACTGTCGAATTGGGTCGAATCGAAGATGGAGCTGCCGTCGATCATGGAGTTTTTCTCACGCTCAACGCGCTCTACCACAAGGCACTCGCGATTTTCGATTATTCGTTGGAATCGGGCAGTGTTGAAGCGGTCCAGTCTGCTCTCGCACTCCTCGACGAAGGCACGGCAGCGGCTGAGGAATACGCTTCAGTCCCATTCTGGTGGATTTTCACACTCACCCGCCAGCTTCTTGATGATCTTTGGGATCAAAGCCTCCACGTTCGGCTGCCCCAATCGCCGGACGATGGACCGGAATCTCAATGGGGAAACTTGCGACGCCTTTTCATCGCCAAATTGCAAAGACAGAACCGCGCAGAGATAGAAATCTGGCCATCCCAACTTGACGCCGCCGCGCGAGCCCTCGACATGACTGACGACTTGGTTGCGGCGTTGCCCACGAGTGCGGGAAAAACTAGAATCGCCGAGATTTGCATCTTGCGTGCACTCGCTCTCGGAAAGCGTGTGATATTCGTCACTCCGTTGCGGGCGCTATCAGCTCAAACCGAGCGTTCACTTCGACAGACATTCACTGCACTCGGGTTCTCCGTCTCATCGCTCTACGGCTCTAGCGGAACGACCGGCGACGACTCCGATTCCTTGCGCAATCGGAATATCGTCGTCACAACGCCAGAAAAATTGGATTTCGCGTTGCGCAATGACGCAACCCTGGTGGACAACGTGGGACTCGTCGTGTTTGACGAGGCGCACACCATCGGCGCAGGCGAGCGCGAAATCAGATACGAAGTTTTAGTGCAGAGATTGCTGCGCAGAGCGGATGCCGACGAGCGTCGCATCGTTTGCCTGTCGGCAATACTGCCGCAAGGCGAACAGCTCCAGGATTTCCTTTCCTGGATGCGTCAGGACCAGCCGGGCAACGCGATCACTGTTAATTGGCGACCGACCCGTCAGCGGTTCGGAGAAATTTACTGGCGCGAGAACAAGATCCTCACGGCCAAAGGTGACCTGTCAAAAAACGTGGCGAGATTGGAATTCCGTTTGGAAGACGTCGGCGATGACGCTCCTTACGTGGACAGATTCGTCGTTGGTCAGCCGCCGCGTGGCAGACAAACCAAACCGTTGCCGAGGGACCGTCGCGATCTCTGTTTGATGAGCACATGGAGGCTAGTGGCGGAAGGAAATTCTGTGCTTTTGTATTGTCCTGAGCGACGCTCCGTCATTCCGCTCGCACGCCTCGTCATTGATCTGGTGAAGCGCGGTTATCTGCCGTCACTGCTTCAGTGCGACCCTACTCTGCTAACGGAAGCGTTGAATATCGGGCGTGAATGGCTGGGCGAAAACCACCCAGCAGTTCAATGCCTCCGATTCGGTGTGGCAGTACATCACGGACAGCTTCCTCGCCCATTCCTACGCGCAATTGAGCGGCTGCTCAAAGACCAACTCGTCAAAGTCACGATTGCGTCACCCACATTGGCGCAGGGTCTAAACCTATCTGCGACGAATGTCCTTTTCTGCTCGCTTACTCGTAGTGGCATGCTCATCACCGGAGAGGAATTCGCGAATGTCGCAGGCCGCGCGGGCCGAGCCTTTGTTGACGTGGAAGGCCAAGTCCTCTGCGCGATTTGGGAAGCCAAACATCTCCGGGATTGGGAACGCTTGTTAAAGGCGGCACGCGAGCGAAACCTTAAGAGCGGATTGCTTCAACTGATTCTCGATTTCTGCAATCGCATCGCCCTCAAGAAGGAGATTCCCATCGAAAAGGTGCTGGAATACGTCACGGGCAATGCGAATATCTGGACGCCGCCGAAGCCGAAGAACCTGAACTCCGACGAGGAGAAGAAGGAGCAGGAAGAGTTTGAATGGAAATGGCGGGCGGACCTCGCGTGTCTCGATTCTGCCCTGTTGTCGCTTGTCCAGCATGATGTGCCGATCGAAACGCTCGCTCACGCGATTGACGACGCGCTCAAGGGCTCACTGTGGGAACGCAGTCTCAAGCGCGAAAACGAAATCGCGCAGAAAATCTCCAAGGTCATTCTGGAGCGTCGTGCGGCCTTTATTTGGAACAGTTCCACTCCCGTTCAGCGAAAGGGTTACTTCTTCGCAGGCGTCAGCCTCTCCACGGGGCTTTTTCTCGACGAACACGCAGACAAACTCAACGCCTCGCTCGTCGCTGCGGACACCGCTTTTGCTGACAATGACCTGGAAGCGGCCTACGCCTCTTTGATCGAATTCGCGGAGATTGCTTTCGCGGTCGAGCCTTTCACGCCAGACGAACTGCCGCCCGATTGGAAAGCAATTTTGAAAGCGTGGATTTCTGGGCACAGCATGTCCGATTTGGCCGGAGACAAAGACGAAGAACTCCTTGAGTTCATCGAGGACGCGCTGGTTTACCGTTTGGTATGGGCAATGGAAGCTGTTCGCGTGCGTCAATCGGCCATAGACGAGGAACTCGAATGGCCCAACGCAGGCCGCGCGGCTGTTGCGTTGGAAACAGGGACACCCAACTACAGTGCCGCATTGCTGATTCAAAATGGTCTGGCGTCCCGGATCGCCGCCATGAAAGCGGTCTCAGATTGCCCGGCCGATTTCACCGACATCCAGGGTATGCGCCAGTGGGTCCGCTCCCGTGGCGTGACCGAACACGAAGCCGACCCGAACTGGCCCACGCCAGAAACCGCGCCTCTTTGGCGAACTTTCGTCAGCGGACTCACGGTTTCCAGCACCGCAAAATGGACGATCCAGAATTGGAGTGGAAACGTGACTTGGAATCACGAGCCACCGCCAGACGGGACTCGCGTGCGATTGCTCTACGACCGAACGCAGCAAAATATGCGGGTCTTTTCCGCTGACTTGGAACCGCTGGGATTTCTTCCCTATCGATGGCAACACGAACCAGCGGGAATCGCCTTGGGCGAAATCGCGAATTCACAACACGCAATTGCGATTACCTACCTTGGTCCATCGGATTTGTTCTCCGAAAGCTGAATCACTCTGCAAGCAATTGACCGCTGAGCGGCAAACTTCGTAAGGGCATTTTGTCCGCAATTGCGGACAACATCCGAGCGAATACAGGGCACGTTGGATGTCGTGGATACATTGTTTTTACATGAGGACGCCCTACTCCTAACGAGCGTTAGGGTTTTTTCCACAGCGTTCACAACCACGCTGGCAAGTGTTGCGCAACTCAAACCGCAACTTGCGCCACAAGCTGTCGGCAACTTTGCCACAGCCACGTTTCAATTTGGCCGGCCACAGGCCGGCATCTCGACACCATGAACAGCCCAACCCACATGACGGAGGTTCGTTCCGCCCTGGCTTCAGTCGTCGAGACCTTTGAGCCATCGCGCCGGGTGCGATTTAGAGCTCTGGCGCCGTTCAAAAACGAGATTCGGGATCTTAAAGGTAGGGGGGCTGCATTCGCGACCATCGCGGAGATTCTTAAAAAGCATTCGGTCCAAGTATCCCATGAAACCGTTCGCCGATTTTACCGTGAAGCAATTCAACAGAAGCCCTCACGGCGAAAACGATCTCGCAACGGCAGCATCCACACCAAATCACGTAAGCAAACCCGAAACGAAATAAGCGAGCCGAGGACGCCGCGCCCCGAGACGGCGAAAACCGAACGAGGCCCGCGCATCGCTCGAATTGAGGACCTATGAAACGACAAGGCAAACACAAACGGCTCGATTTGGTTCTCAATGGCAAGGGAGGGGTCGGAAAGAGTTTCTTTGCGGTCAATTTTATTCAGTACCTAAAAGACTCGTCGGTTGAACATGTCGCCTTGGATACCGACAACGAGAACTCGACGCTCAAAAGATTTCACCCGGAGGCAAGCTTCGTTGATCTTTCCAAACCGACCGCGATTGATGGGCTGTTTTCGGAACTGACCTCGCATTCCCTCGTTATCGTGGATTGTCGCGCGGCCTCAACGGATATTTTTCTCGAGTACTTCACCGAACTCAACGTTTTCGAGGTCCTACGGGAACTTGGCGCGTCGCTGACCCTGATCTCACCCGTGAATCATGAGCCTGACAGCGTAAAACAAATCCAGGTTTTAACCGAGCGGCTCGGCAACGACGCCGATTACGTTGTCATAAAAAACCATTGTTTCAGCGAACAATTCGGAATTTACCAGCACAGCAAAACCCGCGCTCGCCTTCTCAACGGCCTGAATGGAAAGGAAATTGAGATGCCAAAACTCCAGGACTGGCTGGTTGTCGGGTTGAACCAGGCTGGTTGCACGATCACACCCGCTCTCCGACATTCGCAATTTTCTGTTATGGACCGCCAGCGCCTTAAAAACTGGCAGCGCAAGTTGAATGAACAAATTGAGTCAGCCCGTGAACTTTTGCTGCCACAGGCCAAATCCCCGAAGGAAAAAGGAGCAGGCGTGTGACGGGATCCCCGCGAAAGCAGGAGTTGCGAAATGCCGTCCTCGACTGGCAACAGAAGCACAACATTGCCGATGACGATCCGCTTCTGGCCACCGTGGAACTTTGGGAAGCATTCCTCGAAAGTGAAAGGTCACCGGATGCAACGCCGCCTGACATTCGGCGGGACATCGAGCAACTCGACCGAATTGCCAAATCATTCAGCAAACAGACCGGCGAAGTGATTGGAGAACTTCGCGCAGTTCCGAAAATTAAGAACGACCTTTGGCTGTTCCCATATTTCACGGTCCTCTTAGTTGCGGTGGGAGCGTTAATCGCCGGGATTCTCATTGGCAAATGTGTGCTTTGAATCTTATGAAATTGTTGAACGCCATCACCTTCATTCTCTCGGTCGCCGCTGCGGGATATTTTTTCCAGACGCTCAGCAAGCCGTTGTCATGGATCTTTCCGGCTGTCTTTACCGCATTTGGTTGTTTGGCGCTCGTCTCCAGGCGTCCCAAAGCCCCACCCATAGTGAAATTGAAGGGGCTGTGCTGGTCGCGTGAGGATTTTTGTCGAGGCTGGTTGATTACGGGGGACACCGGTTCCGGCAAAACTCGGTCAGGAATCACCCAATTGCTTTATCAAGTTTTCCAAAATGAACCAACTTGGGGCGGGCTCTGCATTGATGATAAAGGGGTCTATTGGGAAACCCTCAAGGAAATGGCCGTCCACTTCAATCGCCAGAACGATTTAATTTTGCTTCAAGTCCGTCCCGAAGGAGCCCCCGCTGACTGGAAGCCGAACCACACCTACAACCTCACTTCGGATCGTCGAATTCCATTCACCACGTACGCCAAGTTTGTGGTCGATACCGCAACCAGCTTGGGCCAGCAGGGAGACAAAGCATTCTTCAAGAATCAGGCGCAGACGCACGTCGCGCTTGGTCTGGAAGCGCTTTATGAAAGTGGGATGGATGTGACCTTGGAAAACGCGAACGAACTTTTGCTGGACGAACTCGCGCTCGTCGAAGCGATGGATGAACTTGCGAACGGTCGCCAAACCGAACGGCAGAAACTTGTCATCAATCATTTTCTGAACCGGTATCGAAATCAGCCTCCGGAACAATTGGGCGGCGTGAAGGAAACGATCGCCAATTATCTTCACAGCTTTCTGACACCGGAAATCGCAGAAGTGTTTTGCCCTGCCGAGAACACGTTTGAATTCGATGAAATTGATCGGGGAAAAATAGTTTGCGTGGCAATGCCGCAGAAATTTCAAGGCGAGCGCAGATATATCAACACGTTTCTCAAAATGCTTTTTTACGCCCATGTGCTTCGACGATTCGACAAGCCGAAAGACCAACGGAAGGATGACAATCTTTTGATTCTTTGGGCGGACGAGGCACAACGTTTTGTGACCGCGAGCGAGGACGGGATGAGCGATTACAACTGCATCGACGTAATGCGAGAGGCGAAAGCCACACTGGTCGCAGCAGCGCAGTCCACGACATCGTTTATCCCACCAATTGGCGCAGACAAGGCCAAAGTTCTGACGCTCAATCTACGGAATCGAATGATCTTCAAGGCGGCTGATGAAACCGGAGCGGTTGAGAGCGCCGACTTTCTGGGCCAGAAAAAAGTTACGAAACGAAGCTGGGGATTCTCGAATGGGATGTACTCCCGTAATTATTTCGAGCAGGAGGAACACAAAATAAAACCATACGCACTAAGGAATTTGCGAAAACACCAATGCGTTTTGGTGCATTGCGAGAAAGGTTTCAAAGAAACGCTTCTTCCACCATTGGAGCCGGATGGAACGCTTTCGCCCTGGTTCAAAAGACAATGGTTTTAAGTTTCTTAACAGGAATGCGACCCTGTTTGCGCATTCTTGGTCATCTCGTGTAAAAATCACTTTGAATTCTGTGCGCTAAATCGGTCCAGGCCATCAGTCCTGGCCTGCCCCCCATCCACCGATGAGCCAAACATCTCCTGGAGGAAGCTTTTAGTGATGGCACTTCGACGCAAAAATGCCCATTCTTTTGCATCGCTGGTCGGACGCAAACGCAAGAATATGAATCTACCGAATGTCTTTGAAACATGTGAGCCGCGGGAAGACGTGCTGAAGGGCACAATCGCGGATGCGGACTTTGCTGCCGACCTTGCAAAAGTCATTCGCGGCACCGCCTCAGATGATTACAAAATACCCGCTCGTTTCTTCGCAAATACGTACCCGACGCAAGGCCTCAAGAACCTCCTTCGCAATGTTCTTGCTCGTCTTACCGGCGATCCAAGTGCGGCTGCTGCGATCTTCCGCCTCGATACCAGTTACGGCGGTGGCAAAACTCACGGCCTGATCGCGCTTACGCACGCTGCCAGGGGAATGGAAGGCATCGCCAATGTTGACGAGTTCGTAGATCCACAATTTGTGCCTAAAGGGAGAATTCGCATCGCTGCTTTCGATGGTGAAAATGCTGACCCCGCAAATGGCCGCAACATGGATGACGGGATTCTTGCCCACACGCCTTGGGGCGAACTCGCTTGCGCTCTCGCGGGCAAACCAGGTTACGAACGAATCCGCAAAAGCGACGAAAGCCATACCGCTCCCGGCGCGGAAACTCTCGCCGAACTTTTCGGCGGCGAGCCGTGCCTGATCCTCCTGGACGAACTTTCCGTCTATCTCCGTAAGGCTCGCAACCTCCACGGCACCGCAGCGGGCGAACAATTGAGCGCATTCCTCACGTCGCTGTTCAAAGCTGTCGAGAGCAATCCTCGCGTCTCGCTCGTTTATACCCTCGCTATCGGGAAAGACGGCAAAACCGGTGATGCCTACAGTGCCGAGAATCAATTCATCGCCGACAAGATGGCCGAAGCGGAGAGCATCTCCGCGCGTAAGGCGACGCTGCTGAACCCCACAGAAGATCACGAGACAGTTCAGGTTTTGCTTCGCCGGCTGTTCGGAAAAATCGACAGGGCCAAAGGCGCACCTGTCATCGAAGCCTATCGCGCCCTGTGGCTCGCCAACAAAGATTCGCTTCCCACGGACGCAAACCACCCGGAAAATATTGAGAGCTTTCGCAGGAGCTACCCGCTCCATCCCGAAGTTCTCGAAACGCTGACAACGAAAACCGCAACGCTCCAAAACTTCCAGCGCGTTCGGGGGATGTTACGTTTGTTGGCTCGCACCATAGCGCAAATGTGGACCACCCGGCCCGCTGGTGCGACGGCCATCCATTTGCATCACGTTGATTTGGGCTTCGAACCCATCCGTCAGGAGATTTTCACCAAACTTGGCCGGACGGAGTTCATTCCGGCGGTAAACCACGACATCGCCGGTGGGAACAAGAAACCACTCGCCGTTGAACTCGACGAAAAGAATTACAGCGGTCTCGCTCCGTACACCACCTACACGACCCGCACTGTGTTTATCCACAGCCTCGCTTTCAATGACCAGTTAAAGGGGCTTTCCGCAGAACGGTTGCGCTTCTCGGTTCTTAGCCCCACGCTCGATCCAAGTTTCATTGATGCGGCCTGGAAACGATTTCGCGATGAATCGTCCTACCTAGACGACCGTCCCGGAGTTCCATTGCGCTTTCTTGCCGAAGCCAACCTGACGCAAGTGATCCGCCGCGAAGAAGCCAACGTGGACACCGCCGAGGCTCGCGCCCAACTCAATGACCGCATAAAAAACATATTTGGCGGAACAAGTGGTTCGGTTTTTGAAACCATCCCTTTCCCCGCCGCGCCAGGTGAAGTGGATGATGACTTGGGAAATGGCCGACCCCGTCTCGCCGTTATGGCCTACGACGGCACGTCCGTTGGCTCAACTGTGGACACCGTGCCCGAACTGATTGCGCGCATTTTCGAGCGCAAGGGCAGCGACGGGGTCGGGTTGCGGGGGTTGCGCAACCACCTAGTTTTCGTCGTCGCTGATGAAACTCGTATCGAGGACATGCGAAAAAAAATCGTACGCCGCCTCGCTTTAACGGAACTGATCAAGCCCGACCGCATCACCGAACTTGCCGACCACCAGCAGCGCAAAGTTCGGGAATTGGATCAGAAATCCGAAATGGAAGTCGCCACCGCTATCCAGCAATGCTACCGCCACGTCTTCTATCCATCGCGCCAGCGACTGAGCGGAAGCCCGGTCGATCTTGCTCATGCCGCCGTGGACATCCACAGCGCATCCGAGCGCCCGGGCAGCGGACAGCAGCAGATCGTGCGAACGCTTCGAGAGAGCGCGAATCAAAAACTTCGTCTTTCCGAAGATCCGCCCGAATCGCCTGGCTACATTCGCGACCGCACGCCTCTGAAAAAGGGGCAGATTTCCACCGCCGCATTGCGCGACGAGTTCCGCAAAGACCCTGCGCTATCCATTCACGCGCACGACTCGGTTCTCATTCGCGCCATTACACAAGGCATTCAACAGGGGGATTATGTGTATCGACGTGGCGATCTCCTTTGTGGCCCTGGTGATCCAATGGCCAGCATCATCATCGACGAACAATCGTTCGTCTTCACGATGCAGTTTGCGAAAGAGAAGAACATTTGGCCCCGGCCCATTCCGACGATCACACCACCAGCTGGCGGCGAAACCGGCGGCACATCCTATCCCCCTGGCACAAGCGGAGGAATGACGACCCACGAGGGTGGTTCGCCTGGACCGACGCCACCGCCCCCCACGCCACCCGGCGCGATCACTGCCGAGGGCGTATTGAAAGCTGCCCTCACCGAGCTTTGGGAAAAAACGCGCAAGGCAAAATTCTCCAGCGTCAATGTGCTTTCCATTCGCCTGTTTGACGCGACAGATGCTTTCCGCATGTTGGGAAGCGTGAACGCTGAAAAGGGTTGCACGAAGAAAGTCGAACTGTCCGGCGGTTACGTCACCACCGAGGGTGGTGAAATGCAGATTGAATTCAAAGGCGCACCCAACGATGCAATGCCGGTGAAGGACTTTCTCGTCCCGCAGCTCAACGCGGCGCGTGAACGCGACGTGCAAGCTACGTTCATCCTCACTTTCAATCCCGGACTCCCCTTGGCTGGGGACGCGGCGGAAAAGCTCGGCGAACGACTCGCAAAGTTCGCCAGCGGCGCGGCTTACGTGTCCGCTACAGCGGAGGCAGTTCCTTGAAAACCAACGCCAAGCGAACACGCATGACCCGGGATGACTCCCTGACAGGCAACGGACGCTTGCGCCCGGCAGCACGACGCGCACCCGCCGACCCCAGCATGGCCCTTCCCCGCTACGAACTTCGAACGCACTATCTCGGGGCGGCGAATACAGAAATGGAAGTGTGGCAACTGCCGTCCCCAGCAACGCCCGCGCTCACAGCTCCCGTGCGGGTCGCCGGATTGCGCGGACGTAATCTTGAGTTGGTTGAGCATCGTGTCACGCGGCGGCTCAAACAAGCGGGTGTCGCGTTCGAACAACCAGCTTTGCGTTTGCCGCGCGCCTGGCCGCTGCCGGAAGAGCTGGCTCTGACACTTGGCTTGCTTTTTCGCGCTCTTGCCCCGATGCGGAGCCGGGACAATCTTCGCAACGTGGTGGAAGGCATCGAACAAATGGGAAAAGAAGAGGCCGCCTATTGGCTTGGGATGGCGATGCACCGAAAAAACCCGAGACGCGTTCTTAGTGCTCTGCGAGTTCTGCTAACGGATGCCAAAAAACGGAATCCTACTGAGCCGGTCAGACATCTTTAAAAGCCAATGAGCAACCCCAAGCCAGCGATGGAGTACGAGGGCCTGCTCGCTCACGCCAAAGCGTCGAAAATCTTCAAGCAATGGCATTGGTATTCCTACCACTTCAATCTTCTGGCAAATGGTTATCACCAGCCATTTGCATATTCAATTCTCGACGCCTGCTTGGATTGCGACGAATCCATTCCAGGCTTTGCGAAGCAAATGACCGACGCATTGGCGGAAATCTCTGGAACCGAAAAGCACGTTCCTCACTACGAGCAACTCCTGCAACTACTGGCCGAACTGCTCATCATTAGGCAAATCGTAACGTGGAATTGGCCCATGGAAGTCAAGTTTGCCTGGGAACCGACTGCTGGGAAGAGTAAGAAGAATCCCGAAATCTCCATCGCGTCAGACGATTGGGTCATTGGAGTGGAAGTCAAAGCTCCATCGCTTCGCCAGCACCAAGAAGCGAGAGCAAAAAACTTCACTCAGGTTCCTTCCCGGGCGTTGACGAAGAAGGAAATCGAAACATTGCCCGGCGCTTCCTCTGGCGTAACATTGCCACGCGACAATCCCGTCAAAGATTTCCTCATCAGCGCCGACTCCAAATTCGCTGAATTCCGCAAAGCCGATCCCAAATTCTTCGGCCTTTTGGTCATTGTTTGGGATGACTTTATTTACGAACCCATCACGGCTTTGGTGCATTCCAACGGAGGATTGCTCACGTCTAAATCATTCGCCCGCGATAAAAGTGGCAATGCACTCATCTTCCCCAACGTGGATGCGGTGGTTGTGGTCCGCCATCTTCATCAGTTCCAACAGGCGGCGGGAGAGAAACCATTGGCGGATGGCCTTGAATCCCCGCTCGACTACGGTGAGCCAGGACAGTTTCCCTTCAAGGTGCTGATACCGAATCCGCATGGCCGCGCACTCCCTGCCGAAATCACTGAATGTTTGCAGGCCGTGCCTCAGAATGGATTGATGGGTGCCGAATATCAAACTCCAGAAGTCGTTTGGTGGATTGGTGGGGACGTTCTGCCAGATACTCCAGCGCCGGTGGACGTGAAACGGAAGGAAAAAGCCTAATATCGCCGTCATGAAGTTGCATCCACCATCCAAAAAGCCAGTCCCTGCCGCCACCGACGTATTCGGTGACCCGACCTGGAACAAGCAACTTGCTCCCGGTGTGCAGCAGGTAACATTGCCTTCGTTTTGCGATTTTCAGAACCTTATCGCTCAGGAATTCAATAACACTCGACGTTACATCTGGCGTGGGCAACAGTGTGACGACTGGAAATTGGAAAGCTTGTTCGCCCGCCGCATTCGAGAGAAAAAAAGCCCGGTCGAACGGCTTTTGAATCTTCAATTGGAACGCTTCAAAAAAGCCGCTCGTGGTCGTCGCGGTTCGAATCCCGCCAAACTATCCGATAACGAATGGTGGGCACTTGGTCAACATTTCGGCCTCGCCACGCCGTTGCTCGATTGGACCGTTTCCCCTTACGTCGCCCTTTATTTCGCGTTTGCTGAACCAGACCACAAAGACCAGACCGAGTACCGGTGCATTTTTGGGCTCCAAAAGCCAATGGTGCAACGGCGAAGCACCGAAATAAAAAAACGCGACGGCGACGATGCAGAAGTCGTCATCTTCTTTGAACCCGACTCCGATGAAAACTCGCGCGTTCTCAGCCAACGGGGATTGTTCACGCTCTCGCCTGCTCGCGCCACCATTGAAGATTGGGTAACCGATAATTTCAAAAATCCAACCTCTGCCATTCTGCTGAAAATTCTTGTGCCCAACACCGACCGGGAAGAATGCCTGAAAATGCTAAACCGGATGAACATTAACCATCTCACCCTTTTTCCCGACCTCATTGGTGCGGCGCAATTCGCCAATGTTCATCTGGACGTTTTGAATTACTGACATGAGCGATAAGCAACCAGCTCCAGACACTCGACTCATTGAACGATGGATGCCCATTGCTGAAATCGGGATCGAGAGCTTGCGCGAACGGACACCGATGACGCCCTTTCCCGCGCCGAATCGGTTGCATGTTTGGTGGGCGAGGCGTCCGCTCGTGGCCTCTCGTGCGGCAATTCTCGCTTCGCTGCTCCCTGCTGATGCGGATCATGAGAAGTTCAAGCATGTGCTGGGAATTCACGGAGATCCAATGGCCGCCCGCCAACGAATTGCCCGCGCCGACCGCACGGGTGAACGGCTTGGAGCGGACGCCTACGGCTATCCACGGGCGTTCAAGTGGACACCGGATGAACAGGACCTCGCTTGGCTCCACAGCTTCGGTGAGCGCGCCAAGACGGGAGTCGTCCTCGACCCAACGGCGGGAGGTGGGAGCATCCCGTTCGAGGCAGTCCGACTCGGGCTTTCTACTTTTGCAAACGATCTGAATCCAGTCGCGGCGCTCATCGAATACGCGACGGTGAAATGGCCTGTTGAACTAGGCATGATGGTTAAGACGGAATTCGAAAAGCTCGGTGCCCGCTTCACGGTCGAGGTTCGACGCCGGCTCGAAGGGGTTTTCCCCCCAGAGCCGGAGGCGGACTGCCGCCCGGACGGTTACCTCTGGGCGCGTACTATTCGCTGCCCTTATTGCGAGGGATTGGTGCCACTCTCGCCCAACTGGCGGCTCGCACCTGACGGCACAGGTGTTCGGCTCGTTACGCATTGCGAAAAGGACCGAGCGAAACGGCAATGTGCATTTGAGATTGTCGGGAAAGTGTCTGATCAATCCCCTGGCACGGTCGCGGATGGCGACGGCACATGCCCGTTTCCCGATTGTCTGCGTGTTATTGATGGCGACGAAATAAAGCGCCAAGCGCAAGCCGGAGAAATGGGTGATCAGCTTACCACAGTCGTCTTCAAGCGTAGGATCGTGACTAAGACTCCGCGAGGCAAAGAGAAGATCAAATGGGCGCGTGGCTATCGCGCGCCTCGACCGGACGACGACAACGAAAGGAAGATTGCCGCATTATTGGCCGACAAAATGCCGGAGTGGGAGGCGTTGAATATTATACCCATCGAGTCAATTGATGTATTGTCGAATTACGACCGTGGTCACCGGCTCTATGGTATGGACCGCTGGAGCGAACTGTTCTCTCCGCGCCAGCTTTTTTGTCACTGCGTCGCGGTCGAGGTTTTGCGTGATATTCTCGGCTCAGAGCAGGCTCAAGGGTCACTTTCGGAGACAACAAGAGCGGCATTCACCTATTTGGCACTCAGCTTGGATAAGCTCCGTGATTACAATTCGCGAATGACCCGATGGCACGTAAACCGCGAGGTCATGGTCAACACTTTCGATGGTCACAAGTTTTCGTTTAAATGGTCATACGTCGAAATGGCGATTCTTGTGGAAGGCCTTGGATTTGATTGGGCCGTAGAGCAAACCGTGAAAAGCGTGGAAGAACTGGTTGAGATGACGCGGCCCCACGATGCTCGTGAGAACGGCGAAGAATTGTGCTTTTCGCCGGATAAATGGACGCCGCCTCCAATCACACTGAGCTGCAAATCTGGTGATGCGCTCGACCATCTTGCGGATGCCAGTGTGGATTGTGTTGTGATGGACCCGCCTTATTACGACAACGTAATGTATGCTGAGTTGTCTGATTTCTTTTATGTCTGGCTCAAGCGCACCGCTGGACAGGTATTCCCGGAACTATTCCGCCGCCAACTGACGGACAAGGAAAATGAAGCCGTCGCTAATCCGGCCAAGTTCAAAGACCAGAAAGGCGCGAAAGAGCGCGCCGGTCGCGATTACCGTGATCGCATGGCCGCCATCTTTGCTGAGTGTCGCCGTGTATTGAAGTCGGACGGAATAATGACCCTCATGTTCACACACAAAGCGACGGGCGCATGGGATGCGTTAACTAAGGGTTTGATGCATGCTGGCTTTACCATAACAGCAAGTTGGCCGATCAACACCGAGGCAGAGGGCAGCATGCACATCAAAGACAAAGCTGCGGCCAATAGCACCATTTTCCTCGCCTGCCGACCTCGTGCTGTCCTGCCAAGCGATGCTGAAACCCAGTACTGGGAGGATGTCGAACCCTTAGTCGCCGCCGCGGTTCGCAAACGCGTCGGAGAATTTCAAATCGCCGGAATCAAAGGCGTGGACTTGTATCTCGCCTCGTTCGGACCTGCGTTGGAAGAATTCTCCAAACATTGGCCGCTGAAACGCGGCACGCCCAATCCGCTGCCACCCTCGCACAAACGAGCGCAAAAAGATCTGTTCCCGGAAGAATGGGATCCCTATGCCGTCTCGCCCGAGGACGCATTAAATGCAGCGCGTCGTGAGGTTAAGAGCTGGCGGTTGGAGCAACTCACCCACAAGCGCGCCCGTACTGAACTCGACCCGCGCACATCATGGTTTGTATTGGCGTGGGATGCGTTTCAGGCACCGGTGTTTCCCTACGACGAAGCGTTGCGGCTCGCCCGCGCCGTCGGCGTTGACCTCGAAAAAGGCATCGTCGGCAGTCTCGCCGATAAAAAAGGCTCTGACCTAGCCATTTGGGATAGCGCCCAACGTGCGGCCAAAGGCGCACTCGGCTCCGCCGACGGTTCGAGCGGAATGATTGACGCGCTTCATCACGCTGCGCACCAGGCTCGCACAAAAAATGTCGAAGCCGCCCGCGAATTGCTGGAACGTGCGGGAATAATGACCGACGCAAATTTCAGTTCCGCGATGCAGGCCATTTTGGAAGTGTTGCCTGTCGGCACCGCTTTCAGTGGCGTTGAATTGCCCACCGACGTCGCCGGTGCTGGGAATGACTTTGAAGCGTTGGAAAAACTACGCCGTCTCGCCTTTACTGACCGCGTGGAAGAACCGAAACAACTTTTACTCTGGCAGGGTGAAGCACAGCAGGCCCCTGCCAAACCAAATCAGCCGCCAGCCCTATGAGCCTGCTTTGTGACAGCGAATGGAAGCTGAAATACACGCCGGACGACGGCGATCTAGTCAGTATTTTCTACGTTCCCGCGCTCGAATGCGCCGTTCGCTATGACCGGTTGACCGGCTATTTTAGAGCCAGAGCGCTGGCGTTGGCCGCGCGCGGTTTGGAAGGGTTGATTCGCAACAGCGGACGCATGCGCCTCCTGGTCGGATGCACACTTGGCCAACCAGAAGTCGATGCAATAGCGAAGGGTGCAGAATGTCGCGCTCAAGTCACCGCTCATTTGCTTGCCAATCCACTTAAGCCCGGCAACCAGCGCGAAATTGAAGCTCTCGAATTGCTCGCATGGATGGTCGCCAATCAGATTTTGGAAGTGCAAGTCGCCATCCCGTGCGACCAGCATCGCCGTCCCGTTGCTTCGCAAGGCATCTTCCATGAAAAGGCTGGAATCATTGAAGACAAGACCGGCGATCGTCTGGCTTTCAACGGTAGCTTGAATGAAACGGAAGCGGGCTGGACGCAAAACTGGGAAAGCCTGAATATTTTTCGCTCTTGGCTTGGCGACGATCCACGCGTTGCTGCCGAGGAAAATAATTTTACGAAACTCTGGGCGGGCGAATCCAAGCACGTCATTACCATGCCAGTGCCGGATGCCGTGCGGGAAAATCTGCTACAGTTTCTTCCCCAGGATGACCTTCCAGCTCGCCTTAAAAAGCAGGCTGCCATCGTACCGGTTCTGCTACCGCTTGAACCAGTTGCGCCACCACCCGAACCAGAGCCACTAATTGATTTACATCGACTCGTTTGGGCGTTCATCAAGGAAGCGGCCAAAATGCCCAACGGCGGCGAACGTGTTGGTGAAGCGACATCCAACATCGAGCCGTGGCCTCATCAAATTCGGGCCTTCCAACGCCTTTACGGTAATTGGCCACCACGTCTTTTGATTGCGGACGAAGTTGGTTTGGGCAAAACGATTCAGGCCGGGATGCTCATCCGCCAGGCGTGGCTCGCAGGCAAAGCGAGACGCATACTCGTTCTCACCCCCGCCAGCGTTTGCCGACAGTGGCAGATCGAATTGCGTGAAAAGTTTAATCTCAGTTGGCCGATCTATGACGGCGATAAATTGGTTTGGCTAAAAACGCCCGGCCGCTATGCACCTTTGGAGCAAGCAGTCACACGCGCGGACTGGCATAAGCAGCCGTTCGTCATAGCCTCCAGCCATCTCATGCGGCGGCGCGAACGCGTTCCCGAACTTGCCGAGCAAGCCGAACCATGGGATGTCGTCATCATTGACGAAGCGCACCATGCCCGACGCAAATCGCCGGGTTTGGCGGGTGAACGCCGCACCAACCGCCTTCTGGATTTGCTGCAACGATTGAAAGATCGAACGCAGTCGCTCCTTCTACTGACCGCCACACCAATGCAGGTGCATCCGGTGGAAGTGTGGGATTTGCTTTCCGTTCTCGGACTTCCTGCCGAGTGGCATGAACAAGCTTTTCTGAAATTCTGCGAAGCCGTCGATCATCCATCACCGTCGCACGAAGACATGGAGTTCATGGCGACGTTGTTCCGCGCCACGGAAAAACGATTCGGCAACTCGACCGAACAGGATGCCCGTCGCGCCGGAGCGACCAGCGGTTTGCAAGCGAAACGTATTTTGTCGGCATTGCGCGATTCAGCTGCGATTCCCCGCCGACAACTCGACGCGAATGCACGCGGGGTAGCATTGCGGGTCATGCGTTCCCTATCTCCCGTTGGCAGATTGATCTCCCGGCACACCCGTGATTTGCTTCGCCGTTATCACAAGGCGGGCAAAATGCAGACTCCGATTGCCGACCGCGAAGTGGAGGACAGATTCGTAAAACTGTCCGATGACGAAGCCAAGATTTACGAAGCGGTCGAAAATTACATCAGCACCACCTACAATCAGGCATCCGCCAAGGAAAAAAATGCCGTCGGTTTTGTGATGACGATTTATCGTCGTCGCCTTGCCAGCAGTTTCCATTCGCTTCGTCACACGTTGGAAGATCGCTTACGCGCCATGCAAACCGGCAACCTTTCCAACGCGCAACAACCGGACGACGAAGCGGACAGCGAAGCATCCGATTCCGAAGGTGATGTTCTCTCACCGGATCAAATCACCGAATTAGAAAAAACAGCACTCGCTCAGGAAGAGAAAGACGACATTGCCCTTCTTATCGAAGACATCCGGAAATTACCTCCAGATACCAAAGCCGAACGCTTGCGGTTGGAACTCGAAACCCTTCGAGCCGATGGCTACCCGCAAACGATGGTTTTCACGCAGTACACAGACACGATGGATTTCTTGCGTGACCAACTCGCGACGAAAACCGCCTTACGGGTCATGTGTTTCTCTGGGCGCGGTGGAGAAATCCGAGACAAATCCGGTTTGTGGCGCGGCATAGCACGCGAAGAAGCAAAACGCCGTTTCCGCACTGGTGACGCGGACGTATTGCTTTGCACCGACGCCGCCTCTGAAGGACTCAATTTCCAATTCTGCGGCTCGCTGATCAATTACGATATGCCGTGGAATCCAATGCGTGTCGAACAGCGGATCGGCCGCATCGACCGTCTTGGACAGAAACACGCCAAAATCCGCATCGTTAATTTACATTATGAGGGCACGGTGGAAACGGACGTGTATATGGCGTTGCGTCGCCGCATCAATCTTTTTGAAAGTGTCGTGGGCCGTCTTCAGCCAATTCTCGGCAAAATGTCAGGTGTCATCACTGGCCACATCCTTGCCGGAAGCAGTCGAGATCCTGACGCTCGCGCGGCTCTTACCGGCGAACTGGAGCAAGAAGCGGAAACGGCCAAACAGGAGGGGTTCGATTTGGACGCCATGCTCGACAGCGACCTTCAGGAACCACCGCGCCCGACTCCCAAACTGACTTTGGAAGACCTCGACTTGATTCTCCAACGCCCCGAAGCTCTCCCGCCGGGACTGACCGTGACGAAATTGCAGAATGGGGAATACGCCTATCAAGCTCCCGGAATGGCCAAGCCCGTTCGCATCACCACACGCCCCGACTATTTCGACGACCACAGCGACAGCATGGAACTTTGGTCGCCCGGCAGCCCATCCTTTCCCTCCCCCGAGGTCGAAGCCACTCCGCAGGAATTGACGGGCAACTGCATTTCCAGTCTGCTCAAGTGAGCGACAATTTGACGGCAAAGGCGTGTCCAGCGAATCAATCAAATAACCCATATTTTCAAAAACGCCTCGATTTTGACGTAACGAACCCGTGCATGCCGGCTCTCGCGGCTTCGAAAGCAAGATGACATTGTCAGGTGATATTAAAGAATTAAGTTGACGAATGTCAGATTCTCGCTCATTTTCTTTTAAACAAAAGATATGGCTGCCGATGGAGACATGTTCGCGCAACGCAAAGCTTGGGGTTACAACCAGCTTTGTGCGGCTGCTTGTGACCGAGCACCCATGGAAAAACTGGTTGCGATTGAGGAAAAAAGCGTTCGCAACATGTTGAGCAATGGTTACGCCGTGCCCTCCCTGAAAGTCTCGGTTGAATATGGCTTTCAAATTGTGAATGGGTCACGAGCCGAACTTAAACTGGACTCCCCTGCGGAACGTTTGATCGCCGGACTTCGCGGTTTGGAACGCACTTTTGTGGAAGCGCCAAACGCCAGTGATGTGTCCAAGGCAGTATTAGCGGTGGGGCTCTCGGCTTTGGAAAAGGGCCGGACTTTTGAGTCTAGCGAAGAATTTGCCAAAGAGTGCTGTCATCAGCTTGGAACTTTTTGGCTCAGGCGACACGGCTGGGAAAGTTTTCCGGCCTACGTGATGAAAAACGGAAAGCTGTCACGAGACGCTTATCATAAAATGGCTGCGGAAGCCTGTTCTCAGGCGGGTCCACAGGTAGCGAAACTGATTCAGTCAGCGATGTCGTCTCCGGGTGGAAGACTACCAAAACGTGGCCCCAAACGGAACAAACAGATCGAACACACTCCCGAGGGTTTAAATGAGGTATTGAGCTAAATGAAGACTCCTACCAATCAGCAAACCTGCCCGGAATACCGTTTTGACTTTGGTCCTCTCGGGGTCCAAAGGTTGGTGCCGTCGTTACCCGACGGAGCGCAGAACTTCTATGGCCAGGATTATTTCGCCGATTACGGGCGCATAGCAGGGGCATTCGCATGTCGTCTCCCAGCTCGTTTTGGCGATTGGGCGGAACTTGCTGTTGCTCTCTACATCGCCGATCGATTTTCTCCGAGACGCGATCCGCGCTTTCGTCGAGATTTGGTTCACCGTAGAAGGATAATTTCACTCCGCATTGCCGTCCTCGATTTATCATTTTGGCAATCGATCAAGACTCAAGAGCTATTACGGAAGGCGCTTTGGATTCTTACGGAGGATGATTGGCGGTTCGAATTTGTTCAACGCGAGGTAGTGCCTCCCCCATGTGCACAAGATTTTCTATTTGGAGAGCCCATTAGTGGTTCAATCCGTGTGTCCCTATTTAGTGGCGGGCTGGATGCATTCGCAGGCGCAGCATTCCAACTGCAAAATCCAGATCTCTCTCACGTCTTCGTGTCCGGTGTTACCCATGGACGAATGGAAATAGGCCAACGCCAACAAATGTCGCTTCTTCGAGATGGCAGTGCGGCATTTATTCGACACGTCCAGGTCTGGTATGGAATGAAAGAAAAGAAGATCAGGGACAATCTAATGGAGCGGAGTCAGAGGAGTCGCGCCTTCATGCACGTCACGCTTGGGGCTGTGACGGCTTTGCATTCGGGAGTCAACGAATTGTACATGTATGAAAACGGTTTCGGCGCTCTGAATTTACCTTTCGATGCAACTCAGGTAGGAATTGAAACCAGCAAAGCTGCGAATCCGGTTTTTCATCGTGCGATGGAAGCTTTCGTTTCGGAGTTGAGCGGCAAGCCGTTTAGAATTGTGAATCCATTTCTGTTCCTTACCAAAGCTCAAGCGTTGCGCCAATCCGGCGTTGCCGCTTTTGGAAGCCATTTGGCTGAGACGTTTTCATGCGACCGCTTTCCGAACTGGCGAGAGGGTCGTCCGCAGTGTGGCACGTGCGCCTCCTGTATCCTTCGCCGTCTCTCAATGGAAGCAGCCGACTTGTCGAATTTTGACTTCGGCAGTGGCTATGCTCGGGACGTAAAATCTGATTTGTTTGTCCCGGGGGAATCTGCCGCCAGTATTTTAAGCCATTACGATGAGCAGGCACTCGCACTAGAAAATGCGCTCTCGCATGAGAATCCCTGGCAGGTGCTCGCGACCAACTTTCCAGAGCTTTTTGAAATCGAATCGTCACTTAACGTCCACGGCAATCGCGGAGTTCGCGAATCTTTGCTGCAACTTTTAAAAAGCCAAGTAACGGAATGGAAATCTTTCAGTGGCCGCGCGGCCTTGGATCGCTACCTGATGGCCGCATAACCCTGCAATTTGAAAGTTTAAAACATGCCGGAAAACATTTTAGAAAAGATTGATCCAAGGATTCTCGGTGAGCGTTTGAAAAGTGCTCGGCGTGCTTGTGGATTCACGCAAGAAGCTGTCGCTGACAAGCTCGGGTATATCCGCACCACGGTCGTCGCCATTGAAAAAGGCGAACGACGGGTTACTCCCGAAGAGCTCCTCGCATTCGCCAAATGCTACGGGCGAAATGTATCAGAATTCGTAAAGCAAAGCGTGTTTACCGAAGCACTCACCCCTCAATTCCGAGCGGCTTTGCCTAATAGCCAGTTGGAATCACCTCTTCCCGAAGACGAACTTTTGCGAGTCTGCCATGAATTGGAAGCCCGGGCAGAAGATTATTTTGAGTTGGAACAGTTATGCAAATCACCCTTGCCGCAAGATTACCCAAAACAATACCCGCTGGAAGAATCACGCATTAGTCCCGAACAATTTGCAGAAGATGTCGCCCAGGAAGAGCGGAATCGTTTGGGTTTAGGGGATGCTCCGATTAGTGATTTACGCGCCGTGTTTGAGGAGGCCGTCGGGTTGCGAGTTTTCTTCTACGAGATGCCGTCGTTTGTAGCGGGCCTTTTTAGCTACAATGACCGTTTGGGCGGCTGCATTGGCATCAACATAAGACAGCCCTGGTATCGTGGAAATTGGTCCTTGGCTCATGAATTCGGCCACTTTCTGACTACGCGCTTTTACGCCGATGTTGATATCATGCAACAAAAGGGACGTTGGGGAAAACATCGCGCTGAACGGTTCGCTGACTGTTTTGCAGCGAATTTTCTCATGCCTCGAAGCGGCGTTAATCGCCGACTTTCAGAAGTCGAAATGTCCCGCAAAGATCGAATTACCATTGGAGACCTTGTTACCCTGGCCGATTACTTTGGGGTCTCAGTTCAGGCGATGTGCTTACGATTGGAGAGTTTGAAGCGCATTCAGACGGGAAGTTGGGATCGCTTGAAAGCGGGCGAGTTCAAACCTGATAAAGCGCGGCGAGCACTTGGTTTGTTGCGAGCTGACCGCCATCATTCTGAATGGCCTGTCCGGTATTTGCTACTCGCCAAAGCCGCTTTCGAACGTGATGAACTTTCTGAGAGCCAGTTGGCCAAGAAGCTCCGCACTGACATCGTCGGTGCCCGCGAAATTATGGAAGAACTCGCCAGCCTGGTAGTCGCTGAGGAAGGCGAAGAGTTTTCAATCATTCCGGTAGATTTGGCGTCACCGGTTTCGGTGACCTAAGATCATCCGGACATGGCTTCGATTATCATTCAAGATGCGTGTGTTTTGATTAACCTGATCGCAAGCCGGCGATTCAAGGAGATCGCCACGGGATGTGGCCTGCAGTTTGCGGTGTCATCTGTGGTATCTCAAGAGGCCCTATTCTTACACAACCTTGACTCAGGCGAACGGGAGAAAATCGACCTCCAATCGAGCATCGAACTAGGTATCCTGAAGATTTTTTCCGTTCAAAGTGAGACTGAACGCTTACGATACATCGAACTCGCCGTGTCGCTTGACGACGGGGAGGCTGAAGCGATTGCTATCGCAGAGGGCAGGAAATTTGCGCTGGCCACCGATGATCGCAAAGCACGGAACGTAATTCTGCGAGAGGGATTGAAAATCGAACTCTGGTCTACCTGCAAACTGCTTCAACATTGGGAAAAGGAGTGTGCCGTGCAGAACGACGTTTTGAGCAACGTTCTTGCGAATATTTCGCAACGAGCCAGGTATCGCCCCAAACCGGGGCACCCAGATTCTGATTGGTGGGTGAACCTGCTAAAGAAATAGATACGTAAGTGTGCCCGGTTCGCGGCATCATCTTCGCTTTCGAGCACCATTTGCCCGAGTCGGTTTCGATAGTTTGGCGGCCAATTGTTCTTTCAATTCAACCGGGTACAAATCGTCCGTCACAACACTTAAAACTGACGCAAGAACCAAAAGTTCTTGGTCAGAAACAAAACGAAGCCGAATTTCTATCTGCGCGAGTGTTGAGCTTTCCAGCACATTGGGATCCTAAGCTTAGAATTCCACGTGGACAAGTTGTCGC
>JADMIO011276535.1_pt1 | contig 85390 bp, 83 predicted proteins | sample 8958161 | NCBI WGS metagenome assembly JADMIO01 (sample SAMN16585339, study PRJNA669376) | soil metagenome | isolation source: Crop rotation soil | place: USA: Cullars Rotation, Alabama | collected 2011 | reverse complement strand
GCGACAACTTGTCCACGTGGAATTCTAAGCTTAGGATCCCAATGTGCTGGAAAGGCGGCGGTCGGAGTCCTGCCTCCGGATAAGAGCTACGAGGGTCTTACCGAGCGCGAGAAGATCGACCTTCTAGCTCAGGAAATCCGCCGGCCCCGGCCTCTCGTACCGGTTGAATCCGTCTGGTCAGAAGAAACGCAGGAGACACTCGATGTTTTTCGAGTTACCAGAAGAGCCAGGCGCGAGCTGGTGGGCAATAGCATTGCCACCTACGTAATTTCGATGACGCACGGGGTCAGCGATATTCTCGAGGTCTTCCTTCTTTGCAAGGAAACCGGACTTATCCGAAGCACTCCGACTGGCTTTGAAAGCGATATCGATATCGTGCCGCTGTTCGAAACGATTGACGACCTCCATACCGCCGCGGCTTCAATGAAAGAGGTGTTGATGATGGACTTCTACGCTCCGCACCTTGAAGCCCGAGGCGGGACGCAGGAGATCATGCTCGGTTACAGCGATTCGAGTAAGGATGGCGGCTATCTCGCCTCGACCTGCGCAGTACAGATAACGATCAGAGAGCTTGCAGCATTAAGCGAAGAGACCGGTGTTCGATTCAACTACTTCCACGGTCGAGGAGGAACAATCGGTAGAGGCGGCGGGCGTGCCAGCAAAGCGATCATGTCCCAACCGCCGGGGGCATTCAACGGTTCGATTCGTTTTACGGAACAGGGCGAAGTAGTTTCTTTCCGCTATTCTCTGCCACCGATCGCTCACCGGCACCTCGAACAGATCGTAAACGCGGTTCTTATCGCAGCCGGAGACATCGACAAACACGATGCCGATATTCGGTATGCCGACGTCGTTCGCGAGTTGGAAACGCTGTCTCGAAAGGCATATCGGGAGCTTGCCTACGAAGATCCGGAGTTCTGGTCTTTTTATAAGCAAGCAACGCCAATCAAGCAAATCAGCCTTCTGCCGATCGCTTCACGTCCGGTCTACCGGTCGAAAGGGTTGGAAGAGATCAAGAACCTTCGAGCGATTCCGTGGAACTTCGCTTGGGTTCAGAGCCGAGCCACGATTGTAGGTTGGTACGGCCTGGGGACAGCGTTCAAGGAGTTTGCCGGGGACGACTCGGATCGTTTATCCATACTCCGGGCGATGTATCGAGATTGGTCGTTTTTCCAAACCATCGTCGATAATGCTCAACTCGAGCTTTTCCGGTCGCACATCCCGACGATGAGACTCTACGCCGCCTGCGTCGAGCCACCGGAGTTGGCAGAGAGAATTCAGGGGTTGATCGAAGACGAATACGCCAAGGCGTGCGACATGATCCTTAAGGTGACTGGGCAATCGGAACTTCTCCAGAACGCACGAGTAGTTCGAGATACCGTGCGTTTCCGAAACCCGATGGTGATGCCGCTTAGCGTCATGCAAGTTTGGCTGATGAAGTTACCGGACGAGGAGCAATCGGGCGTATGGCGGGAGGCCGTACTGCAAACCATCGCCGGCATCGCAGCGGCGATGCAGAGCACGGGATAACGAAAGTCAGTTAGGCGCCAATAAGCACTGGCTCAACCTCATCAAGCCGCGTCAAATGTGTGAGGGACATCTCTTTGATGCCACCCAAGAAGTGAGCGACGATATCCCGGGCTTCCTCGTTCTGACTGGCTCCGGATCTCGCCACTAGCTTATGCAGCCTTTCTTCGAGTTTAACCTGGCTCTCTAACAGGCCCCGGTCTCGCTTCTCGACATAACTTCGGCAAGTCATGGATTTCACGATCAACAACCAAGCGCGTTGTTCCAGAATCTCAGCGATCTTCTTTTCGGCTGGAGTTATCTCCGAATTAACCTTGCGCCAGGCCTCTTGGAAACAATTCTCGAGCAGAGGATTCAAGTCGGATCCGTCAAGTTTCGGAAGCCGGGCGAAATCCTCCTTTTGCTCGTTCTCTAGTCTTCGAAGGGTGTAGAAAGCCACCTCAAATGCCTCATTCTTAAGTGGCCCGAGTGTGAACGAAAAGCTGCCCAATCGCCCGTGTCGTTCGAATTCCACGCCTTCCCGCATGACACCGACGCCGGAAATCCAGGAGCTGGATTGACCATTCGCTCCTATGAACAGGCCCTCTTCATCGACGTCTACGCCGATTTCAGTGAGTTCGTGGATGCGGACCTTTTCAGACTCGAAAAGATTGATCCAAAGGCGACTCTTGATTTTCCTGTAGTCCTGCTCGCGGCCAACACAATTGACCACCATATCGTAGTACTCGAGCTCGTTTTGCCCCTGAATCTTGACTTCGAACCGCCCATCAGAAGTCACTTCGACAGACTGAATCGTAGCGGCCCGAACTTCGCAAGATCCGTCCTTGATCGACTCATCGAGGACGTCCCCGATTTCCGGTACCACTCCGATACGCTTAATCGTTATCAAGGACTTGTATTCCTGAAGTAACTCCTTAATGAACGCTGGATTCGATAGTTTCTTAACTGCGCCGGGAACGTATTGCTCCCATGCCTTCAGAATCCGCTCATCACGGATGTTTTCGGAAATATGTTCGTTCTGGTCTGAAGCCTTCTTGAAAGCGGCGGCAACGCCTTGCACGAACTCCTCTTTTGAAAGTTTCCCTTCCGTATTGAGGAACTCTGGCTTTTCAAGATGAATAACCTCATGGAGATGCCCTGCCGGGTAGCTCTTATGCCTTCGGCCGTATCGCGAGATTAGGGAGACCTTTACGTTTTTCTTCAGCTCGCTTAGATCCGAGCGTAAAGTCATAACCACGTCGCAAGCCCGCAAAGCAGAACCAAGCACAAGGACTTTCTGGCCTTCCTTCAGGTTCTTAAAAGCTGCGCGAGCCTTCGGACTGTACTGATCTTCGAAGTATGTTTCGCTGCTTGCGGTAGCGGATGAGATGCAAGCCGGAAGCCGCGTCTGAAGGTTGCCGGTACAGAGAATGAGCTGGTCACAAGTCAACTCGGACAGTTGTCCATCTCCGCCTTCAACGACTACTATTCGTTCAGGAAGTCCATCACGGGTCGACTCACGCGCGTCGACAACTTCACCATCGAGTGTTCGAAATGACACCGATTCGGAACGGCCACTTACGGCCCTTTCGAGGCGGTCGATCAGATAACGCTGGTATAGACATCTCGGTACCGCGGAGCTGCGGTCGAATATCTTCTTAGCCACCTCAATCGGCCAGCCTGTTTTGTTAGCCTCGTGCCTGATCCAACGTACGAAATCATCGCGATCCTCACGGTAGAGGCTAATTCTTCCAGCCTGGAGGTTCAGTAAGTGCTCCCAATAAGCTGTCGACGAACTGAAAGCTAACCCGCCGTGAAGTCGATCATGATCGCGCTCGACGAGAACTATTTCCAGGTCGCGCTCGGCGAGCGCCAACAGCCGAATAGCTGTGCATGTGCCGGCAAAGCCACCGCCAGCTATTACAATACGATTCACGGGTTCTGGCCCGCCTCACTCACGGGCACGACTGCTGCAAGGCGAAACCCAAGGTAAGGATGTTGGCTTGACCGCTCCTTCTTGCCGTTTGTCGCGTTTCTACACCGCAGAAAGTCGTGGTTGTAAGAACCTCCTTTCGTTACTTTATATGCAGGTTCTCCTACCTTAAGCTCATTTTGGCACCATTCAAACACGTTGCCGCACATATCGGATATGCCGAACGGAGAGTCCGAGAACGGAAACACTCCGACAGCAGATGTACCAGGCAAGCCTTCGTCTTGCGTGTTTGCAAGACCGTAGACTCGTTCGTTTCCATAAGTAAACAGGGTCCTATCGTTGGCTCCACGAGCCGCATATTCCCATTGGTCTGAATGTGGAAGGTGGGCTTCAGAACCGGTGACCCTGGAATACCACCTACAGAATGCAACAGCTTCGTCCCAAGAAACCTCCGTAGCCGGATGATTCTCGCGACCCCACACCAACTTCCATGCCATCGTTGGCCTGGTCAGTCCATCCCATATATCGTCTGTCGTGTAGCCGTATTCTTCGTCGTTGACGAATGCAGCAAATTGCGCATTGGTTACGCAGAACTTGCTTAGAAAGAATGGGGAAACGGGCACCTCTTTCGGCTCTTCGTCATTCGGTACATTTTCGATGTCCAACTCATAAAGGTCCGTGTACGCTTGAAGGTCTCTCTCGGTCTGGCCCAAATAAGCTACGCCGCCGTCCACCTTAATCCAGGCAATATCAGGCTTGCCCTCAAGATCGCGTACCCCGACACCGTCCCGAGGGTCTCCCAGAACAGCCAGCGCGCGGCCAGCAACATATCGATCATAGGGTCCAAGATCAGTCTCGGAAAGCATATTGGCGAGTCGATCTGATAAGACACGCAGCAGTCCTCTAGTCAGCGTCGGTGGCGGCAACTTTCCTGCCTCATAAATGAATTCCGACTGAATCAGCAGCGCTATGCGGTACGTGTCGGACAACTCTCTCAGCAGTGTAAGGGCCGATACGATGGGACCAAACGAGGTCCCTCGACCCCAGGCCCGGATTAAAGCGAGTTTAATAGGTTCTCTTCGAGGGCTGGCAGTGCGACTAAATATCCAACTAAGCCATTCTGGAAAGTTATCGTTCAGGAGTTCGTGGATCTTAATGCCAATTAAGTAGTCCTGCATCCCAATGTGGCGCAAAGAGAAGCGACCATCCTCGTGCCGCCGCAAGAGTGCTTTCCATTCAGGTGTTCGGATTTTTCCGGCTACCTCGGGCGTGAACTGGAGCAGCCTGATTGCCGGTTCTTCGCAGTAAGCCTCAAATAGGGCTTCAGCGACCTGTTGTATCTGTTGCTCATTCGGAGCCATACCGGTCGCTCTCCGGATTCGAAGGTCCCAAATATCCCTCGGAGCATTGATGTCCGACATTGACGCTGGCCCCTCTCGCCGTTCCCACTCTGTTAGGACGGACAACAGTGCCTCTGGCGTACGCACCAGCCCCGTGAACGCATTCAGAAGCGGCTTGAAGGTGGAGGCATCCCTTCCTACTTCTGCGCAAAACTGCTCGACGAGTTGTTCCTGCAGAGAGTGACTTTGCTCGGCGATCGTTATTCTCTCGAAATTTGCCTCGAACGGCTCAGCATAGCCGCTCGAATCTAGAGCCACCGAATATATGACAGCTGGCCGATGCCTCGTTGGAACGTTCGTTGCCAAGAGTAGTTCTTGGTTGACAAGATCTGCCCTGGCGTCGGAAAGAGAGTTCCAGCCGTCGACAAGCAATACGAAGGACTCCGACCTGCAACGGGCCGTCAGGGATGACGGCGTTTCGCCGGGTGGGCAACAGTCGTGGCCACGGTCCGTTTGCATTGCGGCATATCTGAACAAGCTTGTTCGGCGCTGGTTGGGGTTTTCTGGAGCCTCAGTATCCGGTCGCTGCGCAAGCCATTCGCTAAATAAAGGTGCATCGATTCGCAAAGGGACCGGAAGGGCCGCATGTCGCCAGTCTGGATAGGCTTTGCCAACGAGGCTGCGGTCATTCTCTTTATGAGCCGTTCGCAGGACGCTGAAAAAGTTGTCGATCGCCATCGTCTTTCCGGAGCCGCTCTCACCGATCAACATGATCCGGTCGAAGTAGGCAAGCGCTTCGTCGACGCTCATGGCACTTCGAATCAACCTTGATTCACCTATGTCGTCGTCGCCACCTCGTTGACGGTGTTCGTCGACAATCCGACGATTGTGCTTCGTCCGCCGCACATAGCGGGTGGACTCGATCGACATGTATGCGGTCTGAGCTTTGCGATCCGGCGGACTGCTGGGATCGTGCAAATCCCATACCCACCATGTCTCGTTATTCTCGTCCTCCTCGATGCGGTCGTCTGGAAATCCGTTGATTTTATGAGACCAGCTCTTGCCGAGAATATAATGCGTCGGTTGAAGTTTCAACTTCCCGTCGGCAGGGTTTGTCCATCCCCACATCAAGCCGTTTCGCCATTCTTTGTCGCCATCCACTTGTTCGGCATACCTAGCAGCATAGATGGCAGGAGCCTCTACGCAGATGGGCCACGAATCATTCAAATGGGGCTGATCTACTATTGTGCTGTGACGATCGCCGTGCAGATAGATGATCTTCTCGGTGTGAAATAGGTCGCTAATGACCTTACGATGGTCGGGCCTGAAGTACTCGATGGCATGATGGCCAAGGACGAATCGGATCGCACAATGGCGAATCGCCTGAATGGCATGATCGACCAAAAAGGGTCCCGGAGTTAGCTTGCCCTTATCGTAATGTTCCTCATGATGGCCAGGAGGCGGCAACATACACAACCAAGAAGTGTTGATCAGCGCAACTCCGACTTTAGTCTTGTCCACTTCCACTACCTGGGAGTAGGTACCGTACTCGGACGCAATCCAATCATCCTTGGGATCCTTCACCGCTTTGCGAAAGTCTTCAAACCGACCTTGGAGGAGCCGCCGTTTCCTTTGACCTTCCTCCCCCGGGTCCCAGTAGGCACCTTCAAAATAGTTTTCTCTCTCAAGTGCGTCAAGCACGTCAGAGTCCCCCAAGTCAACATCGTGGTTCCCAGGAACGGCAAAGGTGTACTTTTCAATATCTGGGCCGATGGCCTTTTGGAGGGGCCGTATTAACTCGGAATACGCATACTCGAATTCGGCTCCTTCGGCCCTGTTTGCCAAATCGCCAGTAACGAATAGGAGGTCAGGCCGCTTGCCTTGCCTAACTTTCTCCTCGACATGGGCGATAACGCGGGAGAAGTACTCTTTTTGGTCGCCATTCCCTTCACGGGCGTGAATATCCGAGATATGTAGCCAACGAATGGGCCTGCCTGGCATGACAGCGATAATAGCCCAAACATTTCATCTGACGATATCGTTCGAGCAGGTCCGAACCCCAGATTGTGATTTTTAAGATATTTCCGTTAAGGTGACCGTGCTTGGCAATTACTCCGCAATAACTCCAAAACACTGCGCGAAGTGAATCGCCTGCGCCATGTCCAATCGAGCGCCTTTGAGCTCGGTGTTCCGAAGATCCAATTCTTGCATGCTTGCGCCGCGGAGATCGGCCTTCTGTAGCTTCGCGTGTGATAGTGAGGCCTGGTCCAGGATTGCTTCTCGCAGATCGCATTCTTTCATCGAGGCGCCGGACATGTCTGCACCTTTCAGGCGGACTCCACGAAGATCGAGTTTGTCCAGGTCTTGATACCGAAGGTTTACGAACGACCAATCTCCGCCGACAATCATGACCGCGGCCAAGTTTGCCCCTTCAAAGGTCGAACCGACCAAGCGGCATTTCTCGAACCGACTCCCGAAGAGATCGGCGTCGGTGAATTTACAGTTTAGGAAACCTGACGACCGATGCTTGGAAGATGCCATTCGAACGCTGGTGAAGTCGCACTCGTCGAATTCGCAGTCCTTGGTTTCCAGTTCAGACATGCGGGCTCCGATGAATTTGCAGCGGGTGAACCAGCACCCGGTGAGGACCTTGCCCGCCCAGTCACGCGGCTCCAGATTTTCTTCTGAGATTTTTATGTCGTGCATGGTTTTCGGCGGGTAAGTTCCTGATGCAGTTTAGGAGACCAGTACATGAGCAGCGTTGTAAATCAGGTTCACGATAAGTTTAAGAGCTTCGTTGGCACAGATATTGGCGCTATCTCAGATAGCATCGCTACGTTCTCTGCCGAGTATGGCCTCGCTGCAAAAAGCATCGGCATCGTACACGTGAACAGCGCTAATGAGCTGCTTTTTAGCCTGGGATATCGAGACGATGAGCCTGGCTACCCGGTCGCTCTTCGCGCCGCGTGGCTAGGCCATATCGACACCCTTCACGCGTCGGGTCTCGACGGGCTGGATCAGGCTTTGGCTGACGCCGCGGCGGGATTCGAAGGCATCATCTGCCACGAACGGGTTGTTGATTCGAACGGGGATTTTACGGCCGTGTTTTTGATTCACACGAACTGAGCCCTTCGGGCCCTCACCCCCCGGCCCCTCTCCCATTACGAACCAAATGGGCGAGGGGAGTGTGGCGACACAAAAAGCCCCTCTCCCATTTGGTTCGTAATGGGAGAGGGGTTGGGGTGAGGGTCCGGTGTTAGCCAGCTTGCTTCTGCCGAGCGATGGCGTCTGCCTTGACCTGCTTGGCCTCGTCCCGCAGCGACCTTACGGCGTCGACTTCGTAATCTCGGGGGCCGTTCACCGGGTGCGAAATATCGAGAGCGCCCATGAGGTCACCTTGATGCTCGCTATCTTCCAGACCGAGAATGTGACCGAGTTCGTGCTCGGTTTCCTGTCGCATAGCTTCATAGCTCATGGGAGCAAAAGAGAGATCACGCGCACGAATTTGGACGTCCGCTTTGAACGCCGTCTCGACAACCTTCGCGCCTTCCGTCTTGATCGTCCGCTTCCAATTCGTGAACCCTGCCACAGCCTCACGTCCCATCCGTACGTCGGATCGAAACCGGATACTAATGTCCGCTTTCGAAGGATCCTCTTCTTTGCGAAAGTGGATCGTCTTGCCGAGGGCGGATTCCCAGGCGGCAAGAGAGGCATCAAGGGCTCGGACACATGTTTTGCGCTGAGCGTCGGGAATGCTTTCGAACTTGGTACTGACCGACACGGTCTCCGGCAGAAGGATCAGATCCGCGTGGGCGATTGCGAAATCGAGCGTGCCAGCATCAGATGCCTTGTGAGCATCGTTCATCTGGTGCATGACTTCGGGGAGCAGGGCCGCGGTTCGGCCGGTTGAGCCACCGAGGCTGAGGGTTGCGCAGGCAAGCGCTAGCGAGGTTAGTAAAGGTCTGGACGGGCGCATCGAGTCTTCCAAGTTTTGCGCTCGACCCAGGTGCCGTCATAATCGGAGCATTGGCGACACGTCTTCGTCGACTGTCAGACCACCGTTCGGGACAGTTGCGCTAAACATATGTACGATATATCGAAAACCCCGTACTTCCAATCCCCCTTGTTGTGCTGTTTTCCACACTAAATCTATGCCGGACCTCGAACAAAAGCAGGAAGCCACCCTTGAAATTTAACGTTTGCAATAACCATCCCACCACTGTCGTGTTTGACCTTGGAGGCGTCGTGGCCGAGATCAGTCACTCCTGGGAGGACGCTGCAAATGTAGCCGGAGTAGCCTGCAAAAACCTATCGGACGGCCACACCAGGCTTAACGCCCTGGATGTTTTCGACACTTATCAGGCTGCGGGAATCAGTCTTGAGGAGTACTTGGTACGTTTGGCGGAGTTCGTCGGCTGCGAGCCGGAGTGCGCGCTAAGCGTTCATAACGGCATCCTGGTGACGGAGTATCCCGGCGTCAAGGAGCTCATTCAGGAGCTGCTCAATGCCGGATATCGAACCGGCTGCCTTTCCAACACGAACCAGCCTCACTGGGAAGTATTTATTGGTCAGTACCCTACCGTTCACCTCCTGCAGATGAGGATGGCCTCGCATCTCGTGGGTATCAACAAGCCGTCTCCCGAGATCTTCAAGCTGTACTGCGAGCAGTTCAACCTCGAGCCGGCCGAGATCGCGTACTTCGACGATTATCAGATCAACGTCGACGCCGCGAACGAATGCGGCTGGAATGCGTTCCGAATCGACCCCTCGCAGGACACGCCGACGCAAATGCGCGAATATCTTGCCGGGCTAGGGGTGAACTTGACGAACGCCATAGCGTAACATCGCTCCTGAATTCAACGGAGAGGTTTTTCGATGGACAACGTCAGAGTAGCGATGGTCGGGTGCGGCGGTTTTCAGAGGTACCGCCTGGGGAATCTTTTGCAGGTACCGGAGGCCAAAGTTGTAGCCCTCTGCGATCCTGAAGCGAGCCAGATCAAGATGACGAAAGAGCGTCATCCGTCTCTCGCCGATCTGCCCGAGTTCAACGATCATAACGAGATGTTGGCCGCGATCAAGCCGGACGCGATCATGATCGCCACTCCGCACACCCAGCACGTCGGCCAGATCATGGACGGCCTCGGCGCTGGATGCCACGTCTGCTGCGAGAAGCCGCTCGTCACCACCGTCGCCGACGCTCACAAGATCATCGCCGAGCGCGACCGAGTTGGCAAGGTCGGCATGGTCAGCTATCAGCGGCACTTCCAGGCCGAGTTCCGATACATCAAGGCGAAGATCGACTCTGGTGAGGCAGGCAAAGTCCAGTACATCAGCGTGATTCAAGCCCAGGAGTGGCTCCGAGCCGTCAAGGGCACATGGAGACAGCTCATGTCACTCTCCGGCGGCGGACAGCTCAATGACTCCGGCAGCCACGTTCTCGACATCGTGCTCTGGACAACCGGTCAGAGTGTCGAAACCGTATCCGCGTTCTGCGACAACAAGGGCACCGAAGTCGACATCAACTCAACGCTCTCGATGATGTTCAAGGGCGGCGCGATGGGCAATATCGCCATCGTCGGAGACGGCATGGGCTGGCATGAAGAGATCACCATCTTCTGCGACAACATGGCGTTCTTCGTCCGAGAAGGCAAGCTCACCATCGTCGATCGCGCTCAGAACAAGCTGAAGGCGGAGAATCTCTCCGGTGGCAGCACCCCGGACAAGAACTTCATCCACTCGATCCTCGGAAAGGTGGAGTGCGAGTCTCCGTTCGAGTGCGGCCTCGAGGTTATTCGTCTTACGGAAGCCGCCTGGAAGTCGGCAGCCGCCGGCGGCGCTCCGACTCCGGTTACGGGTTAGGTTTAATATCCAAAAATGAGAAATCCCCGGTCCGCTAGTAGCGGACCGGGGATTTCTCATTTATGGTTAGATTACTTGCCGCCGGCAGCAGCATCCATGCTGAACGGCTTGCCGTCCAGCTTGGCTCGGTCGTTCTCCCAGGTCATGGAGGACATCTTCCACTTGCCGCCGACCTTAACGTAGGTTTCGGTAACGTCGCCCTCTTCGGACATCGTGTGCTTGGTCATCTTGCCATCCTTGCCAGGCATCAACATAATTCCGGAGAAAGAGTGGGTGGACTTGCAGACGCCGGTGTTGCCCTTCTCCTTGACGGAGTGGATCACGGTCTTAACTGAGTTGATTTTGCCCATCTGGTCGAAGCCCATCTTCATCATCGCGACCATCTGGTCGAAATTCATCGGCTTGCCTTTCTTACCGGCTTCCACGTACTTGAAGTCAGCGGTCATGCCGCCCTGGCATGCCTTCTTAAAGCCGGCGATGTCTTTCTTCATCATGCAGGCCTGGACGACCGAATTCATCTTCTCGATCTCCTTACGAAGGCTCTGTGCGTTGGCCATCGAGGCGATTCCGACGAGAGCAATAGCTACGGTTATTGATTTCATTTGCTGAAAACTATACATCCGCGGTCGGTGTGCCGACAACCTGGTAAGGCCGAAGTCATGTTGTCCGGCCCCGCGCAGCGCGATTGCAGGAACGTGCCCTAGCCCAACGACGGCCACGATGCCGGGTGAAAGGCCTTGTACATGAAGTACAGGCCAGCAAAGATGCCGTAACAGGCGATGACTACGCGCATGCGGTCTGGATTGACTTTCTGCGACAGTTTGGCCGCATAGAATCCGCCCACTATCGAACCGATCGTCAGCGGCAGTGCCGCATATAAATTGACGATCCCCTCGAAGATAAACATGACGGAGGCCGCGAAGTTAATCACCAGGCCGAGCCACGACTTAACGGCGTTCAACTCGTGGATGTTCCCCTCCATAAAGAGGGCGAAGGCGGCAAGCATCATGATGCCCATCCCGGCGCCAAAGTAGCCTCCGTACACAGCGACCAAGAACTGCAGAAACGCCCCGGTCCATGGAGACATCGTTCGTCCTCCACGCTGGGCGAGCTTCTTCACCGCCGGTTGATACAGTAGCAGTGTGGCCGCCATGAGGATGAGCCAGGGGATGACTCGGTCGAACATCTTGGTGCTCGTGTGGATGAACAGCTCTGATCCAACAACTGACCCAATAATCGTCGGTACGACGAGGATCTTGAGGTACTTCGCGGTCTTCGGAATCAGATTCCAAAAGCCGATCGCCCCCGCCATCGAACCTGGCCAAAGAGCTACGGAATTGGTGGCATTCGCGATGTTCGACGGGATTCGAAACCCAACGGTTAGGGCCGGAAAGGTGATCAGGGAGCCTCCGCCGGCAACCGCATTGATTCCGCTTGCGATCGCGCCGAGGCAGAACAGAATCAAAAACTGACCGACGCTCAGATCTGCTCCAACAAGCTTGCCAGTTCAACGGCGGCCTGAACGGCCTCCCTACCCTTGTTGCCCAGTTTTAGACCGGCTCGATCCAGTGCCTGGTCCTGCGTCTCTGGGGTCAAAACACCCCATGCTATGGGCACACCGTAGGTAGTCTGCAAGCCCATCAGAGCACCGCCGACGTCCGATCCAAGCAGCTTTGCGTGCGGAGTCTGGCCCTGCATGATGCAGCCGAGAGCAACGATCGCGTGGGGACGTGTCTCACTCGAACGCTCGAGCAACGCGCGAACGGCCACGGGCATCTCCCACGTTCCGGGAACATGCAGCACCTCGGTGTCAGGATCGCCGCACCGTTTTAGCTCGGAGAGCGCCCCTTCGAGCAGCTCTTTTGTCACCAGTTCATTCCAGCGGCTGACCACAATAGCGATCCGCTTTCCCGAGGCATCCATCCGCCCTTGAAGCTCCTTCACGACTTCAAGTATGGCAGCAGCAAGGCTAGCCCTTGAGGTCGGCGATCGCCTTGGAGATGTCGCTGCGCAGCTTCTGAGCGTTAGCCGGTTCAAATCCTAGCCACAAGTTAGTCACCTTGCCGGACGAATCCAGTAGGACAAATAACGGAGTCGCTGGAGCCGCCAACACGTCGATGTTCTTCAGGCTTGGATCATAAAGTAGGCCACCAGCCCCCTTGGAAGAACCGGAATCGGACACCAACGCCAGTGTCACGCCTTGGCCGGAGAGCGACTGTCTCCACTTCGAAGCGACCCGAACAACTCGCTCGCTCGGGGCGCTATCATGTCCGGCAACCAAGTATAGGACCGGCTTTCCAGCGGGAGCTCGCCAGGAACGCCCAGTGCTGGAATCGATCCAAGGGCCGAGTCTAGGCTTTTGACCGACGACGATTGGGCCGGCTTCCTCGGGTAGAGAAAATGGAACGTATCCGTCTGGGACGCGATTTTCGAACTTGGACTGCGGATAGGAAGCAGCCTTGACGTAATCGCTAAAGGTCCAAGCAACATCGACATGTCCCTCATTCGATGAGTCAGAGATCGATCGGTACTTGTAGACCAGCCCACTTTCTGCGACGTCTACGTCGAGCGTCCCTCTCATGCCCATGACGGAAAAGCTCGAATGTAGGTGATCGCACTTGTGCCCGCCAACCGTTCCAGATCCGGTATGCGAGAACTTGCTGCCCCTGGGAAGCAGAGCTTGCAGCGACGGCGCCGTAATCCAAGAGGGAAGCGTTTTATACCAAGGAGAAATTCGGGACGCGTTGATATGGACCGGTCCTTGGTATGGAAGATCGTCATAGATATGGAGCTTTTTATCGATTTCCCGATAGCCCGCCGGGCTGATCGACAGCGTGTAATCAACGCCGACTCCATCTGCGTGATAAAACATCCGGTCTCGTCTGTCTATCACGAAGTTGGCCCGAACAACCGGGCGACCCGGAGAAACAAAGGTTGTCTTGACCTCGAACCGGGGCATGCCCTGCATCGCCTTCGCAAAGCGAGCCAAGACGTCATCTACACGGTCGGCTCGCAATACAAACATGAACATCGCTGCGGTCATAGATCCATCACCTTAGCCATTATGGGCGTGCTACGCAAGGCAAGCGCTTAGACATTCCTGAAAGCCGTTCTCCTTGTCCACAATCTTTCGTGGTTGGCCGGCCACTTCCCAGGCCCCAAGAGTCGACGGAGGGTCGCGACGGCTGTTGTTACCCGACGACAGTAATGTGGCGCAGATCAAAACTAAAGCGATCGCTGAACCTGTCCCCAACATTCCTCAACGACTTGTGCTGGTTCTGCAGATGCATCGATGATCCGCCATCGCTCGGGCTCGGCAGCGGCTTCTTTGAGGAAACCTTCCCTCACTTTTCGATGGAACTCGATGGGTTGGGCATCTAGGCGGTCCTTATTGGTGAGGCGGGCTAAGCCGATCGAGGGGTCGAGATCGAACAACAGGGTCAAATCTGGGATCAGATTCCCGGTTGCGAAAGCATTTCCGGCTCGTGCAAAACCTTCATCCAAGCCGCGGGCATAGGCTTGATAGACCAGCGTGGAATCTGCGTATCGATCGCAAAGCACGATCTTGCCTTCGGCCAGAGCGGGGCGGATGATCGAGGCGACGTGGTTTGAGCGATCGGCGAGGAACAGAAGCAGTTCGGCTTTGGGATCGATATCCTCGCCATGGAGAAGAATCTGACGGATTTGCTTGCCGAACTCGCCGGCGCCAGGTTCACGAGTGGTGAGCACCGTTTTGCCCATTGGTCTCAGGCGATCGGCTATTGCCGCCAGCGCGGTGGATTTGCCCGCCCCCTCAGGCCCCTCAAAGGTGATGAACATCGCACTGCATCGTACTGCATCGGCGCGGCTGGTAACCTCGACCCGTGTCTACTGAGCGCGTCGCCGACGTCGCAATCGATCCCCGTTCCGGCGGCGCCGAGGCTTTGTATACGTACAAAGCCGATTCGAGCCTGTCGGTAGGCGATTCGGTCTTCGTATCACTCGGCACCCGCTCCAACCTGGGCTTCGTAACATCGATCTACGATGCTTCGGAGGAAGACCTTGGATTTCCGTTTTCTCGACTGAAACCGATCCTTGGACGAGTCGAAGGTCTCTCCCTTCCTTCTCAGATTATCGATCTCGCTAAGTTCATCGCGGAGGAGTACCTTTGCCCCTTGCCGGTCGCGCTTGCCGCCGCGACTCCGCCCGGAGTCCGAGACCGCCTCGTAACGGCTTGGAATCTGTCTCCCGACGCCGCGCTGGCCGATCTCAGTCCGATGCAGAGCGAAGTCGTTCGAGTCATGAAGGAATCTGGCGGGTACCTGATCGACCGAAAGGGCAAGCGCATCGAGGCAGCGATTCTTCGTTCGCTGCGGCTACTGAAGAACAAGGGGATTGTCGATCAGTCCCTGCGGATCCTTCCGTACCAGGAGAAGCGGGCGGGCGAGGCCCTCCTTCAGCTCTGCTCCGACGAGGCTCGGATCGAGGAATTCGTCAACAAGGAAGGCAAGCGGAAGCCGGCCCAGGCGATTACGCTGATGCGACTCCAGGTCGCCGAGTCCGTTCGCCTCACGGCCTCGGAGCTGAAGGCGCTCGCCGGAGTCACTGATACCACGATCAAGGCACTGCTCGATGCCGGTCTGCTGGAGCGATACGATCCCGATGCGTCGACGCCCTCAAAGCCTCCGACACCGAATCCCGCTCAAAAGCTAGCGGTCGATGCGATCGTCGACGCCGTTCATGGAAACGACTTTGCGGCTTTCCTTTTGTACGGCGTTACCGGAAGCGGCAAGACGGAGGTCTATCTTCGGGCAGCGACGGAAGCTCTGGCGGCTGGCCGTCAGATTCTGTACTTGGTACCGGAGATCGCGCTCGCAACCCAGGCGATCGGCCAGCTTCGGGCTCGCTTCGGCAAATCGGTCTCGATCCTCCACTCGGAGCTGCCGAATAGCGAGCGCCTCACAAACTGGCTTCGGATTCGGAGCGGGCAATCGAGCATCGTGCTCGGCGCTCGGTCGGCCCTGTTCGCTCCTCTCGATAACATCGGCCTGATCGTGATGGACGAGGAGCATGAGGCCAGCTACAAACAGGAGAGCGCGCCTCGATACCACTCGAAGGCGCTCGCGTTGCACCTCGGTCGACAGCACCGCTGCCCGGTAGTTCTGGGCTCGGCAACCCCGAGCATCGAGAGCTTCTTTGAGGCGGAGAGCGAGCCGCCTTCTTTGACCCTGCTGAGCCTTCCGCAGCGAGCGGCTTCCGCCGAGCTGCCGAAGGTGTATATCGACGATTTGACGCTCGGGTACCGGGTTGGCCGCCCGAGCATTCTCTCCGAAGACCTCCATCGGCGAATCGACGATGCGCTGGATGCGGGCCGCCAAGCGATTCTGTTTTTGAATCGGCGAGCTTACGCTCCATTTATCATCTGCCGCGATTGCGGGCACCAAATGGCATGCCCGAACTGCGCGGTCTCGCTCTCCTATCACCGCAAGGATGGGCGGCTCAAGTGTCACCACTGTGGGTACCAAATTCGCCCACCGGAGACCTGCCCTAAATGCGGCGGAGCACGGCTAAACCCGTTCGGAGTGGGTACGGAGAAGGTGGAGGAAGCGGTCGCTACGATCTTTCCAGAAGCGCGGGTCGCTCGGTTGGACCGAGACATCGCGAAGCGCAAGGGCGCTCTGGACGAAATCCTTACCCAGTTCCGATCCGGCGACATTCAGATCTTGGTCGGCACACAGATGATCGCCAAGGGGCTCGACTTTCCGAACGTGACCATCGTGGGAGTCATCGCGGCCGATGTGTCGCTGAATATTCCGGACTTCCGAAGCACGGAACGAACCTTCCAATTGCTATCGCAGGTGGCTGGTCGCGCAGGTCGGGGAACCGCGCTGGGGAGCGTGGTGATTCAGACCTTCAACCCCAAACACATCAGCGTAACAACCGCCCAGGATCACGACTTCGTGGCGTTTTACGAGTCGATGAAGGCAGAGCGGCAAGCCGCTGGCTATCCGCCGTTCCGACGACTGGTGAATATCGTTTTGACCTCCGAATCCCGCCCGTCGGTGGTGTCGGCTGGAGAAGAAGCATTGGCGCGGCTGAAGCCGCTCGGGCGTTCCGTGCAGATTTTGGGACCGGTGGATTGCGCCGTCGAGCGGCTGCAGGGCCGCTGGCGCCGGCATCTCCTCCTGAAGCTTCCGCTCGGGTTCGCGTCTGCTGCGATCGGCGAGGCGATGTTGGGGTTCGCCCCGAAGGGCGTCCAGGTCGTCGTGGACGTGGATCCCTATTCGTTGATGTGATTCCGGCTCCGCGCAGCGGGTAGGCGCAAGATGATTCGTGCTTGCGTTCCCAGCTTGTAGCCAAAGATAGGCTGTACGCAAGCACGAATCATCTTGCGCCTACACTGCCGGTGGCCAGAAGGGGAGGTCAGCCCTCGATCGTCGTAGCCTCGTGATGCACTGGGAAATTCACCGAGCTGGCGATGAAGCACTCTTGGTTCGCCTTCGTGTGAAGCGCTTCGGCCTTCTCCAAATCAGTTCCCGCAGCGACCGTCACGCGCGGACGCAGAGTCGCTTCTGTGAATCGCATCTTTCCATCTTTGATAGCCATCGTTGCGGACGACTCGTCAACATAGTCGACCACCTGAATCCCGGCCAGGGCCGCAAGCGCCAGATAGCTGAGCATGTGACAGGCGGCGACGGCTCCGAGGAGCAGATCTTCGGGGTTATGCAGCGATCCGTCGCCGCGATACGGCACGGCGGCGGAGGCCTTGATATCCGGCTTTCCCTCGATCTCGATCAGGTATTCGCGTGAATAGCTAGCATAGTCCTTGGTGGGACCTTGGGAAGCTCCCGTCCATGTCGTTGTCGCTTTGAAGATATGCTCTCGGCCCATGTCGCCTAATGCTACGCTCTCGCGGCGGTAAATCTCATCCGAACCAGATACCGGATTTGCACGAGAGTGAATCCGATCAGAATGCTTCCCATCACCCAAGCGGCCGCAGTCGCATATCCGAACTTGAGGAACATGAAGGCGTTTTGCCAGACTTCGAGGCCGATGGTTCGAGTCGCGTTGAGCGGTCCGCCCTGAGTCAGTACGAAGATGTTCTCCATCGCCTTGAACCCGCCGATGAACACTCCGAGCAGGTTGATCAGGATGAGGGGCTTGAGCCCGGGCAGGGTGATGTAGCGGATCTTTTGAATCCAGTTTGCTCCATCGATATCGGCCGCCTCGTAGCGTTCGACAGAGATGTTTTTCAGAGCAGCAAGGTACAGGATCGAACCTGCTCCGGCGCCGGCCCAGATTCCTGGCAGCACGACAGCGAACATCGCCAAAGTCGGATTACCGAGCCAATCGTTCACGACGGGCACCGGCTTTTGTCCAAGTAAGGTCCAAACCGGATTGACGACATGCTCGATCACCGGGCCTAGAAGAGTGTTCAGCGTGCCGTCGGCTGTCTTGTCGTAGAACTGCCGCCAGACAAGGGAAACCACGATCGAGGAGGTCATGGCGGGTAGGTAGAAGACGGTGCGGAAGAAGACCTTTCCTCTTGGGATCTCATTCAATGCGAGCGCCAACATGATCGGCAAGAAGAATCCGATCGCCAGGCTGAGCGCGACATACAGGAAGCTGTTCAGAATCGATCTATAGAAGATTGGCTGGGTAAAGACGTCGATAAAGTTATCTAGCCCCACCCACTTGGCGCCCCGCATGATCCCGTAATCCTGGAACGCGATCTGCAAGCCGCGAGCCAGCGGATAGTAAGACCAGAGCAGAATGCTTGCGCCCGCGGGCAGGAGACAGGCGCCTAAAAACGTCCACATGCGCTTCCGGCTGATCCCGGCGGGCAGACGCTCCTCGACGACCTGCCGGTTTGCTCGTGCCTTTTTGACAAAGTAGGCAGTCAATCCACCGACCAGCAAAAGGAAGCAGATCATGATCCCCAGCGCCCAGGCTCGTTGCCTCGCCAAGACGTCTGGCGGCGTGAACCCGAGCAGCTTCTGATCCATCTCTTTCTCTGCCTGCTTGAGAATGGTCATCGCCGGTACGTCTGGCTGCAGGCGAGCACGGTCGAGGAGGTCGTCTAGGACCGAATACACCTGCTGGCAGTTCTTGCCGTACGGCTCCGGATGACCGGTGCTAAACGCCGACTCGCTCGCCTCCACGTAGGACTGATCGACCTGAGCCAACAAATCGGTGTAGCCGAACTTCTTGAGCCAGGTCGGATTCACTTGATTGCCTAGCCCAAGCTCGACACATTTCTGCGTATTGATCCGCGCCGCTTCGTCTCCGGCGAAGAACTGGATGAACCGCCAGCACGCCTGAAGCCTTTTCGGATCGGTAACGCGGGAGCTGATAGCCCACATTCCGGCGTTGACCTCGTTCCGTTGCCCGCCTGGACCGGCGGGTACGGCCGCTATTCCGACCACCGATGGCGACAATTCACTGGACGCGAGCAGCACGTCGTTCGTATAGGAAAACCACATCGCGGTCTTCCCTTTGTTCACGTCATCGGTGAGGTCGGTCGAGTTGGCGGCGACCGGCGGGATCGGCTGGCCGTTGGGTCCTCTTTGAGGCAGAACCAGCTTGCGGTAGAAATCGACCGCTTTCGCATTCTCCGGTGAGGCAATGAGCGACTTCCACTTGCCCGAGGCATCCGGCGCGACGATCTCTCCGCCCGCCTGATAGGCGATGTTCTGCCACTGGTAGCCCGGCGGCGTTGAGAATTCAAACCCGAATCGCTTCGAGGTCGTCAGCTTTCGTGCGTCGTCGTAGAACTCCTGCCACGTTCGCGGAGGCTTTAGTGGGTCCAGACCGACATCGAGGAAGAAGTCCTTCCGGTAATACAGCGCAACCGCTACCTGGAAGAACGGAATCGCATAGGTTTTACCGTCAAAGCTAGTCAGAACCTTTCGAACGGCAGGGTTGATCCGTTGAGCGATCTCCGGATCTTGGACCATCAGGTCATCGAGAGGGCGGCAGAAACCTTGCTGAAGAAAGGTGTAGTACTGCCGAAAGTTGACGTAAAAGATGTCCGGCGAGGTGTCTCCCGCCATAGACATCAGGAACGTGTTGTCGGCGGTATCGCCTACCAGGTCCAGGCCGCCGGCATTGACGACTCGTATGCCTGGGTTCGCTTTTTCGAAGCCTTCGAATACGGAACGTCGCACGACTGCCGTTGTGGTAGTCGCCTCCTTTGGCGGAATGCCGTAGGCGGCGCCAGCCATCATCCGGATGGTGATCGGCTCGTCAGCCCAGATCGCCACCGGCGCCAGTAGGAGAAAAATCAAGGCAATTATGCGGCGCATCGGACGGTTCGCTGTGTATTACCCGAGTCTGATTCAAGGCGCATCCAACATCGCTCGACACATGGCATTTGTGGCAGAAGCAATTCCACAATTAAGAGCCCATGGATGACAGCACGCTTCTTGTTCCAGTCGGCTACGCCCCCTTCCTCGAAGACCTGAAGAATCGCATTCGATCGTCTCAGGTTCGGGCGGCCGTCGCCGTCAATAGCGAGCTGGTGACGCTGTACTGGAATATTGGACGCCGGATCTTGGAAGCTCATGACCTGCAAGGTTACGGGACTAAGATCGTCCCGCGACTGTCTGCAGACCTGTCGAGCGCGTTTCCGGACATGAAAGGGTTCAGTCCGAGAAATTTAACTACATGCTCGCCTTTGCGCGGGCGTGGCCGGATGAGGAGGTTTTGCAAGAGGTCCTTGCAAAACTCACGTGGTATCACAACCTCGCACTTCTAGAAAAACTAGACACGTCAGATCTACGCTTATGGTACGCCCATTCAGCATTGAAAATGGGCTGGAGTCGCAACGTCCTCGCTGTCCAAATCAAGTCCCGCCTGCACGAGCGACAGGGCGCTGCGCCGACTAACTTTGCCGAAACGCTTCCAGCTGAACAATCCGATCTGCTTCAAAACCTACTCAAAGATCCCTACAACTTCGACTTCCTCGGACTGACGGAAGAAGCCCACGAACGCGAGATCGAGAAGGCCATGATTGCGCATATTCGGCGATTTCTCCTGGAACTCGGCGTCGGCTTCGCCTTCCTTGGCAACCAGTATCGGCTAGAAATCGGCGGCGAAGAGTTCTACATCGATTTGCTCTTCTATCATGTGCGCCTGCATTGCTATTTCGTGATCGAGCTCAAGGCCGGAAAGTTCAAAGCCGAGTACGCGGGCAAGCTCAATATGTATCTCTCTGCCGTCGATGACCTCCTCCGCACAAAGGAGGATGGCCCGAGCATCGGGCTGATTTTGTGCCAGGACAAGAACCGCGTGGTCGCCGAGTACGCACTCCGCGACATGACCAAACCGATGGGCATATCGACATACGACCTAACGTCTTGCCTACCCGACGAAATTCAAACGGCGCTTCCAACGATCGAGCAACTCGAGCAAGAGCTCTCCCGCGAAGCTCCATAGCCATTCATACTCGCAGCTTGACGATATAGTAGAATAACGACTACTATTCGAACGGGTTCAGGCTTCATGGTAGTCTGCCCAACCAAAGGTACACAACTGTGAGAAAAGCACCCGGAACCCCTGATAAGACATCCAATGTTCCCCAGTTCAACGCAGAGCGTGAACGAGCCCTTGATATGGCCCTTAACCAGGTCGAGAAGGCATTTGGGAAGGGCGCGATTATGCGCATGGGAGACTCAACTCGGGAGGCTATTGAGGTCATTTCGACCGGTTCCTTGAGTCTTGACATGTGCCTTGGAGTGGGGGGCCTTCCGAAGGGCAGAATCACCGAAATCTACGGGCCGGAATCGGGCGGTAAGACCACCCTGGCGCTGCACTGCGTAGCCGAAGCTCAGAAGAATGGCGGCCTTGCACTTTATGTAGACGCCGAGCACGCACTCGATACCGAATACGCCCGGGCTCTGGGTGTAGATGTGGACCGGCTTTATATTTCTCAGCCGAACAATGGAGAAGAGGCGCTGGAGATCATGGATGCGATTATCCGGTCAGGCGCAGTCGACATCGTGGTTCTGGACTCGGTTGCGGCACTCGTTCCCAAGGCCGAAATCGAGGGTGAAATGGGGGATGCGTTCGTCGGCGTTCAGGCGCGAATGATGTCCCAGGCGCTGCGAAAACTCGGCGGCAGCTTGAACAAATCCAAGACGGCGGCGATCTTCATCAACCAGCTTCGAGAAAAGATCGGCGTGATGTATGGCAACCCGGAGACGACTCCCGGCGGGCGCGCTCTCAAGTTCTGGGCGAGCGTCCGGCTAGAGGTCAGGAAGGGTGATGCGATCAAGATCGGTACCGAGCAGGTCGGCACTCGAACCAAGGTCAAGGTCGTCAAGAACAAAGTCGCTCCGCCGTTCAAGACAGCGGAATTCGATGTGATCTTCGGCAAAGGCATTTCACGAGCCGGCGACCTTCTGGATATCGCTGTGCTGCGAAACATCGTAGGGCGTTCGGGAACGTATTTCAACTACGGCGAGATTCGTCTCGGACAGGGTCGAGACAACGCTCGCACGTATCTCGAAGAGCATAAATCGGTATTCGAAGAGATCGATAAGAAGGTCCGCGATCTGTTCAAGGCCGACAAGGCGATCAAGCCCGGCGAGCCTGTCAGCGTCGACGATCCTGAGGAAGAGCCGGAAGATTGACGCTCGTTTCACGCAAAGAACGCCAAGACGCAAAGAACCGGGCTTCAATATTTGTAGGGTCGATGGCTGATGCGACAGCGATCGACCACCGGTAGCAAGAGCCAAATCCTTTGCGTCTTGGCGTTCTTTGCGTGAGATCAAGGCTGCAAAAGGGAACCAGTCATGTCCGAGCCATCCGATTACGACAGTGCTCTGGCCATCGCGCTGAAAAAGCTGCGACTAAAAGACCGCTATGAGGCGGAAGTCCGTGCTTTTTTGAACGAGTTCGCCCCGGAGACGGTCGAATGCGTTATACGGTTCCTGAAAGATCGTAGAATCATTGACGATTCGAAAACGACACAAACCCTAATCGAACGCAATTCCGGGAAGCGGTCGGTTGGAATAGAAAAATTACGCGCTGAACTCCTAGAGCGAGGCGCCCCGGAAGAGACGATTGACGCGATCCTTGGCTCGGACCTAAGCAGCGAGAGCCAAAGAATGTTGGATGCATTGTCGGCGAGATTCTCGCCGGACGTTTCGCGCGCCAAGGCGGCGCGCTTTCTATACTCTCGCGGGTTCCCCGAGGAGAGTATCGAGGGCGTGCTTGACCGTTTCTTCGGGGAATAAGATTCCTGGGAAGACGAGGATATTCTGCAGTACGCCGTAGCCTGTATTCTGGGATTTGGATTCGCGTTAGCAACCATCCTGATCGCCCTTTACGCCTGGCTACGCCCCCTCTACGAGCAAGCGCTCAATGCTCAGCGGGCAACTGCCGAGGCGGAGGAAAGACTTCAGCAGGAAGCTCAACTGCGGGCAAACAGCCTGCTGCTAGAAGCCAAAGGGGAAGCCCTCGCGATTCGTGAGCGGCTCGAAGCCGACTATCGGGACAAGATGGCCACTGTCACGCGGACCGAAGATCGGCTCTGTATGAAGGAAGAAAGCCTGGAACTTCGGCGAACTCATATTGAAGAGCGAGAAGCCGGACTCAAGCAAGAGATTAAGCAGCTCAACGAGCGAGAGGGGTCGATCGAGAAGCGAATCGAGGCGATCGATCTCGAGATGCAACGAATCGGCAAGCTGAACAAGGAGCAGGCCCGAGAGCTCTACCTCAAACGAATCGAAGCGGAATTTCAGGAGATCGGTCTTCGCCGAGCCAAAGAAATCGAAGCCCAGGCGACGGCAGAAGCTGAAATGCGTGCCAAGTCGCTGGTTCTGGATGTCATCCAGCGCTCGATTGTCGATTACGTGACCGAAGCTACGCTTGCGGTTGTCGAGCTACCTAGCGAGGACATGAAGGGGCGCATCATCGGCCGCGAGGGCCGGAACATTCGCGCTTTCGAGCAGGTGACCGGAGTCGACCTGATTATCGACGAGACGCCGGAAGCAGTGGTGATTTCCTGCTTTGACCCTGTTCGACGTGAAACAGCCCGGCTTGCCCTCATGAATCTCATGGTCGACGGCCGAATCCACCCCGGCCGGATCGAAGAACTGTATGAGAAAGCCCAAGCCGAGGTGAATCGGATGATTCTGGAGGCAGGAGAGCGAGCGGTGGAGCGAGCAAACGTTTCTGGCTTGCCGCCGCGAATCGTTGAAATGATGGGCCGGCTGCGGTTCCGCACGAGCTATGCCCAGAACGTTCTCGACCACTCGGTCGAAGTCGCTCGGCTTGCGGAGAACCTGGCGGCCGAGATGGGATTGAACACCGAGGTCGCCAAGCGGGCCGGATTCTTGCATGACATCGGGAAGGCGCTCGGGCCGGAGTGGGAGGGCCCCCACGCTCTTACCGGCATGGAATTCCTAAAGTCGCTCGGCGAGAAGCAATCCGTCCTCCACGCGGTGGGAGCGCATCACTACGAGATCGAACCCACGAGCGCAGAGGCGATCCTCGTAATCATCGCCGACTCGATTAGCGCGGCAAGACCGGGCGCGCGGCGAGAGAACCTCGAGAACTATCTCAAGCGGCTGTCGTCGTTGGAAACGCTTGCCAATTCGTTCGAGGGTGTCGAGCGGTCGTACGCCGTCCAGGCCGGACGTGAAATTCGGCTGATCGTGAAGCCAGCGGAGATCGACGACCTTGGCGCCGCGAGGCTCGCTAACGAAGTCGCGAAGAAAATCGAGAAAGACCTGGAATATCCTGGACAGATTAAGGTCACCGTCATTCGCGAGACGAGAGTCCAGCAAGTCGCCAAATAGAAATCCATGTCGACCTATAACATCCTCTTTCTGGGAGACGTCGTTGGGCGTCCGGGGCGCTACGCTGTCCAGCACGGCCTTCCAACTCTTGCCAGCCGATACAGACCGCTCTTCACCATCATCAACGGTGAGAACTCGGCAGGAGGAGTTGGGATCACTCCTGACATCGCGGAGGAGTTCCTGGATGCCGGGGCCGATGCGATCACGTTAGGCAATCACGCCTTCAACAAACGAGAGATTTCGGACTATCTCGATACGCAGCGACCGATCGTTCGTCCATCTAACATGCCCCGAGGGGTACCTGGAACCGGCATCAAGACGATCGGCAAGGACGGCATCCGATTGGCTGTGATGAATGTGTGCGGGCGCGTGTTCATGGAAGGATACGGTGATCCGTTTGCGGAGGTCGATCGACTTTTCGAGTCGATCGAGACTCCGCACCGGTTTTTGGATTTCCACGGCGAGGCCACTAGCGAGAAAGTCGCGATGGGCTGGCATTGCGACGGTAGAGCGACGGCTGTAGTCGGAACGCATACGCACATCCCGACTGCGGATGAGACCGTTTTACCGGGCGGTACGGCCTACATCACCGATGTGGGGATGTGCGGACCGGTACGTAGCGTGTTGGGTATGGATCGTCATATCATTCTCAAGAGGTTTCGAACGACGCTGCCGCAACGTTTTGAGGTTGCGAACGAACCTGGTGTAATCTGTGGGGTAGTTATCGGCGTCGAAAGAGATACGGGTCGCGCTGTGAGTATCGAGCGCGTCCGATGGGGCGAAGAAGCGTAGTTGCGCGGAGGATATCGAGTGAACAGAGTTTGGATGGCATTAGTAGCATCGGCAGTCTGTGGGAGCGCCTTTGGGCAAACCGCAGTGCTGTATCGGCCGAATTTAGAAATTAAGGATCAGGGCATCAAAGTCAGGGCCTGGGGTAGCGGCACCATTTCGGAGACCGACGAGGTCGCATATGAAGGCTCGCACTCTATCCGAGTCTCGACGCGAAACTTCTTCCAGGGTGGCCTGATCAACTTTGGCAATCCTGTCGACGTTAGCAAGGACTTCGCAAGCAAGGCCAACTTGCTTCGCGTGATGTATCGAGTTGCCGACGCAAGCGTGATGTCGGGCAGCGGAACCAAGGGCGGAGCCGGTGTTCCTGGCGGCGGCCCTGCCGGTGTCGGTGGGGGTCCCGCCGGCGTTGGTGGCGGTCCTGCTGGTGTAGGTGGTGGCCCAGCCGGTGTAGGCGGCGCTGGTAAGCAGGGCGGTGGGTTCCCCGGTGGTGTACCGGGCGGACCTGGCGGTGCAAAGGGCGGCAGCAAGGGCGGCGCGTTCGGCGGCGGTGCTCCTGGTGGCGTTCCGGGCGGCCCCGGCGGTTTCGGTCAAGGCGGTAGAGGTCCTGGCCCAGGAGGCATTAAGGGCGGCGGAGAATTCGGTGGCGGCGGTTCGTCGGCATCGGCTACGCCAGTCCTGCGATCGATGCGCCTGATCATCACCACAACGGATGGCAAGAAGAGCGAGGTCTATGTGCCTGCGGATACAAGCGGATCCGCCGATCACGGTTGGTCGATCGCTTCGATCCCTCTTCAGGCGATCACCGGTCTTGATCTCACGAACAAAACGATCAAGTCGGTCTGTTTCACCGGTAACACAACGGCTACCTTCTATGTGGGTGACCTGCGGATCGTTAACGACACGACCCCGATCCGAGGCGAGACGAATATCCAGGGTCCGATGAATGTTGCGCTCGGCGATGAGTACACATTCACCGCGCATGGCTTCGGCGGCTCCAGCATTCTGAAGTACACCTGGGATTTCGACGATAAGGACGGCATCCAGGCGGATGCTGAGGGCCAGAGCGTGCTTCGAAGATTCCGAAAGCCCGGAAACTACGTGATCACTTGCACGATCGCCGACTACTACGGCTTAAAGCAGCCGTACACGACTTCCTTCAAAGTCACGGTTAACCCTTAATCCGGCTATTGATGAAGTAGAAGGCGTCCCCAGTACTGGGGACGCCTTTTTGCTGCCAAAACCCTCTTCCCTTCCGGGGAACCATCCCATACACTTGTACGGACCCGGCTCGGTACTGAGTGGATGCTGGGACGATTCAGGAATTCACCCGGAATGGACAGTCCCGACCTAGGCGGCACAGGCTCCAGTTATGGCTACATGCTTGACGAGGAGGTGGTGTTTTTGGCCAAATCCGGCCATTCGGCGGCTACGGAATTCCTAATATCTCGTTACCGTCCTCTCGTAGAAACAAAAGCGAAAGCGTACTTTGTGATGGGTGCGGATCGAGAGGACGTGATCCAAGAGGGCATGATCGGCCTTTATAAGGCGATTCGGGACTTTCGGGTAGACCGGTTAAATAAGTTTCGTCCTTTTGCTGAGCTCTGTGTTACGCGACAAATCATTACCGCAGTCAAGACTGCGACCCGGCAAAAACACGTACCATTGAACGGTTATGTTTCCCTACATCGAGGGGGAGCGGAAGCGCCGGAATCCAATCTTTTGGACGCAATTGCTGATTCAAATTCCGAGTCGCTGGAGCGTCAAACAGCCTCAGAACAGCTTCCGCAGAACCTACCTGAGCTCATGAAAGAGAGTCTCAGCGAACTCGAACGTTGCGTTTTGCGGTGCTATTTAGACGGTCTTTCTTATCGCGAAATGAGCCGAGAATTGGCCTGTCATACCAAGTCCATCGACAATGCATTGCAACGAGTCAAAAGGAAAATCAGCATCCTGTTAAAGGAATAGCAGGATTTCAATGCATATTTCCGTACGAAATAGGCTATTCTTTACGTAGGACCCATGGAAGTGGGATTTCGGACCGATGGTTTTGCTGACGGCGAGAGGACGCAGCGGCCGAAAGGAAAATCTGTAAGTGTCTAGAGGGAATCTAATGCGAATTGCGTTGTGCAGTAAGGAAGGATTATTTGGGGAAGCCCTGGCTAGCTTGCTGGACCATCAGGGCAATTTTCAGGTCGTAGCCGCAGAGGATAGCGCGCGCTCCCTGATCAACGCCGCCAAAGATTATCGAGCCCAAATTTTAGTCGTCGATTCATTCGAACTCGATCGAAACGATCTTCAGTTCTTGCTCGGAGCCCGAGCATTCGGCGATTTCGCGATCGTACTCATCGTTGGCGAACATGAGCGCGAAGAGTTCATCGAAGTACCGGTTGACCGGTTAATCGGCCGAGGCAGCAACGCTGCAAAGCTTTTCGAAGCTCTCGACGATCTCGGCGGCAAGGTTCGAATGACCCGCCCGTATATTCGAGAGACTCGACGAAGCTACGGTAACGGTAACGACCTCACTCGACGCGAGTACGAAGTCGCTCAGCTCGTTTCCAAGGGAATGTCCAACCGCAAGATCTCCCAGGTAACTGGTCTGCGAGAGCAGAGCATCAAGAACCTGGTCAGCGTCATTATGCGAAAGCTGCACTGCGAGAACCGCGTTCAGGTTGCTCTCAAACTAACTCGAGTCGGCGTTCCTGAAGATACTGGCGACGAGTGAGATCAAGGGTCCTCACTGCACTGGGTTTGATCCCGGTTGTGTTGGGGGCCTTTTTTTGTGCGTCCCCTTGGCCTATTGTTGCCCTCGCGCTCGTAGCTGCCGTCCTCTGCACCTACGAGCTATCTTCTCTCCTTAAGAGCCGTCTTGTCTGGGTCGGGGCTCCAATTGCTCTGGCAATCATCTATCTGTGTGCGTTCCACCTGAAGGCCTTGCCTTTAGCGGTAACACCGCCAGGAGAGCTTCTTTTCGAAACCGTCCTAGGGATCGGTGGCTTGCTGGCTTGCGTTCGGCCGCGCACGCAACCACCCTCTATAGAAGCGATATTGGCTCCCTTTTGGTACCTGGCTCCGTTGGCGGATCTGGTCTGGCTGCACTACCAGCATACGTTGCCGGGCGCATGGGACTTCAAAACGCCTATTCTCCTCGCTGTCGTTCCGCTTTGGGGTGGGGATACTGCTGCGATCTTTGCCGGCAAGGCGTTTGGAAAACATCCCCTCGCCCCCAAGATCTCACCCAAAAAGACGGTGGAGGGCGGCATCGCCAATCTGCTCGCCTGCATCGCCGTTGCCATACCGCTCGGAAGCTGGATCGGCTACGCCTGGTGGATTGGCGCCCTGTGCGGGCTTGCGGCAGGCATCTTTGGCCAAATGGGCGACCTATTTGAAAGTCACATCAAGCGTCGAGCGGATGTGAAGGATAGTGGCAAGCTGCTTCCCGGCCACGGCGGTTTATTGGACCGTATCGATAGCATCCTCTTTACCGCCCCTGTAGTGGCGCTAATTTTGGACCTCGTCAAGTACGCTTAGACAATGCCAGCCATCGAGACCCGCGATCTAAAGAAGACGTACGTCTCAAATAAGAAGGCTCCTGGCATAGTGGGCGGGATCAAGTCCCTCTTCAGCCCCGAGAAGAGTTTCGTTGAAGCTGTAAAAGGCGTCGATCTCAAGATTGAGCAAGGGGAACTCGTTGGATTCCTGGGCCCCAACGGCGCAGGAAAGACCACGACCTTGAAGATGCTCAGCGGCATCCTTTATCCCACGTCTGGTGAAGCCAAGGTACTGGGCTATACGCCGTCCGAGCGTAAGGCAGATATGCTGCGTCGCATTTCTCTTGTGATGGGCAATAAGATGCAATTATGGTGGGACTTGCCCGCTTGGAATAGCTTCGTCGTTCTCAAAGAGATGTATGAGGTCGATGATGCTCACTTCAAGAAACGGGTGGATATGCTCGTTGAAGCACTTCAGTTAACTGACAAGATCCACACGCAGGTCCGCAAACTCAGCCTCGGAGAGCGGATGAAGTGCGAATTGGTGGCGGCACTGCTCCACTCTCCGCAGATCCTGTTCTTAGACGAACCGACCATCGGTCTGGACGTTGTGAGTCAGAAACGAATCCGTGACTTTCTCAAGCAGCTTCACGCCGAAGACAACTGCACGGTCCTCCTGACTAGCCACTACATGCAGGACGTTCAGGAGTTGTGCGACCGCGTGGTCGTCATCGACCACGGCAGCCTCATCTTTGAAGGAACGCTCGACACTCTCACTCAGCAGTTCAGCGACGTCCGCCGGATCCGCTTGAGCTTCTCTTCTGAAGTCGAGGCCGGGGACTTGGTCAAGTATGGGACGATCATTGGCGACGTCTCGGATACGGCTGTAATTGAGGTCCAGCGGTCGAATACAGCAGCAGCTACGGCAGCCATGCTACAGGCGCTTCCGGTAAGCGATGTCGCGATTGAGTCGATCGAGATCGAAGAGGTCATACGACAGTTGTTTAGCCGGGAGTGATTCTCTACGCCTAACCGCCGGTCCCCTGATGGAAACCGAAACCGATCAAAAGAGTATTTTCCAAAGTCCGTAGTTTTCCCTACCAACTTTGTGGAGGGACACATTTCCGTCGCACTTACAGCGCTCCAGGGTAGGTGGTTCCTCGTACCAGGGTAGTCCTCTCTCGCTGTGCTCGCTCGGCCAACCCTTCGCTATTATCCTTAGTCCCTTCGGGACACCCGGAAAGGACAGACTTGTGGCTGGTCATGAGATGCGTATGGCGACAAGGCCAAAGCTTCCTATCCAACCCGTATTGAAACTACCAATGTCTCTGTTCCCGGTCATGACCGTAGCCGACGTTCCCACCGTGCTTAGCAGCGAGGTGCTGTTTGAGCGGGCCGGAGAGCGCGCAGCGCTTCGATCCGAGGGCCCGCGAGTTCACCTCGCAGCACGGTGTAACGTCGAGTAGCGAAGGTCAAGACCGGGGACGGAGACATGCCCTCCCGGCGAGGGAGCTCACATGGCCCGCCGCAGGCGCGATACAAGAATCGAGGCACGATCTTAGGAACGCAGGAGCGGGACATGAAAGAAGGCCCCGTTCAAGAAAGAGGCGGTCGATGTTTCACGTGAAACATCGACCCTTGGTACAATGACATCTCCAGTCCGCGACATGGACAGGAAGGAGATTACATCGATGGACCTGACAAACATGCCAACGCGCTATGACGCGTCAACAACGGAGCAAAAGTGGTATGCCCGCTGGGAAGAAGCAGGACTCTTCCAGCCATCCGCCGATTCGGATAAACCCGTTTACACGATTACGATCCCCCCGCCGAACATCACCGGTTCGCTGCATATGGGGCACGCCCTCTGCTACCCGATCCAAGACCTCTTAGGCCGCTATAACAGACTTCTCGGCAAGAACGTACTCGTTCTGCCTGGCCAAGACCACGCCGGCATTGCCACCCAGAGCGTGGTCGACAAACAGCTTCGAAAAGCTGGAACAAGCGCCGCTCAGATTGGACGCGACAAGTTCATCGAAAAGGTCTGGGAATGGCGTAAAGAGAGCGGCGACACGATTTTGAACCAGCTCCGCACCCTTGGCTGCGCCTTTGACTGGACTCGAGAGCGCTTCACCCTCGACGACAAATACGCCGAGGCGGTTCTTACCGTGTTCATCGACTGGTACAAGCGCGGCTACATCTTCCGTGGCAAGCGGGTGGTGAACTGGGATCCGAAGCTGCAGACGTCGGTATCCGACATCGAAACACTGCGCGAAACAAGGCGCGGGAAGCTCTATCACATCCGCTATCCGTATTCGGACGGAAGTGGCGAGATCGTGATTGCGACCACTCGTCCGGAAACGATGCTCGCCGACGTAGCCGTCGCCGTTCATCCGAGCGACGCTAGGTACAAGGACAAGATCGGCAAGACTCTCATCCTTCCCCTCGTCAACCGGGAGATCCCCCTGATTGCGGACCTGTATCCAGACCCCGAATTTGGAACCGGCGCCGTGAAGATCACTCCTGCGCACGACCCCAACGACTATCAAGTTGGCGTGCGCCACAGCCTTGACATGCCGATCATTCTCGACCCACAGGCTCGCATCTGCCTGGAAGGCCCCTACTTTGGGATGGATCGTAACGAAGCGCGTAAGCAGATCGTTCACGACCTCGAGCAGCAAGGCTTCTTGGTGAAGATTGAGGATCACGAGATCCCGATCATCATCAGCGATCGGTCCGGTGAAGTCATCGAGCCGTTGCTCAGCGAGCAGTGGTTCTGCGACCAGGCCAAATTGGCGGGTCCGGTGATGGATGCCGTGAAGAACGGCGAGGTCAAATTCCACCCAGAACGGTACAACCGCATCTTCTTGGAGTGGATGGAGAACATCCGCGAGTGGTGCCTCAGCCGGCAGCTTTGGTGGGGCCATCGCATCCCCGTGTACTACACGGAGGACGGATCTCACTTCGCAGCTCTCAGCTGGGAAGACGCCCAAGCTCAAGCCGGCAATCAGAAGATTGTTCGGCAGGATGAAGACGTACTTGATACATGGTTCAGCTCCGGACTCTGGCCCTTCGCAACTCTCGGATGGCCCGAAAAGACCGACGATCTTGCCCGGTACTACCCGACAAGCTGCCTTGTTACCGACCGAAACATCATCAACCTGTGGGTCGCCCGCATGCTGATGATGGGTTACGACCTCGCCGGTGCGAAGCCGTTCTCGGACGTGATGATCTACGCCACCGTCATGCGCGAGGACGGCCGGCGGATGAGCAAGAGCCTGGGAACCGGCATCGATCCGATGGATGTGATCCAGAGCATTGGCGCCGATGCGATGCGTTACACCCTGCTCAGCCAAACCGGCGAGAACCAGGAACTCCGCTACAGCGAGAAGAAGACCGAAGACGCTCGGAACTTCTGCAACAAGATCTGGAACGCCACCCGATTCGTGCTGATGAACATCTCCGGCCCTGTATCAGAGCCGAAGGAGCTCACGACGGTCGATAAGTGGTTGCTCAGCAGGCTGTATCAGACCGAGAAAACGGTGAAGGCATCGTACGATGCGTACGACGTCCAATCCGCATGCCAGGCGATGTATCGCTTCTTCTGGTCCGAACTCTGCGATTGGTACATCGAGGTCTCCAAACCTCGGCTGAACTATCCAGACGATCGCGAAACGCCACAGTGGGTTCTTCTTCAAGCCATCGATGCGTTCCTAAAGATGATGCACCCGGTCATGCCTCACATCACCGAGGAGTTGTACGCTCATCTGCCTGTGGCCAAGACGTCGGACTTCGTCATGTCCGCCGAATGGCCAGTAATGCCAGAACATTTCAATGCACCCGACGCGGAGCAGAGCATAGAGCGCATATTTGCCCTCACACGCGCGGTAAGGGCCCTCCGGGTCACATTAGACCTGCAATCGATGAAACCGGTCTCTACGGCCTTTGTAGAGGGCGACCTCCAAGGCAACGACTCCGTTTTAGCGTCTCAAGCCTGGATCCAGGAGCTTCGCTACGGCCGCCCGGAGGGCGAGCAGTTCGTGTCCACCACCGCGGAAGGAATCGACGTCCACATCCCCATCTCCGGTCTGGTGGATGTCGACAAAGAACTCGCTCGTCTGACTCGCGACGAGGAGAAGGTCAAAGCCGATCTGTCGAAACTCGAAGAGCGACTTGCAAACCCCCAGTTCGTAGAAAGGGCGAAGCCCGAGATCGTCGAAAGAGAGCGGCAGACCGCGGAAGAACTTCGAAACACCCTTGAAAAGATCGCAGCTCGGCGCGCATTGTTCTCGGGTTAGCGCAAGCTTGTCCCGCGTATGGATTGTGAACCTACCCGTTAAGGGTAGGACCAACCCGACGCAGGGCAGGCTTCCGACACTTGACACCTCAAGTAGTAGCACTGGAACAGTTCCGTCTCATGAAGTGCGTTTCGCGTCCGCGAAACTTACGACTAGTATGCCTATCTCCCCAACTGCGAACATACACACGGTGTCGCTGTGGAGAAGCCGGGTTTCTATCTATATGTGGATGAGCGAAATGTACTCCCTGCGGTACTTCACAAGGCGTCATGCATCGCCCTAAGCTCGATCCCGTCACCGATGCCTGCAGATAAAGGACAGTGCTTATGGATTCCTTGCATGAGCCTCGAGGAAGCCGAAGAACAAGCCAACAAACGGGGATTCACCTGCTCTTTTTGTCATGCATGTCGGCCGAATGGCTAACGCCAGCCTTAGTGGACACGAATCAGTGTACGTAAAATTGCAGACTACTAATCCCACTTCCTTTTCCGGGAACATCCTCACGGTGTCGCTGTGGAAAAGCCGAGTTTCTATCTATACGTCAACGAGCGAAGTCCAACTCCCGCCGTAATCCACCGGTCCGTTTGTAGCGTTCTTAGCTCGATCCCGTCACCGTTACCAGAAGAAAAAGGGCAGCGACTATGGGTTCCGGGCATGAGCCTCGAAGAAGTCAAAGAACAAGCGAGCAAAAGAGGTCTGCCTTATTCAGTTTGCGAAGTCTGCCGCCCGTTTCACTAGGCTTTATTAACCATGTCTCCGTTCGGTTCGCTAACGACTCCCGCAAGAATGTGGCGGGCGGTGTAGCATTAGCACGCCTGTAATCGAGTGTGAGCCGGTCAAGTTGCCGCCGTAGATCGAGAACCCATACAGGCTATGGAGTCTGTGGGACATGCTAATCACGATAGGCGCAGGCGAATTTTTGGGCGTTACGAATTACCTACACGATCTATCGGGGATCATGGAGCGCGATAAGGACAAGCCAGTTCCGGTTGCCGATGCCAATGGAAAAATCATTGGGGCAATGCGGCTCTGGGACGCGCCATGTAAACATGTGGCTGACCCATCCATTACTGAGGCCATGGAAAATTTCATAGCCTCAGCGGAAAAGCTAAACGCCTATGTGTCCGTCATAGCTGCGCAAGCATTGATGCATAACTATCATGAGATTCCCGTCTCCAGGATCGCGCATCAACTTGAAGATATTGCCTTAACCCATGTTCGAGAACTAAGTAATCGAAATATTCTCTTTATTGACACCCTTGAAAAGTCGAGACTCTACGAGCAAGACCCTTCGGAGTTTTGGTCGCAGGCGGTCTGGGATCAATTCGGAGATTATCGACACGACATGGTCGAATCCATGCGCTGCTTTGCTTTAGACAGGCATACGGCTTGTGTCTATCACTTGCTTCAAGTGGTTGAAGGAGGGTTACGCGAATTCGCTCGCAAGATCCAAGTCTCGGGATACAAAAAGCCAAGATCAGCCAGGCGATCCAATTATATGAACGCATTGGAGTGGAGTGCCCTGGCTCAAAAGATGTCCGATAAGTTGGCATCTCAGCGGCCGAAAAGCAAAACGTCTAAAACCAGATTGCGTGACCGAAGGACCGCCTTGGATCGCTTTGAAAATCTAAGAGAGAACCGGAACAGGGTGAGCCATCCCGACGAAACCGAGTTCACCGAGCAAGAGGCGAAAGAGTTTATGGATCATGTTCCAGGATTTATGTGCCAGGTGGCTAGATGTCTATAGCCTATTTTGCCTTATGACTCGCCTGCTTCTTGATCTCCGCAACCTGTGCCGGAGTCTTGGACAGAATCCGCGTTAAGGCATCGTCGATAGCGGGGAAGATGGAACGGTTCAACGCTTACGTATGTGCCGCCGATCGTTCTCTTGAGCAAGCTCCAAACGTTCTTGATCAAGTGACCTTCAGCGCTAGTCTTGTCATACGCAGGGCAAGCCTGCGGCTACCCGCTGCGCGGAGCACGGATGAACAACCGTTCACTCCCGAACAAACTTCCCGTCTCTCACTATGAAGGAAAGATCACCTTCCAAATCCGTTCGGTGAGTCTCGATTCGATCCTGTGACAGCCGATCTAGCACTATTTTATGCGGATGCCCGTAGGGGTTGTTTAGACCGCAACTCAAGATCGCGACCGACGGATGGACGTGTTCCAACCAGTCCTCCGATGAAGCCGTCTTACTCCCGTGATGCCCAGCTTTCAATATCTCCGAACTCCAATCGCCGAAGCGATCGACGGCCATTTCGGACTTCGACGGCGCATCACCGCTGAAGACGGCCGAGGCGGAACCGGAGGAGATACGTAGGAACATCGAGCCGTCGTTACTCTCCTCGTCAGGTTCGATCACAGGACAAATCACGCGCAAATCAAAGGTTCCAACCCTTCCTTCGAGGGCAGAATTCAGCCAAATCACATCCTCGGCCCGACGTCCCGCAGTTGCTAGTTGTTCAAGCAACTGACGGTTTTCTCGAAAACAATACGAGGCAGCGACGCGGGCGGAAGGATAGGCGTGCAAGATCGGGCCGACTCCTCCGATGTGGTCCATGTCCGGATGAGAGAGCAGGATCAGGTCGACACCGTCGACGCCCAACTGCCGAAGTTTCGGAATAACGATTCGTTCTCCGGCGTTGATCTTGTCCGTCTTCGGACCGGCATCGACCAGGATTGTCGTGCCGCCGGTTTGAAAGACTGCGCAGTCTCCCTGGCCAACGCTGATGAAAGTAAGCCGAGTCGGCTCGGGCCAAGCAAGGCCGCCACCAAAACCGAACAAGGCACACCCAACCAAGCCGAACGCCAGCTTATGCTTGAACAACTCGCCTCCTGTACGTAAGAGCCCAGGCCCCGAACCACAGCAGCAGCCAGTACCCGCTGAACGAAGGAACATCGATCGTCGCCCAGTCACCACCCGTCCAGTGAGCAACGTTCTGAATCCAACTTACAGGCGTTGAAAGCGATGCGGATGCGATTCCGGCTCCTAGGGCAGGCAGACCCAAGTAAACGAAATGAGAGAAGAAAGCGATGAAAAGCGTAAGTGGCAATGCCGAAGTGATAAGCAGGTTTGATAGGATCGAGACCAGCGAAATCGAGCCGAAGTAGTAAGCCGCCAGCGGAACCGCGGCGGCCGTCACTACGATAGACAGTCGCAAATATTCTTTCGTCAGCCTAACGATATTCCATCCCTTTTCGAACACGTCCCGATGATAGTAAAGGCAAACGCTGGCCACCACCACAAAAGAAAGTTGGAATCCTGGCCCGAATACCGATGCTGGTTGCCAGAAAAGATAGCCAATGCCGGCAAGCGCCAACGCTGAGAGCGGATCAGGATCGCGTTTGAAAAGGTAAGCGGCTAGAAGCACGGCGGCCATCAACGAGGCACGAACGATTGCCGGGTTCAGGCCCGAAGCAAGCGCATAGACAACGAGGAATGCTGAAATCAAAACGATCTGGAAGAGTCGCGGAATCGGAGCCAAACGCAAAAGCGCGTTGAGCAGAAACAGCAGTACAAAGACCTGCAGCCCTGATGCAGAGAGAATATGCAGGAGGCCGCTTCGTTTCAATTCTTCCAATCTCTCGTCGGATATCTGAGAGGGCGCGGCGAAGCAGACGCCATCAACAAATGCCGCGTCTTCGGTCGGCATCTGCTTCCCCATAAAACTTACAAACGACTGTCTCCACTGGCTACCTATTCGGGAGATCCAAGATCCATGCCGAATGACCTCCGGGTGCTCGATCTTTACCACGCCTTCCAGCTCCATGAATGGACCGTAGCCGGTTGTGAGAACAGCAAATGGTCTCTCAATCCCGGATACGCGAATCTCATCTCCGAGTGACAGTAATGGGGCTTCGCCCGAAACCATAAGCAGCCGCTGGCCGCCCATGACCACATCACAGACCTGACCCTCTCGGCTGAGTTTCGGGACCGAAGACACGTCTCCAACACCATGAATGGCGCGAGGTTCAGTGATTCGTGTAACAGGTTGACGAGCGGTTACGAGCCCCACCAAGAACCCAACGGCCAGAATCATAATCAACGGCAGTCGCCGCCGCAATAGAAAGCCCAGTCCAATGCCAACTGCCATGGCAACTGGACAGGCAAAGAAGACCAATCCGCAGATTTGGCCTAGAAAGAAAACAACGGAGCGCCGATTCTCAATCTGCTTCAGCATCCTTCCACTTAGCAAGGCGCCGTTCTGCGATTTCTCGAATCGTCAATTGTTCAACCGGCTTCTCATCCTTCACCGGCAGCACCTCTGGCGCAGTAACCGGCTCTCGAGCAGGCAAGGGCCGCACCCCGAACCGGACGTCTTTGAACAATCCTGGCTCGCCGGAAATCTCATCCAATTTAGATAAGATTCGGTCCTTCATCATGCGCAACTCCTGCGCCCAAGCCGAACCCTCGACCGCTACCCAAAGTGTTCCTCGACCGAATCGGTCCGGATGAGATTTGCTCGACAACAGCGGTCCCACGACTTCCGGCCACCGACGCATCGCCGCTTGAGCCCTTGATACTCGAAGCAACTCATAGTTCTCAACGGCCTTAGGAAGGACCTGTTTAATCTGTCTCATGCCTCGGTAACCCTCCCGGAATCCACGTGAAACACTTTGGCCAAACTTACAACTTTCGAGCCCGCCGCCGACGCTTCTGTACAAGTAAGGATCGCTTGTCCTGCTCTTTCAAGCACGACTTCGATCAGCAGAGACCGTCGCGATTCGTCGAGATCGGAAAGAATATCGTCCAGCAAAAGCAACGGAGACAATCCAAGGGTCTGACGAGCGATCTCTAAACAGGCGAGCTTCATCGAGATGACCGCCGTCCGCTGCTGACCCTGCGATCCGTACAGCCGGGCATCCTTGGAACTTACATCGATCCTCAAATCGTCACGATGGGGACCGACTCCGGTTCCTCCTCGGGCGATGTCAGTCGCACGCCCAAAAGCCAAACCTTTGAGCAGCTCCTCCGATGTCGAAGCATCGTCCTTCAGTTCCATCAAGAGCCGGATGGATTCGCCGCTTCCAATCTGCCCATGAGTTACGCCGGTCGATTCCGAGAGGCGCTCCACAAACTGAGCTCGAGCGTTCCTCAGGGCAATTCCGTGAGTCGCCAGTTGCTCTTCCCACGGCTCGAACAGTTCCGCCGGTTGCATCCACTCGCGGGAGTGGCGCAGCAAGGCGTTTCTTTGCTCCAGAGCGCGCTTGTAGAGGGTCAAGTGGCGTAAGTAGGCGGGATAGAGCGCGCTAAGCTCCAAATCGAGAAAAAGCCGTCTGTCCGATGGCTCACCGCGGACGATCGCCATATCCAGGGCGCTTACGCAGACGCAGGGAAGCCGTCCAATGAGATCCGAGGCACGCGGCATTGAGAGTCCGTTGATCGCAGCGCGCTTGCGAACCCCCGCCTCCAGCGTCATCCCGAGCTTGGTCTCACTATCGGCCAACTCAACCATCACTAGGGCTTTCGACTGCCCTTCTCGAATCGCTTCGCCGTCCCGTTGGCCTCGAAGGAGGCGGGTGCTTGAGATCAAATAGACCGCCTCTAGGAAATTAGTCTTACCTTGGGCGTTCTTGCCGGCGAGAATGTTGAAACCTCTCGCAAGAATCGCAGTCTCATTTTCATAGTTTCGAAATCCATCCAGGGTCACGGTATGGACCGCGAGCGAGCCCCCATATTCGGGGTTTTGCCCATCCGTGTTAAGAATTTCTGTTCTAATCATGAAACTTACGGTTATTGTTACGGGCAGTGAAAATGGGGATAACCCGTTAAACGAGAGCCGATCTTGGAGCGTTAAGGCTCAAAAGGAACCTAAAAACCCGTCCAAACCTATACAACCCTTCGTGGAAAACGACGTGGATAACTCGGGCTAAGTACAAGTTTGCTTTGTGAGTTCTTAACACACCCATTTGCCCCCAACAGGAATCCTCCTGTAATCCCTCGTCTATCCCCGAAGTTTTCCCGCCGCCGTTAGGGCCGGCAAAGCGGCTCATAGTAGGCCGTTCCGGCGACCGTATTTCATGACGACTGCTTCTGCCAAATAGATCGGGTGCACATTCGGTAATGAAGGAACGCTTCTGCGTTCAGCGATCGGCGCCCATAGCTCGGTGAGGAGTCGGTTTTGGGTAGCCGTCGACAGTTCTGGGAATCGGTCGCAGAAGCGGCGAAGCGCGTAGTATTCCTCCTGCGTCATGCCTCGCAGCTCACCGACGTGTTGTTCGAGGGGATGCAGTCCCACAATGTGCGGAGCCGCGGCAAAGGCTGCCGGAGGCCTCTTTTCGTAGCAGACGACGGTATTCGCGATCAGATCTCCCAGGCGCTGAGATTTCGGATTGGTAAAGATCGCGACGAAGCCCACAAAGTAGGGACCGGGGATCATGTCGGCCGGCCGCATGATGTTCCGCCCGAGCGCGGCCAAGAAGTTGATCGGAGTGCCGTCCGCCAGTCGAACGCGCACGCCGAACGCCTTCTTACCAATGGTCTGTCCGTTCCAAAGTCCTTCCAGAAGAATGAAGTAGGCGAAGGGAACGATGAAGATCAAGAACATCTCAAGGCCAGTCGCAAGGTGCATGTCGACGGCCGCGCTAATCAAAACCGCGATCATCGCTCCAGCGTAGATAATGATCCCGATCATCACTAGATCGAGAATATGCGCGGCAATGCGACTTCCCAGGCCCGCGAGCCGGTAAGTTATGATCGTTTTCTCTGGGCTTAGGATCGTAAGGTCTTGATCCATGGTTGGGATGCTACCTGCGAGGCAATTAGGATGATACCGACGAAGAGGTTTTGGCTTTTGGTTGCTGCGGGGATTCCGATTGCGGCAATCGCCAGTCTTGCCGGTACCCCGATGCTTGCCGTTGCTTACGACGCACTGCTCATCGGCGTTGCCTGGGGCTCAACTTTATTAGCTCCTTCGATAACTCGACTCAGTCTTCGACGCAAATTTGACTCTGTCCTTTCGGTGCGAGCGTCGAACAAGATCACGGTTGTTCTGGAGAACGACGGCGTGGAAACGATTCACGCGATGGTCCGCGACGAGCCGCCGCCCTATTTCCATGCCACTCGAAAGGAGTTCCGTGTTGCCGTCGCGCCACAAAGGCCAGTCGAGCTGACCTATTTCGTGACTCCCAATGAGCGCGGCGCCGAATCTTTCCGCGGCACCTACCTGCGCATCGAGTGCCCGCTCGGTTTGGCGCAAAAGCAGGTCGTGCTGCCGACCGAAGAGCCGGTTCGCGTGTATCCCAACGTATTGGCCCTTCGAGAGTTCGATCTGCTCAAGCAGCAGGGGCGACTGAAAGAGTTGGGTATTCGACGATCGCGGACTCGCGGGCTCGGAACCGATTTCGAATCGCTCCGAGAGTACGCAGAAGGAGACGATTACCGAAAGATCGACTGGAAAGCCTCCGCTCGCAAGAACAAGCTGGTCGTCCGCCAGTTCGAGCAAGAGAGGAACCAGTGCATCATCATCTGCATCGACATCGGCCGGCACATGCTCGCCGAAGTCAATGGCGTTCGAAAGCTGGACCACGTGCTCGACGCGCTGCTGATGCTGACGAATGCGGCAGCCGTCGCCGGTGACTTCGTTGGCCTGCTGGTTTATGCGGATACGGTCCGCCGATATATTCCTCCTCGAAAAGGCCGGGCTCAGGTCGGGATCATCATCGATGCCGTTCACGATCTAGTGGCGGAGCCCCTGGAATCGGATCCCGTCGCCGCGTTCGCGTACTTGTCGACTCGTTGGAAGAGGCGGTCTCTACTGGTCAACTTCACCGACTACGAGGATCCAGACCGTGCGCGAGACCTGGTCATGGCATTCGGACACATGGTCCACAGGCATCTGACTTTGATCTGCCGAGTCCAAGATCCTCGCGTCGACGAGGTTCTGCATTCGAGCGTCGAATCGGTCCAGGACATGTACCGTAAAGCGGCTGCCAATCTGCTCATGGAAGACCGACGCGCTGCAACAAGCATCGTCTCGTCGGCAAAGATACACAACCTGGATTCCGAGCCGCAGGATTTGGCGGCGAACCTGGTCAGTTATTATTTCCGGGTGAAAGAGCGAAGTCTCCTGTAGGTTCGGCTCCATTTCCGGCCAACGGCAGGGTTCGGACTTTTGCAGGTTCGGATGTCCCCCCTCTCGCGGTTCGACCTCGTACCTCGGCACTCACCAACCACTCCCGCGGAGGGGAGAGGTGTGGGTTTTCAGGCTGGACATGTTGGCGCCAAAAAACGAAGAGCCCCAGAATCCACTCTCTCCCCTCCGCGGGAGAGATGGCGAAGCCAGAGAGGGGGCTAATCAGAAAACGTCACAAGTCCTTTGTCTCAGAACCTTGGAACCGATGGAGCGGTAGGATTCCAACGCAACGATCTGCAAAGATACGCCCGGAACGCAAGCGAGAACCATCTTGCGGCTACCCGGAATGTACACTCTTTAGCGTGGCCAGGTTCCGTGTCTGCAAAACGTTTACCGTCGAGAGCGGACACATGCTCAGCAAACACCCTGAGAGGTGCAAGTATCCGCACGGTCACACTCGGACAGTCGAGGTCGTCGTTTGCGGCGATCGGCTCGACGAGAACGGGATGCTGGTCGATTTCAAGGCGCTCCGTTTGGCGCTCCAGGGCTACATCGATCGGTACGACCATGCGATGGCGATCAATTCGAGCGACCCGCTTCTGCCCGCACTGCAAGCCCTGTATCCCGCGGATGCCGTAGTGATCATGGAGGGCCAGGAGCCGACCACTGAGGCGATCGCGAAGGATATCTACGACTTCGTTGCCGGAGTCCTGACGAGCGGATTTCAGCAGGATCAGTACCGGATTCCCGGCGGCTCGATTGCGTTGGACCGAGTGCGGGTCTGGGAGACGCCTTCGAGTTGGGCCGAGTACGGTGAGTAATCGATGAAAAGATCGAAGCCACTCAACTGGAAGATCGTCGCGGGCATTGTGGTCGTCTGCCTGGCCTTGGGAATCGTCTTCGATCAGGTGATGCTTGGCCACAAGGCGTCTAGCGTCGAGAGGGTCAACAAGGTTGATCCGGAGCTGCAGGCTGCAAGCAAGCAGGCGCAGGATGGGTTGCCCAACTTCATCAAAGAGCTTCAAGATCCTAAGCCGGGCCAAGGCTTTGCGATCAAGGGGGGCTTCAAGACGGCGTCCGGGCTCGAGTATTTGTGGGTGAAGTCGCCTGTGTTTAAAGACGGCGAGTTCGCCGGCAAACTCGATCAGACCCCGATGGCATACTCCGGAAAGAAAGGAGATATCGTTAGGGTCCCTCTTAAAGATGTTTATGATTGGCTGATCAAAGACGACAGCGGCGTTAGAGGGATGTTCACGGACAAGGTTCTTCAGAAAAGGGCGGGACAATAATCGATGAATAGACAATGGGGTCAGAGGTGCGGTCAAGCAGGAGTTTTCTGGCGAATTGCTGGCAGTGACGAAGATCTACAAGTCCTGCGGCATGCGATACCCTCTCCCTGTCCTCCCCCAAGGGGGAGGATTCTCGGTTACGAACTCGTGGCCAACCTTGTAGCTTCGCCGAGTTTGTCAGGTACGGCGCGATCCCCGATGGGATCCTCCCCCTTGGGGGAGGGCAGGGAGGGGGTATCGCATGCCGCCAGGCTTGCAGGTCGCTCCTCTATACTTTGGACCTGCATCGACATCGCGCAGTGGGAACCACGGACAATCCAGGCTTGGTGTCCTCGATGAATCCTGATCCGACACGCGAAGAATTCATGTACTTCTCGACCTTCGAGAAGGCACTGTTTTACATCATCGTCTACGCCTGCCTGGCGTATATGGCCTACCAGATCGTCGGACGGGCTCGACTGTGGCTGAAAGGCAAGCCTGTCGATTGGTACAAGACGCGCGATGGACGGGCCTACTGGATTCCGACCAAGGAAGGGCTGACCCACTGGGTCAAGAACGTGGTCGTGTACATCCTCGGCCAGAAGAAGGTGCGAAGCTCGCGGCCAAAGTCGGGCGCGCCGATGCACCTGATGATCTTTTACGGGTTCTTCACCCTTTTCGTGGCTACGACGCTGCTCGCGATCAACACCTACGGACCGATCAAGTTCCACCACGGCGCCTACTATCTGACCTACGAGATGACGGCCGACGTGATGGGCGTGGTCTTCCTAATCGGAGTCGGCTGGGCGGCGATCCGTCGGTATCAGCACGCGAAGTCCGAGCTCGGACCGGCGATGAACGACGACCCCAAACAGCAGATCCAAAAGAGACGCTGGCCGATGAGCCAGGCGGCGAATGATTTTTGGACTCTAGGACTGCTGTTCATGCTCGGCATCACCGGCTATTGGCTGGAGGCCGCCCGAATGTCCGCCCACCCCGAGCCATTTGATTGGTCGGCGCCGGTAGGACACTTGTGGGCTCAGATCCAGGGGCCATTCGGTGCGACTGCTTACAAGACCGTGTGGTGGTTCCATATGGTGTGGGTGTTCGTATTCTTCTGCGTGCTCCCCAGGATGCGAATCCGGCACATCGTGATGGCGATCGCGACCACCGCCGGAAAGTCGAAGAGGCCGATGGGGCAACTCAAGACGATCACGATGGAAGAGGTCGAACAGACCGAACAGATCGGGGTCAAGCTGACCAAGGATTTCTCTCGGTGGCACCTGATGTCGCTCGACGCGTGCATGGAGTGCGGCCGTTGTACCGAGGTTTGCCCAGCTTGGAACGTAGGCAAAATCCTGAACCCGAAGCAGGTTGTGCAGGACATTCGCGGCGCGATGGTCAGCGGAATGGAGGTCGCCGAAGCCGTCAGCCAAGAAGCGCTATGGGCATGCACGACGTGTAACGCCTGCGTCGAGGCCTGCCCGGTCCTAATAAGACATGTCGACTTAATTGTGGACGTCAGAAGGAACCTTGTCAGCGAGGGCCAACTCAGCGGATCGGCGGCTACGATGCTCCGGCAGACCGGCAGCACCAGCAACGCCTGGGGCCAGCCCGCATCCAGCCGCGAGGATTGGATGAAGGGGCTCGATATCCCGCTTTGCCGAGACGGCGGCGAGTTTGAATTTCTGTTCTGGGTCGGATGCGCGGGCGCGACCGATCCCGGTGCGATCAAGACCACCAAAGCCGTCGCAGAGCTGCTGAAGAAGGCAGGCGTCAAGTTCGCATGTTTAGGCAAGGAAGAGGCTTGCACAGGTGACCCTGCTCGCCGCGTCGGAGAGGAATTCTTGTTCCAAGAGAAGGCCCAACAGAACGCGAGCGTTTTCGAAAGGTACGGAGTCAAAAAGGTCGTCACGGCCTGTCCGCACTGTTTCAACTCGCTCAAGCACGAGTACGGCGAGTTTGGCGCGACGATGGAGGTATTCCATCACACCCAGCTTCTGAATCAGCTTGTGAGCAAGGGAAGCCTGGTCGCCGCCAAACCCGAACGGGGCAAGGTCACATTCCACGACCCGTGCTATCTCGGGCGAGTCAATGACGAGAGTGACGCGCCTCGCGCACTTTTATCGAACGAAACGGTTGAGCCAGAACACAAACGTCAAAAGACGCTCTGCTGTGGAGCCGGCGGAGGACGGATGTGGATGGAAGAGCCGCCCAATCAGCGGCCATCCAACCGGCGGGCGGAAGAGCTAGTTGCAACGGGAGCCGATACCGTCGCCGTAGGATGCCCATTCTGTAGGATCATGTTGGGAGACAGTCTTCGCCAGGTTCGACCGAATGACGAGATTCGACTCGTCGATCTTGCGGAGATGCTTCAAGAGGCAAACGCAAACAAATCATGATCGTGGGATTGGGAATCGACATCATCGAGATCGAGCGGATCGCGGAAGCGATGAAGGAGCCGCGCTTCCTGGAGCGAATCCTGACTCCGGCCGAGCGCGAGTACTGCAATACACCCCTCAGAGTTGCCGGACGATGGGCAGCCAAAGAAGCGGTCGCGAAGGCGGTGGGACTCGAGCTAAGTTGGCAAGACGTCGAGATTCTGCCCGACGAAACCGGTCAGCCTGTTGCGAAGGTTGCCTCCCGGTTTCTTGATCCCGTAAGATTGCGACTCAAAGTCAGCATTTCACACGAAAGGAAGAACGCGGTCGCTGTCGCCGTTCTGGAGCGGCTGGCCATGCATAGTCCGATGTAGGAGAACAATATGTCGAACGACGATCAGAAACCGCCGGTCAAACCACCATCATTTGCGCAAGCTCCCCCGGGGCAAAGGTACGAGCAGGCGCCCGAGGGCCTAAGCGCTCTCATCCCGGACAAGAACACGCCCGCGCTCATTTCCTACTATCTCGGACTGTTCGCCATCATGCCATGCTTCGGACTGGCGTTTGGGCCGATCGCATTCGTCAAGGGCCGCAAGGCGTTGGCCGACGAAAAAGCGAACCCACAGATTAAGGGCGGAACCCACGCGAAAGTCGGGATCGGCTGCGGATTGATCGGATTCGTATTCAACCTGGCGATGCTGGCACTATTCATCGCCATCTTAGTCTCTTCAAAGAAGAGCTAGGCTTACTTGGTTGGTGCGACCTTCTCGAAAACTTGACGCTGCCCGTTCATCTCCTGATCGGCGGTCAGAGTCTTGCCGTCGTTGCTCAGGGTTAGCGTTGGATTAAGAGTCTGATCGAGCGCGTACTCCTTGTGCGAATCGTTGGACCTGTGAATGGCTTCGATCTGATCCTTCAGCGTCTCGGATATCAATTTCCCTTTGACCGCAACATCCGTAAGCTTGACTCGACCGGTATGTATAAACCACTTGCCGCTTGTGGGCTGCTGGCCTTTGCCCGCGAAGGTGTAATCCGGGTTAAAGGTCATGGTCATGGCTCCGTCCTTGCTCTTCCAGGTGCCGAAGACCTCTTCGTCGCGAGAACCGCATCCAGCAATAAATACCGACACCGCAGCGAGGGCGGCAAGAGACAAGGCTCGTTTCACAAGCATTAGTATAGTTAACGTCGCTGATTGTGAAACGAGCCCGGCTGAGAGCTAGTTCTCTTTCTGGAACGTGAGGGCTTGTTGACCGGACTTCGGATCGGCAATCGTCATCGTCTTGCCATCGCCCGACAGGGTCAGATCCATTGGCTTATTGTTGTCGCTGGTGGCCTTGAAGGAACCGTTGGAGGACTTTTGCAATTCCTCAATGGTCTTACCCATGATCTTCGTAGGGGTCAGGGTGACCGTGTTGCCGGACAGAGCCCAATTTCCCTCCATGGGAATAATCATCATCGTCATTGAATACGTGTGATCGGCTTTGAACTCGACCGACATCATGCTGGCAAAAGCATCTCCCAGACCCGACAGCGGGTTCTTAGAATCGGCTCCAGTGGATTTTGGCATCGAGGCCTTCCACTTGCCAACCAACGCAGAATCCCGATTCTTACAACCGGTAGCAGCAATGGCAACCAAGGCGATTCCCAGACCGAGCTTTGTAGCGTCATTCATTGGCCGTCATCGTCGGATTACGATCCTTCTTTGGTGAAAGTGAAGCTGGTGCCTTGCGCCGCCTGAGCCTGTGCCTGAGGCACGATGGCGGTGAGCGTTTTGCCGTCTGAAGAGAGCGTGAACTCTTGGTTCTTGCCGGCGCCGGCGGCAGCCATGAAGTTCTGATTTCCACCCTTCGGGCTCATCGTGAACTTGTCCTCAGCGAGGGACCATGTACCGTCGACAGGCGTCTTCCCGTCGGTGACCGTAAAGGTGTGGTCCTTCTTGATCTCAAGCTTCATCTTGCTCATCATGTCTTGGATCTGTTTGACCATCGCCTGAGCCATTGGATTACTTGCTGCGGTGGCAGGAATCGTTAGGTTTGCCTTCCAATTTCCCACCAACTTGTCTTCTTTACTGCCGCAACCGGCAACAAGAATCATCGAAGCAACGGCAATCAAGGCAGAACTCTTTCTCATTGCGGACATTCTATTTGAAATCGGATGGCAAATCGTCATCGTGCCATGAACTACTGCCATAAACCGCAAGCGGTTGCAACGTCGGTTCGACCGGTAAACTCTCTCGGCAAGGAATGCCCAACTACATCCCCAGCGTCGGCATGGAAGTTCATGCTGAACTGGCGACTCGCTCCAAGATGTTCTGCCGATGCCCTGTGGCATTCGGCGGCGAGCCGAACACTCGAGTGTGTCCGGTTTGTCTTGGCCTGCCTGGCGCACTGCCTGTTCCCAACCGAGCGGCGATTGAAATGGTCATCAAGACCGCGCTCGCGCTCAACTGCAAGATCGCGATGAACAGCGTTTTTCATCGGAAGAACTACTTCTATCCCGATCTTCCAAAGGGGTTCCAGGTAAGCCAGTACGGCGAGACGAATCCGCTCGGTTATCACGGCTATCTCGAAATTCCGGCTGCCGATGGGGGCACCAAAAAGATTCGCATTCGCCGCGTGCATCTCGAAGAAGACACCGGCAAGCTGATGCACCTGCCTAATGGCGGTAGCGGGATCGACTACAACCGAGCCGGCACCCCGCTTATGGAGATCGTGACGGACTTTCCGCCCGACATTGTCAACCCGGATGAGGCCAAGGAGTACCTGACCCAGCTTCGGCAAATCCTGATCTATCTTGGCGTCTGCGACGGCAAGATGGAAGAAGGATCGCTCCGCTGCGAGCCAAACATCAGCGTCCGATTGGAAGGACAGGAGAAGCTGGGCACCAAGACGGAGCTCAAGAATCTGAACTCCTTCCGATCGGTTCAGCTCGGGGTTGCGTTCGAAGTCCGGCGTCAGATCGCGGTCCTCGAAGGTGGCGAGAAAGTGCTTCAGGAGACTCGCGGCTGGAACGAGCAGAAGGAAGCGAGCTACCTGATGCGGCAGAAAGAGGAAGAAAACGATTATCGCTACTTCCCAGACCCCGACCTGGCTCCAATGGAGTTCGAAGAGGCCTACATCGAGAACTTGCGGGCGAGCCTTCCCGAACTGCCGCTTGCGAAGAGCATGCGATATCAGCAGACGCTTGGGCTGAGTGCCTACGACGCCGGCGTGTTGATTGCGGATCGTGCCTGGTCGGCGTTCTTCGAAGAGTCGGTTGCGTTGGGCGGAGAGGCCAAGGCCGTTTGTAACTGGATGACCGGCGACTTTGCGAAGATGCTCAACGAGCAAGGCATCCATCCGAGCGAGAGCAAAATCACCCCCGCGCATGTTGTGGATCTGCTGAACCTTCTCGAGGCAGGCACCATCAACGGCAAAATGGCCAAACAGATCTTTGCCGAAAGCTACGGTAACGGACTCATGCCGAGCGAGGTCGTGAAGCAGCGCGGAACGACTCAGATCACGGATTCGGTAGAGATTTTGAACGTAGTCAAGAAAGTGCTTGCAGAAAACGCTGAGATAGTCGCAAAGTACAAGTCTGGCAACGTGGGCGTCAAGGGATTCTTGGTCGGCCAAGTCATGAAGCAAAGTGGTGGCCGAGCGAACCCTCTCATGGTTCAAACAGTCGTCGGGGAAGAATTAGAAAAACCGTGAATTATCGATTGTTTGGCACCGCGTCGTTGTTTTGCTGTGCGCTCAGTGCGGCCATGGCACAGGCACCCTCAAAAGCGCGGCTGGACGCCATCTGGAATGCCGTTGATACCCGAGTGTCCAGCCAGATAGACACCTGGTTTGAAGATGGAGACTATCCAAAAGTCATTCACCTGTTAAAGGTTCAGGCGGCTTACTTTCCACACGACTATGACGTCGTAACGAATCTTGGATGGATGCAAGAGAACACCGAGGATTGGGACGCGGCGCTCGCAACGTACAGGCTGTATCGCGCCAACAACCCTCAGGACAAAGATGCCGCGCTGCCGGAAGCGACCTACTACTACATGAAAAAGCAGTACGGTCCTATCCCCGCTCTCTTGGAGCCGTCGCTCAAGAAGAATCCGCACCGCAACGTTTGGAGCATCCTCGCCCACGCCTATGAGCGGACAAATAGGCTGCAAGATGCCAAGAGGGTTTGGGAAGGTTTCCTGCATTTCGTGCCCGGAGACAGAATCGCGATTGCTAATTTGGCCAAGGTCGAACGGAAGATCAAAAGCGGCAAGTAGCGGCAAATTGCCAGGTTTGAGGCCCAAACTGTAACGAATTGAGCCTAAATTGACCTACAATATCGGTTGGAGGTGACGCGATGGATCGCATCATGCCTATCGATTTAGAGCGGGTACAGCTTAGGAAGAGCTTCCGCGGATACGACAAACAACAGGTTGACCAACTGATTGCCGCCTCGGCACAGTCTTTACAAGCCGTTCTGGCCGACAACGTGAGTCTTCGGGAACAGCTCGAAGTTCAGGACAAAGTTGTCGAGCGCGCCAAACTCGAAGAAAACACCCTCAAAGACGCGATTCTCTTGGCGCAGAAAGCTGCCGATGAGACTCGGGCAGTCGCTCACCAACACGCGGCCGCCATTCTCGAAGAAGCTCGACTAGCTGCGCTTGCCGAACGTGTCTCCGTCCAACAGCAAGTCAGCGAACTGCGCTGGGAGTTGGAGCGGCTCAAGACTGAGAAGAAGAGGTTCGCCGAGGAGTTCAAGGCGATGCTCGACCGGTATCAGCGCGACATTTCGGTAGTTCCGATCTTGAGTGTAGTCGAGGGGAACCTGCCCACTGCCGCCCACGGATAACTGCGAGATCTCAGTCCGGGTCCAGCCTCGATCTTCGCGAAACGCCGTGGAGGTCGATGGCGATCGTCTGAAGGTCTGGGTGACGGCGTCGCCGACGGACGGTCAGGCAAACGACGCCGTTTGTTCGCTTGTAGCTTCGTCGCTGGGTCTGGCGAAGTCGTCGGTGTCGGTGAAGCGAGGGTTCAAGTCTCGGGATAAGGTTTTGGAGATACAGGGCCTCAGTCGTGCAGAGGTGTTTGCGCGAAGCGCGTAAATGCGGATCTGAGACCCCTTCAGGGTCTTACCCTCACCCCTAAATCCCCTCTCCCATTACGAACCAAATGGGCGAGGGGACTTCCGAACTCCCCTTTCCTGTTTGGTTCGTAACGGGAGAGGGGTTGGGGGTGAGGGTCCGGGCCCTACCGCTCGGCCATCGCCGCTCGCGGACCTTTTTCGACCGCCTCGGCGAGCGCTTCCAAAATCGGCTCGGTCTGATCGATCGACATGCACGCGTCGGTGATGCTCTTCCCGTAGACCGCGTTCGGACCATGATCTTGGCGTCCTTCGATCAGGTTGCTCTCCATCATTACACCGAAGATGTTCGATCCAGCCGCGATTTGAGCAGCCACGTCGTGTCCAACTTCGATCTGGCGAACATGGTCTTTTCGGCTGTTGCCGTGACTCAGGTCGACCATGAGTCGTGTGGGCAATCCTTCCTTTGCAAGCATCGCAGACGCGTCGGCGACGTGCTTGGCATCGTAGTTCGGGCCTGTTCTCGATCCGCCGCGGAGGATGATGTGGCAGGTGTCGTTGCCCGTTGTCTGCAGAATCGCGGAGACGCCTTGCTTGGAGGTTCCTGGGAACCAGTGGGGCTGTCGGGCGGCCAGAACCGCATCGACAGCGGTTCGAATGCTGCCGTCCGTCGCGTTCTTGAAGCCGACCGGCATACTGAGTCCGGACGCCAGTTCACGGTGAGTCTGACTTTCGCTCGTTCGGGCTCCGATCGCACCCCATGCGATTAGGTCAGCGATGTGCTGGGGAACCGTGGTATCTAGAAACTCGGTTCCGGCCGGGATTCCCATTTCGGCGAGAGTCGCGAGGAACTTGCGGGCAAGCCGCAGGCCCTCGTTGATACGAAACGAGCCGTCGAGGTGCGGATCGTTGATGAGCCCCTTCCAGCCGACCGTCGTTCTAGGCTTCTCGAAGTAGGCGCGCATGACGAAGAAGAGCTGGTCCGAATACCGCTCGGCGATCGGAGCAAACTTCTCAGCGAACTCCAGCGCGGCTGCTGTGTCGTGAACAGAGCACGGGCCGGCTACGACCACGAGCCTCGGGTCCGTACCGATCAAACAATTCGCAATCGTTTTTCGCGCCGTGCTGACAAGCTCGGCAGCCGCGTCAGTGAGAGGAATTTCCTCCACCAAGATCGCGGGAGGCAGCAAAGGCCTCACCGCACGTATACGTAAATCGTCTGTCCGGCCGGTCATCTGTCCCTAGAGTATGGAACAGATCCAGAAAGCCTCATGCGGCGTGTCCGTGAGCCATCCGATGGGGCCGGCGTCATGGATGCCTCCACCGCGGAGCGCGATAGCGCGTAGCTGTGGAGGCTACTCAACGCAATCTTGTCCAGATGTGCAGTTACCTAGCCTCCACACCTGCGCTCGTTCCTCGCTACGGGGTGGAAGCATCCGGCGCTTATGCTGCATGAAGCCTGGTAAGAAAGAGCCTGTGTTGTCGGAAAGACCTCTAAAAGGCTACGAAAGCCCCTGGCTCACCCGGTTGGACCACGTGATCTGCGAATGTCCGGACATCGAGCGGGCCTTTGACGGCTTGGTCGGGCTGGGATTTCCGGTCGCCTGGCCGATCGGTCGATTCTGGCCGCAGGGGCGGACGGCTGGCATAGCGCTGGGCGGACTGAACCTGGAACTGCTTCAGCAAGACGAGGGTGCGCCGGCAATCGCGACGATTCGAACGCTCGTATTCGAGCCGGTGAACCTAGAGATGGCGGTCTCAAAGTTCGAATCGCTTAGTGTGCCGATGCGTATCGCTGAGAAGTGGGAGTCGGATCCGGCGTTGCTTCGCTTAAGGGGATTCTCGGGGCAGGAATCGCAACAGCCTCAGCTCATCTGCCGAAACGCATATCCGATCGGGGTGCAGCCGTTCGATTTCTTCCTTTGCGAATACAGTCCTGGGTTGAAGACTAGGCTGGCGCCAAAGAGCCAAGAAGTGTCGCAGATCCTGCTTGCGACTCCCAAGCCTCAGGTGGATTTCGAGGCTTTGAACCGTTTGTTTGGCCGGCCAACCGACGGTTTGGAGATTCTGCTATCCGAAACTCCGCATGAGCGCTGCGAGGTCATTGAGATTCGATCAAGTCGAAGTCCGATGGTTTTGGAGCAAATCGTGGCGATGTGATCTCCGGTAAGAACTGGTCGGCCCTTCAGGCCTGGGGAGAGGCTGTACGGAGTCCGCTCCTAGTGTGAAGCAGGTTTGGCGGTGAGCATTGCCCTAATCATGGGCGTCTTTGCGACCTTTGCTGCTTGAGCCCGATCCTTGGCTCCGTGCTGCAAAAGGTACTTCACCACGTCGGCGTGACTGTAGTACGCGGCGTAGGTGAGTGCCGAACCATGAAGCGGTGCGTCCTCAAAATTCTGTCTTCCATCGTTGGTCGCTGTTTCGTGGAGTTCGATCTCAGCTCCGGCTTGAACCAGAGCCTGCACACAGTCCAAATGGCCCCTGGCCGCAGCCAGGATGAGCGCGGTATCGCCGTCCCAATCACGCGCATTAATGTGGGCGCCCGCCTGGATGAGCAGCTTGAGGAGGTCAACGCGACCTATCTCGGCTGCCTGAATGACCGGCGAACCCAAGTTCGGGTCGGCATGAGTAGCTAGGATGGCACGGATCGTGGAAATGGAGCAGTGTTTAGTGGCAAGGTCGAGGGCGCCGTGGTTCACGTTAGTCCCCACCGCCATCAGAGCGCGGACTATCTTGTCGTTCCCCATTTTCGCGGCATATTCAACAGCAGTCTGCGAGGCAGTGGTGTGGATCTCGAGGTTTGGGTGAGCGGCCAAGATTGCTAGGGCACAATCGTCGTGACCTTCTTCGATCGCCGAGATCAAGGGCGTGTGACCCATTGCATCGATTCCGTCGATGTCTTCGCCACTGGCAATTAGCTGCTTGATCTTTGCGACGTCACCCTCCCTGGCTGCTCGGACAAGGGGAGGCGGATGCCCCTGAAGCTGAAAGTCGAGTTTGTCGAGGCCCCACACCAGGCCGGCGACTGTAAGGAAGAGGAACACACCGATGGCCGCCAGGCAAGAAATTGTTGATTTCTGGGATGTGGTCTTCACAGTGCCTATCTTCCGGTTTCTGGACCGCAGCGAAGGTCTGGTTTTCTTCAGCCCAAGTGGCGCCAGCGCTATCGACGCACGCCTTCCGTGATCCTTACCGAGCTTGTGCATCCTATTCATGACCTTGCCTGTTTGGTGAGGCAAGAGCCCCCGTCGGTACACTCTGGACATGAAACTGAAGCTTGGCTTGCCGAAGGGCAGCCTCCAAGAGGCCACTTTTGCCCTGTTCGAGAAGGCGGGCTACTCCTTCAAAGTGTCTTCGCGATCGTATCAGCCAGTCGTCGACGACGAGACAATCGAGCCGATTTTGTTGCGCCCGCAGGAGATTCCGATCTACATCGAGCAGGGAGTCATCGACGCGGGGCTCACCGGCAAAGATTGGATCGCCGATTCTGGCGCGCAGGTCCACGAGATCTGCGAGCTTCGGTATTCGAAGCTCACCAGCAATCCGATCCGCATCGTTCTAGCAGTCCACAACGATAGTCCGGTGCAGTCGGTCAAAGACCTCGAGGGGATGCGAATCGCCTCTGAGTACGTCCGCCTCACCAAGCGATACCTTGAGCAGAACGGGGTCTCCGCGACGGTCGAGTTCTCTTGGGGAGCGGACGAGGTTAAGGTTCCGCAACTCGTGGAAGCGATCGTGGTCAACACCGAAACTGGCAACAGCCTTAGAGCCCACAACCTGCGAATCGTCGATACGCTCCTAACATCGACAACTCGATTCGTGGCCAGCCCAGCCGCGATGCAAGATGAGTGGAAGCGAACCAAGATCGAGTCGCTCGAAATCCTTCTGACTGGCGCGATGAATGCCCGGAAGCTGGTTGGCCTAAAAATGAACCTTCCGAAGGCGAAACAGCAGGAGATCCTCTCACTATTGCCTTCGCTCCAGAACCCGACCCTGAGTACGCTCACCGACACCGACTGGCTTGCGGCCGAAGTCATCCTTAGCGAAACCGAGGTTCGTGAACTGATTCCGGCACTGAAGAGAGCGGGAGCGACCGGACTTGTCGAGTATCCGCTCAATAAGGTCATCTATTAGATTCAGCTAAGGACTTTTCCAGTTTCGGATTCTCCCCCTCTCCCGGTTCGACCTCGTACCTCGGCACTCACCGACCTCTCCCGCGGAGGGGAGAGGTGTGGGCTGGGAGGTGGTTCTAAGTGAGCAAATATGCCGAACTCTCTACACCAATTATCACCAGATGCGGTCCGGCGTTCGATCTTGCGTCGCCAGGGCCTGATCGAGCCGTTCGCAGACCCGATGGATGCGGTTCGGGCCATGGTCGCCGTGCAGACCCAGTACGCGGCCAGCCTGCCTGTCGCAGTGGCGACAAGGACGAAAAAGCCGAAGCCGGGGTGGGACGATCGCGCTCTGCGGCCGGGCGGCGAGCTAATCAAGTCTTGGAGCTTGCGGCTCACGCTGCATGCACACACAGTCGAAGACCACGATTTGGTCGTCGGGAGCCTTGGGCCGCACCTGTACCCCAAGTATCAGAGCTTCATGGAACGACGTCGATCGATCGAGGCGGTCCATGAGCTAGAGGCACGGATTTTGGAAGCGCTCGATGAAAAACCGTTAACGCGTCGGGAATTACACGACAAAGTGCCGGAACTGAAGTCGATCGACATGGTCGGTTGGGGACTCGATGTCATGGGGCTGGCCCTTCAAAGACGTCTATGCATCGTTGGTAGAGGTTCCGATCAGAAGTTCTGCCATATACAGCACCGGGATATAGAGCCGGACTATGGCGGACTCCTCATCCGCTACCTTTCCAGCTACGGACCAGCAACCAAAGCAGACTTCGCTTTCTGGACCGGTTACAAAACCCCTCAGGTTACAGCGGCCTTCAACCAGGCTAAGAACCTCATCGAGCCGGTAGAGATCGAGGGGTACAAGGGCGTTCGGTATTCAATTGTGGGACAAGTGACGGACGAACCGGTCGAGCTAGGAGTCAGGCTGCTGGCCAAGTTCGATCCGCTCGTACTTGCCCACAAAGATAAGGCGCTCTTTATCGACCCACAGTTCCGGAAGCGGGTCTTTCGGATAGCCGGTCAGGTCGAAGCCGTGGTTTTGATCAACGGCGTCGCCGCCGGCACTTGGCGAATGGATCGGAAGGCGAAGCGCCTCGATTTCACGGTCGAGCCATTTCGGAAGTACGGAAAACGCGAGATCGGTCGGATTGGGAAGGAAGCTGAGCGGATCGCGAAGGCGGTCGGAGTTAAGCAGATTGATCTTCAGTTGGTGTGAGCCTGCCCTTTGGCCGGAAACCCTCACCCCTAGCCCCTCTCCCATTACGAACCAAATGGGAGAGGGAAATATGTCCGGTTCCCCTCTCCTAAGTGGTTCGTCTTGGGCGAGGGGCTGGGGGTGAGGGAAAGACCCTGACAGGGTCTTAGATCCGGATGATCACCGGAGTCCTACGCCGATCCCCGCAACTCCGCAAGCGACCCAACCCCATCCCGGTTCATCAGCGACGCCAACTCCTGCATCGCGCCCGGAATCATGTCGGGGCCGCCGTAAATCCAGCCCGTGTAGATCTGGCACAAATGAGCACCTAAACGAATCTTCTCGTAGACATCGGCCCCACTCATGATCCCGCCGACTCCGATCAGGATCATCTCCCGATTGCAGGATCGGTAGAGGTGGGAGAGAAACTGGTTTGACTTTCCGAACAGTGGACGCCCGGATAGACCGCCCGCCTGCCCCGGATCGAAGCTGAGACCCTCGCGGCTGAGCGTCGTGTTGGTCGCGATCAGGCCGGTGAGTTTGGCCTCATGGGCCACCTCGACCACGTCGTCGAGAGCCGACATCTCAAGATCCGGAGCGACTTTCACAAAGAGTGGCTTCTCGGAATTCACCTCCCGGATGGCGGCCAAGATCTCCATGAGAGGCCCTTTTTCCTGCAGAGATCGAAGCCCCGGCGTGTTAGGAGAAGACACGTTGACCACGAAGTAGTCTCCCAGCTTGTGGAGCAGTCGAAAGCTCTCCTGATAGTCCTTGGGCGCATCCGCAAGCTCTGTGATTTTCGATTTCCCGAGGTTGATCCCCATAGGGATCTGCGGTTTGGCGAGGCCGAACTTAGTCGCGGCGGACCGAGCGCCCTCGTTGTTGAAGCCCAGGCGGTTGATCAGGCCCTTATCCGCCGGCAATCGGAACATACGAGGCTTGGGGTTGCCCGGTTGAGGGTGATAGGTGATCGTGCCCGCCTCGACATACCCAAACCCAAGCTGGTGCCAATGATTGAGAGCCCGCCCGTTCTTGTCGAACCCTGCCGCCAGACCGAGCGGGTTTGGAAACTTGACTCCGAACAGCGTCTGTTCGAGTTTGGGGTCCGAGAAGTGTGGCGCTTTGAAAAGCCCGCGCTCCAACATCCACATCGCCGCTTCGTGGACCCGCTCCGGGTCGAACATGAACGCAACAGGGCGGATCACCGAATCGTACAGACTCATCGGCTTAGATTATGCAGTCCGAAACCCGAAGGGGCCTGGCATCGTTCGAAAGGTATGAAGCCCGATAAGACCGGTACCGTCTTGGTTTGTCACTCGAACAAGGCGATGGTCCAGCTTGCCAAGCTCGAGGCATCGAGACACGGAATCACCGTGGTCGTGGCCCGAGACGGTGCCGACCTGATCCTGCGGTCTAGGCAAGATCCCAGGCCAGATGCGATTGTCCTAAGCAACGACCTCAAGAACCCATCGACCGACGAGATCGTAAAGGCCCTTCACGCCGATCCGCGCCTGAGAGGAGTCAACGTAGTCGTCATGAAAGGCGTGCTGGGAAGCCTTGGAGGACTCCTGAAGTCTTTCAAGTTCCCGCCGCAGATCCCCAGGGTCTAGCGGGCCGTTATCCAAGGTTCTGGGTCGAATCACGACCCAGACAAGGCTTACTTGAAGTACCAGCAGAACGATACGCCGGCTTGCCACTTAGGGATAGCGTCGGCATGTCGCGGATACTCGAAAATATAGCCCAGGTTGCCCGTCAGTCCGTACCTGCCGAATCGGGTGCGAGCCGTAAGCCCGGTTTCCTGCTGCCAGCGACCTGGGTCATCCTTCTTGAGCTTCGTGTAAAGACCGGGACGAATCTGATCTTTGCGATTGCCGAACTCGTAAACGGCAGTGACCCCGGCCGTCCAAAGCTGGGGCTCCTTCCACTTTAGGGGATACGTTTGGAGGTACCCAACGTTCCACTTCACGACCCAGGGGCCGTTGGTGAGGAGCGGAGCGGCAATACCGAACTCTTCCTTCCATTTGCCCTGAAGGTTTGTGTACGGCTTGGTGTAAATGTTGCCATCCCCAATGCCGTGGAACTTCCAGTCGTCGGCTCTGGCAATGTTAAGAAGGCTTGTCGAAAGTGCGGCTGCGAGTAACGCCGCACAGGGTCGAAATGTCATACCGGCAGGAATTCTACAAGGCGTTTTCTTAACAATGTTAAGGACTTTCGGGATCTTGCGGTTTATCCGGATGAATTGTTAAGAAAAAGAGGTTATTGAAGCTTGCGACCGGGGATCGCCAAGCACCGTAACCCCGCTGTGGGACGTCCGTATTTAAGGTACAATTTAGGTTCCTTTTGAACCTGACAACGCAGTCTGACACACGTTCAGGTTTCAATCCGAGACAACAGCTATGCCCGATAATATTAATCCCGAAGGCGACGATCAGCTAGAGCATATTGAAGACATTCTCGCCAAGGTAACCGGCGACTATAATGCTGACCAGATCCAGGTTCTCGAGGGTCTCGAAGCGGTCCGAAAGCGCCCCGGCATGTACGTTGGCGACAACGGCAAGCGGGGCCTTCACCAGCTCTTCAAGGAAGTTCTCGACAACTCCGTCGACGAGTCGCTGGCCGGTCACTGTACCGAGATCGTCGTGACTCTGCATGAGGATAACTCGCTACAGGTGGTCGACAACGGCCGCGGTATCCCGGTCGACAAGCATGAGAAGATGGGCGTGAGCGCCCTGCAAGTAGTTATGACCGTTCTCCATGCCGGCGGTAAATTCGGCGGCGAAGGAAGCGGCTATAAGACGGCAGGCGGCCTTCACGGTGTCGGCGTGAGCTGCACCAACGCTCTCTCGGCCTGGCTGGTCGCGACGGTTCGCCGAAACGGCAACGTCTATCAGCAGCGGTACGAGAAGGGCATTCCGAAGTCGGACGTTGAAGTGATCGGTAAGGCCGACGGAACGGGAACCAGCATTCACTGGCTGGCTGACGACTCGGTCCTCCACGAAACGGCTTACGACATTCATATCTTGCAGACTCGAATGCGCGAGTTGGCGTACCTAAACCCTCGCACCCGGTTCGAGCTGATCGATAAGCAGAACCCGGATAACAGCGAGGTGTACCACTACCAGCGCGGTATCCCGCAGCTCGTCGAGGATTTGAACGAGGGTAAGGACACGCTACACCCGGTGATCTTCTTCAAGCGACTCCGCGAGGCAACCGAAGTCGAAGTCGCGCTGCAGTACCACGATGGCTACAACCAGCTCATCCTGGCCTTCAGCAACAACATCCACAACCCAGATGGCGGAACCCACGTTAGCGGCTTCAACGCGGCTCTAACCCGCGTGGTAAACGCCTATGCCAAGAGGATGAACTTCCTGAAGGAGAAGGACAACAACTTCACTTCGGACGACATCACGGACGGTTTGACCGCGGTCATCTCGTTGCGACTCGAAAACCCGAGCTACAACTCGCAGGACAAGGTCAAGCTGGTGACGCCGGAAGTCCAGGGCTTGACGAACTCATTGGTCGGCGACGGTCTGAGCCAGTTCTTCGACGAGAATCCTGGCGTTGCTAAGCGAATCATGGACAAGGCCGTGATCGCTCAGAGAGCGCGCGAAGCGGCTCGCAAGGCTGCTGAGAGCATTCGGCGAGGCAACGCGATGGACAGCTTCGGCCTCCCCGGCAAGCTGACCGACTGCATCAGCAAGGATCCGATGAAGTGCGAACTGTTCTTGGTCGAGGGCGACTCGGCGGGCGGATCGGCGAAGTCGGCTCGCGATCGAAACACCCAGGCCGTGTTGCCGCTGAGAGGCAAGATCTTGAACGTCGAGCGCGCTCGATTGGACAAGGCGCTGGACAACGAAGAAATCAAGTCGTTGATCGCTGCGCTAGGCGTGGGAATCGACCTCACTATGGGAAAGGGATCTCTTCGCTCGAGCGAGGAGGATCAACTCGAATTCGAGATGACGGTCGGAAGTACCAACGGCCCTGCCAACAAGAAGAAGGACAAGGACGCCAAAGAGAAAGAGATCATGTTCGACCCGAGCAAGCTCCGGTACGACAAGATCATCATCATGACGGACGCCGACGTTGACGGCGAGCACATCCGAACCCTGCTCCTAACGTTCTTCTATCGATACATGAAGCAGCTCGTCGCCGATGGACACATCTACCTGGCTCAGCCGCCTCTGTTCGTTGTCAAAGTTGGAAACAACGAGCGCCACTACGCGATGACCGAAGAAGAGCGAGACGAGATCGTCAAGAGCCTCAAGAAGAAGAACTTCTCGATTACCCGCTTTAAGGGTCTGGGCGAAATGAACGCGGACGACCTCGAGGATACGACGATGGCGCCGTCCAATCGCCGTCTCGTGCAAGTAAGACTCGATCCGGAATACGAAATGGACACCGAGCGGATGTTCAGCCGTCTCATGGGTGAGAAAGTCGAGCCGCGCCGCGAGTTCATCGAGGCCCGCGCACGGCAGGCAAAGAACGTCGACTGGCACTATTAGGGTTGATCCATCCGGCCACCGGCAGGTGTAGGCGCAAGATGATTCGTGCTTGCGTCCGGCCCACCGGTGGTTACAAAGTCCGCACGCAAGTACGAATCATCTTGCGCCTACCCGCTGCGCGGAGCCGGAATCGGGCCGGACGGTAAAAACCGCATGGCGAACCATGAGATGCAGGCGATCCCGACGCCCACCCAGAATGGGACCTGGTAATTCCCGGATGACTTCCATAGCATCGCGCCACCGATCGGAACCGTCACGGCGGCGATGTGGTTCATCGTGGTGCCCATCGCGAGACACGGCCCGATCTCACCCTTCCGAACGATGCGGTGCAAATAGACCGTGAAGCCGACTCCGAACGAAAACAGCACGTTATCCAGGAGGAAGAGCGCGTACAGCGCATAAACGTTGTGTACCGAGGAGTACCCGAGGAACACCAAAATCAGGCCGATCGAATAGAACGTGAGCGGTCCCTTTTCGCCGATCCGGTCGACCAGTTTGCCGATCGCGGGAGCGGTGAACGCAATCAAAATCGAGTTCACGAACTGCAGAATAAGCATGTTCTCGACCGGCACGTGATACACCAGGATCAAAGCGAACGAGGCGAAGATAGAAAATATCTGCCGGCGGCATCCCTCCAAGAAGGTGAGGATGTAGAACAGTCCGTACTCTTTGCGAAAGACAATCCGTTGCCTGGGGCCGCTCTCCGCGTGCGTTGAGAGCTGCGAGCACAGGAGTCCGGAAATGATGATCGCTACGCCACCGATCCCGAAGTAAATGTCGTATGGTTCCTTTCCGCCAAACGCCGGCACCCGCTTGAAGATCTCGCTCATGAGCGTCGCGAGCCCCAAGCCGGCGATAGTAGCGACCGCCCCAACGCCTGACATCCGGCCAAGGTGCCGTCCACCTTCCTTGCCTTTCGCTAATGAGAGGGTAATCACGTTTTGGACCGTGGCGTAAAGGTGGAACCCGACCGACCAGAACACCGTGATCGCCGCCAAGGGCCAGAAAGATTGCGTGCGACCGCTGAAAGCGATCCCGATTCCACCAACGATCAAGCCGAGCCCGGCAATTCGCGACTCGGCGAAAGCAACCAAGGTCCCCGCCATCAACGCGGCACACAGGCCCGGAATCTCCCGCATCGATTCGAGACCGCCTAGCGTGATCTCGTTGGCGTGTAGAACATCCTTGAGGAAGTTCTGAAACGGTCCGCCATAGAGCTGGAATCCGAATCCGAACAGGAATGTCAGGATCGTGAAGTATTTCCAGTCTCGCCGTAGTGCAGCCTCCTCGAGCGGAGTCAACGTCACATCGGCGGCGGCCATGACTCCATTTTGGCTTACCGTTCTCCGGGAAGGACGATGCCGCGCATGATCACTCGCTGCGCAAAAAGGAATACCAGTAGCGTTGGCACGGCGGCCAGGGTCAGTGCTGCCATGAGGACCGCCTTAGGAGCGCCGCTCGCCTGAAGCTGGTAGATCCAGACCATGAGGGTCCAGATCTTCTGATCCTGCGCCACCAGGAACGCGTAGATGAACGCTCCGTACGCTCCCATGAAGGCGAGCAATGCTAGGTAGCCAAGCACCGGCCGAGACATTGGCAGCGCGATCTTGGTCATCATCGTGATCTCTTTCGCGCCGTCCAGCGATCCCGCCTCGAACAGCTCCTGCGGGAGCGAATCGAAGAACCCTTTGAGCAGGAAGATCATGTACCCGGAGGCTGCCCCCGGAAGCACTAGCGCCGCAAATGTGTTCAGCAGGTGCAGGTCTTTGAGCAGTAGGAACGACGGGATCATCGCAACTTCGGCGGGGAAGGCCATGGTTGCAAGCAGGAAGATCAGGATCTTGCCGGATTGCCGGACGGGATATCTGGAGAGCGCATAGGCCGCCAGCGGGTTTACGGTGAGCTGAGTCAGGATCGCGAGGAAGCAGAAGAGGAAGGTGTTCCAGACCGCGCGTCCGTTGAGCAGGATGTAGTCGAGGACGTAGCCGTAGTTTCGGCTCGCGAATTCTTTTCGGATAGCGCCGCCGTGCGTTTGGACCTCTGCGAGATCGGCCGCTCCCACAGGGAGACCTTCATCGTTGTGGGCAAATGCTCGCCACTGGTCCTCGATAGGTTTTTGGAGGAGATTATCCCGAGTGTTGTGTTCAAACTCGGCGATAAGCGGAGGAGGGCCCCGTTTCGGATCATGGCGAGGCTGCGAGAGTTCCTCGAATCGTACGGCGATGCCGGCGTACTGCGCTGGTACGAGCGCGAACTGATTCTTGAACTTAGCGGCAAGAAACTTCTGCCACATCCAAGAGGCCCGAAGCGGGATGCGGAACTCGACCGGCAGCGACTGCTTGAAGTCTTGCCACTCATCCCACTTCGGACCAGGTGTTGGTTTCCAGTCCTTGCGCTCAAACAACTCAGCGGGAGCGCTTACGGTCTGGAACCCGGTGTTCTCCTCGACATACGCCTTGTTGAGGTCGTCGATGGCCCGATAGCGCTTGCGAAGCCATTCGTGATAGAGGTTCTGAAGCCGTCCCGTGACCTGATGCGGCGCATTTCGAAACCCCGCTCGCCAATATTGCACTGGAAGTTGCTGAAGGAACTCCCGATACCTCTGAACGACATCGGGGGAAGCGATAAGACCAGCCTTCGCCGATTCGATATCGAATGTGTTGCCCGCGTATTTGTCGTCGACGTACTTCTTGAGAAGCTCCTTGTCATCGAGCAGGTACTTCGGAATGAGCTTATTGTCCGTCTGGTCGGTCGGCCCTTTAAGTCCCGTGGCGACCATCAGTCCGAACGGATAAAGCGTCGTCAGAGCGCCGATCGTGAGCACGAGGTACAGCATCGCAAGGGCGATGCGCGCTCGAGGACGTTTTCGGCCCACCGGACCGATCAGGCTCATGGCCTAGATTACCGTTGCTCCGGCTCCGCGCAGCGGGTAGGCGGAAGATGATTCGTGCTTCCGTACGGCTGATCTGCGATTACAAACTGGGAACGCAAGCACGAATCATCTTGCGCCTACCCGCTGCGCGGAGCCGGAACTCGGCTACTTATTCAGCATATCTTTCAGCCGCCGACGCTGGGCCAACACTCGAAGCTTCTTGATCGCCTGAACCTCGATCTGGCGGACGCGCTCTCGAGACAATTTCATCTCTTTCGCGATGTCTTCCTGCAGAGGAACGTCGTTGCCGTCCAAGCGGAATCGGAGGCGCATGACTCGCTGCTCGCGCTCGTTGAGTTCGAGCATGATTCGCTGCAACTCGGTGACCATCTCTTGACTGAGGATGAGGGCCTCAGGGTCTGTATTGGAATCGTCTTTTATGAGGCCGCCGAGTGTCATGCCTCCGCTGTCTCCGACCGTCATATCCAGCGACAGAAGGTCTTGCGAAGATTGCAGGAGGGTTAAGAGCTTTTTGGCGCTAATCCCCATTGCTGCCGCGATCTGTTCCGGACCGGGGTCGTAGCCGAGTTCGCGGACGAGGCGCATTCGCTCTTTTTCGACCTTTCTCAGCGACTGCGAAACGTGGGCGGGAAGGCGGATGGCTTTGGACTTGTTGTCGATCGCGCGACCGATCGCTTGGCGGATCCAGTGAGTCGCGTAGGTGGAGAACCGGAACCCCTTCTCAGGGTCGAACCGCTCAGCGGCTTGCATCAGGCCGATGGCGCCTTCTTGGATCAGGTCTTCGAGGGGAATCGTGCGGTTGCGGTAGGTCTTGGCGATGTTGATGACCAGTCGCATGTTCGACTCGATCAAACGCTGCTTCGCCTGCTTGTCGCCGGCCTGAACCGCGCGTGTCAGTGCCACCTCTTCCTCTGGCTTCAGAAGAGGCGCCTGGGTTAGACGACTTAGATAACTGGGTATCCCGTCATCTGGATCGGACATGTGCGGTGGTGCGCTCATTTCCTTGGCCCTACATAAACGTTCGCAAACAAAACTGGACGCAGCCGGCCCGATGAAGACCCGTCCGGCAGATCAATCTGCTGAAACGGATGATAAACGATACCTGCCTAATGGACCTATCAAGTACCTGACGACTTTTTTTGCCGTGCCGTTTCCTAGAAGTGCAAGACACTGCATTACTGCGGTTTATTTGAGCATTTCAGTCTATGCCATCTGTGATGCCTTCTTCATTTGTTGGCAACCAGAGCGACACTTCTGTCGTAAAACCCGTCAACCGATCAAATCCGCAGCATAATGGACTTCGAGCGCTATGAACGAACAGGGCTTTGTCGACAAAAGGGAATCGGATTGGCAGCGGCTCAATAACTTGACCGACCGTGCCGATTCGAACATCAAGAGGCTCTCAATTGATGAGCTTCGCGAGCTGATTCGACTCTACCGAAAGGTCTCGACCGATCTTGCCCTCGCTCGAACGAAGTCGACCAACATTCCCCTGATCGCCTATCTGAACGATGTCGCCGCGCGGTCATACGGAGTCTTGTACCGGTCTCCACGCCGGTCCCTTTGGAGAACGCTGATCGAGGCCGTCTCGATGAGTGCCCAAACCGTTCGTCGGAACCGCTGGTTCGTGCTGACGAGCGCGTTAATCTTCTTCGGCTCGGCATTCTTCAGTTTCGGATTGATGGGCTGGGCTCCCGATACCCGGCAGTACATCATCCCTCCGCAGATGGAAGATCTCGTCAAGAACTGGCAAAAGGGCGAGTTCGAGCAACGCTCTGGCGGCCAGTCGGCGATGATGACGGGCCTCTACGCTTCAAATAATCCAAAGACGTCGATTATTACAGGCGCGGTAGGAGCGGGAAGTTTCGGCATCATATCGGTCTACCTCCTCTTTGAAAACGGCTCAATTCTCGGCGGCCTGGCGCATGAAATGAACGATGTGCATAAGCTGCCATTCTTGCTGAGCTCGATCTCTCCACACGGCGTCCCTGAGTTGAGCGGCATCGTCGTGTCTGGCAGCTCCGGGCTTTTGCTGGCTTATGCGCTGATCAATCCCGGGCGACGAAAGCGATCGGCTGCGTTACGTGCGGTCGGAAAGGACGCCATTGTTTTGCTCGCGACCTCCGTAATGCTGATGTTCATCGCCGCTCCCATCGAAGGCTTTTTCAGCTTCCAGCCAACAGTCCCGCAGGAAGTCAAAGCGATCGTAGCCGTGGTCAGCGTCTGTGCCTGGGGCGCGTTCTGGTGGGGTTTCGGTCGAGAAGCAAATCCGGCCCCGCATCCTTTGGCTCAGGAAGTCTGATTCCGGCTGCGGGGGCCCTGGCCCCAACGCCCGTCATCGCGAACCCTTCCGGCTCCGCGCAGGAGCTAGACGTAGGCTCGCCCTAATGCTTTACAGTCTTAGGCCGCAAAACCCGGAGGGCATCGAACCTCCCGATTTGGCCGCGCGGTCCAAAAACTGGATTGCACTAAGGTTTGCCCTGCGTAGGTACTCGGAATTGCACATAATTCGTAAGTCCAACGCTCGTTCGCAGGGCAAGCCTGCGGCTACACCATGCGGGTCGCCGGAACGCGGTTTAGAACGAGATCAACGCGATACCGAAAGCGAGCGAATTGTGCAGACAGTGCATGACCATGCTTGGAACCAGCGACTTTGTGTGATACGAGAGCAGACAACTGGTCACCCCCACGCACGCGAGCGGCATCCAGAGCACAGGACCTTGGGGATGGACGGATGCGAATAGAAGGCTGGTCGCAAATATTGACGGGACGAGTCCGATGAAGCGGTTGAATGCTGGGAAAAGCAGACCGCGGAAGGCAAGCTCCTCCCAAAACGGGGCGATCACCGCACCGGAAAGAATGACCGGAAGAATGGCCAAAAAGCTGTGATTGGCTTGCAATGCCTCCGAGGCCGGATGCGTCGGGGTAGGCAAGCCGCTAAAGAGCTTGAGCCCAAGGCCGGCCAGCATAAACGCGATCGGAAACTCGAGCAGGAAGCCTCCGAATCCGATCCCGACGTTCTTCCAAAAGTCTTCCTTGGCAAGGCCCAACTGCTTGAGACTTAGTTTGGTCCCTCCAAGCGAGACTCGCTGCATATAAACAATCGCACCGACTTCACAGGCGCCTGCAAGAAGTTCCCCCCAACTGTTTCGCAGCCCTTTGAAGGAGAGGATAATGAGGCCGAATGCCTGAAACAGAAGAATAATGATCGCGGCGTGCTCGCCCAGGCGGTCGGCGTCTTGGGGTAGGAGCCGGTCGAGCGGAAGCCCCTTTGGAACAAGGAGGCCAGCTCCTTTGAGCACCACCAAACCCACCCAGCAGACCAGGCTGAGCAACAACAAAAAGCCAATGACCAGGATGACGACCAAGTAAGATCGGGCGTTCTTGGCGAAATACTTGTCTAGGGCTCCACTTACGCCGGCCTTCTCCAAAGCATGAACTTTGGCGGCCTTGTAGACCGCCGGTGTGTCGGGCAGCTTCTGAATCAGGTTTTCAGCCAGAGGGCGAGTCAACGTCTGTGCACGGTAGATGTCGGCAAACGCTCGATCCCCGGCCAATTTGGACTTGGAGAGTGCGGCGATGGCGTTAGCGGGGGCGATATGGTTCCGCTCCCACTCCATCGCAAGATACAGCCTGGCTGACATTGCATCGAGCTCAACTTTCGGAGCCAGTTTGGTTATCTCGGAGTCGAGATCCTTGTAGTCCGGATCGTTCTTCGAATTCCAGGAGCCAAGTTTGCCGCCGTGAGTATTGGACCAACGTTGCGTCATCGCCGCTCGAATCGCCACCTGCTGGGGCTCGTGGTTGCGCAAATTGGAGCGGCTATTCGGGGAGATGCTGCTGCTGACTGCTGTGAGGATGGCCAGCGCAAAGAACAGCACCAGAACAATCCAGCCACCCCAGCGGCGTTGCGCCGATGATTGGATCGGAGGTGGCTCTGCCATCATGTCAGGCTGGCTCAACCCGCCTGCCTTTCGGAGAAAAAGATCATTACTGTGTGCCCAAAGATCGATCGTTGAAGGAGATCGTGTAGGTGCTCTGGTGGGTAATCAAGGCCATCGCCATCCAAATCGTCTCCGCGGCATACTCGCCAATGAGTATCCCCATCGCAACACTACGCAGTTTGTCGTACCCCCGTAGCCCGTAGTAGCGTTGCACGAAGTTTTTGACAAACAGAGCAAGCAGCAAGCCTGACCAGTAATAGTCGACGCCGTAATTCATCGAGAGCAGATAGCCGGCGGGGTGAAGCGGGAAGCCGGGGAAGCGGAACCGAATGGCGTCGAGCAGCATAACCACCGCGAACCCGACGATCGTCATGGTGATCCCAACGATGTCTGGACCCTTCCGGTCGTTCAGGATGTTGTTGAGATACGTGCCGATGTCGGTTCCAGGGATGTGTCCCGTCCGGTAGGCATTGGCCTGCCTGAAGTAGAAGCCGAGAAAGAGTCCAACTACCGACGCGGCTGCGATCACATAGAACAGCCGCTTTTGATTCAGTCGCTCGATGTGGCCCATCTTCATCGCCTCGAGTTGGTAGGGCATCGGATGGTTTCGGGTCATGCGGTTCATGAAAAAGAACACGTCCACGACCCACGCGGCTTGTTTGTCCGATAGCCACTTATTGCCCAAGAAGCGGTGCATGATCGAGTTCGTCCCGAAGAACGCGAACTCGTGGGTGGGCGGTCCGAGCTGCGCTCGAACGCGCGTGAGCACGATCGAGAAGATCAGGAAGAGCGCGACGTACGGGATCATGTACGAGACTGGCAACCCGCCCGCCACTCCGAACCAGACCACAATCATAAAGCAGACGATGAGGCCCACGAACGCGAATCGATGCGAGATGCCTCCGTCCTCAGACTTCACGCCCTGACGAATCTCACGCCAAACGCCTTTGAGATAGTCCTTGGAAACCCACAGAGCGCCAAGGAACATGGCGAGCACGGCGCCCCATGTTTGCTCATCGAAATAGGGCGGTCCCGGCGCGATAGCGGTGCCGGAGAACGTGCTTTGCGGAATCCCCTGGCTGGCCAACGCGACGTGCGTAAGCTTTCTCATCAAGAAGAACGCCACGAAGCTGAGTAGCAAGTCGCTGGGCATGAACAGGCCGATCGCGGCCATGAAGGGATAGATCGCGATTCGGAAGTCGCCAATGTTGCTCCAAGGCGGATCTTTGAAAGCGCGATCGATGAAGAATAGATCTTTGACCGGGATCGACGGCAGGTTTGGATAGAGGTAGTTCAGTCCGTTCAGGATGTCGATCGAGAACATGATCGCGAACGCGATCCACATGTGCTTGCTCTTCCAGATTCCGCCCGAGCCCCCTCCTTCCGACATCGCCACTGGAAGTTGGATAAGCGGGAAGGTCAGCCGTTCACGCTCGCACCACGCTCCGCGCATCAGGGAATTGATACATAGCATCGCGAAACAGGCCGACAAAACCAGCGCGCCCCACACCAAGTAAAGCGATAGAAAGACCGGAAGCTTGGAGAACGAGTACTGCCAAGGCTTTCCTCCGCCCTCCATGTCTTTGACCATATTGAGGTCCCTGATCGCCAGCCAATTCGGGATGTGTTTATCGAATTGGTCGCGAAAGACGGCATTGGTACGCGACTCGAACGGGAAGTTGAACAGGTTGGCGTGGACCCAGGCGTTCCATTCGCCGGCGATCGCGCCGGCGACGCTCATGATCGCGAAGCAGACGATCAAATCTGTCTGTCGCAGCGCCATCTTCGGCGCGAACTTTCGCAGCGGAATGTTGAAGAGCAGCAGCGCGATGAGCCCAGAGATGGGCTGCGTCATCAAGGAAAAAATTCCGGACTCGGAGGCATTGACGACAGCCCAAGTAACGGGCCAGCACATCAGGAATCCAAGAATGATGGAAAAAACTCGAAGCCGGGGTTGCTGCGGTTCAGCGGCAGTTAGTTCCGGGTCAAGCGTCGTTGCCATTAGGACCAGTTACCCTATTCGCTTCCAGCTTATCCCACTCGCGGCAGTGTTCAACTGCTTTGTGTGCTTCGGACGCGGTTTGAATCCGTGCTGGGCCAACCTCAAGGACTACTGGCGCTTCAATTGAAAACAGTTCTTGAATTGAGAAAGACCAAGCATAACAACCCTAAAGCGTTCCGGAAGACGAAGGCGGGGCATCGATAGCACGTCTCCGCCTCGTAACCTTCTTCTTACGACATCCCTGCTAGGATGAGATTGCGATGCTCACCCTCCTCGCCGCCTCAATCCTCTCTTCAGCCCAGCAAATCAAACTCGACTTTCCCATCGCGGTATGGCTGCAAGATCCTGCTCAGGCGTCGAGGTACGTCCAAGCTGGATTCAACTTGTACGTCGGACTGTGGCAAGGGCCGACCGAAGAGCAGCTCGACAGGCTCAAGCACGCAGGAATGCCCGTCATTTGCGATCAGAATGCGGTGGGGCTGGCACACCTCAACGACCCGTTTATCTATGGTTGGATGCACGGCGACGAGCCGGATAATGCGCAGGAAGTGACCGATCCAAAGACGGGGAAGAGAGGATACGGTCCGCCGATCAGGCCTGAAAAGATCGTGGAGGAGTATCAGGCGATGAAGGCCAAGGATCCCTCGCGACCGATCATGCTGAACTTGGGCCAAGGGGTAGCCAACGATCAATGGATCGGGCGCGGCTCCGATGCGAGCATCGACGACTACCCGAAGTATGTCAAAGGGGCCGACATTGTGTCATTTGACGTGTACCCCGTCGCCGGTCTCGGGCCTAAGGGCGCCGACCTGCTTTGGTACGTTCCAAAGGGCATCGATCGGTTGAAGAAGTGGACCGAAGGAAAGCAGTCCGTCTGGAACTGCATCGAGTGTACGAATATCGGCGGCGAGGGCAAACCGACGCCAGCGCAGGTGAGGGCGGAAGTGTGGATGTCCATCATCCACGGTTCGAAGGGGCTGATCTACTTTGTCCACCAATTCAAACCGTCATTCGACGAGCACGCCCTGCTCGACGATCCCGCAATGCTGGCGGCGGTGACGAAGATCAACGTTCAGATTCACGGCATGGCAGCGACTCTCACCTCTCCGACCCTTATCGATGGAGTCAAGGTCGACTCTCCCAAAGATGCTCCCGTCGACGCGATGCTCAAGAAAGGGAGTAACGGAGGATTGTTCCTCTACTCGGTGGGTATGAGGAACGCTCCAAGCACGGCCACATTCACTGTCAAAGGGCTTGCTACCGAGGCGAGAGCGATAGTCATCGGCGAAGGAAGAGAGATCTCCGTGGTCAACGGAAAGTTCACGGATAGCTTCGACCCCTATGGCGTTCACATGTACCGAATCGATCCGAGGTAGTCAACGACCAGCTACCAATTTATGCCTTGGCATTTCCTGAAAAGCGTGTTATATTGCTTTCAGTCATTCTAATGCCACTTCCTGCTACGGGGCCTGTTGAGGGTTACAGGCCTAGAGCGGGTTTTTTATTTTATGGCCCCTAGTTTCGGGGTGTTTTTCGCTTATAAAGTTGGTTGGTCAGGGGTTATACGCGCTGGCCGGTCTAGAATGCGTCAAGCATTTGAAAAAGGCGCATAATGTGTAGTTGTGTCTACCGTTTCCGAGCTAATCGAGCAGGCATTTGAGAACCTGTCGAAGCAGCCCGGCTTCGTTGAGCGGCCAGATCAGCAGCAGCTCGCCCTCCTTCTCGCCGATCTGATCGATGGCGGCTCGTCGGGCTCCTTTGAAGCGCCGACTGGACTCGGAAAATCGCTCGCTGCCCTGATTCCGGCCGTAGCCCACGCGATCGCAAACAAGAATCGGATCGTTATCGCGACTTACACCAACGTTCTGGCCGAGCAGTACTGGCGCAACGATCTGCCCCTCGCCATGAGCCTCTTCCTTGGCGACGGAGTCGGAGCGTCATCGGTAGCCCAGGCGGGCTTTTTGCTTGGGATTCGAGCGCAGTTGCTGATGGGCCGGCAGCGATATACCTGCTTGGCATCCTTGGACGAACAAGCGCCGACTCTTTACGACGAGTATAAGAAGAAAGCGAAGCTTGGTATCGAATCGGAGTTTCGGCAAATCATCAAGCGGCCGGCTCGCGAGTTAAGCGCCCTCTGGCAGAAGGTCGCGACGCCGCCAGTCTGTCCGGGAAGGCTCTGCCCGATTTACGACGACTGCTACTACTACACCTCGCGGAAGTCAGCCGAGCGGGCCGAGATCGTCATCACCAACCACAGCGTGGTGATTCAAGACGCGCTGATGGCAAAGTTCGGGGACGATGACGGCGGATTACTTGGCAAATTCGACTTTCTGATCCTGGATGAAGCGCACGATTTTCCGCAGGCGGCGGTCAATGGCATGGAGTTCGAACTTAGCGCGGCCAAGCTCGGGGCGCTCGAGGGGATCGCAATGCGATACGAGAGCACACTCCTTCAGTTGGCACAGCACAACGGGGAAGGGTTTGAGTGGGGCAAGCTCTGTGCGAAATTCAAAGAAGAGATCGATGAGTGCCAGAGAGGGCTCGTCTCATACAGCCTCTCCCTGGGGCGGCCCGGGATTCTGACCGCGGCTCCCGAAGAACTCTTAGATCATCCGCAAGTCAAGGCAAACCGGACTGGTGACGAAATGCGCGGGGCGAAAGATCTCGCTCAAGAGGTCGACAGAACTTGCCAGGCGTTCGTCAAGGCGGTCGAAGACCGGATGACTCGCTGGAAGGCGATGAGTCCAGACTTGACTCGCCAGATTTCGGATACGACCCGCAACTACAGCCAATACATTCGGCAGTTTGGCAGCGGGTGTTCGCTGTTGATCCAACCGCAAGGAGTCTCGGTCAGCTACGTTGGACGGAATGGCTCGGACATGATGCTTCGACAGGATATCATCGGGCTCGCCGAGCCATTGAAAGAGCTGATTTGGGATCGAACGCCATACGCATGCATGTCGGCGACGCTCGCTTTGGACGGCAACTTCGAGTTCTTCCGCCGTACAACTGGCGCAACTCCTCAATTCGAAGAGATCCTCCCGACGCCGTTCGACTATGCCTCGAACGCCGCGGTCTATCTCCCACCCGCCAACACGATTCCAGACCCATCGACCGCCCGCCGAGACGGGAACGAAGAGATGTACTGGCGGCGAATCGCCGCCGAATTATCGAAGATTATTCGGACCGTCGGTGGCCGAACTTTGGCTCTGTTTCACTCGCGCAAAGAGATGGAGGGGGTTCTGTCTTACATGAGCCTTCCGCCCGAACTGCCGATCCTAAGCCAAACCAAGCATGGGGTTGCGTCGGTCGGTGAGCAGTTCAAATCGAACACCCACACGTCTTTGTTCGCGCTGCGCTCGTTCTGGACTGGGTTTGATGCTCCGGGCGAGACGTTATCTTGTGTGGTGCTGGTCCGGGTTCCTTTCGAAGTTCCGATTGATCCCCCGCAGATCGCTCGTATGGCTTACTTGCAGACTCAAGGGCTGAACGCCTTCGCTCAGCACACGTTGCCGCTGGCGAAAATGATGATGCGTCAAGGGGCCGGGCGCCTAATCCGCCGAGCGGGAGACAAAGGGATCATCGCGATCTTGGATCCTCGGATTCAGACTAAGGCGTATGGTGAGGAGATCTTGGCTAATCTGCCGGAAGGCATGCGCACGTTCCGGGATATCGCCGATGCAGCCGGGTTCGTCGGCTTGGATTCTCCGGAGTTGGCGGAGCAGCCAGCCTTCAAGTTTTAGACTAAGGGAATCTAACGTAGAATCAAATACCATGACTCACACGCTGAACGTAATCGCTTCCGTTGGAACGGATCATATCGTTCAGATCCGCCTACCTGATGCCGTGCCGGAGGGGGAGGTGGAGTTATTCGTGGTAGCAGTACCCAAGGATCACCAGATCAAGAGCACGCTCGGAGATCTACTTAGCTCCGAGATCATTGGCATGTGGTCTGATCGCACAGACATCGAAGATAGTGCGACCTACGCGCGACAACTCCGGGAGAGCGCCTGGAAGCGGTCTGGCGATGATCCTGCTTGACTCCGATGTTCTGATCGAAGTCGAGCGAGCAGCCCCTCTCGCTATTCAGTGGATTTCGAGTGCCGCCACTTCTGACGCCGCTGTACCAGGCATTGTGGCTCTTGAGTTAATGATGGGGGCTCGGAACGGAGTTGAGCTTGCCCGCATCGAGAAGTTTGTTGGGAGCTTCCGAGTAATTGGCCTCTCGGAATCAGATTGCGACATGGCACTTCGTTTGGTTCGGAGGCATCGCCTGTCGACTGGGCTAGGATTGCCAGACTACTTAATCGCAGCGCAAGCAATCAGATTGGGAGCGACGGTTGTGACCTTTAACCGGAAGCATTTTGGGGCAATTCCAGAACTTGATGTTCAAGTCCGCTACAGCCGACAATAAGGCGTTCAACTTTGCGCGGTAACCTTCCGCACATGCTCGATCCGCGCGTAACGAAGCTCGCCAATCTTCTCTCGACTCACTGTTGTGAACTTGGACCGGATGACAGTGTGCTGGTTCACGCGTTCGATATCCCAGACGAAGCCGTTGCTGAGATTGTGCGAGTCGCACAGGGAACCGGAGCAAAGGTCGCGGTGCGGCTTGAGAGCAACTTGGTCCGACGGCAGCTCATGCACGGCATGACCGAGCCGAACGCGGCAATGTATGCCGATATCGAGAAGTACGAGATGGAGCGAATGACCGCTTATATCGCGCTTCGCGGGACCGACAACTACGCCGAGCATAGCGACGTGCCCGGCGACATCATGAGCATGTGGCAGCGGGTCTACGTGACGCCGGTGGTGTTCGGTGTACGCGTCCCGAAGACAAAATGGGTGGCGCTTCGATGGCCGACCTCCGGCATGGCTCAGCAGGCGAACATGTCCACCCCGGCGTTCGAGAAGTTTTACTTCGACGTGTGCACGCTCGACTACGCTCGGATGCAGAAAGCCAGCGAGCCGCTCGAGGACTTGATGAATCGTACCGACCAGGTGCATATTCTCGGCCCTGGAACCGACCTGAAGTTCAGCATCAAGGACGTCGGCGCGGTGGCTTGCTTCGGTCAGCGAAACATTCCTGACGGCGAATGCTTCTCAGCACCAGTTCGCGAAAGTATGAATGGCACCGTTCAGTACAACACTGTCTCCCTCTATCAGGGCACGGAGTACAAGGACATCCGGTACGTCGTCAAGAACGGCAAGATCGTTGAGGCGTCGGCGGGCTCTAATACGGACAAGCTCAACGAGGTGCTCGATACCGACGAGGGAGCGCGGTACTTCGGCGAGTGGTCGCTCGGGTTCAACCCCCACGTCCTGCATCCGATGAAAGACACGCTGTTCGACGAAAAGATCGCTGGAAGCTTCCACTTGACCCCAGGCAACGCCTACGATCCGCCCGGAGGAAACGGCAACAAGTCGGCCATCCACTGGGACACAGTCTGCATTCAGCGTCCGGACTACGGCGGAGGCGAGATCTGGTTCGATGGAAAGCTCATCCGCAAGGACGGGATTTTCGTGATTCCGGAGTTAGAAGCCCTGAATCCGGATCGCCTCGGCGCCTAGTACGGCTACCCGCTGCGCGGAGCCGGATGGAACCCGTAGTGCTCGCTAGCCGGTATCCAAAGTCAGTGGCGGCATTTCGTGCCGACGCATGTAAGTCATGATTGCACTTCTGGCATCGACCGTCCTCTTCGTCGGGCCAATCGCCCTTCCAGCCCCGACCGGCGCATCTCCGGTTGGAACGACCGTCCTTCATCTGACGGACAAGAGCCGAAAAGATCCGATCCATCCGGATCGGCTGCGGGAGGTCATGGTGCAGTTTTGGTACCCCGCAGCAGCCAAATCGACCGGCCTTAAGATGCATTACATTCCGGACGACCGGTTGCTCCAAGCACTTATCAAGGGCGGCTACTATTCGCAATCGGAGGATCAACTCAAGAGTTGGGGCTCGACTCTGACTCACGCGACGATGAACGCCTCGATTCGGCCCGGAAAGCCGTTGCCGGTGTTGCTTCTGATGCCAGGACTAGGAATGCCCAGATCGAATTACACGATCTACTCAGAAGACTTGGCCAGCCACGGATACTTCGTGGCCAGCATCGACCCGCCATACGGCGGGGAGACGATGCTCCCGGATGGTCACCACCTCTCCGCCTCCGAAGATGCAATGAACGGCGATCCCGAGAAATATCCGATTCGGGTCCACGACTGGGCTTTGGATGCTAAGTTCGTCCTGGACAGACTGACGGAGATGAATCGAGCCAAGCCGCAAACATTGGTCTCTGGGCTCCTCGATGTAAAAGCGGTCGGCGTCTTTGGACATTCGATGGGTGGCACCGCCGCGTTTGAAGCGACGATCCTCGATCCCAGATTTCAGGCTGCAATCGATCTCGATGGGCAGCCGGCAGGTGAGTGCATGACCAAGGGGATCCCGGTTTCCGTGCTTGCCCTCCGAAGCGATCCGAACTACTCCGATGCAGACCTCGCCAAGCGCGGTCGAACCCGGGAGACCTGGAACAAGATGGGTGAGGCCGGACGAGCCGCATGGTCTCAGTTGGCAAGTAAGGCGCAGAACACGGTCACGAGCGTGGCGATTCGAGACACCGGACATCTCAGTTACAGCGATGCTCCGTACATGATGCCAAGCACGATCACGCAGTTTAGCGATCATTCCCTCGCTCCCGAAGCAACCATTCGGATGACACTTCGACTCATCCGCGAGTACTTCGATTGGATGTTGCTTCATAAGGAGAGCCCCCTACTTGCCGGCACGGAAAACCCTGAGCCAGGGATGTCGATTACTTACTTGAAGAAAGTTTGAGGCTGCGTACGGACGAGAGTGGCGGAAAAGGTCGCAGGAATATGAGACCTGGGTTGTGGAAAAGCTCGGGTAACTTAACCGGGCACTCATGGCCCAGCTCTTTGAATACGTTCGGCATCTGGACGCTCATGTCCAGCAACTCGTGTCGACGTATGGAACTTGGACCTACCTCATCCTGTTTCTCATCGTTTTTGCTGAGACGGGCCTAGTCTTCGCTCCATTTCTCCCCGGGGATACTTTGCTGTTTGCGGTTGGCCTCTTTGCACGGCCCGAGAAGGGAGCCTTCAGCTTTCCCCTCGCCTTCATCCTGCTGGTTTTGGCCGCTCTAAGCGGCGATCAAGTCAATTACCATGTTGGAAAGTACTTCGGGATGAAGCTTTTTAAGAACGAGAAATCGAAGATCTTTAAGCGCTCGAACTTAGACAAAACTCACGAATATTTCGATCGAAAGGGTCCTTCAACGATTATCTTCGCCCGATTCATCCCAATCGTCCGCACTACGGCGCCCTTCGTAGCGGGAATGGGAACGATGCAGCACTCGCTGTTTACAAAATTCAGCGTGGTTGCTGCGTTATTGTGGGTCGGAATTTGTATGGGGTCCGGTTACTTCTTTGGAGGTATTCCCGCTGTACACGATCACTTCGAGCTAGCCGCCTTAGGGATGCTGCTCTTGTCGGTCATTCCGCTAACCATCGAAATCGTCACACACAGGATGAGCTTGAAGAAGAAGGCCGCTGCTGCGGCCTTGGCCGCATCTCAGGTAACACCTGATGCGTGAGTGCCGCTACAGTACGAACCCAACCGATCGTTGATGCCGTTTTGCCCGGGTCGGGCGTCTTGCGTGATGCCACACTGATAGTGTCCGGTACAGCGTTAACCGTCCTCGGAGCCCAGATCTCGATCCCTTGGAGCCCGGTTCCATTTACCCTTCAGACCCTGGCCGTGATGCTCTGTGGATTGGCCCTTGGCCTTCGACGCGGTGCGTTGAGCCAGCTCCTCTACGTGGGAATCGGAGCGGCGGGGCTTCCCGTGTTCGCTCAGTCTAAGTTTGGAACGGGAATCCTCACTGGATCCACCGGTGGTTACCTGATCTCCTTCACTTTGGTCGCGGCCCTGCTCGGATCGCTTGCCGAGCGAGGCTGGACGCAAAACGTTTGGAAAACCGCCGCCGCGATGGCGATCGGTAGCACACTTAATCTAGGCTTGGGAGCCTTGTGGCTTTCCGCCTTCATCGGTGGTCAGGCAGCCTTCATTCACGGAGCGATGGTATTCATCGTCCCGGAGATCATGAAAGCAGTCATCGTCGTCGGCGCACTGCCGACCGCCTGGAAACTTGTGGGCAAGTAACTCGGATTCATATTTCGGAATTGTCCGATTGTCAGGCCTGAAAGGCCGACATCTCACAGCGAAGGCCGTGAGGCCTGGAACCTGGAGTCGCCTGCCATTGAGCGCTGTAAGTGCGGCAGAAAAGTGTACGTCCGGGCGGCTTCTGGAAAAACAGCGGACTTTGGGCAGAACGATTCTGTCGCACCTTCAGCGCTCTGGTTGGATGTGTGATCGACCTTTCCAGGCCTGACGGCCTTCGCTGTGAGATGTCGGCCTTTCAGGCCTGGGAAAGGCTGCACAGAGTCCGAGCATTACACGGCAAAAGATGAAGGTAAGGACAAGAAGCTACCGGAGTCGAACCTGTAGCGACCCTCAAATTGCACGTAAAGGCAAATACCTTGATGTCGTCTATGGCTTCTTAGCGGCAGGTTTCCGACGGTAGGTGCTCTTAACCTTATTTCCCGATTGAACAAGCTTGAGGGTGTCGCCTGAGAGTTCGGCCGAGTACTTCAGCACGACAGGCATTCCATCGCTGGCCGGACCGTATTTGATCATCAGGTCCTTTCCGGAGATCGCCCATTGGCCTTTGAACTTGTTGGTGACACTACCGCCGGGCCCAGAGGCTACGGCGACGATGTCGACGGAGCCGTCATCGTGCATGTTGAGCGTCGACTGATCAGGATCCGTATGCCATTCGCCCGCGAACTTGGGGTCAACTTTCCCCTCGAACGTGTTTGTCTGCACTTTCGGACCCGTTGAATCGGCGACCTCTTCTTCAACAGGCGCCTTACAGCCGACGAAGGTTGCGCTCGCCAAAATGGCGAGCGCAACGCAACTGAGTTCTACTTTCCTCCCGATTTTGCCTGAGCCTCCTTCATCGCTTGGGCGGCACGAGCCATATTGTCTCCGGCCGCCTGGCCGGCCTGATTTCGCAGGTCGGCATTCTTTTGATCCTCTGGTGACAGAGGCTTCCCCGATGGGTTAAGAGCTTGCCCGGTGCCTTCAGGTAGTTTCGTTGTCGCAACATCCTTATCGGCGCCGTTACAGCCCAGCAGGGCAAACACGAGCAGAGTGAGAGGGAGTAGAGCCTTCATTAGTTTTGGGTGTATCCAGCGCATGCCTGGCCGGCGTTGAACGAACCGCTGTCGTCCCACGTTCCGCCGCCGTACGGATTAACGTACGAGCCTTGCGAGAACACGTCCGAGCACCAGCTGAAACCGCCCTTCTTCTTGCCCTTTGCGTGACCGTCGCCAAAGGCTACGTTCGCAATCTGGGTGAATCGGAATCTGGGCAGCGCGATCGCTGGGCCGTTCTTGCCGGTGCCGATGGCGCCGGAGTAGTCGTTGACCAGGCTAGAGGGGCCGTCTGCGTCCCATGATGGAGGAATCGTTGCGCCTCGGATCTGAAGACCCGCGCCTGCCCACCACCACTCGCCGCTCTGCATGTACGTGTTGGATGTCCCCCAGTCGGTTGCGACGCCGAGAGTGGTTACCATCATTACGCCTGCTGGGTGGCCAAGCTGGGTCTGAGAGGTTGAAGGAACGGCAGATCCGCCCGTAGCAGCGCCGGAGCATGTTTGGTCGTTACCCATGCTATTGTTGCCACTGTAGTTGTCTCCGCAGTTACCGCCCGCGCGCCACTGCTGACCCGAGGGGAAGAGTGCCTGATTGGCGCCGTAGTTGTATCGCGTGTTCTGAGGTGCGGTTGGCGTGGCCCAAACTTCGCCGGTAGCCAAGAGGCCCGAACCCAGCGATGTATCGGTGAGGATATAGCTCACCTGGGTCAGACCGTTCTTGACGTAACCGCCAACGGCTTCACGCCAGGTGAATGGAGCCCATGTCTGGAATCCAACACGCAGATAGTCGTTGCGAGGGAAGTAATCGTCGTTGTCGGACGAATACATCATCGCGGCCAGGCCGAACTGCTTCAGGTTTGAAAGGTCGGTGGTCTTCTTCGCAGCAAGCTTGGCTTGCGCGAAAACGGGGAATAGGATCGCCGCTAGAATGGCGATGATCGCGATGACGACAAGTAGTTCGATGAGCGTAAAGCCCTTCTTCATTGAATGATCTCCTTGCGTAATGGGGCGGTTGAACCGCGTATGACGAGTGCTGGCGGAAATAAACTTCCTTGGACGGGAACACCTTGTTGCACGTGATCGACAACCGCTGCCATGGCTCGTGAAGACATGTCCTCGAGCGGCTGCCGGATGGTGGTAAGAGGTGGGCGAAAATTGGCGGCGATCGGAGCGTCGTCGAATCCGATCACGCTGATGTCTTCGGGGACTGAGATTCCCTTGTCTCTAAGCGCATCAATTAGGCCGAACGCGATGTCGTCGTTAGCGCAGTAGACGGCGGTCGGCCGGTCAGCCATATTGGCAAACGCAAGTCCTGCCTCGTACCCGTCGGCTCGGTGATAGTTGCCTGGCTGTTCGAATCCTTGATGTATCGGTAAATCATGGCCGCGCATGAAGTAGCGATATGTCGCGAGTCGGGTGTTCGCATCCTCCATGTAGGAAGGGCCATAAACATGGGCAATTCGCCTGTGACCAAGATCGAACAGATGCTCGAGCGCCATGAGAGACCCAGCCTCGCTGTCCGTTACAAACCCAGGTCCGCCATGTTCAATGGCGGCAACTACCGCGTAGGGAAGACCGCTTTCCGCAATTCGCCTCAGGGCGGACGAATCGGATCTCGGCGCGATAAAGACGACGCCATCTACTCTTGCATCGAGTAGGTCTTCGGCAACCTCGTTCGGAAGGTTGCGGTCGTGGGCGGTGAAGACGAGCACATCTTGTCCTAGCTTTGCTGCGGCATTGAAGATGCCATTGAGCGCCAGGTGAATACACGGCGTGAGAAGAATATTCGCCTCGACATCGGCGGGAACCACACCGATCGTGCTGGTTCGGCGTGTGACGAGAGAGCGGGCGATTCGATTGGGGCGATACCCCAACTCGCGGGCAACCTCCTGAACCCTCTTGGCGACTTCACGAGAAACGGGTTTGGGCCCACCGTTGAGCGCGTAGCTCACAGTGCTGATAGATAGGTTCAGCCTCTCCGCTATGTCGGACATCTTTGTCGCCATTGCCAGTCGAAGCGCTTCGAATCGAAGCGCTTCGACTAATTTATCATTAAATCAGGCAATTTGAGTAAACGATTTTTGAGAATCGGTCCGACCTATGAGAAATACCAGGCTATCGGAGTTCGAGTGGCCGGGCGATCATAACCCCAGTTAGGTTAGGCGACCAATTAAGGCATTTGCTGATCTGTCCTTCGATATTAACCTTCATTACCGGTCTCGCCGAGGAAGCGTCCATGAAGTGCATGACCCCGTCGTCGTCCTTCCAACAGATGCCGGTGTGGGCGATGTCGATCCCTTCCTGCTTGGTGCATACGCCGACGATGTCGCCGGTCTTAAGGAGCTTTTCGGCGGCCTCGAGCTTTTCCATCGGAAGATACTTCAGCGTTCGAGCGTTGATCGTGTCTTCGGTGAGCCTGATGTCGGTGATGTAATTCGGATTGGCAACCAGCTGGCGATAATTCTCCGGGTGCTTGGACATGATTCCGACCTTCTGCTCGAAAGGCTCGGCGCCGGGAAGGTCGGCCGTGATGTTTTTCACCACACCTTTCGCCTCGTTGTCTACGATCCAGTCGGTCGTGTAGTGGAGGCGGCTTCGAAAGTCCCCCATCTGGCCGTTTCGATAGCGGGTGAACTTGACCTCCGCGATCAAGTCTTCCGGCTTGGAATATCCCTTCTTGATCATCCTTGCGATGGCCAAGGTGTTCTCGAAGAAAGTCACGCAATCCAGCCCGTGCAGGTTGACGACGCAGTATTCGATGTCCTTCGATATCTCGAGTGTGAATCCGATGTAGGGCGTGCCTTTGAACTCAAGCGCCACTTTGCCCATCAGCTCGCCGATTGGGAGCTTGTACCAGTTCTCGGAACTCGATTTGCTCAGGATGCGCTGCAGGACTTCGGCGCCCTCGAATCGCTGGTAGCCGTCTTGGATCCATCGGCGGGCAAGGCCCTTCGGGATGATTGTTCCGACCGCGCCGAGGCTGGCGATCCTGAGAAGTTCGCGCCGCGTCATGGGCTTAGCGTACCGAACCTTAGGCGATGCGCGAGGCGACCTCGACCTTATTGACACTTACGGAGACATCGAGAGATCTCGCCGGCGTTCCTACATAGACTCCACGAGTCGGAGTGACCTCACTGTAGTCCCTCCCCGTGTGGACGCTTATGTACCGGTCGTTTGCGAGCAAGTCGTTTGTCGGATCGATCGCCAGCCATCGCCCGTCCGGCATCAAGCACTCGACCCAGGCATGGGTTGCTTGGTCGCCGCGCATTCCTTCGCCCTGGCGCACATATAGGTATCCGCTAACGTACCGGGTCGGTATTCCCGCGGACCGGCTGCAGGCGATCATGAGATGCGCGAAATCTTGACAGACCCCGGCTTTGATGGCGAGAACCTCGTTGAGCTTGGTGTGGACGTGCGTGGCATCCGGATCGTAGGCAAGGTTCTCGTGGATCCACTTGCCGAGCTGTCTCAGAAAGTCGGCCGCCGATCCGTTGGATCCTTCGCTGGCCCGGTCGCGAATGAGGCAGACCTCATCGTGAAAGCTCACATAGGTGCTCTCGGTAAGAAATTCGGCGAATTCCTGCCGTGTCCGGTCTAGTTCATAGAACTCTCGATCCGGGTTCAGGAGGTTCAGTCCGCTGAAAGGATTTTCGAGGTGTGTTTCGACGACCGCTTCAGCGGAGATCTCCAGAATCGGGTGCTCGGACCGTATTCCAAAGTAGTGAACGGTACCACCAGGCTCGTTGTAGGAAAAGACTTTGGCTCGCGGCGCGATCTCGAGGCGGAACTCGAGGCAGGTCTGAGATTCGTCGGTAACCGGCATCAGACGTACCTCGTTATGGCTCTCGACCGAAGGGGTCGAGTAGCTGTAGAGGGTCTTATGAACCGCGCGAAGAATCATCTGCCTAGATTTAGACGGTCGCGGATGGAGAAATGAGCACCTTTCTGACTCACCCTTTTTCGGGACGTCTCGCCGCTCAACTGGGGCCGGACGTCAAAGAGCACTTGATTGCGGAACATCTTATGTCTGCCAGGGCAAGGAATCTGGATCATAGGAGTAGCAAGATGCAATTTGACCGACTGCTCTACAGGGTGGTTATCCGCGAAGACCAAGGATTATTTTAAGCGCGAGTTCGACCTTCGATACATAGCGTGGCTCCAACACGCCGCTGTAAGTCTCCAAACGACTGGTCGAAACTGTCATGATTTGCTCGCACTTGATCACGCCGGCGCTTGTAAGACCATTCAACTTGCTCGGCTCGACTTGTACATGTAGAGCGTCATCGCCCTGCGACCCCGTAGAAAGAGCCAAAACGACCACGGAACCGAATCCTTCCTCCGTAATAAAATCGGTCTGAACGACTAACGCCGGACGCCGTCCCGCTTGTTCGACCCCTCGGCTCGGATTCCAGTCGCACCACCAAATGTCGCCGCGGCGAATTGGCAGCCTATCTCTCAAGGGCGACCTCGGCTTGCGCCGCAAATCCGAACTCTACATCCTGCTCGTCGGCGGATGATTGTGCGATTCGCCGAGCCGACGCCCGGAACCGCTCCTCCTCGTCTCGCCGAAATTTATCGCGTAAGGCATTGACCAGATACTCGGTCGCGTTCCCTTTTGATTCGAGGATCTCGGCGACTTCGATGGGCAGTCGAAAGGCTTTCTGAACGGTGGATGCCATACATTCTGTATACCAACATGTCGCTCAAAATGTTGCGCCTAGGTACTAATAACTCAAATACGTCCGGTGGATCGCGTCTCCGATGACGTTGCACCGATCTTGGACATCCTCTAGGAATTCGTGCAAGCCGCCTTGGATGATGTCTTCTGCGCGCATGTAGTTCAGATCGTTATACAATCGCCCGACCTGACGCTCGGCGCCGTTCACAGGAGCAAGGTCGCGGTTGCCGCTGACTCGGCGCAGGCAGCCGTCGACGCGGCCGATGGAATGTCGTACCGAGGCAGGAAACTGAGGATTTAGAAGTAGAAACTCGGTGACGCGGGCTGGGGTGACGCCTTGCCTATAGGTCTTACGGAACGCCTCGAAGGCGCCGACCGATTTCAACACAGCGATCCAGCCGTGCAGATCGACAGGACCTCCAACCGAACCACCTTCGGCCATCGTCTGAGGCGCGCTGCCGGAGGGATTGTCGATAAAACCGGGCAAGAGGTCGTGGTATTTGACATCCAAAATTCGAGCCGTCTGGTCGGCTCGCTCCAGGAATCGACCGGCATCGTGGAAGTCTCGGGTCTCGCCCATCATGAGAGTGCGGTTTGCGATGCCTTGGAAGAGTTGAGAACTCTCTTTGACATGCTCAAAGAAGGCGAAGGGCGAGCCTTGAAGAACTCGATCGACGTTCCATTCGCGAAACTCCAGGTAGATCTGGTTAAGGCACTTCCACATTTCGCTGGAGATTTGGTCGCGGATGCTTCGGCCATTCTCTCTGGCCAATTTGATGCACGAATAAATGGAGGAGACGTTCTCTTCATCGAACCCGAAGAATTGAAGGATGCTCCGCTCGTCCTCGTGATCGTGCTTTGATCGGTACAAGTCTTCCTGCCCAGAGATAGCCAATATCGATGACCACCGCATTGTCTCTCCAACCAGCGGGCTCTCGAGGCCGAAGTGATAATGAACATCGATCATGCGAGCGGTGGCCTCTGCCCGCTCGATATATCGTCCGATCCAAAAGGCCGCGTCTGCATGGCGGGACAGCATTACTGAGCCCCTTCGCCGACGACCGGCGTGGCTGGTGAAACAGGCGCCCACTGGGTCTGAGTCATGCCGTTCATCGACTGCGTTTGCGACTGTCCTTCCGCAAGCACCCAGGTGTCTTTGCTGCCTCCGCCTTGGGACGAATTCACCACATAAGAGCCCTTGCGGAGGGCCACTCGCGTTAAGCCGCCGGGAACAATCGTTACGTTGTCCTTGCCGCAAAGAATGTACGGACGAAGGTCGACGTGTCGCCCTTCGAACTTACCGTCGAAGAAGCACGGAGTCCGCGATAGAGAGACTAGCGGCTGGCCGATATAGCCCCTTGGGTTGGCCCGCACCTGGGCAACGTAGTCCGAGATCTCCTGCGACGTTGCTTGCGGTCCGATAAGCATTCCGTATCCGCCAGACTCGTTGGTCGCCTTCATGACCAATTCGTGAGCGTGCTCGCACATGTATTCCAGGTCGTCCGACTTCCAGCCCATGTAGGTTTCGACCTGCTCTAGAATCGGCTCCTGGTCCAAGTAGTAGCGGATCATCGCCGGCACATAAGGATAAACAGCTTTATCGTCCGCGACTCCGGTCCCAATGCCGTTGGCGAGTGCCACGTTTCCGGCCCGGTATGCATTGACCAATCCCGGCACGCCGAGCGCACTATCCGAACGAAATACCAGAGGATCCAAAAAGTCGTCATCGACCCTTCGATAAATGACGTCGACCCGCTGTGGTCCCAGCGTGGTCTTCATGTACACGATGTTCTCGTCCACGAAGAGGTCCCTGCCCTCTACCAGCTCGATTCCCATCTGCTGAGCCAAGAAACTGTGCTCGAAGTACGCCGAGTTGTACACACCGGGTGTCAGCAGAACAACCGTCGGATCGTCGCGGCCAACTGGGGCAAGTTGCCGAAGGTTGTGGAGCAGGTGAGTGGTGTATTGATCGACCGGGCGTACCCTGTTCTCTCCGAAAAGCTTTGGAAAGACGCGCATCAAGATGATGCGGTTTTCCAGCATGTAAGACACTCCGGATGGAGTGCGACAGTTATCCTCCAGCACCCGGTACGTCCCGTCATGGTCGCGGATGAGGTCGGAGCCGCAGATGTGAACATACAGGTCGCCGGGAACATCGGCATCCACGAAGCCTCGCCGATAGTTCGGGGCGTTGACGACCAGGTCGCGAGGTATCACGCCGTCCTTTAAGATCCGGCCCTCGTGATAGACGTCCTGTAGAAAGAGATTAAGGGCGCGCACCCGCTGTCCGAGTCCGCGCTCCAAGAAGGCCCATTCGTCAGCCGGGATCACCCTTGGAACGAGATCGACAGGAAACGGCTTTTCGACCCCTCGCTCATCGCCGTAGACGGTGAAGGTGATGCCCTGATTGACCAGCGTGATATCGGCCAGTTCGCATCGAGCGCGGAATTCGGCAGCGCTCAGGTTTCCAAGAGTGCGGTGCAGGGCCGCGTAATGCGGACGCGGGCCGTTTGCATCGAACATCTCGTCGAAGAAACCCTCGAGGTCGTAGCCGGCAAAGAGTCCGGGATGATTGGTGAGAGTCTGCTCCTGATTCATGGCCTAAGCCGAGCGTCGACGCTGATCTACCGGCGAGTAGTAGGTTAACAGAAAGGGCGACTGCACGGAAGACCATTCTCCGGCCACCGGCCGGAGTGTCACACCCTTCGCTCTAACTCTTCCCGAATCTTCTTCATCAATCCGCCGTGCTTCCCCATGTCGAACAGATTTGACTCCGCTTCGCGCAAATCCTGAGGATGGTTAAACGGGGGCAGCGTGCGGACCGAGTCGTCTTCCCAAGCGTATCGCGGCCATACGTGCGCGTGCAGGAACGGATCGAGGTTGCCGTAGATCGAGTAGTTGATTCGCACCGCGCCGGTCGCCGCCTTGACCGCATCGCCCAGAACCGACATATCCCGCAAGAACTGATCTCGGGCCGATTTTCCAGCACAGTGGGATCCGAAGCTTGGAATTCACGTGACTTGAAGTCGCGGCC